>OGXS01000107.1_pt1 | contig 83683 bp, 58 predicted proteins | sample 1576371 | NCBI WGS metagenome assembly OGXS01 (sample SAMEA3541475, study PRJEB24748) | human gut metagenome | biome: human gut; feature: human-associated habitat; material: faeces | place: China | collected 2012
TATGGCTTATGAAGTTCACTGGCTTCGTCTGTAGTTTGTCTAATGAATTAAATAGTAACCCACTCCATTAAATTGGGGATTTCTTTTCTATAAATTCGTCCAGAGAATGCCTCATGTGGTAGTGCAATAAAGTTTGTTTCGTCAGCGCAGATAGTTTTGTATATTGGATCTGCTATGACTGTTTTTGCTTCTGCTATTGCCGCTTTTATCTCTTCTTCCGATGAAAAAAGCAATACATTTTCCCCGATATATTCTGGTTCGGTTTCTAGTGGGCAGATGACTGTAGCATCTATTCCCTGTTTGAGTGCCATCGCTGCTTTTAATGACTGGGAAATGACAGATTCGCCTATGATATAAATTCCGTTGGCTGCCCTGCTTATGTTTTTTCCTGATGATGTTACAGAGAAATATGCTGTCTGTGATTTTCCCGTCCAGGCGGCATCTATTAATTTCTCGGCAATGATACCTGCAAAGCCTTTGACTGGTGTACCGATGACATACGGTGTTGAAAATCGTTCTTCTAATACTTTTGCGGCTGGAAATCCCACGGATGAAATAACGAGGTTCACATCGGCTTCGCCGGCTTTTTGTATGTCTTCTATGCTACTTCCCATCGCAAAGGTGCTAATGATTTCAAAGTGCTTGCTTAAGAATTCTTTTATGGAATCTAAGGTGGAGTTTACGGAAAAATCAAGTGGAGTTGCTCCTAAAATGTTTATTTTTATTTTGGAATTACTCTGTTTTGATTCTGTATTTTCTATTTGCTTTTGTTCCGATTGGTTTAACTTCTGCTGATTTTGCTTCTTTGTATCAGCTACTAATAATTCGTTTGATACATTTTCTATTTCTATTCCATTTTCTTTAAAATGCCCATTTGCATTTGTTGGAAGTACTAATTCTCTTGCTACTGTCTCCAGCGCCATTCCTGCTCCGCTTACATAGCTGTGCATCCCACTGGTCGGAAAATAAAAGACTGGGATTTGTGTCTGCTTTTCGATGACGCGGGCGATTCCTTCAAAGTCGGTTCCGGTCATTAAGGGAATTGGGGTGCGTACCAGGGCAATGAAACGAGGTTTTAATTCTTTGGCTGCCCGCACAATGTCATTGATGAATTTATCATCATTTCCCATAATAGCGTCCATCTGTGAAAGTCCGGAAATAAATATGAGGCTGTCCATATCATACCAGCGTGGTTCATCGTGAGTATTATAGGTGGAATTGCAGCCGGACGGGTCATGGATAACGACCATGCCGCCAAGTTCATAAAGGGCAGAACATACCCCTGATACATCTGCTGTATAGGTTGATAATGTTACCGATACTTGTTTCATAAATAAATCCTTTCATTTATATACAGCTTTCACATCCCAAGCCTTTTCGGACTACCAAATCTTTTGTGTCCTTTTTTGTCTGATAGGCTTGCTGTATTTTCTGGCAGAGTTCACAAATACCATCATAGCCATGCAGCCCTCCGCCTTCTACCATATTTACAAAATGCTCTGTTCCTGAAAAGTAAGCGGCTTTCTGACCGATTGCCAGTATTTTTTCCTGTGGATTTCTTGGATATACCCGCATATTGGGATGTATCGTCGCACATACTTTTAAATTAGGAGCATTTTCTTTTAACCAGAGATAGTCTTCTTTTTCTTCTGCCGAAAAAGCATCCGTAAAAATTCTTTCTACCGAAAATCCATGGGAAATCAGTAATCTTGTAAGTCCTAAAAGTCTTGGAACAACGGTGGCATCTATGGTGATTTTAGTATCGCCAACAAGCTCTTTTGTTTCCTGTAAAATGCGTTCGCACCGCTTTCGTAACAGGCTGGTATCTGGCATCACCGCTCCCGGCATTTCTTTTACGAGGCTTTTTAACTGTGCATTAATTTCATCATAATGAAATGAAAATGGAAGATAGAGAAACTTCATGCCAAGTCGTTTAGATAACTGTTCTGCACCGTACTTTGCAAGTGGATAGCAGGCAATATTTAAGAAACTTTCTGACATGGATAAATATTCTTCGTACCCCTCGCACTCTGTAATGTCTTTTACCGTGTATCCTGCTGCCTTTGCGATTGTCTTTAATTCGGTTTCTTCTCTTGTCGGAAAATCATTTCCGATAATATTTATCTGTTTTAAATTCTTTTCCCGCATGGGAAGTGGCTTATATAAAGCATTTCGCAACTTCTGGTCCGGAGTCAGCCCTTCCTTTTGCATAATCGGATCCATGTAACAATCCACGAAACACTGTTCTGGAAAGCGACTTCTTAGCGTATCATAAATATAGGCCAGGTCGCATCCCATAAAATGATGCACACAAACCGTAAATAAAAGAACAACGGATGGCTTCTTCGGCAATTTGTGAAGAATATCACTGACACCTTCAATGACAAGATCCTCCATCTGCCCGTTGAACAAATCTTCTTCCTTTATTTCTACAAAAGAAAAACGGTCTCCTGCGTTCATTTCTGCTGCAGTCAGAATAACACCTCTGTTACAGTTTGCGCCGCATACATAAATCTGGTGAGAACCTGGCAGGAGCATTCCCATATGTACAATATTCCATGTGCCGTGTGCCGGACTGTTATATTCAAGTCCCGGGACAAAAGGCAGCGGCCATGCCGCATCCTGAAAAGGAATCTCCTCCTGTAAGGAAGGCGATAATTTTTCTTTTATCTGATTATTCCATTGTTCGTCTTTTGCTTTTCCGTGAAGCATTTTAAGCAAAATAAATCCCTCCCTGTAAATCCTTCATATTCAACTTCTTAGATTCCACAAAGTGTACGGATTTCTTCTGCAAGAATCCGATACTCCTCTGCCATTTCTGAATCAGGATACACTTCTATCACCGTCTTTTTCTGTTCTTCTGCATCAGTGACAAGCGCACTTCTTGATAAAGTTCCGATGACTTTACTGTGAATATCTTCTGCTAATTCCTCTACTTTTGCATCCTCATTTTTTACATTTCTGCGATTCAAAATGAGGCCGCCAAGCTGTGCATATCCTCTGTCTTTGAAGTTTTCTACTGCCATTGCAATATTGGCTGCCGCATGGATTGCCATATTTTCACCAGAAGTAATGACAAATATTTTATCGGCATAGCCACGGCGCATTGGCATGGAAAATCCACCACAGACAACATCGCCAAGAACATCATAAATGACAACATTCGGGCGGTATTTCTCATATGCACCTTTTTTCTCCAATGTCTCTAATGCCGCAATGATTCCTCTTCCAGCACAGCCAAGTCCTGGCGAAGGACCACCGGCTTCCACACAACAAACACCTGCGAAGCCTTCTTTTACCATTTCTTCTAAGGTGAAATCTTCTTTTCTTGTCCGTACTAAGTCAAGAACTGTCTCTACTTTTTCTCCGTGACGCAGTAAAACTGTCGAATCTGCTTTCGGATCACAGCCAATCTGCATAACTCTGAGTCCCTGGCTGGCAAATACCGCCGCCACATTTGAGACAGTCGTGGACTTTCCGATTCCACCTTTTCCATATACCGCTATTTTAATCATACTTTTTTCCTTTTATCACACTTTTGCATAGGCAGCTTTCGCCGTCACTCCAGAAAGTCGTCCAATCTTGCCGGACAGCTCACTGATTTTCGTCTGTGGAGCATCTATCACCAGGCTGATAATGCTAATATTTTTTTCTCGGTAAGGAATACCCATTCTGCCTACAACATACTCTGCGTAATCGTGAATCATTTCATTTAATTTCGCTGTACTTTCACTGTCCTCCACGATAATAGAAAGAACGGCAATTCTTGTGTCTTCCATGATTTTCCTTTCTCCAATTAACAGATTCTTGGTAAAAGCTCTCCACCTGGAGGTGGAAGTAAAGTTTCCGCTCCGATTTCTGTTGTAACTACAACTCTTCCTGGCATTTCTTCTGTTACTTCACCAATAATTGCAGCTTCTGAAGAATACTTTCCTTCTCGTAATTTAGCTACGATTGCTTCTGCATTTTCCTTTGGTGCAAAAATGACAAGACGGCCTTCGCAGGCAAGGTAAAGCGGTTCTAATCCAAGCATTCCGCATACACCTTTTACGCTGTCCTGCACCGGAATTGCCTCTGCATTCAGACGGATTCCTGTTTTACTCTGTTCCGCAATTTCATATAAAACAGTTCCAACACCGCCTCTTGTCGCATCACGAATAACGTGAACATCCTTTGTCACAGATAAAATGTCCTGTACTGTTCCCCAAAGTGGTGCGCAGTCACTTGTCACATCCGCATCAATTCCGAAGTCTTCTCTTGCAAGCAAAATAGTACAGCCGTGTCTTCCGATATCTCCGCTGACAATAACGGCATCACCTGGTTTTGCCATGAATCCAGAAGTCTCTACGCCCTCCTGAATCTCACCAATACCTGTGGTTGTGATAAATACACCATCTACCTGACCTTTTCCGGCAACCTTTGTATCTCCGGCAACAATCTTTACTCCAGCTTCATTTGCTGTCTTTTCCATTGCCGCTGCGATTGCCTCTAATTTCTCCATCGGGAAACCTTCCTCAATAACAAAGGCGCAGGAAAGATAGAGTGGCTTTGCTCCCATGCAGGATAAATCATTTACTGTACCGCAAATGCTGAGCTTTCCGATATTTCCTCCCGGAAATTCTGAAGGAGAAACAATAAATCCATCTGTGGTAAATGCAATCTTTCCCTCTTTCATCTTTAATACTGCCGCATCGTCACTTGTCAGTTCTGGATTGGCAAAATGTGCTTTAAATACCTGGTCAATTAATTCACTTGTCTGTTTTCCTCCTGCACCGTGAGCAAGAGAAACTGTTTTTCCTTTTAAGTTATCCATGATTTTTCCTCTTATTGTTTTTTACTATATTTTTAGATTTATAATTTATTATATCTAATACTCTGTAAGTGAAAGTTATTCTCCCCTGCTATTATACTGATAATAAGCTGAGCAGGCTCCCTCATTCGATACCATACAGGCTCCAATCGGATGAAGTGGTGTACAGCCTTTTCCAAATACTTTACAGTCTGTCGGACGGCATTTCCCCTGTAATACATCTCCACAACGGCAGGCAGGACTCGTTCTTCCTTCCATCTTCGGAATCGAAAACTTCACTCTTGCATCAAAGTCCTGCGCTTCTTTTCGCAGGCGAAGTCCGGAATTTTTAATCATACCAAGTCCTCTCCATTGAGAATCACATGGTTCCATCCATTCTTTGATCAGTTTCTGTGCCGGAATACTTCCCTCTTCCGTAACAACCCTTGGATAGGCATTAACAAAAAACGGATTGCCTTCCGGGAACTTCTTTAATAATACAGCAAATGCAGTTAAAATCTCGCTGGCAGTAAAGCCGGTTACTATACCGCTGATTCCTTCTTCCTCACAAAGCTTTCTATTCAATGCATTGCCGGTAATCGCATTAACATGGCCAGGATATAAGAAAACATCGGCACTGTCTTTCAACATCTCATAGGCACCCGGCATTGTTTTATTCGCAGTAAGAAGTGCATAGTTTGTAAGTCCTGCCTCTTTTGCCATCTTTACAGAAAGACAACTTGCCGGAGTTGTTGTCTCAAATCCAACGGAAAGAAAGACAACCTGCTCGTCTTTATGCTCTTTGGCATATTCAAAGGCATCCATCGGAGAGTAGACCATCTGAATCTTGCCGCCAAGACTTCTGGCATCCGCTAAACTCTTTGTACTTCCCGGCACACGAACCAGATCGCCAAAGGTACAAATAGTTACATTTTTCTCCAAAGCAAGCCAAACTGCCTCATCAATAAAACCTGCCGGTGTCACACATACCGGACAACCCGGACCAGAAATCAGTTCCACCTGCGGCGGCAAAATCTTTCGCACACCAAGATGAAAAATCTCATGGGTATGTGTTCCACACACTTCCATCACACGGACAGCAGGACCATCATAGCCTTCAATAATTGCTTTTGCTTTTTTTAATTGTTCTTTCATAGTAACCCCTCCAGAAGATCTTCTGCCTCATCCTCATCTTCTTCTGTAATCTTTGCAATCGCAATTCCTGCATGAACCATTACATAATCGCCCGGTTCAAGATTCTCTATCAGTTCTGCTGAAACTTCTCTTTTCGCTCCTGACGCATCTACAACCGCCATTCCATCTTTCATTGTCATAACTTTTGCTGGTAATCCTACACACATAATTTATTCCCCTTTTTGTAAACTTCTCATTGCTGCCACCGCCTGTCCAAGGCTGATTCCCCCGTCATTTGGCGGAAGTAAATGGTGTCGCAGCACATGAAATCCTCTTTCTTCTAACATGGTTACACTGTAATCTAAAAGTAATTTATTCTGGTAAACACCGCCACTTAATGCAACGGTATTAATCCCTGTTTCTTCTCTTGCTTTTTCGCAGGCAGAGACAATCATCTCTGCTAATCTCCTGTGGAAATGTAAGGCAAGCTGATTGCTGTTTTCTCCTGCTAATTTTCTCTCTGCTAATTCTTTGACAAGAGATAATGTTGGTAAATAATATAAATCCGCTTTTATATTCTGATTTATAGAGTTGTTTTTCTCTACAACACTCTTCTGCGCTACATCAGAAATACTTTTTAGTTCTTCATAGTCTGTAATTATTCCAGATTCTGCAAAATCCTCAGAGCCTGCTATTTTTTTCTTCTGGGCATCCAGCCATTTTTCGGCCGCAAACTGTAACGATGTAGATGCCTCCCCCTCAAATGTAGAGGACTTTCTGATGTCAAGAATCGCACTCACCGCATCAAATAATCTTCCGGCACTTGTAGACTGTACAGTATTAATTCCTCGTTCTTCCATCGTAAACTGAAGTTTTGCCAGCTTTGGCTCACAAAGTCCTAATGTTTCAATAATCAGAAGGGCATTTTCCTTTCCGTAAATCTTTCCAAGAAGAGATACGGCAATTCTCCAGCCTTCTTTTGCAGAAACATCGCCGCCTGTCTGTGCAAATGGTTCGATGCACCCCCAACGTGTAAAGGAATCATAGTCTGCCAACAGAATTTCTCCACCCCAGATTGTTCCGTCAGTTCCGTATCCCGTTCCGTCAAAAGAAACACCGATAACTTTTTTTTCGGTTGTCCATTCATTCTCTGCCATACAGGAAAGGATGTGAGCATAATGGTGTTGTACGAGAAATACAGGAAGCCCCATCTCTTCTGCCGCCGCTCTTGTATTATAAGACGGATGCATATCGCAGGCAACAATCTGCGGCTTGGTTTCCAGCAGTTCTTCCATTCGTTTCACAGACTCTTTTAACGCCTTTACCGTCCGTACATCTCCCATATCACCAATGTAAGGCGATGGATAAAATAGCTGATTCTTTCCGATACAAAACGCATTCTTAAGCTCACCACCGACCGCAAGCACCTGACCTTTAAATTCATTTCCCATCATAAATGGAAGAGGCGCATAGCCTCTGGAGCGCCGAATCATATACGGCTCTCCCCGGTAAAAATCCATAACCGTGTCATCCGCACGAAGCCGTATTTTCCGGTCATGGGAAAGTATCACATCACAAAGCCCGCTCAGCTCATTTAATGCATCTTCATCGTCACGGCAAATCGGCGCTCCAGAAGTATTCGCACTGGTCATCACAAGGCAATCAGAAACCTTCGTTTCGTCCTGATAATCAAAAAGCAAAAGCTGCACTGGCGCATATGGTAACATAACTCCAATCTTTGGATTATCCGGTGCAACACTCTCACAAAGCGTTCCCCCTTCTTTTTTCGGAAGTAAAATAATCGGCTTCTGATGCCCGTCAAGAATCTCCTCTAAATGTGGTTCTGTCTCACATTCTCTTCTCACAACATCTAAGTCCTTCATCATAACAGCAAATGGTTTCATCGGACGTTTTTTCCTCTGTCGTAATCTTGCAACTGTTTCTTCCTTCGCCGCATCACAGCAAAGATGAAAACCGCCGATTCCCTTTACCGCTACAATGCCACCCTCGCTGATCACCTTTCTTGTATAACGAATCGCATCTGCTCCCCGTTCTTTCCTCCCAAGCAAATATACTTCTGGCCCGCAGTCGTTACAGCAGACTGGCTGTGCATCAAATCTTCTCGTTTCCGCATGCGTGTACTCATACTCACATTTCTCGCACATCGGAAACTCTCCCATACTCGTCCGTACTCTGTCATACGGCATGGAATCTAAGATTGTAAGACGCGGTCCACAACAGGTACAATTGATAAACGGATGCAGATATCTTCTGTCGTTCTTATCATAAAGTTCCTTCTTACATTCCGGGCAAATGGCAATGTCCGGGGATACGAAGATTTCTCCTTCTTCTTTTTCGCTTTCTATGATTTGGAACTTTTCTTTGGAGTCTGTTTCAGATTCAACTTTATGAATACCATCCTCACCCGATTCCACATTTTCCACATCCAGTTTCAAAATAACCGCCCGTTTGGGAGGCGCTTCCTGAATCTGCTTTATAAAGCTATGCACACATTCTTCGCTGCCCTCTGCAAAGATTTCCACATAAGGTCCCTTATTACTCACACTTCCGGCAATATCACAGGCATCGGCATGACGCTTTACCGTTGGGCGAAAGCCGACTCCCTGCACAATTCCAAATACTCTGATGCAGACTCTCATACGCTCTGTCTCTTCTTTCCTGAGATTGCAAAATGCGGTAAGTCATACCATTCTCCTTTATAAAATGGCACAGCTTTCTTCAGTAGCGAATCGGCGATAATGATGTCATATTCATTTTCTTTGATGTAAGTGATCCAGTCATCTTCTTCCTTAAAAAGAATATCCTGTTCTTTCTTTTGCTCTTTATTCATCATAAACCAGGATGCAACATTTATATTTGCAGGAATAAATTCTTCCCTCAACGTATTCGCCAGCACCTGCTGATGAACAATTAATATCTTTTTCTCAGATAATTCTTCTACATTCAACAGTCCTGCTACCTGCTCTTTTTGCATTTTGGGTTCTATCTGCTCTTTTTTTTCTTTCCATTCTGGAATAATCTCCGGTGGACAAAACAGCTCATATGGCGTTCCAAATTTCTGTTGTAAATACTTTGCTGCTGCAATTCCTGCCGGCGAAACAACGATGTTTTTCTCTGCTGCTGCCGCCTCTCTTACAGCGTCTAAGCCATCGCCCATTCCATAACATACAACCTTTGAAAAACCTTTTTCGGCAAAATACTTTTTCAGGAAATCTTCTTCATAAATACCGCCAAATTCAAGAGGGGTTGCCCCGATAATTCCAATACGTCCTGGCTCCACGTCTTTTTCAACAGCGAACTTTTTAAATAATTCTTTCCATGTCTTTTTCTCACCATCATCGTAAAGCTTTGTTCCGTCCGTGTCGATTGTAAGCGCCGGAATTCCTGTTTTCTTTTCAATCATTCGGGAAAGTGCGCGATAATCCGTTCCGATTACTGCAGGAACCGGCGTACCAATCACTGCAATAAAATCTGCGGAAAGCTTCTCGCAGGCTTTTCCAATCTTTTCTACCAGGCGGTCATCCCGTCCAAGAATCGCATCCATATCACGAAGTCCTGCGCTGAAAATCGCACTACGACTCTCAAACCATCTTGGCTCATCAAATCCGCATATGTTTCCCGCACAGCCGCCGGCATCTAAAATAATAATCAGTCCGTGAAATTCACATAATACCGCTGCTGCGCCCGACTGGTCCGGAGCAAATGGGGAGAGATATTTTCTAAGTCCCTTCATTTAATTTGTCCCCCTTTCCAGTGTTTTCTCTTCTTTTATATTTTTTGTACTATTTTTCAAATTTTTTGCTTCACTTTTCGCATTTTTCTCATCCAGTACCCGTTCACACTCCTCAAAGAAATGCTTCACTCCACGATACCCAAATGGCTGTATATCATCACTCCACTCAAGCTGTGCTGCTTCTGGATGATAGTAAACAGCATCCTTTCCGATAACGATATCCACTGGATTCTCGCCCGGCTCATAGTAAATCATCGTTGGCTCCAGATTCGAATAAATCTTTGTTTCTGGACTTAACTTCGCCATCTTTTCGATATAAACAAAATCCTCTTTCGACAGATTTCCAAATACTTCTGCTACCGCAAACTCATATCGAATCAGCGCAAATGCAAGTTCAAATGCATTGGCGTTACAGCCTTCTCCAATTGCAAATACTGCATGTGGATACTTTTTCTTAAAAGCTTCTTTTGCTGCAAGTGCTTCCTCAAAATAAGCATCATCATCAAATTTACTTCCTAATGCCGCTGCAAATAATGTATATTGATTCTTTATTTTATCAAGCTGATATAGCCTTGTAAGTTCTATGTACGGAATTCCCAGTCGTTTTTGCATATCGGCCGCCGCAAAACGTGCTTCCGCATCTAAGACCAGATTAAAATTCGCCTCTGCCATATCAAGATACTCATCATAGTTTTTACATCGGGAAATCTCACGAATCTTTTTTATCCCAAGCTGTCTTAACAGATCATAAAGTTCACTGTCATCTTCTAACGGAGCAAAATGTCCAAGAAGATTCACGGAAGTACTCTTCTTTTTCTTTGGCTCTAACAGAGAATAAATCGACTGTCTGACATGAACCATCGGCGGCTTTCTTCCCTCTCTGGTCAACGCATACATATAGCAAGGAAGAACCGGGATTCCAACTGCTTTTTGTGCTCTCTTACAAATACGCTCCATATCGGTTCCAAGCAAAGCATCTACACAAGTAAGACAAATCATAACAACCGATGGCTTTGTCTCCAGACAATCATAAATCTCTTCTACTGCCTGTGGAACCTTCTTCAAATGTCTTCCCGTTACAATATCCGTTTCATCCATCATCAGATAGAAAAATCGCTCACTGTATCCGCCAAGCTCACTTAAAATCGTTGTATTCCTTCCACAACAGCCCGGTGCTAACAAAAGCATAACCGAACCCGGAATCGCAAGGCCTGCTCTCTTTACACCAAACCCCTGCGCTCCCGGCGAGTTATACGCAAGTGTAGCCGGTGAACTATAGATAAGGTGCTTTGAGGAAATCAATTCTTCGGGAATATTATCTCGGCCTGCTTCGGCAAGTTCTTTTGTGGTAATAAAATACGCTTCTTCTGCTTTCTTTTTCTCTGTCTCTTTTGCCATGATTTCTACCATACATCTTCCTCCGCTGTATCCTGTGCATTTTCCAGAAGTTCTTTTGCAAGATTTAAAAATGCCTGTGCCGCCGGAGATTCTGGTTCACCTTCGACAACAGTCATTCCCCTATCTTCACATCTGGTAATCTCGTCACTTCTTGGCACTTCACCAACAATCGGAAGCCCTACGGAATCCGCAAACTCAGTAACCTTCTCTGTCTCGTTTTCCACATTTCTGTGATTTAACACAATACCATACACCTTCGCATAGCTTCTGTCCTCAAAGTTCTTCACTGCATTATTAATATTATTGGCAGCATAAAGAGCCATCTTCTCACCAGAAGTCACAATCAACACTTTACTCGCATACCCCTCACGAATTGGTGCCGCAAATCCACCACAGACAACATCACCAAGAACATCGTATAACACAACATCAGGCTGGTGTGTCTCAAATAATTCCAAATCTTCTAACAAGCTAAATGTCGCAATAATTCCACGACCAGCACAGCCAAGTCCCGGTGTCGGACCACCTGTTTCAATACAGAGAACTCCACCGTAACCTACCTTTGAAATATCCTCAATTGTCTCTGGGTCTTCATCATATTCACGCATATAGTTCATTACCGGAATCGGTGTCGTACCCCCAAGCAGATTAATCGTAGAATCTGCCTTCGGGTCACAGCCAATCTGAATAACCTTCTTTCCCATACTGGCAAATGCCGCTGCCAAATTACTGGTCACCGTGGACTTTCCAATCCCGCCCTTGCCATAAACCGCAATCTTTAACATAAAAAAACTCCTCTATTCTACCCCTGACCGACAGACTGACCGTAAGGTAGAACAGAAGAGTTTTGCACTTTTCGTACTTTATTCTTACTATTCTTTTCTTTGTTTAAAACAAATCGTATCTATTTAGAATCTATACAATTATAGAAAATCAAGCGTATTTGTAATCTTAATATAATTGAATTAAAAATATCTCCATTTCTATACAACTTATATACAGATTTACTACTCGATTTTCAATTGCAAATTCTAAATAATTTCAAACTATTCCAGCGCGGAAAACCTTACTGTCAGAGTCGATATTTATCTTTCTATTATTATAACTATCCAGACTCACAAAATCAAATATCAGTTACTATATACTTACATAACTTTGATTTACATAATCTTAGATAATTATTCTTTTATTGTTTTGTTATTTTTTTATCATAGTTTTATTATAACATCTGAGAAATGAAAGGCAAGTACATTTTCCAGTACAGTACTTATAGTGACATACTTCTTCTGCACATCTCTGCAATCCTGCCAGAGGCTATATCACTGTCAAACGTACATCCCATTCCTCTTAAAAATTATTTTAAAAGAAGATAGCTTGGCATACCATTCTCATAAATACTACTTACTTCGCCCTGCACCAATGGGGTTAAGTAAGTAATTAACTCTTCCTTCACTCCATTACCAGCCTCATTAATCCACTCTACAGGAATCTTCTTCTCTTTATTCGCAACCTCACGAATATCAACGCCACTGTACTCTACCGTATATGGAGCATCAGACACTCTTGTAAGAGAAGACATTAATCCACTCTCTCCTGCTACTGCAAGCTTAACTGCATTCGCGCCAAGATTACCGGACTCCTCAATATCCGTCTTACTTAAAATATGCCCTGCACAGCGCTGTAACAGATTCAATTCTATCGAACGAACCTTACAGCCAATCTTTGCTCGAACCGCTTCCTCTAAAATCTTTCCAGTACCAGATAACTTCGTATGTCCAAATACATCTAACTCTCTAGATTCTTCCTGTTCACATAAGAACCGCCCCTCTGTATCATGTACACCTTCACTAACCGCAACAAGCACAGCATTCGTTGAGGCCAGCTTTTCCTTCACATCATCAATAAAACGATCCAATGAAAATGGTTTTTCTTCTAAATAAACAAGATATGGCACATTACCATTCTTACCTTCCGCTAATGCAGCAGCCGCAGTAAGCCACCCGGCATGACGTCCCATCATCTCAACAATAATTACATTCTTCGGCTCATATACGGTAATCTCCTGTTCAAGCTCACAGAAAACTGTAGAAATATACTTAGCTGCTGAACCAAATCCCGGACAATGGTCTATTCCGCAAAGGTCATTATCAATCGTCTTTGGTCCACCAATAACCTTAATATCCTCTACACCTTTCTCCTTACAGTATGCAGAAAGCTTCGCTACCGTATCCATAGAATCATTCCCACCGATATAAACAAAATATCCAATATTCATCTTATGAAGAATATCAACAATCTCCTGATACTGACTGTCATCTTCCTTGATATCATTAAGCTTAAAACGACAAGAACCAAGCGCTGCCGCCGGAGTTCTCTTTAACTTCTCCAGCTTTTCCTCTGTGTCAACCTTCTCTGTAAGATTCACAAATTTCTGTTCTAACACTCCCTGAATTCCATAACAAGCCCCATATACCTGATCAATCTGTTCTTCCTTTATCGCCTGCTTAATAACACCTGCTAATGTTGCATTAATCGCTGCTGTTGGTCCTCCAGACTGCGCTACTAACAAATTCTTCTTCATCTTTCTAAAATCCTCCTGTAAATCTCTGAAAAGGTTCTGGTGTTCCTTCATTCGATGCAATCACCTTCTGCATCCATACAATATCCCACCACTTGCCAAGCTTGTAGCCACATTGTTCAAAATGTGCCTTCTTCTCATATCCACGCGCCGCATGAAACGCTTCACTCTCTGCATTCGGATGAGTAATGCAGGCAAATAAATTCACGATATTCTGCTTCTTCAACAACTCTTCCATCTTCTCATAAAGAGCCGTTCCCACACCTTTTCCGTGAATTCCTCTCTGCACATAAACAGACATTTCCGCTGACCAGTCATACGCCCTGCGGTCATAAAAAATCCCCGCATACGCATAAGCAATAACCTCTCCCTCCTCCTCAGCAACAAGGTAAGGATACCTCTCCAATGTCTTCGTGATTCGTTCCTGAAACTCCTTCACCGAAGGAACTTCCAGTTCAAAAGTTATCGCCGTATTGTCCACATAATACCGGTAAATGTTCTGGATAGCAAAAGCATCCTCCGGCGTAGCGATTCGTATATTCATTTCAAGCCTCCAAAAATTTTGTCGATGTGGTTATTATACAATAAGAGGAAGAGGGGGACAAGACGGTAATTATAGAAATAATGTAATCATCTGGCTTCCTTCTTTTTAAGAATCTCTTCAATGTCTTTCTCTAAAGCACTACGCGGAGCTCTTACAGTGACACCTAGATCAGAATTTACCTGAATAGCCACCATTTTCCTGTTTGATCTGATTACTGCAACTTTCATACTAAATCCTTTATCCTATTATTTCATACACTTTCGAATTTGGTCTATCAACAGAATATCTGCCGGAAGCCAGGTAACACTATCTAATTGATTTTTCGTAAGCCACTTTGCCGCTTCTGCTTCTTTCAGCTCCAGATGCCCCGCTTTAACTTCAGCCCAAAAACAATCCATAGAAAGATGGAAAGTTGGATAATCATATTTCACCGTATCAATCAGTTCTCCGACCTTGATTTCCGTATCCAGTTCTTCTATGATTTCTCTTATAAGTGCCTGCTGCGGTGTTTCTCCCGACTCCACTTTTCCTCCTGGAAATTCCCAGCCACCTTTCAAATCGCCATAGCCTCTCGCCGTTGCGAATATCTTATTTTTTTCTTTCATATCATCGCAGATAATTGCTGCAACTACTTTTACCGTTTTCATCTGTTTCTCCTCTACCATCCCTCTATCTTTTTATGCTGTAATATTAGACTGTAAATATCTTAATAAATCCTCTCTTACTGCATGGTGCATTCTCATAGTGACTTTCGTAATCGGCTGCATGCGTCCACGATTATCTTCTTTCTGTGCATTTTTAGCTTCCATTACATCAAATTCTCCCATATAATAAAAATTCGTTTCTGCATCTGATTTTTTTACAAGCAAATGCTTTCTTGTAGCTCCCAGTACATCTTGCATATAAGAGCTTTCCAATCCTTTACCAATCTGAGAATCCCACTTAAAAATCAAGTTATCTTCAAATGCATCCGCATAATCCGGTTTTCCAGCTACATAATTTTTTTCATCCTGGCTCTCTTCCTTGTGATAAGTAATAAAAATAAATACATCATCATCAATTCGTTTCATACCATACATAACAGAAGATAAATCCTTGCCACAATTCATAAGCAAACTAACATCTCTTCTGGAATATTTTTCATACAACACAAATGGACTATCTATATTTTTCCATGGAAGATATTTTTCCTGATATCTAGTAAGTCCGACTTTTATAATATCTTCCACCTGTTTGTAGAATTGTATATGCTTAAGTCTGTCCGCATAACTTTGTACTCTTCGAATCATTCCTGGCCGATCATTTTCTAAAATGTCAATCTGACAGAACTTCTTATACTCAGCCTCTTTACTCACAAAATGTCCCTGTAATACTTGAATTGCTTCCTTTACCTGTGCTACACTGATTTCAAATCCAAATGTCTTTTGATATTCAGTTTTAAACTCTGTAATACCGATATAATCTTTATGAAGCAATTGACTTAAAATTGCAAGTTCATCGGGTCGTACACCTGAAAGAACAGTTTTAGATAAATACTCCAGTGTTAACTTTTCCTGTTCACTTAAATTATTTGTGTATTTATCCTTTTCCATTACCTGCATAAAAGCATAGTACGTTTTATATTCTCGAATAATTACTAATGGATCAATTTCTTGATTCTCATAAAAATCATATAAAAAAGGAATTCTCCCCAAACGATTCTTCAGTGAAATATAACTTTCTTTAATCAGAGCTTTCATTCCCTTAATCTTATCAATAGATTTGAAAATTTTGTCCTTAGAGATTTCATCAAAATGTACAGTTGATGCACCTGGTATCGTACTATTTCCACTGATCACATACTTACGAATCACATCAGCATTGTAAGAACGGTCTCCAGATAACGCCACCGGAATCATAAAATTATTATTATAATTCCCAATAAAATCCAGAACAACAACATATTCTTTTCCCGGCGCTTTTCTTAATCCTCGTCCTAACTGCTGAATGAATACAATCGGAGACTGTGTCGGTCTAAGCATGATAACCTGATTCACTTCAACAATATCAACACCTTCGTTCAAGATATCGCGGGAAAAAATATAATCTAAAGGTTGACAATCTTCCGTAGCATCTTCTTCATCCATTGCCAGTCTTTCAAAGGCTTCCTGGCGTTTGTCTTCATTATCATTCCCACTAAGAGCAACTGTGCGATATCCCAGTTCATTGAATTTTTTCGATAACTCCTCGCATTCCTTTACACGACTGCAAAAAATGAGTCCTTTTACACGATTACCACTATATCCGTAATACTCTGATTGCTCAATGATATGTCTTACACGCTCATCGCTGGTAAGCTGATTGAACGCTGCATCTGTCAGTTTTGTAGCCTGTAACATTTTGTCATCCAAAGAAACAATCTCACTAATACCAAAATAATGAAATGGACAAAGAAAATCCTCTTCCATAGCTTGCTGCAAACGGATTTCATAAGCAATCTGATAATGAAAAATCTCATAAATATTTTTTCCTTGCTGATTATCATCCCTTTTGTCCGGAGTTGCCGTCATTCCTAAGAATAGCTTTGGTTTGAAATAATTAATGACTTTGGTGTAAATATTGTTAGAACTATGATGCGCCTCATCTAGAATAATACAGTCAAACGCATCCGGTTGATATTGAAATAAATGAGTATCTCTATTCAAGGTTTCTACTGTAGCAAACACATACTCTTTCTCATATTCATAGAAACCAGCACCAACCACTCCCATCGTCACTTTCTTACCGAAGACTTTTTCAAAAGATTTCTTAGCCTGTTTCGCCAGAGTTACACGATGTACTAAAAACAACACTCTTTTGAAACCAAGTTCTCGCATAGCAAATGCAGAGGCGAATGTTTTACCAGTACCAGTGGCTGATATCAAAAGTGCCCTCTCTTCTCCCTGCTCCAGAATCTTCCTAAGATTCGCAATAAATCTCTCCTGCATAGAATTCGGTTTTAATCGGTATTTTTCGAGTGACGGAATCTCTTCGCTTTTCGCTATCTCACGCTGATGTTTTATGATATTGTAACGCTCTCTGTAAATTTCATAAAAATCATCATAAGGCAATGCATACTCACTGTTCCAGAGATTATGAAATTCTTCCACAATCTCTTCTGCTACCTCACCATTTTCTGTAGAAATCAGTTTCGTATTCCACTCCTTATTAATCGTCAGCGCTGCACTTGTCATATTAGAACTTCCGATAATGATTCGATAAATCTCTTCTTTCTTGAAAATATATCCCTTCGTGTGGAAACCATTTCCGGCAGCTTCCACGTCATACATTTTCAACGTAATATTTTTCAATCCATTGAGTTTCTCAAGTGCTCTCGGCTCGCTGAAATTCAGATAATTTGTCGTAAGAATCTGTCCTTTAACGCCCTTTTTCTCAAGCTCTTTTAAAGTCTGCAGAAGCGGTGTCACACCACCCATCGTGATAAACGCAACACTGATCTGGAACTGATCACAGCGCAACAATTCGTCCTCTACAGATGAAATAACTTTCTTCCCCTCTTCCGGATTATTCGACACAAATGCTGGCTTGTACGCCAGATTTACCGCCACAGAACCATTTATATAAGCGGCATTTAAGCCATTTTGCAATTCCTTGATCACATTCGCATCCATTGAAAAATCTCCCTCTCATTTCGTAATGAGTAAAACAAAATACTCTGATTAGTATTATACCTTATGGGAGAGAGTTTGTCATTGAAATCCCCAGGAAGCAAACATAGCAAAGGCAACTGAACGAAACGATAGCAACAAAAAACAGATCCGGACGCACTGAATTTAATGAGTGTATCTGAACCTGCCTTTTCATTGATTTTTCCAATAAATAGCTGGACCGGCTTTTCATCGGAGTTACTTATTTAATTGGGAAATGATTTTCAAAATATGTTCGTTTCTTTTTATTGACTTTTTGCTACTATCAGGATACAGTCATAGCTGAGAAATGGGTTTTTTACTGAGTAATGTCTTCAGGCTAGAAAAGGGTGCTTGTTTCTTTTTTTATACACTATTTCATTAGCCTTCATCAAGTATAATCATATCTCATCTTCTTTATCAAATCATCTGCAGAATCCAATATTCTTCCTCTGAAGAATTCCCAATCATTTCAATAGACTCCTCACAAAAATGATTTAGATTTAAATAATAGTCTTCCCTCTCACTACTAAAATCTAACTGTGCAGTATCTAATTCTACCATCTCATCTTCATCAAAAATCAACTTCCTCACATAGATATAATCATCAAAACCTCTCGTAATATCTTCCTTTAAAAGATTTTCTCCAGTTCCAAACTTGGCAGAAATAAATACCTCACTGACTGGAAGATAGAGTAAAACACCTTTTTCATCCGATGGATTCTCTATCCACTTTTTTCTTAAATGCACCAATATTATTCATCACACTTCCTCATCCTAATTCTTACGCAACTATTACTCAAGCAGAATACTGATTTTTTTTATTTCTCTTGCATATATTGTTTTTATGATGTATTATGTGACATCCTCCCCCACCTGTAGAGGTTGGGGCTTCCCATCCTCGGCAAGTTTGGTTCTCGTTCGATAGCACTACCGTGCTAAGCATATGCGAGCTATCCCCGTGTGTCCCACGGTTTGTACTAGGTTATTATGTTGCGGTCATGCATTTACCAGCCGCATTCCTTCATTTCTGATATTTACCGCCGCATTTACATCTCTGTCGTGATGGGTTCCACACTGCGGACAATCCCACTCTCTTAACGCAAGATTTTTCGTTTTTGCATTTTTGTAACCACAAACAGAACAGGTCTGGCTGCTTGCAAAAAATCTATCCACCTTCACCAGTTTCTTACCCTGCTCCTCCAGTTTGTATCTCAAAAATGTTGTGAACATTCCCCAGCCGTTATCCGAAACAGATTTCCCAAAATTTAGTGACCGCGACATCGCTTTCATATCCAAATCTTCTATACATATGCAATCATAGGCATTGGTTATCTGTCTTGACTGCTTATGCAGGAAGTCTTTTCGCTGATTGGAAACCTTTTCGTGAAGTTTTGCCACCTTAAGCCTCTGCTTATTGCGATTGTTCGAACCTTTCTGCATTTTGGAAAGCTTACGTTGTTCTCTCGCTAATTTTTTCTCTGCATTCCTGTAATACCCCGGATAAGCAGGCTCCTTACCGTTGCTGTCACGATATAATTCATGCATGGAAAAATCTAAACCTAAAAACTTTTGCAGTTCCTTTTCCTGTACTTGATCTTCATACTCAAAAAGAATACTTGCATAGTATTTTCCGCTTGGTGTCTGACTTACTGTTACAGATTTTAGTCTATATTCCCCTGGAACAGACCTGTGCTGTTTTAAGCGGACTTGCCCAATCTTAGGTAATCTCAAATATCCATTAGACAGAGTTATGTTCCCATTGATGCAGACCGTGGAATAGCTGTTTTTATTCCGCTTTTTTGATTTAAACCTTGGGAAACCTGTTTTCGGCTGTTTGAAAAAGTTCTGAAATGCCGTATCAAGATGTCTGAGTGATTGTTGTAATGCGATACTGTCTACTTCCTTTAAAAATCCGTATTCTTCTGTTTTCTTCATTGCAGCCATTTCTTTTGCACAAATAGTATATGTTACGTTCGTCTTGTTCTCCTCATACTGCCGGATCTTTCTATCAAGCCAATGATTGTATACCATTCTCACACAGCCAAAAGTCTTAGCAAACAAAATCTTCTGTTCATCATTGGGATAGATTCTGAATTTATATGCTCTGTTTGCCACCATGCCACTTCCTTTTCCTCGAAAACCACCTGTGATACTTGAACACAAGCGCAAGATGATAGTATAGTAAGAATACTAAATGTGCGTTATTATCTCAATTTTTTGTATCTCAATTTTTTATTATCCGACTAAAGATACTATACTATAATTAGGATGCTCTATCAAGCAGGTAGCAGACGCAATTCATCTCCCACCTTAGAGGTCGGAGTCTTCTTGCTGCAGAAGATAAAAAATTCTCTGGCAAAATCCTATTTCCCAGCAATATCCTTCACAACTTCCCCTGCGATAATAAGCCCTGCCACAGATGGTACAAAAGCTACGCTTCCCGGAATATCGCGTCGTTCCGTACATTTATGCTCCGCTCCCGGAGGGCAGATACAATTTGTTCTGCAGCTTATGGACATATCTTCGATTGGACGTGTTGGCTTTTCTTCGGAGTAAACAACTTTCAGTTTTTTTACACCTCGCTTTTTCAGTTCGCGACGCATTACTTTTGCAAGTGGACACATTTTGGTTTTGTAAATGTCGGCTACTTGGAAGGCTGCCGGATCAAGTTTGTTGCCAGCTCCCATGCTACTGATTACCTGAGTTCCGTACTTTTGCGCCTGCATAATAATCTCGATTTTTGCGGTAACAGTATCGACTGCATCGACAACATAATCATATTCATCAAATGGAAAATCATCTGCATTTTCTGGAAGGAAAAAGCATTGGTGGACATTGACCTGTGCATCAGGATTAATGTCTAAAATACGCTCCTTCATTACTTCTACTTTGTATTTGCCAACTGTTTTTCTTGTGGCAATAATCTGACGATTTAAGTTTGTAAGACACACTTTGTCATCATCAATAAGGTCAAATGTACCGACTCCGCTTCGCGCTAATGCCTCGCAGACATAACCACCAACTCCGCCGACTCCAAAAACTGCCACACGGGAATTTTTTAATTTATCCATTGCTTCTTCCCCCAGTAAAAGCTGGGTTCTTGAAAATTGATTTAACATATATTTCTTCCTTTTCTGTGTTATTTTTAAAGATTCGCAAAATCAAGAAACAGCATATGCATCTTCTCTTCGCTGTCTACAAATTCATACTCATGTTTTGTACCCGTATAAATAAGCTTCCCATCTTCATAGGCAAGTAACTGATTCATTGGGACGTTCTTCCATTTATCACGGTCGAGAGGACGAGTTGCCATAACGATTGCTGTGTCTTTACGGCAACGGTACAGGCTGTCTTTATAATTAGTATGAACGTACATAATCTCTCCGTCAAAAATAAGCAGATTCAGCTTATTCTCTGGCGCGATTTCCAAGATAATACGGTTAAGAAGCGCAAAACGTTCTTCTTTTGTCAGTGCCGCTCCCTTTTCATCCTGCGCTGCATTTACCTGATCAATAATATAGCACAAAATGCGTTCGCTGTCCGTATCTCCGTCTTCTGCCGCTACAAATGGCTCAAGTACTTCACTTTCAAATATTGTTCCATTATGCGCTAACGTCCAGGTGCGGTCATAATTATCACGCATAACAAACGGATGTGTATTTTCATAGTCCATTGTTCCCCTGGTCGCAAGACGGATATGTGCAATCATCTTGTCTGTCTCTATTTTAGCACGAAGTCTCTGCTTTAAATAATTGCTTGTCACAGCAGACTGTGGCTGCTTTTCTAAAGAAACAGCATTGCCGTAAAAAAATGCCATACCCCAACCGTGGGGATGTTCTGTTCCATCCGAAAAAAATTCTCTTAATAACTCATTTAACGGTATCTTTTTTGCAGAATCTACTCCAAACAATTCACACATTGATTTTCTTCTCTCCTCATATATTGTATTATGACCATTTTGAGCTATTTTGATTTTCTTTCGCAAGTATCTGATTATAAAATTTCTGAGATTCCAGTCATATCTAAATATCTCTAAACAGTCATATTTTGTTTTTGTCTCGCTAATACAAGTCCTTTTTCTACATAGTTTTCCTGATATTGTTTTCGAACCTGCCATGCATATCTCTTCTCTGGATCAACAAATTTCTCATATTCAAAATCTAAGATTTGTTGAACATCGTCCATTTTCAGGCCTTGATAAAACTCTTTCATCCATCCGATAACTTTTAATGCCTCATGTACGATAGACCGCGCTCTTTTTTCCGTACGGGCAATTTTTACTGTCTTTAAATCATAATGGGCCGCATTTTTAAAATTCTGTACAGCATTTACCTGATCCTTTTTGGAAACATACCAGGATGGCATCGTTGCGAGCCACACCATTAAAAGCTGTGCAAACTTCACATCTCTCGCATCAATTCCAGCTCCTGTGAGAGGATTTAAATCAAACATACGAAGTTCGATATGATTGATTCCATTCTTCCTCAAAGATATAAGATTATTTTCTCCTGCAGGTTTTAAACGAATAGGATAATAGAGTTCTGACGGTGCTTTTAGTAAGCCATTTTTAACATACTTTTCAATAGAATTCACGTAAGAATCAATATCGCTATAATCAAATGTCGGTGGAAATTCATTCCAGTAACCAAGTTCACTGCATCTTACAGAACTTAAGCCTGTAAAAACACTTTTCCCATAGACACCTTTTTCCATAAAAGAACTGTCTACAATCGGACTGGCCGCCGTAACTGCCACTAAAATCCAGCCATATACAGCCATTTTCTGCGCCAGCTCCAAATACAATTTATTCTTATATTTCATAAAATCCGGCTCAGACTGCAAAGCAAAATCTGCTCTTAACAAATCTTCTGAAAAAGAAAAATTTACATGACTTCCCGAAAATGTCATCTTATAACGTCCGTATTTATCGGAAAGATATTCACGGTAGGCTGTTTTATGTGCATCTTTCCCATCAAACTGTGCAATTGGCACATCTTTCTCCCCGCCAATATATGGAGGATTAGAAAATGGCCACAGCAATTCTGGCTCTGGAAGTGCCTTTAACTTTTCCTGAATTCTTCTGGTATGTCCTTTTAATTCTTCAATTGCCGCCTCGATGCTTTCATTTACTCCTGTATTAATTTCGGTCTGGTTTTCACTGAAGTCTCTGACGATATGTGCATCTCCCGGAAAAGGATGTGCAGTCTGTGAAAGCATACCATCTCCTACAACACGCAGACTTTCCATCTCAATTCCAAATGCACCATCTAATAAATGTTCTCTTATATACTCATTTTCAATATGCAGCATTACATTCCTCCATACTCTTCGATGTAATCCTCCAGTGTTTTTCCGTTCTCCATTCCTTCTGCCATCTGTCTGCCTGGACTTAAAAGTTTCTCCGCCCTTCCATATAAAGGCCTGAGGAAATGTTCTTCTCAACTCAGATGCATTATATCCATTATGATAGATGGAAGTATCTTTCTCTAAAAATTCCGAAAGCTCTCCGATATTTTCCATAAGGCCAGCATGCAATGCTCCCGATGCCATAATTTCACCTACCGGCTGCTCACATACACTTCGAAACTCTACTGTCCCACGGAAAGTCAGATCTTCAAATTTAAATGACCGTAAATATTGCAAATCGGAAATCTCCGGATGGAATGTGATTTCCCGATATCTATTTCCATCGAAGTATTCCCCTTTTATCCGGTCAGAGGAAAAATATTTACTAAGAACCACTGGTGGAAAATTAATATATTTTCCTTCTCTTTCTACACAGTATAAGCTCATACTCTTTATGTATCGAACAATTTCATCTGTTGTATCAAATACAACATTATACATATCAACATTATGGCGATTCAAGCCATGAAGACTGTTTCTCCAAAAGTTATCCCTGCTACATAAAATCTCCGCATTCTCTCCCCATAAAGAGTTCGCTAAAATCAATGCCTTAAACGGTTCTAACTTTGTAAATGTATTCAGCATTGGAACTACCTGCTCTTCTTCTACATCAAGCTGAATCTGACTTGCACACGAAAATAGTCCAAAATTCGGATAAGAATGAAATGGAATACTGTTGCCATACTTTTTATAAGAAGACAGGTGATGAAATAACATACGATACCGCTCACTTACTACCGGTACATTCTGATTCACTGCATAACGGGGATTAATACCCATGCCAGTCAGCATATGCCCCTCTTTACGCAGTTTCTTCTGTATATAAGTATAATACTGACAAAATCTTTTGTACAGCACATTCATATCTTCTTCTTTCCCAAAAGAAATTTTTAACGTATTATAACTGCAATCATAAGACAGACCATCTCCTGTCTTGTCATCAACTGCCAGATAAATATGTTCATTATCATCTCTGCTCACATTCAAAAAAGAAAATGTATCAATAAATCGATCTGTTGCCTGATAAATCACTTCAAAATTGACAGGTTCATTCTTCTCATTCACAATCGGCAGCTCAAACTCCAAACCAGCTAGATGGGTTCTCTTCTCGGGTGTCTTTGTCTGTAGTTTGTCTAATGAATTAAATAGTAAATTAATTATGTCTTACTATTAATTCTGCTGTTGGCTCATCAATATAGAGACTGTCTACCAGTCCTCCTTGAAGTGCCGCTGTTATAATCTTCTCTTTTTCTTTTCCCACGGCAACAACTAACTTATTTGGAATCTTTTTAATCGTTTCAAGGGAAGCCCCTACAACACGGGCATCTATTTTTTTATCAAATAGTTCCCCGTTTTGTTTTATAAAGTGGGAACAGCAGTCTCCTACTGCTCCTCTTCTGCTGAAGTCTTTATAATCATTTTCATCAATAAGTCCCATTTCATATACAATGGACGGACGTTCTAAGTTACCTACGGAATAAATTGCTGTCTGGCACACTTCCGCCATTTCAAGGATTTCATGAATCTGTGGATCTTTTTTCAAAGCTTCAACAATCGAAGATTCCGCCACCATTGCCGGCGCTGGAATCTGATAACCTGTTCCTCCAACACTGTCTACAAACCTTTTCAACACATCCAAAGCACCCGATTCGAAAATTGCTCTGGAAAATCCTCCAGTTAACTGAATCACAGATACCCCGCTTCTCTTAATCTTTGGAAGCTGCTGGGCTAATACTGCAAGTGCATGTCCCCATGTTACTCCAATGACACTATCATTTTTTATATAACGTGGGAGGTCTTCTGCTAATGCCGCACAGACATCCTGCATTAATATCTGCGAATTACCTACCAAATCTGGCACAATAATCGCCCTTTTAATCGGAAATCTGGCAATCAGTTCATTCTCCAGATTCCCATTTGCCAAAACAGAATCTTTAATTCGAACTTCTATAATCCCCATGTCCATCGCATTCTTTAAAATACGGCTTACAGAAGACTTGCTAATTCCCTCTCGTGCCGCAATTTCTAACTGGTTATAATGTAACTCATAATATAGCTTGGCAATTCGAATTGCCTGATTCATCTTCGCTGCATCCATCTTCTCTCTTCCTCCAAGCTTCTTCTCCAAATGTTGCTTTAAATTCTACTTATAATCTTAATTTAAGATTATAATTTCTCCACACAAAGAAGTCAAGGTGAGCTGATTTGATTCAGTATATCAAACAGACGAAAGTTTGGAAGGCAATAGTTTACATCTGTGACTTTAGTCGCGGCGGTTTGAATGTTCGCGGGCACGCTTACATTCAAACCTTGCTCCCAGGCCACAGATGTAAACTATTGCCTTCCAAGCTTTCTGTCTTTGCTTGCCGTAGGAATCAAATCAGATATGAATGGGATTTAAGGAATAATTAATGCTCCCTGAAAATTTTAACCTCATAATAAATTTACAAATCCCTCAATTTGAAATTCTACTAAATTTTATTCCTAATCCTTGCCAATATGACACAACAGCAGCCACAGTCAGAACTATATAATCAAAATAATCCATATCTGTGGCCTCGGAGCAAGTGTTGGATACGAGCATATAAGCGAGTATTCAACACGCTGCGACTAAAGTCACATATATGGATTATTTTGTTCGTCTGTTTCTATACTTGCCTGTCTGGCGAATTAAATTTCCGAATTCTTCTTTGAGGCGAAGTAAGCCCGGAGTGAATTTACTACGATGATCACTCCAAGTATCATCAGTAAAATAGCGATAATCAGCTGTAAGCCTTCTACTAAAAATGTTGCGGAACCAGCAGAAAATGCCTGTACGAGAGAAATGGTTCTCTCTACTAATGCGGTTCCTGTTACACAAAGCATGATAATCAGTGGTGGGAAAAGCATTTTGTTGCTTCGTCCGGTTACTTTTAAGAATACGCAAAGTGTTACTAATACTAAAGCAGATAAGAGCTGGTTTGCGGAACCAAATAATGGCCAGATATTTGCATAACCAATTCTTGTTAATACAAAGGCTGCTGCTAAGGTGATGATTGTTGAGAAGTATGTATTACATAAAACTTTTCTCCATCCTTCTGCGTGTTCCATATCATCAACACTGAACAATTCCTGAAAGCTCATTCGGCCAATTCGCGCTACGGCATCCAAACTTGTAAGTGCAAGCGCGGATACGCACATTGTCATGAAGCACTGTGCTACATATACTGGAATTCCAAACATTTCAAAGAATCCGGCTACACCGCTTGAGAATACCTGGAATGGTGTTCCATCTGCTGGTGTTCCGTTAGCGGACGCTGCCGCTCCTGCTACACATAAAGCGATAACTGCAAGTAAACTTTCTAATACCATTGCGCCGTAACCAACTTTTAACATATCTTTTTCATTGGATACCGTCTTTGAAGATGTTCCGGAAGATACTAAACTGTGGAAACCAGAAACTGCTCCACAAGCAACGGTTACGAATAAAATAGGGAATAAATCACCAAGCTGATCATTATGGAAGCCTGTAAATACAGGAAGATTCATTGTAGGATGCGCTACTAATAATCCAACAACAGCTCCTGCGATCATTCCAATAAACATATAGGTTGTCATCGCATCACGAGGCTGTTTTAATAACCACATTGGAAGTACTGCCGCAAAGAAAATATATACAAATGTAATATATGTCCAGCCGTCCTTTCCTAATGTAATTGGCATTGTCATACCAATAGCAAGTGCTGCTACAGTACAGATTAATCCAACAACCGTTTCCTTCCATCCTGTCAGATGCAGATGTTTATGAAGTAAACCAAAAATCATTGCAAATGCGATAAATAAAAGGGAAATTGTTCCTGCTGCTCCATTTGTTTTTGCTGCATCGGAAAGTGCAATCACACCATTGGCATCTACCGTATAAGCATTAAATGTACCTGCTACCATATCAGCGAAAGCTGCGATAACAATTAAAGTAAACAGCCAGCAGAAAATAAGAAATAACTTTCTTCCAAGTTTACCGATGTATTTTTCGATCAGAAGTCCCATGGACTTACCATCATTTTTTACACTGGCATATAATGCTCCAAAATCGGTAACTGCTCCAAAGAAAATACCTCCAATTAATACCCACAAAAGTACTGGAAGCCATCCAAATACTGCCGCCTGAATTGCTCCTGTTACAGGGCCTGCTCCAGCAATAGATGAAAACTGATGGCTAAATACTGTCCAACCGTCAGTTGGAACATAATCCTGTCCATCTTCAAACTTATGAGCTGGTGTCTCTGCTTTTGGGTCAATTCCCCATTTTTTAGAAAGCCACCGTCCATAAAATGCATACGCAGCTGTCAATAAAACAGCAGCAATTAAAACAATGACTAATGTATTCATTTTTGTCCTCTCCTTTCATGTATACAAGTCATTTCTTGTATACATGAAGTTTTATAGTCCTTTTCCTTCATTTTGTCAATGTTTTTTACACTTTTTCTTGCATTTTTATAGAAACAAATAAATTTTAAATTCAATTCACTTCATTTCTGGATTTTCACGCAAGAAGTTCTGAACTTTTTTAAGCAAAAGATACTAGAGCGTGTTTGAAAAAAGCATTTTTCAAACACGCTCTATGGCTTCTTTTAGGAAGTCAGGCAGGAATCCTCTGTAATTCAATCGCCGATTATTTCACAAAATAAGTTTCCCATATTTAGCTGAACTATATAAAAATTTTTCAAACACACTCTAAGAAACAAATCCCGTCATTATTCCAACTTTCTTCCGCACCCATTCCATAAAACGTGCGAACTCGCTCTTTCTCACAAAAATCTCGGCATAACAATTCAATATTTCCGAAACCATCTGCCGTATATATGCCATATCATTCTCATAACACATTTTCTGTGAAAGGTATCTGTCATGTAATTCCTGAAGTCTCTCCTCCACTTCCGCAGCAGAATCAAGCTTTTTACACATCGGAAGGGACATCTGCTCTAAAGCTCCCTCCCTCATCCACCTTGTCATTTTTTTCTCGTAAGCATAATGTTCTGGAATTGTTCCCTCAAAAATCGTATTATGCGGATAGGTAAAATAATCTTCCACATAATGAAGAATCCATCCAAGTTTTAAATAAGAAAAGCTTCCGCCTCTTCCTTTTGCCTCTAACGCTTCCATCTGTTTTGTAATCTGTTCGAACGTTGCTTCCCATGTATGACCCTCCAGATAAGTATACACCAGCAGATCTGGCAGAATACTTCCAAACAATAATGCTGCTTTATGTGCTCTGTGTATATTTCCCGATAATGACTTTGTCATAACTAAATGTCCAATTTTATCCATTCATTTCTCCCCATTCACTTTCAACCTGGTATCATTTCTACATTTAAAATTAAATTCCATTCACTACCTCTCAAAACACAGTATACCATAATTATAAAAAATGGCTACAACCAAAATATGTTATTTTACTATTTAATTCATTAAGCGAACTACAGACGAAGCCATTGCCCCCAATAAGGCATATTTGTGATTTTAGTCGCTGCGGTTTAGATGTGAGCGCATAAAGCGAGCATTTAAACCGCAGCGACTAAAGTCACAAATATAGGATATCGTATCTCTTCTCGGGCGTCTGTTCTTAATGAATTAAATAGCAACATCTTATTGTTAACTTTAATTTTTATTACGGTTGACAATATCTTTTTACCATGTTACAGTAACAAATAAGAGAATTTTAGAAATAAAATGCAATAAGAATTATCGTGCTTTCATTTTGGAAGCTATTTTGTGAGGTTAAGAAAGGATTCATTATGAGTGAAGCAGTAACTATTGACACAATTAAAAATATATTAACAAAAAATGTAAATAAGGAATATTCTCTTTCACGCGAGGAGGCCATCGCTATTATGAATCTTCCAGAAGACGATATGCCTCTTCTTATGGAAATGGCCGGAAGTCTTCGTAAAAAATATAAAGGCAATCATGTGAGTATTCATCTTCTTACAAACGCCCGCAGTGGAAACTGTTCTCAAAATTGTGCTTATTGTGCCCAGTCTTGCCGTTCAAAAGCAGAAATTGAAAAATATAAATGGGTAAATGATGAAAAGTTATACAGTGATAATGCATTTGTGCATGATAACCATCTTTCCAGACACTGTATTGGTCTTAGCGGAATGAAGTTTACCGATGAAGAAATAGAAGAACTGGCTGAAAAAATTCGTGTTATGAAAGCGCAGGGAACGCATCTTTGCTGTTCCATCGGTTTTCTTACTGAAAAGCAGGCATTAATGTTAAAAGAAGCCGGTCTTGACCGAATTAATCATAATTTAAACAGCAGCCGTTCCTACTATCATAATATATGTACCACTCATACTTATGAACAGCGTGTAAATAATATCCATATGTTACAAAGACTTGGTTTTGAAATTTGCAGCGGCGGTATTATCGGTATGGGTGAAAGTAAGGAAGATATTGTAGATATGCTCCTCGATCTTCGTGAAATTCAGCCCGAGGCTCTGCCAATCAACTTCCTTCTCCCAATTCCAGGGACTCCTTTAGAAAATGCAGATACTTCTGTCCTCACACCAGCTTACTGTATGAAAGTACTGTGCCTTGCCAGATTAATGGCTCCACAATCCGATATCCGATGTGCTGCCGGAAGAGAAGTTTACTTTAAAGGACGTGAAAAAGAACTTCTCAGTATCGTAGACTCTATCTTTGCCTCCGGTTATCTCACGGCAGATGGACAGGGAATCTCTGATACGATAAAAACAATTACTGATGCAGGATTTACATACGAAATAGAATCTGATTAATCCTGATTTGCCGCAGACAATTGCAGTTTTACGGGGAATTGTCCTTCTGAAAGATTGAGACTGGAACTATTTGTGAAAAATATCTTTTAAACTGATTTTCCAAGCTGCCAACGAGCAGAACTCAGGGAGATAAATAAAGCATATCTGTGGTCTCGGAACAAGTGTTAAATGTGAGCGCGTTCAAGCGAACATTCAACACGCTGCGACTAAAGTCACAAATATGCTTTATTTATCTCCCTGAGTTCGTCTACCTTGCCTGCGGCAAATCAGGATTCAAATATTTTTTCAGATATTTTCCAGTATAAGATTTTTCTACCGCAGCAACTTCTTCCGGTGTTCCGCAAGTCACCATCGTGCCGCCGCCTTCGCCACCTTCTGGTCCCATATCAATGATATAATCGGCTGTTTTGATAACTTCAAGGTTATGCTCAATGACTACAACTGTATTGCCACCTTCCGTTAACCGCTGCAAAATATCAACCAGTTTATGAACATCGGCGAAGTGTAGTCCCGTTGTTGGCTCGTCTAAAACATATATTGTCTTTCCGGTACTCTGGCGGCTTAATTCTGTGGCAAGTTTTACTCGCTGTGCCTCTCCACCGGAAAGGGTTGTCGATGGCTGTCCTAACTTGATATAGGAAAGTCCTACATCTCGAAGTGTCTCTATCTTTCTTCGGATTGATGGCACGCTCTCAAAGAATTCACATGCTTCATCGACATTCATATCTAATACTTCAAATATGTTTTTGCCTTTGTATTTTACTTCCAATGTCTCTCTGTTGTAACGCTTTCCATGACAGACTTCACATGGTACATATACATCAGGAAGAAACTGCATTTCTATCTTTAAAATACCATCACCGGCACAGGCTTCACAGCGGCCGCCCTTTTTATTGAAACTGAAACGTCCTTTGTCATATCCTCTTGCTTTGGCATCTTTTGTCATAGCGAACAATTCACGGATATGATCAAATACTCCTGTATAAGTGGCTGGATTAGAACGTGGAGTACGTCCAATCGGAGACTGGTCAATGTTGATTATCTTATCTAACTGTTCTGTTCCTTCAATATCTTTATGTTTTCCTGGTTTAATTCTTGCACGGTTTAATACGCAGGCAAGCTTCTTATAGAGTATCTCATTGACAAGGGAGCTTTTTCCTGAACCGGAAACTCCTGTTACACAGGTAAATACGCCGATTGGAAACTTCACGTTGATATTCTTTAAGTTATTCTCCGAGGCTCCTTTCACCGTCAGATACCCCTGCGGCTTTCTCCGAACTTCTGGAACAGGGATTTTCATTTTCCCGCTAAGGTATGCTCCTGTAATGGAATCTGGATTCGCCATCAGTTCTTCTGCAGTTCCAACTGCGACAACTTTCCCACCATTTTCGCCTGCCATTGGTCCAATATCCACAATGCAGTCTGCCTCCCGCATCGTATCTTCATCATGCTCAACGACAATAAGTGAATTGCCTAAATCTCTCAGACGTTTTAATGCAGAAATGAGTTTGTCATTATCCCTCTGATGCAGACCGATACTCGGTTCATCAAGAATGTATGCCACTCCAACAAGTCCAGAACCAATCTGCGTTGCAAGACGAATTCGCTGTGCTTCTCCACCAGAAAGCGTCCCTGTTGGCTGTGAAAGACTTAAATAGTCAAGACCAACATCATTTAAAAAGCCGATTCTTCCACGAATTTCTCTTAACACCTGTTTACCGATAAGTTGCTGTCTTTCTGTAAGTTCAATTTCATTAAAATAGGAAATTAATCGCTTTACGGAGAGGCATGTCAATTCGGAAATATTGTACTGACCTACTGTTACTGCCAGAGATTCAGGCTTTAATCGCTGACCGTGACAACTATCACATGGAGTCACTGTCATAAAGTTTTCATATTCTGCTCTCTGACGTTCAGAATGATTCTCGCGATAACGACGCTGTACATTACGAAGCAAACCCTCAAAAGCAACGTCATAGACACCTTCTCCACGCTTTCCTTTATAGTATACTTTTACCTCATGTCCATTCGTTCCATGAATAATAATATTCTGGACTTCCGGACTTAAATCACAAAATGGCGTACTCAAATCAAAATTATACTCTCTTGCCAATGCATCAAGAACTGCTCTCGTATAACTCTTTGGATCTGTGCAAGACTGCCAGCCCAATACAGTAATCGCCCCATCTGCAATACTCATTTTTTTATCTGGAATCATCAGGTCAACATCAAACTCCATCTTAAATCCAAGTCCGTGACAGACTGGACAGGCTCCAAACGGATTATTGAAAGAAAAGCTTCGTGGCTCAATCTCATCAATGCTGATACCACAATCCGGGCAGGAAAAACTCTGGCTAAAATTCATCGGTTCCCCACCAACAACATCTACTAACAAAAGTCCCCCTGTAAGCTTCATTACGGTCTCAATCGAATCTGTAAGACGGTTTTCAATACCTTCCTTTATCATCAAACGGTCTACAATAATCTCAATATTGTGCTTTTTATTTTTTTCTAACTTAATCTCTTCTGCAAGGTCATACAGATTCCCGTCAATGCGAACACGGACATAGCCACTCTTTTTTGCGTCTTTTAATATTTTTACATGTTCTCCCTTTCTTCCTCTTACAATCGGTGCAAGAAGCTGAATTTTCGTTCGTTCTGGAAGCTTCATTAAAATATCTACAATCTGGTCTACTGTCTGCTTGGAAATTACTTTTCCACACTTTGGACAATGAGGAATGCCAACTCTCGCATAAAGAAGCCGCAGATAATCATAGATTTCCGTTACTGTACCAACTGTAGAACGTGGATTGCGGTTCGTGGACTTCTGATCAATCGAAATGGCAGGAGAAAGGCCCTGTATATCGTCAACGTCCGGCTTTTCCATCTGTCCTAAGAACTGTCTTGCATACGAAGACAATGACTCCATATATCTTCTCTGTCCTTCCGCATAAATCGTATCAAATGCCAGTGAGGACTTACCTGAACCTGAAAGTCCTGTCAGTACTACAAATTCATTTCTCGGTATATCTATATTAATATTTTTAAGGTTATGCTCACGCGCCCCTCGAATGCGAATGTATTCTTTCTTTTCGCTCATTATATTGTATCCTTTCTAATCGTCATAATCCCTCAAAGCAATCTTATACTTTTTCAGTTCATCTCTTAATTCTGCCGCTTCTTCAAAGTTCAGTTCTGCCGCTGCCTTATTCATCTTCTTTGTTAACTTAGCTATCATTTCCGTAAGTTCCTTACGGTTCATAGATTCCATATCTTTCTTTAAGGAACCTCGGCTCTTCTCTGGTGCTTCTTCATTGGTAATAGAAATGACATCCCGAATTGCCTTTTGAATAGTCTTTGGCGTAATGCCATGTTCTTCATTATATGCCATCTGAATTTCACGACGCCGCTTTGTTTCTGTGATGGCGGCACGCATGGAGTCTGTAATCGTATCTCCGTACATAATAACGTGTCCTTCTGCATTTCGTGCGGCACGTCCGATTGTCTGTACAAGAGAAGTTTCTGAACGTAAAAATCCTTCCTTATCCGCATCAAGAATAGCAATCAGCGTAACCTCTGGAATATCTAATCCCTCTCTTAAAAGGTTAATTCCAACAAGAACATCAAATACACCCATTCGCAAATCTCTTACGATTTCAATTCTTTCTAATGTATCAATATCGGAATGAAGATATTTCACACGAATATCCAGTTCTTTCATATAAGCAGTCAAATCTTCTGCCATCCGCTTCGTCAGGGTAGTTACCAGAACTTTATTTTTCTTCGCCACCTCTTTATTAATCTCACTAATCAAGTCATCAATCTGTCCCTCTACTGGCCGTACATCAATCGGCGGGTCAAGAAGTCCTGTCGGACGGATAATCTGTTCTGCCCGGAGCATCTCATGCTCTCCCTCATACACATTCGGAGTCGCAGATACAAAAAGCATCTGATCAATTCTCTCCTCAAATTCATCAAAATTAAGAGGACGGTTATCTAAAGCTGAAGGCAATCGGAATCCGAAATCAACTAATGTCTGCTTTCTTGAACGGTCTCCTGCATACATTCCACGCACCTGCGGAATCGTAATATGTGACTCATCGACAATCATAAGGAAATCATCCCCGAAGAAATCAATCAGCGTATACGGAGCCTTTCCCGGCTCTAATCCCGTAAGATGTCTCGAATAATTCTCAATTCCAGAACAAAATCCTGTCTCTTTTAACATCTCTATATCGAAATTCGTTCGTTCTGAAATTCTCTGTGCCTCTAAAAGCTGATCGTTCTCCTTAAAATATTCCACTCTCTCGTCAAGTTCTTCCTTAATCGTCTTCACCGCACGCTCAATCTGTTCCTGCGGCACAACATAATGCGAAGCTGGAAAAATAATCGCAAAATTAAGACTTGCCTTAATCTCTCCCGTCAGTACATCGACCTGCATAATCCGGTCAATCTCATCACCAAAAAACTCAATATGAATCGCATCTTCAAAAGAAGAAACCGGCACAACTTCCAGCACATCTCCACGTACACGGAAACTGCCTCTCTTAAAATCAAGCTCATTACGCACATACTGGATATCAATCAGACGGCGTACAACCTCATCCCTGTCAATCTCCATTCCTGGGCGCAGAGAAATCATCATCTTCGCATAATCATTCTTGCTACCAATGCCGTAAATGCATGAAACTGATGACACAACAATGACATCCTTCCTTTCAATCAGCGCTGCTGTCGCACTGTGGCGCAACTTATCTATCTCATCATTAATTGAAGAATCCTTTTCTATATAAGTATCCGTAGAAGGAACATATGCTTCCGGCTGATAATAATCATAATAAGACACAAAATATTCTACCGCATTATGTGGAAAAAATGCCTTAAACTCACTGTAAAGCTGCGCTGCCAGAGTCTTATTATGTGCCAGAATCAGCGTCGGCTTATTCAACTGTGCAATGACATTCGCCATCGTAAATGTCTTACCGGAACCAGTAACTCCAAGCAAAGTCTCAAACTGATTCCCTTCTTTAAATCCCTTTACCAGCTCCTCAATTGCCTGTGGCTGGTCTCCAGTCGGCGCGAAGTCCGACACTAATTCGAAATGGTCCATGAAGCAAATCCTCCCTCTTATCGTAGTATGTTTCCGATTATATCAAATATGCGAACAAATGTACAGACAAAATCCAAATATTTGTTCTGATTTAATTCATATAGGACATAGATGCACCCGAAGAGAGAAGCCGCCCTATATCTGTGACTCTATCACTGTGGACTGAATGTTCGCTTGACGGCTCACATTCAGTCCTCGTTCTAAGTCCACAGATATAGGGCGGCTTCTCTCTTCGGATACTGTCTTTGGCTTGATTTTGTTTGAATCAAATTGGCTGGTGTAGGAATTTAAGGATATAAGTAGAAGTTTTCTACTTGCTTTAAAATCATTAAAATTCAGTATAACTATATATTATTATCAGTGATATCCATAAAATGTAGTTAAAAAATGGTAACCAATTCACTCATATACGGAAAGTATCTGCATACTGAAAACGCTATATCACGCTTTATTCACTTTTTCGTCTTCTTACTACAAGGAAGATAATCACAACGGCTGCAGCCACTCCAATGATAATCCATGTCAGGATTGGTGTAGTATCGCCAGTCTTACCACTCTTAGACTTCTTCTTATTATTAGGTGGTGTCTTTTCCTTTTCTGTTGAAGTAGTCTCCTCTTCACTAGAAGTTGTCTCTTCCTCCTCGTCACCTTTTTCTCTATTTGTAAGAGTGATCGTACCAGTTTGCTGTTCCATAGATAATTCTACATTGCCCTCACCACTGATCTTATAAGCAAAATTATCTGGATCAATCGTGTTACCATCTGCATCTGTCTCTTCTATGTAAACTTTCGTTGTACTGCCATCCTTCTCAACTCGAACAGGTACAGTCACCTTACCATTCTGCTGTAACTGTACTGTCTGAATAAGTTCATTCTCTACATTATCGTCTGAACCTGTCTGCTTGTAGACAGAAGCATAGAACGTATCATTTGTTGTTGTCTGCTGTCCATTCTGATCAAGCACCTTCTTCTCAATGGTCAGCTCTGCTACAACCAAGAAATCTTCAGGAATAATAGTAAATACGTTACTGATATTCATCTTTCCCTGTGGACGGCCCTGTAACTGCACTTTATTATCTGCAGAATCACCGGAGCCATCTCCAACTACACATTTATATGTTCTATCCTTCTCTGTATGTGTCTCTCCCATAGCATATGGAACACCATTCTCATCTGTTTCGAACAGATAATAAATACCGTCTGGAAGATTATCATACTTTATTGTCTCACTGTGGCTTCCATTAAAATCAATTGTCTTCAAATAATTCTTTCCATAAGGAATCGTTCCTTCGGCATCGCAGAACAATCCAACATAATATCTTGCTCCTGGAACAGTCTCTCCATTCTCTTCATAAGATTTCGGCGCCTGCAGATTATAAATCTTCCCTGTTTCCGGATCCATATAAACTAAAGCCTTTGTTACTTCTAAAGAACCCTGCTGATTACTTACTCCCTTGGTATAAGTCTCCACATCATAAATCCAGTTCTGTCCATCTTCCATATATGGAATCGCAACTAAAAATGGAGAAAACATCCCATAAGAAGCGCTGTCTTTTTCTTCGACAAGATACATTCCCTGCGCCAGATCCGTAAAACTAACTTTACCGTTACTATCTGTTTTCTTTGTTACTGCTGAAATACCGGAATTGTCAATGACAGTAGTAAGCTTCTTCGCCGAGTTCAGGTTCTTATCACTTGTTGTGATGTCATTAACATCTACACCTGTAGATTTCAATGAACTAACAATATCAAAAGAAATATTTACTCCATCATGACTGATAGATGCAACCTGATAAATGCTAATAGAAACGTTGGCCTTATTGGTAATGCTGTCTCCCTGCTTTACATCATCTAAATTAATTGTTATGCTGCCTTTCTTATCTTTGTTATAACTGTCTGCCGCTTTAATCTGGGCCGGCATTAATAATCCTACTGCCATCGCAGCTACAGCTAACAAGGTAAGAATATATTTGCTGTATTTAATTATTATAGATTTCATCAATTGCTCCTCCTTTTTCATGATTGGTTATGGATTTGTTTTATCACTTTCTCTTTTTACTGCCTGACTTCTTTTTATGTTTGCGTCTCTTTTGCCGCCTTCGCTGCCTGCTACGCACCAGACTGTAAATAATCAAAAGTACAAGAACTCCTGTCGAAATCAAGAAAGTCCTCTGCTTCAATAACCACTTCCATAACGTATTCTTTTGAGAGCCTGTACTTTCCGCAACATACTTCACACGTCTTGCATGCACTAACAGACGGTGCGTATTAATTCCGTATGGTGTACAGGTTACTAACGTTACCCTGTCCTGTCCCTTCGCGATCGTAAGATGTCCTGTGTCTTCCGGCTTCACCGTCTCCACTTGAAACACCTTATATGCCAGTGTCTTCCCCAGAATGTGAATATAGAATTCATCGTTCCTCTCTAACTGGTCCAGATTTGAGAAAAGTTCCGCACTGGGCAATCCTCTGTGCCCCGTCAAAACTGCATGTGTGTTCTTCCCGCCAATGGGAATCGACGTTCCTTCCAGATGTCCAATTCCTTTCTCTAATACTTCCTGTGAAGTCCCATGATAAATCGGCAGGTACAATGAAATCTTTGGAATCTCCAAAGCTCCCATAACACCACTGTCCTCCATATCCAGCACATGACTATATGCACTGTCTGACTTCTTCGCCTCCTGAGAAAATGCATCCGATAGCTGTGGGTTCTCCCTCACCAGCATCGCATTATACTCCTCGGCTTCCTCCCAGTACTTCTTACGCTTCTCCTTATCCATCGTATGGACTGCATGGTCGTAAGAATCCATAACCTTTCCCTCACGAATCTGATTATACAATGTTCCAAGAACCGGATAATTCAAGGTAACATACCCCGCTGCAAAAAGCAGTGCAATCAGTATTCCCAGTATCTTACTTTTCATTTCTCCTGACCTGTCTTTTCTTTACTTTCTTCCCTGTTCTGCTATTCTTTCTCTTCTTCCCCTTATTTGGTCTTATATGAAAATAATACCATAATAAAATAATTAAAACAACCGCAAGAACAAGCATGAGCGCATATGCCTTCCACATAGTATTGCCCTTCTTCTTCGAGTTATCCTTCTTCTTCGCCTCCTTATACGGGATGCGTGTTCCCCTTACAAGAAGTCTGTGACTGTTAATTCCATAAGGAGTACAGGTTACCAGAGTTACATAGTCTTTATTTTTATCAATTAACAGATCCGATACATTCTCCGGCAGAACAACCTTGATCTGATCTACTTCATAAGCCAGCGTTCGATTCAGTACATGAATGTAAAAGACATCTCCCGCCTTTACCTCTGTAAGATTATCAAACATTTTTGCAGACGGCAATCCGGTATGAGCTGAAATAATCGAATGGGTTCCCTTTCCCCCTACAGGAAGAGAACTATTCTCAAGATGCCCCGCTCCCTTTTCGAGCGACTCGCTGTCTGTTCCATGATAGATAGGCAGATATACATCAATCGAAGGTATCTCCACCGATCCCATAACACCGTCTCCGGCGATATTTAAAAGATTATCATAATCTTCATTCTGTTTTTTTACGGCATCCGGATCAAACGGGTCCGTCAGCACAACATTACCGAGAAGTTCCCTGTTATATTCCCTCGCCTTCTCAAGCGCATCGTTAATCTCTTTTTGCGACATTTCCGCCGCTTTCTTATCATAATTATCCACTACCTGTCCCTGATGGTGACTGATATACCAGTCACTGACCACCGGGTACAGCGTGATACTTAATCCTGCTAAAAAGAACAGGATCAATACTATATTTATAATCTTCTGTTTCATCCTGCTCCTGCTTTCTTACCATATAATCACGGGGAAGTCATATGAGACTCCCCCGCGGTCTGCCTCACGGCATATCATTATTCAGAGACAAATCTGGTTTGTCATGTCTGTGTATCGACAAGTTTCTTCTTCATTCCCTCATCCATACATCGGAGTTATGCACTCCTGCGTCTAATTCCTATTGCTGTCATTCCATTGTGCGTGTGCAGTGAATCAATTATGCTCTTCTTTTCTTAGAAGTGATAAGAAGAAATGCAGCACCAGCCATGATTACAAGACCAGCGATAGTGAAGATGTAGGTACCCATGCCACCGGTTGCAGGGAGGTTGAAACCTTTATCATTCTGAACAGAGAATGTATAATAGAAATTACCTGAATCTTCTTCCAGTTGTTTTTTCTCAGTTTTCTTATCATCCACTGTGCATGTTGCTACTGTTTTTTTAGTAGCAACATCAGGAGTTTCCGTAATCATAATTTTAACCGGATTTGCAAGAAGAGTATATCCACTCGTTGTCTTAATCTCTTTTAAATAATAAGTTCCGGCAGCCAGACCTTTAATAGTTATTTTACCTTCTGGGTTTGTCTTAAATGTTCCATTAGTTTCAGCACCAAACTTAGACTCTGTCACCTTATTCTCAGCTGTAACTTCATCTTTGTATAATTCAAAAACTACATCAGATAAGACTTCATTTTTACCCTGTTTCGTCAATTCCAAACCATATGTATATACTTTTGGTACATCTGGAATTTTATAACTATTACTAGTAGGATCGTTGTTAAATATAATCGTAGCTTCATTGGTGTTAGCGTCAGAACCAATCTTAGCAGCTTCTGTAACTTTTGCACTATATGTAATAGCTACTTTTGTATTTGGATGTTTCTTTATCCAGTCTTCTTTAAATTTTACACAAAAAGTATACCCATCACTAGCCGGAGTAATTGTATAATCAGAAGGACTAATCAAATCATCTTTAGCATCTTTTACAATATAGGCCTCAATTGATTTATCCACAAATTCCAAATTGGTTAATTTATCCTTAATTTCAAATCCAATTTTGTCCTTATCTGTTGTATTAGAATATGCTGGTGATGTAGCCTCAATTCTATAAGAAACTATATCACCTACATTCGTAGTTACATTACCAGCAGTATCTGGTGTTTTATCTTTGTTATTAATCTTTGTAATTTTCTTGCTACCCTGTGCACTATTATTTTTTGGTGTTGCAGTAATATCATAAATCCACTTCTGTCCAGCCTGAGATGTTGGGTTACCAATTATATTTTCGTTTTCATCCTGACCTGCTGTATATGGAATCGATACTAAGAATGGTTTACTTTCAAATAACTGCTTTCCTGTAACTGTTGGTACTGTACTTTCAACTGCTAAATAGATAGCTGGTTTAAGCCCTGAAAATGTTGTATCTCCATTCTTATCTGTTTTCTTTTCAATAATTTTTTCAACTTTATCATTGGATTCATATTCGTCTTTTGCACTAGCTGCATCTCCAGGAATACTAGCTGCTAAAATAGTTTTAAAATCAAGTAAATTAATATTTCCTTTTAAAGCATCATTAGTTATACTCTTTCTTTCATCTACTACAATTGTTCCATTTTCCTCTTTGAAAGATACTAATTTATATAATGTAAATCCAGCTCCTTCTAATGGATCATTTTCATCCTGGGATGTTTTATGAATAGTAATACTACCTTCCTGCTTCAAATCAAAATTATCTTTTATTGTTGCGTTGTCACTTGCGGTTGATGCATTCGCCATTGCCGGCAATAACGTAACTGCCATCATTACTGCAGTTGTTACCGCTACTAGTTTCTTCCATAACTTCTTCATATTCGTTCCCCGCTTTCTTTGTTATTTTTGAAACATGATTGTTTGTCTCTGAGTGCCTTTTATATAAACGGGGCAGATGAGCCCCGCTATATTAAATTAAAATGTTGTAAATAATCGACTATACGATTCTTCTTCTCTTACGGATGGTGTACCATCCTCCGGCGATAAGCATTACTGCGATACCGATGAGAGTGGCACGGAAGCCGCCACCGGCTTCTGGCATATCAAAGAGTTTGTTATTCTTAACTGTGTAAGTAAGATCATAATAATAATCTGTATCTCCTACTTTAACAGGTTCACTATTTTTTGTAACTCCTGCATCATTTGATGTAACATATGGTAAAGTTACCTCTATTGGATTCGCTAAAAGACTATATCCTTTTGGTGACTGAACTTCTGTGATTCTATACTTGCCTTCCTTCAGGCCTTCAAATACAGCAATTCCATTCTCGTCTGTCTCGATAATATAATCGGAACCATCTGCCTTTGCTGATTCATAAGATTCTTTACCATCTGTCTCTGTAATTCTTTCAATCTTGAATTTGGCTCCTTTCAGAGGGGTATCTTTATCCTCACTGTCTTTTTCACCAATCTTCTTCATTGTAATGGAAGAAAGTCTTTCATTGGTATACAGTGCCTTTCCAAGATTCTTAGTAACGTTCCGACTTCCTGGTGTGTTTAAGTCCTCATAGCCAATTGCAAAAATAAGTGTATTTTTTTCCTCTTCTTTCTTCTTGCTTGCACAATTTGTTTCTCCTGCTATCTCGGCACTCTTAAACTCATAATCAGAAGCTGGTAATGTTTCAGAAACCTCATAAACTCCTTTTTTCAAATTACTGAGCAGTTTTTTATCATCGAGAACTGCTTTTGTAAAAGAAGTATCATCCTTGTCAAAGGTCACAGTAAAATCGCCAACTTCTACTGGTGTGTCTAACATATTTCCATTCTCATCCTTTATCTTCTTTACTGTAAAGGTAAAGCTTGAGCTTTTCGAATGATCCCCTACATACTTACTGTCACTTAATAATTTTTTCTCGATCTCAATCTGGCCTGGGACAACTGTAATCTTATAAACTCCATATTCTCTCGTCTTGGAATCTTCGGAATTATGCGCTGTTAATGGAACATTATTCTTTTTAATCTGGCCTTCAATCTTTGTATTTGCATCGCTCTCGTCTGTCGCTTGCTGCATCTTATTATACGTTACTTTAAGATAATAATTCTTTTCAGAAGGTTCTGGAGCCTCATCCTCCATATATTCCTCTCCTGGTGTTATCTCTTCTGTACAGTCAGCATCCTTATACCATTCCAGTGTAAAGTCATTTGCCTCTATCGGATTACCGTCTGCGCCAATTGTATATGTTACCTTCTTGGTCGTACCTTCTAGTGTTTTAACCTCACCCTGAGGATTTGCTATATCAAATAATTGCTTTAAGATATCATCACTATACGGGCTCTTCTCTCCATAAAAGACTTTTTCTTCATGATTATTCACAAGAAGATCTGCCTTTACATTTACCTTTGGCTGTGGCAATGTCGCATCACCATAACTTGTTGTAATCTGAGAATCTGGAGAAATGTTAGTAGGAATATTATTACCACCGATATATTTCTCTTTGGCAACAACAGAAATTGTCTTATGCCATTCTCCTTTTGTTTTGTTTGGTATCGTCTCATCATTCCATACAATATATTGATATGTTTTCTTTACAGGATTTCCACTCGCATCTTTTACTACGTTGCCATTCGCATCTTTCTGCTCAAATTCTCCGTAATAAACAGTTCCTCCGTTGGACAATGGAATTCCTGTTTCTGTATTGTAAGTCGTTCCGTTCTTTGTGACTGTATAATCCTGAGTAATCGGCTTCTTATCATCACCAATAATCGTAAACCTCGGATCAATGACATCCTTAATCTGTGCCGGTTTAATGTCAAGACTCTGTGTCATGGTCTGCTGGAGTTCCTTAAATATGGTCTTTAACTGATCAATGTTATCCGCTGTCAGTGCACAGTCTTTAGAAGCAATTCCTTTATAAGGTGTGTTCCCATCTTTGCCTCCTGCTAACCATGCTTTTGTCTTATCATTTAATGCAAAACCAACGGTATAAATCTTGATGCCTTTTTCTTTTATTCTATCGGCTTCATTTTCCGCTGCTGTCGCCGCTGTACTATTCCAGGTATTACCCGTTCCTGTTGGTTCTCCATCTGTAAATAGAATAACGTTTTTTGACTTTCCATCAGATAATAAGGTCTCTAACTGTATTCGTGCATTGCTTAATCCCTTATCCTGCTGGGTTCCTCCCGATGCCGTCATCGCTGCTATCTTCATTAAAATACCATTAACATTCGTACCAATAGTCTCTATAGCAACGGTTTCTTCTAAATTAGAGTTGAATGTTGCAATTCCCAGCTTGCTGTTTGGAGAAGACTGTGCCATAGAACTTACAAATCCCATCGCCGCCTCTTTCAGTCCATTCAATCGGCTAGCACTTGTATAAATTGATGTATTTGAGGAGGTAGGTACATCCACCCAGAAGTCTCCGCTCGCCAAGTATTTCCATTTTCCATCTACATAAATCATCGGGTGAGCTAAATTTGTATAACTGTATTGATTTTGATACCATACCGTCCTGGTACCATTTCCATAATAATAAATCTTTGTCGTGTCAAGATTATTCAATGTATTCTGATTACATTTACCATAAAATGTAGCATACTCCTGACTTCCAGTCGTATGGGCACTATCAAACAACATCGAACCAGAAACATCCAATACCAGCATCGTGTCAGACACCTCATTATTCGTTATCGTTGTAGACTTGGTCAACTTAGATGAAGCTTTGATATCAATGTCATAGGTACGCTTATCCCAATCTGTCACCTTTGCTGTCTTACTATAATCCATCACACTGTCTATAAGTTCCTGCTCAGTAAGATTCAGAACATCATAATAATCTCCCTCTTTCTTAGTATAAGCGGTTTCACCATCTGAAAGGTACATCGTAGCAACTAACGTTCCTGCGTCATTTTTTGCTACCTTAACCACCCAGTTATCTACGGACGGAATATAATTTGTTGGTGCAGCATCTTCTGTTAATGTGTAAATTCCTTCCGTCAGCTTGGAGAAAGTTGCATTACCATTCGCATCAGAAGTTGATGTCTGTTTCTCCTCGGTTGCCTCATTCTTTAAAGTGAATCTCGCTCCCTGAAGTGCTTCATTCTTTTTGTTAATCTTATGAAGTACCAGATTCGTGGATTCTGCTTCTGTTACCTGTGTAATACGGGCTGATGGTAAAGTAAAATTCATATTACAGTTAGAAACTCCTGCTCCACGTTCCATATAGAGAACAGTCAGTGTATGTTCCTGCTCTTTTTGTTCTGTTGTCAGCTGATCCTTTGTCTGATTCTCGTTCAACAGATACTTCCATAAATCAACCTTGCCAGGTGCTGCATCATGGATACCACCAAGATCAAGAACAACTTTATTCCCATCTAAAACAACCCAGAGGTCATCATCTCCTGTAAATTCATAATCTAACGGACCAATATAATCTCCCAATTTGAAATCAACGTCATAGCGCATTCCAAAATAATAATTATGCCCATTCGGTGCATTAGCCGTAGAATTTTCATTCTTATATTGTGAATCTATAGAATCTAAAGGGAAAAAGTTTTCACCTGCTTCCGCAACTTTTGTCTCCTCTGAGCCATTCGTTCCAGGTTTATTAACCTGCGTAAGCTGATAGGAATCTCCATTCTGAGCAAATACCAGTTTATAATCTGTAAACACCTTTCTTAAATAACGAGTTTTACCGTTAGAAGTAAATGATAAATCTGAATTATCAAAAAATCCTGGTTCCGGATAATTAAATTCAACATCACCATTACTATCTAATCCCTTTAATAATCCTGTGACTACTTGTTTTGTACCAGTCCAAGCATTCGCATTCCAAGTCTTTGTCTGTCCATTCTCATTGATATTGCTGACATTACATGTATAGTTTCTATATTCACTATAATTTTCTTGTGAAATTGTATGGTTATCATTGCCATTTCCAGACTCTCCCATTGTCAAGCGGGCACTATCTGAACCAATTCCATGATAAGAAGGATTCGACGGCATATTGATAGAATAATATGTACTTCCGTTTGGATTCCAGTAAGTCCCATCACCTCGTCCAGCCATAATCGTATAATCATAGAACTTCGTCTGGCCTTTTACTGTTGTCTTTTTCGGAGTACAATATACCTCTACTGTAGAATCTTTTGACAATGTGATTTTAGAATATTCGGATTCATTCACATAATTCTGTCTGTTTTTTGTTCCATCAGTATTTGTATTCTCTACAATTACCTTCTTTACATTCCAATTGCTTGCTTTAGCATAATCGTTGATTCTTCCTCCAACTGGAATCTCTAATACATCATCGGAGTAAATCTTTTTCTTTTCTCCGTTCGCATCAGCGGTTGAATCATCATTATAATGCTTAATTGTTGCCGTAACCTTTGTACTTCCCTGCTGAACAATAACGTAGGTTGAAAAATGATTTGTCTCAAATACAACATCACCTTTCTTATCTACATCCCCGTTCATGTTCTCTACTTTATTATTATCATCAACATGGAATACTGCTGCGTTCTGGCCTGCCGAGATTCCTGGTACATCTACAGAAACCTGTACAGATGCGCCCGGCTGGATCTCCTCACCATACAGTTCAAAATGAATATCATATGCATGAACCTTTTTCACAGTTCTCTTTTCCTTTAATGCAGCCTCCTCGACCTTTTTCTCTGTCTTCTCACTTAATTCTACCGGTTCAACAACTAATTCTGCATCTTCCGGCAAATCATTCTTATCAGCAGCCGTTACTGTTACATTCACCTCATCGCTCTTATACTCTTTCACGATTGGTTCTGGCTTGGCAGAAGAGGTCGTTGCTTCTGTTGTTGTCTCTTCTGGCGCAGTCTCCGTCGTTGCTTTTGTCTCCTTCTTTGTTGTCTCTTCTGCTTTTTCTTTCTTACTTTCGTCCGCTCCAGTTTTTTTCTCTGCTTCTGTTGTCTCTGTCTTTTTCTCTGTCGTCTTCTCCTCCGAAGATTCTGACTGTTCCGAAGCATCCAGACTTTCCGTTTGTATATCTTCTTCTGAATCAGCGTCCTCACTCTGTACTTTTACATCGGAATTATCCGGATTACCATCTGCCGCAGCCGTCGTTGCTTCCTCTTTCCCCATAGAAGCAAATCCAACTATATGCGGTGTTGTGAATAACATTACTGCAACGATAAAGATTGCTACGAGCTGTTTCCACCTTCTTTTGTTTCCCTTCACATTCTTCATAGTATTCCCCGCTTTCTTAAAAATAATCACTATGTAAATTCTGTTTATTTATTAAATTTTATTTTTTTGTTAAACTTTATCGCTTATAAGTCATATTCGTCTGACATCTTTTATTCTATAATTTTATCATAAAATCTTCTTTTCGCCAATAAAAATTCTCCTTATTTATATGTTTTTTACCGCAACTTTACGCTTGATATTGCACAAGTTTACTTTTTATAAATTGTATTCTTTGTATATATAGAACATCGTTCTGCTTTATTTTTAAATTCCCACTATTATTAAGATACTTTTTTTCTCTTTTGTGACTATCTTTTATATAAAAAGACATTTTTTAGCTTTTCCTTTCACTAATGAATGATTTTTTTATCAAAAACTTAAAAAACATCGTATCACAGAGTTCATGCTGGAAAAATACCCGTTATAAACCGATATTTTACTCAAAGCACTTCCCTTTATCTCTGCAATACGATGTTTTTCATCTCATCTCTGTAAAATACTCCACAATTAAATTGCCGAGTATTTCCATTTACTCTTTTAACAAATATATTTTTCTGCTATTTTTTTTAGTTTGTCTGGATGTTTGGCATACCAGACTTCATAAGTCAAATTTTCATCGGAAATAACCTGTCCAAGTTCCACAAAAAATTCTGGAATGACGTCAGCAGCCATAACACCCCATTCTTCTCCAAAATGTTCTTCTCCCTGTGTATCTTCTCCATTTACATGGAAAGCAAATGCCGGCTGCATTTTTCCATCCACACGTTTAGATGCCCCGTGGAAACCAAGCTTTCCGATCTGATGTGTTCCGCAAGAAGAAGTACATCCAGATATATGAATTCTTGGAAGTACCCCATCTGCAAAATGATAAGGCTCTACTGTCGCCACAATACTTGCAAGCAATCCCTGAGAATCTCTAAGTCCAATCTGGCATACGGTACTTCCAATACATGATACAGATGTTTCAAACAAGTTTTTTGCCCCGTCTTCTGTAATTGCAGCAATCTCCTTTGCCTGTGACGCATTCAGATTAATAATATACAATGTTTCATCTGGAGCAATGCGAACTTCTGCGTCTTCAATATCTTTTATTATATTATAAATTTCTCCAAACTTCTTCACTGGGACAATTCCACCTATTGGGTGATATGCCACTGCATATAGTCCCTGTTGTTTCTGTGGAAGAATACGTTCTGATGCTGCTTCTTTTTGTGGATAACTTTCTGCTGTTTCTAATACAACATTTTCATCCGTTTTTACTATGTTGTCTGCTACATTCTTGGTTATGCTCTCTGTTATATTTTCTGACATATCAGCAGTGTTTTTTCCTTCAACATCATCCGCACTATTATTTCCCATATTATTTATTGCATTTTCGGCTACTTTTCCTTCTAACTTTATAAGAAGAGAATCTTTATATTCTGCCTTTACTTCTGCTAACTTTTCCTGATATGCTTTGCGGTAGCCATCTACCCCTAATGTCTCCTGCATGTATCTTGTTCTTGATTTAGCACGACTCTCATAATTACCATAAGTAGTAAATGTCCGAACCATTGCTTCTACATAATAAAGTACCTCTTCAGGCTTTACATTTTCCGCAACCTTTACTCCCATTCGGTAATTATTTCCCAGTCCACCTGCACTGTATACATCAAAAGTTCCTTCTTCTTTTGCCACAAATCCAAGATCTCTAAATGTTGCATGTGTTACATTCGCCGGAGAATTAGAAAATCCTACTTTTAACTTTCTTGGAAGCTTCACCGTCTTGATGATTCCCATCAGATAATCTCCCGCTTCTTCCGCATAAGGAAGTACATCGAAATATTCCCCCTGTTCCACCCCAGAGAGGGGAGAGACCATAGTATTTCTTGGGAAATCTCCACCGCCTCCTCGAGTAACAATGCCAGCATCCATTGCCTGCTCCATAATATCGCAAACCGCCTTTGCATCTAAATCATGAAACTGCACTGTCTGGCAAGTTGTGATATGTGCTCTTTTCACATCATACCTTTCAATAGAATCTACGAGGAACTTTAACTTTTCCTTCGTCACTCTGCCGCCTGGCATACGCAGGCGGAGCATGCTCGCTTCTCCACCTTTTTGTGCATAACTTCCAAAGCCGCCAGAGAACCCTTTATAATCTTTCACACTGACTTCTTTTGCATAAAATTTCTCTGTCATCTCTCGAAATTCTTTTAAATCTGCTTTAAATTCCTTCATTAATTCCTGATTCATATTTCCTCGACCTTACTTTCTATGTATTCTCTATAACGAATTATGATTTTCTCGCAATAATAACGAATTAAATTATATCATACTTATCCTACCTGCGAAAGTAGTAATAAATTTAATAGTAATTTGTTGAGCTAAACAAAAGCGACAGGCTAACCAGGAAACTAATTGGTAAAGTTATTGTTTGACAATTTGGGGATTTCTCAGAAAATTGTACTCATTAGGAAATTAAATTTGAAAGGGCCAATACTCAAACTACTGGCATAATGTAGCTAACGCGAAGCGCAATTGTTAGCACTCATTTATATTGAGTGCTAATTTTTTCTTGACATTCCTGCAAACTGGTATTAGTATAAGAATGGTATTGATAAAAATACAAAGGCAATATTCCAGTCAGAAGTTTTTTTGACTTAGTTCATAGAATATTAGCCTACATTTATATAATTAATTTTAAGGAGATGCTTATTATGGCTAAACAGGGAAGTTTATCAATTAACAGTGAAAATATTTTTCCTATTATAAAGAAGTGGCTCTATTCTGACCACGACATTTTCATCCGTGAGTTAGTAAGTAACGGATGCGATGCTGTAACAAAGCTGAAAAAGCTTTCTGTTATGGGTGAATTTGAAGAAGCTGACGATGAGAAGTATAAAGTAGAAGTTCGTATTAATCCTACTGACAAGACTCTCACCTTTATTGATAATGGTATTGGTATGACAGAGGACGAAGTAGACGAATACATCAATCAGATTGCTTTTTCTGGTGCTGCTGCTTTCATGGAACAGTATAAAGACAAAGCAAGTGATGAGCAGATTATAGGTCATTTCGGACTTGGTTTCTATTCTGCATTTATGGTTGCTGATAAGGTTACTATTGATACTCTTTCTTATAAAGAAGGCGCTACACCAGTTCACTGGGAATGTGATGGTGGTACAGAATTTGATATGGAAGATGGTGACAAAGCAGAGCGTGGTACAACAATTACTCTTTACCTCAACGATGAGAGTTATGAATTCTGTAATGAATACCGCTGCCGCGAAGTTCTTAACAAATACTGTTCTTTCATGCCAGTTGAAATTTACTTTGTAAATGAGGAAGAAGAAGCGAAAAAGGCTGAGGAAGCTGCCAAAAAGGATGCTGAAGAAAAGGTAATTGACGTAGACGTAAAGGACGCTGATGCAAAAGAAAATAACGCTGATACAGAAGATGGTGATTCCGAAGTAACTCTTGAAGAGGAAGAAGAGGAAGAAGATGATGCACCTAAGCCAATCAACCAGATTCATCCATTATGGACAAAGCATCCAAACGACTGTACCGATGAAGAATATAAAGAATTTTACCGTGATGTATTCCACGATTATAAAGAGCCTTTATTCTGGATTCATCTGAACATGGATTATCCATTTAACTTAAAAGGTATCCTTTATTTTCCTAAAATCAATACAAAATATGATACAATCGAGGGAACAATTAAGTTATATAACAATCAGGTATTTATCGCAGATAATATTAAAGAAGTTATTCCTGAATACCTCTTATTATTAAAGGGATGCATTGACTGTCCAGACCTTCCACTGAACGTATCAAGAAGTGCATTACAGAATGACGGTTTTGTTAAGAAAATTTCTAACTACATCACTAAGAAAGTTGCGGAAAAGCTTTCCGGTATGTGCAAGACCGATCGTGAAAACTATGAAAAATACTGGGATGACATCAGCCCATTCATTAAGTTTGGCTGCATCCGTGACCAGAAATTTAACGATAAGATGAAAGATTACATCATCTTCAAGAACATGGAGGGCAAATATGTTACACTTCCAGATTATCTTGAAGCTGGTAAAGAAAAATACGAAAACAATGTTTTCTATATCACAGATGAAGTAGCACAGTCTCAGTATATCAATATGTTCAAAGAACAGGAAATTGATGCCATCTACCTGACACACCAGATTGATACAACATTTATCACTCACTTAGAGCAGAGAAATCCAGAAGTAAAATTCCTGCGTATCGACTCTGAACTGACTGATAACTTCAAAGAAACAATTGATGAGAACGAAGAAAAAGAACTCACTGAAAAGCTTTCCGAGAAGTTCAAAAAGGCAACTGGTGTTGAGAACTTAATCGTAAAAGTTGAAAAGCTGAAAAATGCCGATATGCCTTCTATGATCACCGTTTCTGAACAAACACGTCGTATGTCCGAAATGATGGAAATGTACGGAATGAGCAACAGCTCCACAGGACTTGGTGCAGAAGGTGAAACTCTCGTCCTTAACATGAACAATGACTTAGTTCAGTATGTTTTAAACAATGACGAAAGCGAAAATACTACTACAATCTGCCAGCAGCTCTATGACCTTGCACGTCTGGCAAACCATCCGCTGAAACCGGAAGAGATGACTGCATTTGTTGCACGTTCCAATAAAATACTCTCCATTCTGACGAAATAATTTCTGATTTGCCGCAGGCAAGGGAGACGCCCTCTGGGAATGAAATAATCCTTATTTCATTCCCAGAGGGCGTCTCCCTTGCTGCACAATCAGAAGTTAATAAAATCCATTATATTCTTTGTCATTTTTCTTTAATTCCTGATTGATATATCCTCTTCCTAATTTCTCTGGAAGTGTTTTTTGACCAGAGAACAGGTTCGTTCCTAATCCCAGGCGATTTCCATCAATCTGTACTCCCAAGGCTGCTAATGTCGTTGGAAACATATCCATTGTAGAAAAATCTCTGTTTTCGGTCACATTTTCTTTATAAGTACAATCAGCATTGATAATTGTATTATACACGGTTCTTTTATAATTATTATTTAAATTACTCCATATCGGATCGGACGTATCGACCATTGTCGTATGATCACCAGCTATAACAATTGTCGTATTTTTGTAAAAATCCTGTTTTTTTATCCATTCTACAAAGTCATATACCTGCTGGTCTGCACAGGCAATTACATTAGCATATTGTCTGTTATATTTATCTTTACAAAGTCGGCATTTATAACCTCGTGGAAAATGCGTATCCACCGTCAGCATTGTAAGATTAAATGGTTTGTCAGACGAAGAAAGCTGTTCGAGCTGCTTCTTCGCACGTTTATATAATATTTCGTCTTCATGACCCCAAAACACTTTGTAATCCGGCGCAATGAATCCTTCTTTTTTCGCTGCATTATAATCTTCTATATGAAAATCTTTGTGACTTGTAAAGTATGTATCTCTTCCAGCAAAGTCTCCCTCACTTCCACACAAAAACACCTGCTGGTATCCTTCTTTATTAAGAATATCTCCCATTGTTGTTAAATTAGGAAGAAAGTTTCCAAACATAGATCCCGAATTATGAAGCTTTAAATTAATTGCTGCTGTCTGTGCAACCATTCCTCCAACCGTATAAGCCGTTGCCTCTAAACAAGTTGGCCCACCTAGCTTTCCATCCGCCTTATCTGAAAAATTTATATTTTCCTTCGCCAATTTTGTCAGATTCGGAATATAATTATCATCCATGATACCGCCATCTTCCTGATCGGCATAACTACTTTCCATTGATTCCATAAATATATAAATCAAATTTCTTTTTTGAGATGGAAAATCAAGTTTTGTCTTAGCTGGGTTTACATAATATTTTTCATAGAAATCCGTTTTCTCCTAAACACTTTTTATATACTCCCACATACCTACTTTTGTTCCCTGAACTTGTATTGTTCCAACCAGGGCAATGAGCAGAATAATTTCCAGACAGATTTTAGTCCATGCAGGAACCTTTTTTACAGGTAAATCTTCAAGATTGTATAATACTCTTACCATAATAAGATAAACTATGCTAATCGTAAGCGTAACAAGGAGCGGCGGAATAATTCCTGTTTTTATAATACTGTTTATTACGCCACTGTCCGTTCCTTTTATCGGACTGGTAAGCTGCAGCACAATAATGGAAAATGAAACATCCCCACATGTACTTTTAAGCCACGCAACCATACTACATGCCAGCAGTGTTATAAATAAGGCTATCGGAACTAATAAACCAAACGGAAATGATAATACTTTCAATATTTTGTTCTGATCCGTCCTCTTCTGAAGTTCAACCGCATGAGATAATAGCAAATAGCAAGCCGGCATAAGCAAAAACATCATAAAATAAATTATCATTGTTATCTGTTTTTCTGCACACGCTCCCTGTAATTTGCATTTAATTCTATATGATCTAATACAAACTGCTGCCCTATCTTGCTTCCAAAACGAACTTTTATCCTTGTTATTCCAGTAGCATCTACCTCTCCAAATGCTATTTTTTCTCCTTTTTTTATATTAGCCCATACTCTTGGGTTCTGTTCATAAGTAGGCTTTTCTTTGGTCTGGTAAGAAATTTTTACATCTGTATCCTGCGCCACTGGTTCTGCAAAATATACTTTTACATTGGCAATTTTCGAGGACTGCATCTTATACTTTATAAAAGGTCTTGCTTCTTTAATAAGAAAATGATTTCCATTTATCTCATACCCACGAAATTCTGCTTTTTCCAGATTCACATTCTGCGGTTTTAATGCTTTTTCCTGCGGAATTCCAGAAATATGCCATGCAAAAAATAAACTAAGAAGCACAATAACTATTATCCCTGCTACTTTACTAACAGATTTTTTTTAAAAATGTCTCCAACACACAGTAAGGCCAAAGAGCAAAATGCCTGCAATCAGTCTTTTTAATACTGGTGCCATCAGGTTTTCCATTCCTTTTTCTTCTCTCATAAGATAAAGGGCAGTCATGATTCCTGCACCGAGGATTATTGCAGCCAAAACAAATCCTGCCACAGCTTTTATATAATTCTTTTGTTGCTTATTCATCTGTTTCAATCTTCTCCTAATAAAACTGATTATACATTTTATCGTTTCGTTTCAGTTCTTTATTAATATAATTAGCACCTAATTCTTCTCTCAACGTCTCTTCTCCTGAAAATAAATTAGTTCCTAATCCAAGTTTATTCCCATCAATTTCTACACCAAGAGCCGCCAATGTTGTTGGGAACATATCCATTGTAGAAAACTTTCTCTTTGTCGTAACTTTTTTCTTATATGCACATTGCGGATTAATTATTGCATTATATACCGTACGCTGATAGTCATTGCTTAAACTTTTCCAGAACTTACTTCCTGTATCTACCATAGAAGTATGATCTCCGGCAATAATAATTGTCGTGTCTTCATAGAAGTCCTGTTTCTTTATCCACTGTACAAAGTCGTAAACCTGACGGTCTGCACAGGCTACTGCATTCCCGTAAGTGGTATCGTATTTGTTCTCACATAAATCACAAATATATCCATTAGGGAAATGTGTGTCTACCGTCAGCATAGTAAGATTAAAAGGTTTACCTTCCTTAGATAATTTTTTCAGATTCTTTTTTGCTCTTTCATATAGAACTTTATCCTCATGACCCCAGTACACTTTATAATCTTTTGGGATATCTCCTTCTTTTATTGCGGCTTTATAATCTTCAATCTGATAGTCTTTATGTGTTTTAAAATAGGCATCTCGCCCTGCAAAATCTCCATCACTTCCACACAAAAACATCTGATTGTATCCCTGTTTGTTAAGGATATCACCAAGTGCTGTCAGGTTAGGAAGGAATGAGTCAGATACTGCCCCAGAATTCATTACTTTTAAGTTAATTGCAGATGTCTGTGCTATCAATCCACCGGCAGTATACGCTGTTGCTTCTAAACAGACAGGTCCACCCACTTTTCCATCTTTCTTATCAGTAAACTGTACATTTTCTCTTGCAAGCTTCGTCAGGTTCGGAATATAATTATCTTCCATAGTTCCGCCATCTTCCTTATCTGCGTAACTGCTTTCCATAGATTCCATAAATATGTAAATCAGATTTTTCTTTTCCTTAGGAAATGTCATCTTTACCTTTGCAGGATTCACATATTCTTTTTCATAAAAATCAGAACTCTCCCTCACACTTTGTATGTAATCCCACATACCTATCTCTGTTCCCTGTATCTGTACAGTATGCAGAAAAAATACAACCATAACTACTTCTATACAAATCTTACTCCATCTTGGAATTTTCTTCACTGGAAGATCTTCTAATGCATACATTCCCCGCACAATGAAAAGATAGCACAGTACAGCTGCTACGGCAAGAAGTACCGGAGGAACTACTGCAGTCTTGATGATACTGTTTATAATTCCGCTATCTGTTCCTTTTATCGGACTTGTAAGCTGTAAAAGGATAATGGAAAATGAAACATTTCCACATGTCATCTTCACCCATTCTACTAAATTCACTACAAGGAAGGTGGCAAGTAATGAAAGAATTGTTATAAATCCAAATGGAAAAGATAAAATTCGCAGGCAAATATTTTTATCCGTTTTCTCCTGCCACTTCTTTCCTGCTGCTAATATAAAATATCCTGCCGGAATCAGCATGAAAAACACAAAATATTTCACCATGCTGACTTTCTTTTGATGCATACGTGCCGCATAATTTCCATTGATTTCGGTATATCCATAATCAAACTGTGTTCCAATCTTTCTTCCGATACCAATTTTAATTCTCGTAACATCTTTTACTTTCATCGAAACACAGCCTACTGTCTCTCCCTTATGAACTTTTACACGCATTTTTCTTGTTTTATTATCAAATCCATGCTGTGTCTTTGTCTCATACAGAACACGCACAATAACTTTCTGTGTAACTGGTTTTGAAAAATGTACCGTAACATTATCAAGATAATCTACATTAATTTCTTTTACAATATTTGCGTTTGCCTCTGCCACTGTAAAATGACCATCTTTAATATCATAACGATCAAATTCACTTTCCGGTGTTTCTAATCGTTGCGGCTTCAACTGGCTTTCCTGCCAGATTCCAGAATTCTGCCATGAAAAAACTCCCGCAACAAAAAGAAGAACAATAATACCTGCTATCTTTCTATTTCTTTTCTTTAGCAGATGACGTACTGCTATTGCAATTCCTAATAATACTGCTATTTCTACAGTCAGTTCCACTTTTTTTACCAATTCTTCAGCAGAAAGGCCAAGCTCTCCTTTTAAATAATTGGCCCCTGCAATTCCTATGCACGCAATAAAAAAAGCGGCCAGAAAATAGATTACTGCCGCTTTTTTCTTACTCTGCATGTTCCCCTGATTTTCCATCTTTTCCTCCTTATGCATTTTATGTAATTTGCTATATTACATTTTTTAAATCTTATTTTTGTTTTATACTTCTCAAACGTGTTTCATAAATGCTTTCTGCAAGATACAAACCACACATGCTCTCTAAAACAAACCAATCAAGAATTATAGCATGAAAAGATAGAATTGTAAATGCAGGTACTACATAAAACAGATACTATTTGAAATATTTATCTACGCCATTCGCAATTCCCTTCGCAAGTTTCTTCTGGTAAGAAGAAGAATTCAACTGACGATCCTCTGTTGGATTTGTGAGGAAACCACACTCTAAAATCATTGTAGGAATCTTTGCCCAGTTAATAGTTGTATAATAATCTGAGCGGATCGTTCCGTGACTTTTCTTATTCACAGCTTTTGCTACGGAACTTAACAGGCAGCTTCCAAGACGACGTGAACTGTTAAATATCTTCTTTCCAACATAACGTGAACTTCCTGGAACACAAACCAATGGACCTCTCGCACTTGCTCCTGATGCATTACAGTGAATACAGATATGGATATCCGCACCACTCTTATTCGCTTTCTTCGTTCTCTGCTGGTTAGAAAGAGGACAATTATTTGTTGTTCGGAGCATGATTACTTTATATCCTCTCTTCTTCAGTTCTTTTTTTGTCGCTTTTGCAATTGCAAGATTAGTTTTATATTCTGGGATATGCGTACGTACACCAGCAGTACCAGATGTTAGTTTTGCTTTTCTTCTGGAAGAACCTGGCGCTAATCTTTCTGTAGAAGAGATTCCTCTCTGCTGGTGTCCAGCCGCTATAAATACAGTTCTCTGCTTCTTTGCTTTTGTCTTTTTTTTCTTTTTTGCTGTCTTTGTTGTTGCTTTCTTTGCCTGTGTAGTCGCTGCCGCTGCTTTAGCAGATACTTTCAATGTACTTGTCGGAATCATAGTAAAAACCAGCATAAAAATCAGCAGCAAGCTAAACGTTTTTTTCATCATTTTCTTCACTTTTTATTCCTCCCTGTAAAATTTATAAGTCCATTATACACTCTGCAAAAATATACGTCCACTGATTTAATTTACTATTTAATTCGTTAGACAAACAGACGCCCGCGAAGAGAACCGATATTCTATATTTGTGGCCTCGGAGCAAGGTTTAGATGCGAGCGCTTTAAGCGAGCATTTAAACCGCCGCGACTAAAGTCACAAATATAGAATATCGTATCTCTTCGCGGGCGTCTGTTCTTAATGAATCAAATAGTAATCTATCCATTCGTCTAATGTTAATGGTACATAGTCTGAATACATACAAAAACAATTAATCATATTACAGGGAATCGGCATCGGTTCCTCATCATATTTACTCTGTCTCTTTGTCTCTCTCGTAATCTGACAGAACTGCCGTACAAGCTGTTCATCCATTGTGTCGTGCACATGTCCGTAGAGCATATATGTAAGTGGCTCTCCTTTTTTATTTCTTCGATACTGTCCGTTATAACAGAATATCGGGTAGTGGGATAAGACTACTTTTCGGCGGTTATCGTGCATTTCTGCGTATGGTTTTATCCAGACAAAACGTTCTTTGTTGAACTCGCTATCTTTTAAATAACTGTCATGATTTCCTTTTATCATATAAAGCGTGCCGTTAAGCTGGCTTAATACTTCATTTGTCTCTTTCGCCTTGCCCACAGAGAAATCACCGAGAATCACAACCTCATCTTTGGGGCGGACTCTGCTGTTCCACTGTTTTATCATATAGGCATTCATCTGAGCTGCATCTTTAAATCCACGACAGTCCATCTGGGTGTTTAGACTTTCGTGGAAAAAATGCAGATCTGAAATATAATAACGCATAAGGGGGTTGCTCCTTTCTGAAAAATTTTGGCTGATTTAGTTCTTTGAATAGGCAGATGGGCAAACAGCCAGAGTCCAGGAGATGAAAGTATCCCTATCTGTGACTTTCGTCGCGGCGTGTTGAATGTTCGCTCCTGCGCTCACATCCAACACTTGCTCCCAGGCCACAGATAGGGATACTTTCATCTCCTGGACTCTGGCTGTGGCTCCTCAGGCTTTAAATGAATTAAATCACATTAATCTATAATATATCATAAAATATAGTATATTTTTATTACGATAGTAGCAAGTGGGAAATTTGAGGTTGAAAGCTGGTGGCTTCTGCTTATCTGAAAGATATTGTAAATAAATAATTCTTCTATCTTTTTTAAAGACTATACAAATTGAATATATTTATATATCTATATTTATAAATATATTCAACCGTCATTACAACAATACTTAGTAATTCAAGTTAAGTAAAAAACAGCAATCTGAATCCACAAATCTTCCTCCACTTTATCACAATCAATAAAAAAACAAATCAAAGACTTCAGCTTCCATCCCCAAATCACCCACCTTGATTTGTAATTTCAAGCCTCGCCAAAGACAGCTCCCGAAGACAGAAGATACCCTATATCTGTGGCCTTAGATCGAGGATTGAATGTGAGCCTGTAAGCGAACATTCAACCCGCAGTGATAGAGTCACAGATATAGGGTATCTTCTGTCTTCGGGAGCGTCTATGTAACTAAATTACCAGATCATCCACCGAAATATTCTTTCCTGTCAATCCGATAAAGGCTCCTTCTTCCCCGCCTTCTTCGTGGGCGATGAGCCATTTATTTTTGGCGAAAAGTAACTTTTCTTCTGGAAGTTTTTCCTCTTCTGCTTCCGCTCCAAGCTTTACTCCAAGCGGGAAGTTTGTTCCAAATGGTAAAATAACTCCTGTCTTAAATGCGTAATCGTTCTCTTTTGTTCCGATTGGTGCGTAATGAAGTGTTGTGGCATACAGTTCTACCGCGGTTCCTGCTGGAACGAAAAATGCTTCTAACTGTGCGGTATCGTATTGGAAATCATCAGTAATATCTGACTGCTGTCCTAACAGTAAAATGACATCGGTCGCAGCGACATTTACCTCGGAAGAACGATGATATTCTAATGCATTCAGCACCTTGTTGTGTCCACAACAGTATCCAATCTCTACGGAAAGTTCTCCGTAAATTGTATTGGAAATTTTCTGGCGGAAATCTGGTTTTTCTAATGGTCCAAAAGAAGCTGCATATTCTACCGTCTCTGGATACTTAATCTTTTCGAGTACATTGTAAATCTCTGAAAAATCAATTCCTGTTAAAATCTTTCCATACTTCTTGAAAGAAGAGTCTGTTACCTGTTTCACCTTCATTATAAATCCCCCTGTCTTTGTGAGCGACTACCTCTTATTCGAACGCCGCCATATCTTTCTTTTTTCAGCTTCTTTTATGAGTTCGTCCCTGAAATCCGGGTGGGCAATAGATATAAGCCCTTCTGCCCTCTCCCATGTAGAACGACCCTCCATGTTAATAACACCATATTCTGTTGCAAGAAAATATACCTGACTTCGCGGAGAAGTGATAATATCTCCATTAAACTGCGGCAATACTCTTGAAAAAAGCTGGCCGCTTTTATCCTTATATGTGGAGCTCATACAGATAAATGCCTTTCCCCCTCTGGCTGAAGATGCTCCAATTAAAAAGTCAAGCTGTCCTCCGGTACCGCTGATCTGCCTTGCACCAAAGCTTTCTGACGATACCTGTCCATATAAATCTACGGAAACACAGCTATTAATAGAAACCATATTGTCAATCTGGGCAATAACGTCCGGACGATTTACATATTCAAGTGGATATGCTGCTACCCCATGATTATCATCTAACCATTCATAAAGCTCCGAAGAGCCAATGGCAACACCGAATACGCCTTTTCCCCTGTCAATCGTTTTCTTTTTATTGGTTAACTTGCCCGCCTTATACAAATGCAGATATGCATCGGAACAAAGCTCGGTGTGCATTCCAAGATCTTTGCGGTCAGTTTCTGCTATCAGCTCTCCAAGAGCATTGGGCATACTTCCAATTCCAAGCTGCAGGGTTGCCCCATCACATATGTACGGCAGAAGATTCTGTGCAATCTTTCGGTCAATCTCAGACGGCACATACGGCTTGCCTGTCGTAAAAGGTTCATGCTTTCCCTCTACGATATAATCCACCTCCGACACATGAATACATTCTCCATATCCACCGTGTATCTTTGGCATATGCTCGTTGACTTCTACGATAACAACATCTGCATTCTGCACAATAGGCCCGGCAACTCCGGTATTTACCGAATAATTAAAATATCCATGCTTGTCCATCGGTGAGACACTGACCATTACTACATTGACATTTAAAAAATACTTATAATACGCAGCATTGTTGTGAAATACCATTGGAATATAATAACATAATCCTCTGTCACAAAGCTTCCTCTCATAAGCAGAACAATGCCATGTATGATAGACAAAATGTTCCTGAGTCTCGTCACATTCTGCTACCTCAATCGGCCCCTCCACAAGATTCCCCCGAATCTTTACATCAAAAAGTTCGTCTCTCCTCTTAGCAAGAGCCTTATCTAAAAGAACCGGCTTTCCGAGCGAGCTGGTATAATCCACCCAGTCTCCACTCTTTACTACTTCTACCGCCTCTTCCGGTGTACAAAGCTTTTGTCTGTACTCAGTCATAAAATCCTTTAACACCGTTCTTCTCCCCTCTGTGTTTCTCTCTTGTTTGCTAGTTATATTGACATATCTTCCAATTCTTTCACCACTATTCTAACAAAATTTGTGCTAAATAACAAGAGGATGTGGGGAATTTTTGGGGTTGAGAGCTGTAGATTTCTGCTTGCTCGGAAGTTAAATAACAGTCTTTCCTACATCTCCCCACTCCCACCCTACTTCTTACACTTCTTTTTGAGGAAAAAATGCTATCTATATTTCCAACTTCCTCAAATTCAAAACTACTCGCTCTTGTCGCTACCTGAAATAATTCTACAACACACTCATAGAGTTAACAAATTTAAATTTGGAAAACGTTTAAAATAACTTCTGTCTTCCAAAAAACAGAACCCCAACAGATAAAGACTCCCTATTTGTGGCCTCGGAGCAAAGGCTGGATGCGAGCGTATAAGCGAACATTCAACCTGCAGCGACTAAAGTCACAAATAGGGAGTCTTTATCTGTTGGGGTTCGTCTATTTAGCCAAAACCCAGAATTATTTATCCAGCTTCTTAGCAGCGAGCATTGTTTCTACCACCGCTCTTACGATAGCTTCTAATCCTTCTTCGTCTACTTTTTCTTCTTCTGGAACGCTTAATGCAGCAGTTACGATAGACATGCTGTATACTTCTTCTGCGTTACATCCACGGCTTAAGTCGTTGATTGGAGCGTTAAGTCCCTGTAATACAGGACCTACTGCTGTATATCCACCTAAACGGGAAGCAATCTTATATCCGATGTTAGCTGCGTTGATGTCAGGGAAGATAAATGTGTTAGCCTGTCCAGCTACTGGTGAACCAGGACATTTTACTTCTGCTACTTCTGGAGATACAGAAGCGTCGAACTGAATCTCACCCTCTACTGCTAATTCAGGAGCAGCTTCTTTAATCTTCTTTGTTGCGTTAGCCACCTTTGTTACAGAAGGTCCTTTACCAGAACCAAGTGTAGAGTAAGATAACATAGCTACTTTAGGATCGATTCCGAAAATCTTAGCTGTTTTAGCAGATTCGATAGCAATCTCTACTAAATCATCTTCGGATGGATCAATATTGATAGCACAGTCACCCATAGCAATCTTCTCGTCTCCTCTTACAAGGATGAAGCAAGAGCTTACGATGTTGTTGCCTGGTTTTGTTTTGATGAGCTGAAGAGCTGGACGTACAGTATCTGCTGTGGAATATGTAGCTCCACCTAACAGACAGTCTGCTCCACCCATTTTTACGAGCATAGTACCAAAGTAGTTGCTCTTAGAAAGAGCTGCTCTTACCTGCTCGTCTGTCATTTTACCTTTACGAAGCTTAACCATCTCTGCTACCATAGCATCAATTCCCTCGTAATTTTCAGGGTCAATAATCTGGCAGGCATCAATATTAAAGTTACCTGCTTTTGCTGCAGCCTTAACTTCTTCTGGCTTACCAAGAAGGACAACGCCGAGAATTCCTTCCTGTGTCAGACGATGGGCTGATTCAAGAATCCTTTTATCTGTACCTTCTGTGTATACGATGGTACGAGGATTCTTCTTTAATGTTTCAATCATTTTTGTTAACATAAGATACCTCCCAAAATATATCTTTGTCTAGTAGTATCAATAATAGTACAAAATACGCTACTTATATAGTAAGCCCTGCACCATGTTTTTTCAACAATACATTGATATAAATTTTTGACTACATCGTATAAAAGAAAGTACAAAAATGCATCGGAATTTGTATAAAAATTCCGATGCACCTTTATTTTTTTGATATTTAAATTATACTTTTTTGTGAAGTCAGCAATTCTGGCTTATCATAGCCAAAACTTTCTGCTTCCATCATAAATCATATGATAAATCGACATATGTTTTTTCAACAACATAATCTATATTTTATCATTTATAACAGTATGCGTTTTGTCTCTATTCTACTGTCATCACTGCTTCACGATTCCTTTTTTATTCTGCTAATACTTTCTGCTGTTCTTCTGCATCTTCCGGATTCTCATGGAAAATGGAATAAGCAATGTTTGTAGAGTGGTCAGCGATTCTTTCAAGGCCAATTACCATATCGGTAAAGATAAGGCCGATTTCTACACCGCATACTCCTTTGGACAGACGTTTTACCTGCTGATTCTGGTAATCAATCTGCATCTGATCTACATCATTTTCCATGTCAATGATCTCATCAATGTTGTCCTTTTTATTTGTGACGAACATTTCCATACTCTTATCAAAAAGCTGAAGAACTTCTGTATACATTGTTGTAAGTTCTTCCTTTCCGGCTCCGGTGAACTTCTCGTTAAGCTGACTTCTCTTCTCCGCATTCTCAAGGATATTGATTGCGTGGTCTCCAATCCGTTCAAGGTCGATAACAACATGGAAAAGAGCACCAATTCGTCTGGAATCGGCAAGCGGCAGTTCATAACGGTTAACTTCTACAAGATAATCCGTAATCTCGCTGCTTAAGTAATCAATAATCTTTTCTCTGGCATTGATTTCCTTTACCTTATCAAGATTCTTATCTGCTAATGCTTCCATAGAAGCAACAAGGTTTTCTCTGGCCAGACCAGCCATTCTCTCGATTTCCTGAATAATTTCTACTACGGCTGTAGATGGCACAAACTTGCTTGATGCCTTTCTGATATATTCAAGATGTAATCCGTTATCCTCTTCCTCACCTTCTTTATTTCCAGGAATAAAAAGTTTCGTAAGTTTTACAAACTGTGATGCAAATGGAAGGAAAATAATCGTCTGGAATACTTTAAATGCTGTATCTGCATTCGCAACGAAACGTTTCGCATTATCTGCTCCACCGAGAACAGAAATCGCATCGACGATCTGATTTCTCGCAAAGAACAGAATCGTTCCGATAATGATCATACCTAATGCATTGAATAAGAAATGTACCATGGCTGTACGTTTTGCATTCTTATTTGCATTCATTGCTGCCATAACTGCTGGTGTACAGGAACCGATGTTGGCACCAAGAATAAAGTACAGACAGCTTCCTAATCCAACCAGATGGGAATCCGCTAATAAAACCAGCACACTGACAGTTACAGAAGAACTCTGTACTGCTACTGTAAACAGTAACCCAACAAGTAATGCGATAAATGGATTCTTAAGATAAGAAAACCAGTGCATGATTACTGGATATTCCGGAATTCTGCTCAATGCACCTGTCATACTGTTAATTCCTAAAAACAACGCACCAAAACCGAAGATTACCTCTGAAATCTTTCTTGTTATCGGCTTATTGCCAAACATCATCAGGCATGCACCTGCAAAGATGATATACGGTGCAATGGCAGTCAGTTTCAAAGAAACAAGCTGTGCAGTAATTGTTGTACCAATGTTGGCACCAAATGTAATACCAACGGACTGTTCCAGTGTAAGAAGTCCGGCATTTACAAAGCTGACTTCCATAACGGTGGTTGCACCAGACGACTGGATAATCGCAGTAAATATCGCGCCAAAAATAACTGCAATGAATCGATTCTTTGTTACACGATCCAGAATGACACGCATCTTATCACCCGCAGCCTTCTGCAGCCCCTCACTCATGAACTTCATACCGAATAAAAACAGTGCAAGTCCACTCAGCAGTTCTGTAAGCATAACTAACATGATATTATCCTCTCTTTTGTTTTCTACTTAATGTTGTAATGATTTCTTCAGGCTTTTACACAATCATTACGTTTTTTTTACATGACATTAAGTATTCTAATATATTTTAACGCAAAAGAAAAGACAAATCTTTTGGCATTTCCGACTCAATTCTCATTACTTTTTCACAGAACGGATGTGTGAACGTCAACTGTTGTGCATGCAATGCCGTCCTTGAAATCCCAAGTTCCGGACCATCTCCATAAAAAGAATCTCCCAAAAGCGGACAGCCAATCGAGGCCATATGGAAGCGAATCTGATGCGTTCTTCCTGTCTCAATTACAAGAGAAACCAGACTGAACTTTTCAAATCGTTTCACAACTTGAAAAAATGTTTTTGCTGTTTTTGCATTTTCGCTCTTCCCCACTTTCATTTTTAACTTATCTCCATCACGAGCATCCCGCATCTCTTCCATTGGAATTTCAAGAATTCCCTCTTCTGGAGGATTTCCTTTGACCAACGCATAATATTCTTTTATCAAAATACCCCTCTGCCTTTGTTTAATCATACGCTCCGCTGTCACACTGTTTTTTGCTATTCCTAAAATTCCCGATGTTTCTTTATCTAAACGTCCAATCAAATGAATATTACTCCGTTCGTTCTTCTCCCGTCCCTCATTCTCAAAATACGCCTGCACCCCATTAATCATACTGTCACTCAAATGCCCCTTAGATGGATGCGACACAATTCCTGCCGGCTTATCCACAAAAATCAAATCTTCATCTTCATACAAAATATGGAGATTCATCTTTGTAGATGCAATTTTGTTCTGCTTTTCCTGCGAATCTTCAAGCATCACTTTTAAGAGCTGTCCTTCCTTTCCCCTCGCTCTAACCGTCACTCTCTTCCCATTTAACAGAATTCCCCACTCCTCATGTTTTACAGAACGAACCTTTTTTGTCGTAAATCCCAGCACCTTTTGCATCAGAAAAAGAACCTCTTTTCCGTCATCGGTGGGGCCTAATCTATATTCAAGATAATGTGTCATTGTTACCTCCTTATGAAACTTTTTTGTTCAAAAAAACAGACGAAAAAAGCTGTAATCGGGAAGAACCATTTACATCTTCTTTCTGTGCTTTGACTGGACAATAAAAGTTAGTTTGTATCCTATGTAACCTGCAATAGCTCCAGTTATGATTCCACCTAATACGTCTGTTGGATAGTGAACATATAAATAGAGCCTTGAAAATGCGATAAGAACGGCAAGGACTAATGCTATTTTCCACAGTTTTTTCTCTCCGGCAAGATACAATGCCATTACTGCTGTAAATGAGGCGGCAGTATGACCGGATGGGAAGGAATAGTCGTGTGGTTTTGCTACGATTAATTGAATGGCGGAGTTTACGTCAAATGGGCGGATTCTTGCTATTAGTGGTTTTAATATTCCGTTGCATAAAATCAGGTCTACGATTAAGGCTGATGCCAGAATCAACCCACTTTTTCTTGTTTTCGGAATAAGCAGCAACACAATCGTTAATAAAATCCATACGATTCCTGCATTGCCAAGTTTTGTGATGTTACTCATAAATATGTCCAATAATGGAGTTCTTATTTTTTGAAGCATACTTAAAATTTCTATTTCCATATGTAACCTTCTTTCTTTTTTTAAATATGTTAAAAATACTTTCAATGGATGTGCTAATTACAAAAATTTTCTTTAACACGCTCTATTTTTCTACATATAAAATCACAAATATAGCTCATAGACTCTATTGGCTTCATCTATAGTGTATCTAATTAAATAACAAAAAAGGCATAGACTTCGAAAAATCTATGCCTTATCTGCTTTCTCATAATGCCGGCGATCGGAATCGAACCGATACGGGAGTATAAGTCCCGCAGGATTTTAAGTCCTGTGCGTCTGCCAGTTCCGCCACGCCGGCAAAGAAAAAACCGGTCGTTCCGGTAACTTCTTACACCTGATGTTACTCAAGTGAATGGGCGGAGGTGGATTCGAACCACCGAAGCAATTTGCAGCAGATTTACAGTCTGTCCCCTTTGGCCACTCGGGAATCCACCCATTCAAGTCGCATTACTGCGCCTGACAATATCGTATTATATACCATCTTGTTTCAAAAATCAAGAGATTTTTTATTAAATTTTGATTTGTTTGCAGAACAGACGCACCCTAAGAGAGCCGATACCCTATATTTGTGACTCTATCGCTGCGGGTTGAATGTTCGCTTATATGCTCACATTCAATCTCGTTCTAAGGCCACAAATATAGGGTATCGGCTCTCTTGGGATGCTGGCTATGGCTACTAAAGCAAAATGAAAATTTAATGTTGGAGGATTTGAGGAGACACCAGAAGTTTATGGCTACTTAAGAAACTAGATAAGGAAAAACTGAAAAGCAAGAATTTAATTGTATTGACATTTTCTTACTTTATAATTATAATATAATTATGAGTGATATCAAATTTCAATGGAACGACAACAAGAATAAAATTAATCAGAAAAAACATAAGATATCATTCGAAGAAGCACAAAGCGTATTTTTTGATGAGGAAGCTTTAATCATTGACGATCCAGAACATTCATTAGAGGAGGAACGTTTCATAATTTTAGGTCTTAGCAAAAAGGCTAATCTTCTGGTTGTCTGTCACTGCTATAGAGAATCCGATACAATTATACGCATTATATCTGCAAGAAAAGCTACTGTAAGAGAAACTATATCTTATAATAAGAATCTATTTTAATGGAGGAATGTATTATGAAAGATGAATATGATTTTACAAAAGCCAGAAAGAATCCATATGCTAAGAAGTTAAAACAACAGATTACTATTAATATTGATGTGGACACAATAGATTATTTCAAAGAACAATCCAAGCAGTCAGGGATTCCTTATCAAACATTAATCAACTTATATCTCGCTGATTGCGTAGCACAGAAAAGGCAATTGCAAATGACGTGGAAATAGTAATTTGCCAGTGAAATAATAATTGCCACAGGCAAGAAGACGCTCCCAAAGAGAGCAGGTATCCTATATTTGTGACTCTATCACTTGCGGGTTGAATGTTCGCCTCCGCGCTCGCATTCAATCCTCGTTCTAAGGCCACAAATATAGGATACCTGCTCTCTTTGGGAGCTGTGTTTTGGCTGGAGATGGAATTACTATTTCACGTTGGGGTGATCTGGAGAATCGCCAGAAGATTATGGCTTTTTAAAAAGTTGAGTCATAAGAGTTCGATACTTATATTATTGTTTTAATATGTAAAAATAATATTTTTTCTTATGGATTTCTGTGTCAATTCTTTGAAATTTAGTTTCTCAGATAGCTTTATTCTCCTGTCTTCTCCCACAAATCTTTCCACAAATTTGCTCGGGCAGCCAAGAAACAGAAGTGTGAGAATCCAATCCTCTATATTTGTGGTCTGGGAGCTACGAGACTATAATAAAATGTTAGAAAAGGCCGGTATTAAAATTATTGATTTTGATGACTTTGTGTTTTGTACAACTGAGTCAAAATCAATAACTTTAATACCGACCTTTTCTTAGAATACTACTTCTCGTAGCGACGAAAATCACAAATATAGAGGATTGGATTCTCACACTTCGTCTGTTTACTCACCCCGACAAATTACTATTTTTCTATCTCTACTGCTTTAAGAAGAATCGCCGATACTCTAGGCAGTGTGATATCCAGCACTCCCGATGTTACGGGATGTACTTTCTTCTCCATTGTGTATCCTTCCTCATTACTCATGATGACTTCTACCATCTCTTCGTCATCTGTAACTCCAACCTCCCATACGGAGACTTTGACTCTTGCTTCGTCAAAACCAGAGTTGATTAAGACAACCATTTTCTCGGTGTCGGTGAAACGTCCGTAACCGAGAACTTTGAAGCCGCCATAAAGATATTTGAGGGAGCCTTTCATTAAAGCTTCTTCTTCCTTATGGATGGCGATAATATCTCTGTGGTACTGAATGAGATTCTGGTCTTCTCTTCCCCACGGATAGGTTCTTCGGTTATCCGGGTCAGTCCAGCCGCACAGTCCAGCTTCATCACCGTAGTAAAGGGTTGGCGCACCCGGCCAGGTCATCTGAATCATGACAGCAGCACGCATAATACCTTTGTTAACATTCTGGTTGGCGGCTTCCGCTCCCATACTTGCAGTACGTCCCACAGTCTGGTTCGTTCTTGTTAAGAAACGGGAATGGTCGTGGTTAGAAAGCTCATTCATGGAAACCATGAGTGACGGATACTGGAATCTTGACATATGATATACCATTGCATCTACAAATGCCTGCGCATTACCAAGAAGATCTCCCCGCCGTTCATCGCTATGCTTTTCCATTCCGGTTAAAAACCAGGTAACTGGTTCCATAAATGCACTGTAGTTCATAATGGTATCCCACTGGTCACCCATAAGCCAGGAACCGGCATCTTCATAATGCTCTGCTAAAATGATAGCTTCAGGATTGGCTTCTTTTACTGCCGTTCTGAAGTCTCTCCAGAACTGGTGATTGAAGTCCTCGCTCTGTCCTAAGTCTGCCGCTACGTCAAGACGCCATCCATCCGCATTATACGGAGGGGAAACCCATTTTCTTCCTACATTTAAAATATAGTCATAAAGCTGTCTGGATTCCTCATAGTTCAATTTTGGCAGGGTTTTGTGTCCCCACCAGCCATCGTAGTCATCGTTATACGGCCACGCATTCTGATTATAGAATTTAAAGAAATGGCGGTATGGGCTGTTTGCATCGACAAATGCACCTTTTTCATAGCCATATTGATTCTCATAGATACGTTCTGCGTCCATCCATTTATTAAAGGAACCGCAGTGATTAAATACACCGTCAAGGATAACTCGCATCCCTTTTTTATGCACTTCTTCTACGAAATGAATGAAAAACTCGTTACTTGCCTCAAGATTGCGTTTGTCTGTGACACGGGAAATATATTTACTTGCGTTCATGTTATTATTTTCCCAGTCTGGAAGTGTATTTCCCTCGTCCACAACAATTTTTCCATAATGAGGGTCAATATAATCGTAATCTTGAATATCATATTTATGATTGGATGGTGACACAAAGATTGGATTTAAATAAATGACATCGACTCCGAGTCCTTTTAAATAATCCAGATGGTCAAGAACACCCTGCAAGTCTCCACCGTAGAAGTTGCGCACATCCATTTCTTCCGGGTAGCGATACCAGTCATCTATCTTTTTCGATGGCTGATTGATATAAATATACTCTCTGTTTAAAACATCGTTAGACGTATCACCATTGGCAAATCTATCTACATAGATCTGATAGAAAATCGCACCTTTCGCCCAGTCTGGTGTAGAAAATCCCGGTGTGACTTTGTAATTAAAGAAAGGCTCTAAATCTCTTGCAGGGCCTTTCTTGTTGAAATAACAGCAGGTACCTCCGGAATGAATCTCAAAATAGTAATCCGCTATCTCTGTCCCCATAAAAAAGCTGCTCTCATAGAAATCGAATCGCTCTGTTTTAGAAGCAATCTGCATCTCCTTTTTCTCACCATTTACACACAAGAATACATGCTCTGCATTCTCTCTTGCGGTACGGAAACGAACAGTAACTTCGTCTCCTGTCTTTGGCTCGACTGGATTCATATAGTTGCTGCTTCCATCTGTAAATAACGCCTGGAAATTCAATACTGGTTTCGTATGATAGCTGTAAAATTGCAATTTCTCTGCTGCGGAAAGATTTCGTATTAGATTTTGAACCATCTCCATAATAACTACCCCTCTGCTGTTTGTTTTTTCATTTCTGTCTACTTACACATTTATTATAATAATTCAAATTTCTATTCGCAAAAGCAAATTTTCCAAGTATACTTTATGAGCTATATCGCCAAAACTTACAATACCGAAAGTATTCATAAAAATGAATATCTTAATTGCACTCTCACGAACAGACTTTGAATCTTTGTTTTTTACTTTCTATTTGCCGGTTCTACGTTAATTGATTTACCTTTAATCTTTACGTTTTTCATTGCTTCTAATACATCAGATGCAACTTCACGTGGTACTTCTACAAAAGTATATTTATCGTACAAGTCAATTGTTCCTACTAAATTACCTGAAATTCCGGATTCTCCAGCAATCGCACCTAAGATATCACCTGGACGGATTCCCTGTTTCTTTCCGATGTTGATAAACAGACGAACCATTCCTTCTTCTGCACCGGTATCTCCAAAGTCTTCTTTATTACTTCCAGCGTCTTTGCCGTCTGCAGTTCCAAGAATCTCTGCAAGGAAAGCTGCGGCAACGTCCATTGCTGTGTAGTCTTTCTCATTTACAAATTCTTCTACCATGTCAATGTATTTGTTTAAGTTCTGGTCTTCGATATAGTGGTCAATACGATCAAAAATTTTCTCTACTCTTGTCTCTGTTACATCGTTAAGAGATGGAATTGGCTGTGCCTTGATCTTTGCCTTGCAGTAACGGCGGATGTCTTTTAACTTGTAAACTTCTCTTCCTACAACGAAACTGAATGCCATACCAGTTCTTCCGGCACGTCCAGTTCTTCCAATACGATGTACATAGTATTCTTCATCCTGTGGAAGATCGTAGTTAAATACGGCATCTACATCGTCTACGTCAATACCTCTGGCAGCTACGTCTGTCGCTACGAGGATATCTGTCTTGCCGCTTCTGAAACGGTGCATAACACGGTCACGCATGGTCTGCTTCATATCGCCGTGAAGCCCTTCTGCGAAATATCCTCTTCCCTTAAGGTCTGCAACTAACTCGTCTACACCCTTCTTTGTATTACAGAATACTACAGACAGCTTTGGATCGTAAATATCAAGAAGTCTTGATAATACTTCGCTCTTGTTCTTTGGGCGAACTTCATAGTAGTACTGTGTGATATTTGGAACGGTCAGTTCCTTTCTGATTACTTTGATAATCTCTGGATTCTGCTGGTATGCTCTTGCAAGCTCCATGATTGGCTTTGGCATTGTTGCGGAGAAAAGCATTGTCTGTCTTTCTTCCGGCACACCATTTAAGATTGTCTCGATGTCCTCACGGAATCCCATATCGAGCATCTCATCTGCCTCGTCTAATACAACTGTATGAATATTGTCAAACTTCACAGTCTTTCTTCTCATGTGGTCCATCATACGTCCCGGTGTTCCAATAATAATCTGTACGCCAGCCTTTAAGGAACGAATCTGTTTGGAAATCTCCTGTCCGCCATAAATTGGAAGAATCTTTACGGATGACATATATTTTGCAAGCTTACGAATCTCATCAGCAACCTGAATAGCCAGCTCTCTTGTAGGACAGAGAACAATTGCCTGTGGTTTCTTAAGCTTAGGATCCACTTTCTGTAAAATAGGAATACCAAACGCTGCAGTCTTACCTGTTCCTGTCTGCGCCTGTCCAATTACGTCCTTTCCAGAAAGTTCTACCGGAATCGCTTTTGCCTGGATTGGGGACATTGCCTCAAATCCCATGTTAGCAACCGCTTTTAAAATTTCCGGTTTTATATCAAGTTCTGTAAATTTTACTGTCTCCATGTAATGTCTCTCTTTCTATTTTTAAGGATGCAATAAAAATTTTAAATTTTTTATAAAACTGCAACTATACTCCCATGCATTTAAACCATAATTTTTATATAATTGAATCTGAATTATAAAAAATTTATAAACTTCCTATTGCAAAAAAAAAGCTCTATCATCCAACAGGAAATAGAGCTAAGTTAACGGCACTCTTGTCTTTAACTGTTATCTACATTTTCTTCTTATTTATCATAGCACAGGTAAAAATAGCCGTCAAATAGAAAATTACCGCCTTTTTTCTTCTAAAGTACAGCACTTTTCCACATTTTTTATTGATGCGGTGCATTTTCCCACATTTTAATGTAAAGTTCTTCCCTTCTGTCATTCTTCATAGGAAATGTTTTGCGCATTTCTTTGATTTCTTCTGGATTTATGTCTCCAATCAGCAAACATTCTTCTTCTCGGATTGTTGTCACCGCCTCCCCATTTGGAGAGTAAATAGCCGAATGGCCGTTATAATGCAGGCCATCCCCCTCTCCTGTTCGGTTTACGCCAACCATAAATACCTGATTTTCAATCGCCCTTGCTTTAAGGAGCGTATCCCACTGGTCGATTCTTGACTTTGGCCAATTCGCTATCACAAAAATAATCTCACTCTTTTCTGAACTAATCTGGAAAATCTCTGGAAACCGCAAATCATAGCAGACAAACGCTCCAAGCGTTGTTCCTTTCCATTCCACAGACTTTAACTTTCTGCCACCCTGATAGTACTCCCCCTCAAATCCATAAGAAAATGGATGAATCTTCGCATAATTTAACTTTAACTCTCCATTCTCTGCGATTCCTAAACGATTATAGTAATGATTCCAGTTCGGATGTTCTTTCAAACGTTCCTCCGGCACCGGTTCTGTATATCCAAAAACAGTAAATATCTTATATTTTTTACTCATTTCCTCAAAAAAATGTTTCTGATTTTCGGATTTTTCTCCTGTCTCTTCCACATTCATTGAAAAACCCGTCAGCGTCATTTCCGGAAAAACAAGACAGTCTACCTGATTCTCCTCGGCTTTCTTAAAAAATTGTTCTACTTTCTTCTTATTATCTTCAATATTTTCCCAGCTTATGTCCATCTGAGCCATTCCAATTCGCATGGTAAATCCTCTTCTTCTTTCTTTTGTCTTTGTTTTATATTAACTTTATTTACTCTTTGCAGCTATTTTTCAATTATCCTTTAAACATATCAGTTTTGTCTTCTATATATCTACATTATTTTTAATAAAACTTTTGAGCGCATCCTTGTCAATATTTATTACTTTTTGTTTATTTACTTTTTGTTTATTTACTCTTTGTTTCTCTTAAATTCTAATTTATTCGCCTAAATCCTCTTGTTCGTATTTTTTTCTCAAAAACCCCTCTTGAAATTGCGAACCCCTTGTGATAATATTCATATTAATGATACATAGTTTTTAAAACTATGTTGTATGATATTTATATGTATTTTAATTTTTTAACCGGATATACAACCTTTCAAATCGTGTGAATGCAATGTTTTGAAAAGCTGCAATTCCATTCAGGATAAGAAAAATTATTTTCACTTATCCATTTATGTATTCTCAGAATCTTTCTGTATTCTTTTTTGCAAGAAAAATTCCAGAAATGCATATTCTATGACAGGAGGTTATCATTATGAACAAAACAAATAAAAAGTTTAAAGATCCCGGCAGTGCCATTACTCATTTAATCGCTATGATCGGTGCAGTTATCTGTGCTTTTCCACTTATCGGCAAAGCAGTACACACGAATAATTCCATCGTTGTTTTTGCCATGAGTGTATTTATCAGCAGCATGATTCTTCTTTACGGAGCAAGCACCCTTTACCATTCTTTGGATATTTCAAAAAAGGTAAATCTTTTCTTCCGAAGAATCGATCATTCCATGATTTTCGTGCTGATTGCCGGTTCCTACACACCAGTTTGCTTACTGGCACTCGATAGAAAGCAGGGAATTCCACTACTTGTCCTTGTATGGGCTACTGCAATCATCGGCATTATCATAAAGATATTCTTTATTAACTGCCCACACTGGGTAAGCTCTATCATCTATATCGGAATGGGCTGGACATGTGTACTTGTCTTCAAGCCACTCCTTGCCAATCTGCCAGCCAGTGCATTTGCATGGCTCCTTGCCGGAGGCATCATTTACACTGTCGGCGGTATTATCTACGGATTAAAGCTTCCGATTTTTGATAAGCTTCCAAAGGACTTCGGCAGCCACGAGATTTTCCACCTGTTCGTTATGGGTGGAAGCATCTGCCATTTCATCTTTATGTATGCTTATTTGATGTAGGGTTGCTGCTACATTTTTTCAGTTATTGATAACAGGCTACATGACTATTAATTTATATCATATAAAAGGCTATCGTCCATATAGTTATCTAACCTCAAGATAACTTATAACACACTTTATATGATTAAATCAATAAAGATTCAGAAAAAGCTCGCTTCATTCACAGCTATCTCCCAAAACATCTTTAAAAAATGCTCTGGTGGCTACGAATAAGAGCGAGCTTCTTTTGTCTGGAAAGCTGCTTAATCGCATACTCCCTTTTCATCGCTTCCTGCTTCGTGTCATACTCCTCAAAATACACCAGCTCCACCGGGCGGCGGTTCTTCGTATACTTGGCACCTTTCCCACTGTTATGTGCTTCCAGCCTTTTCTTAAGATTATTCGTCCAGCCGGTGTACAGAGTTTCATCACTGCATTTTACAATGTATGTATAGTTTCCTTGATGTTGGTTTTGTTTGTCAGTTTCTTTCATTATCTTTTACCAATTATCGCTTTTCTATTGTTTTCTTTTTTACTTTTCTATTGTTTTATCCTTCTGCCTTTTTTATGATTTTCTTCTACAGTTTATCAATTCAAACTTTTTATTATTTCCTGCCACTACTTTTTATCGCAAGCACTTTATTATTTGATTCTTTACCCCAAAATATCCTATTATCTTTTGCTACTACCTCTTGTCATAATGAATTTTGTGATTTAGTATAACACATTTTTTCCTATCTGTACTTTCTTTTTGGGGAGCTCACTCTCGTAAACTCCCCTATTTTCATCAGCCGGAACAATCAGTAAATCATACAATATCGTAAAAATAGCAAAAACACAAAGTTAGTTATCAACATATAAAAAACGAGAAGGATACATGTTAGAAAATTCCGGCTGTATTTTTATAAGACTCATTTTTGCAAATTCCTTATCTTCACAACTATTCAGAAGTGATTTTCCTAAAATCATTTTTCTTCTGAATAGTTATTCATATTACTATATGCAATGGGAAATCGGACGTTCCTTATACTCGAAGATATTTCACTGGATTCACTGTCTTATCTTTATACGTCATCTTAAAAAATACATTCGGTCCTTCTAATACAAAAGACTTTGTTGGCTCTGCAACTGTTCCAAGAACATCGCCTTCCTGAATGTCATCCCCAATCTCATAGTCAACATTGTCCAGTTGTCCACAATATGCCTTATAGTAATTCCCAAGTAAAATCGTTACCACTTTGCCATAACGGTCGGTATCTTCAATATTGACAACTCTTCCATTCGCCGGAGAGACTACTTCCTCTCCAACCTTTGCTCCAACAATAATTCCATCATTGCAGGCATACTGATCAAGTGTTGTATAATACACTGTCGCATCCATACTGTAAGGGAGAATAATATTGCCCATTACCGGCCAGGTTAACTTTTTCTTTCCGTTATAATTGTATACCGAATCACCACTTGCTCCACTGTTCTCTGCGTTATTTCCTGCATTTTCTTTTGTTCCACTTATATTATTTTTCGTATTATTTTCATCTTTTGTATCTGCGTCATCCTGTTCTGAAGAACTGTTTCGCCCTGAATTATTACTGTATTTTGTTCCTTCACCGTTATCCTCTGCATTGCTGTCTAATGTATCAGTCCCGTTCTGGCCTTCTGCTCCCGGCTCCACATCCATATCATTATTCGCTGCGGAATCCGCTGAATTTGTTGCTGAACCTGTATCATTCCCGGACACTGGACCAATTACATCGTTACTTTTCTCTGTTGTTTCTGTCTTTGTCTTGTTATCAGACTTGCCCCCATCGGCATTGCCTATTTTAATATTGTAGGCAGTAAGCACTGATAAGATTAAAAAAGCTGCAATCACCAAACTTGAAATATATTTTTTTTGGAATAAGTTATTTGGTCTTTTCATTTCATCACCTCTGGGTATAGTCTTTACCAGAAAAATGAAATTTATACATGAAATTTTGCTGTATGCAATGAACAGACAAACCATTGCGACCCAATCCTAATTCTGTTGACATTGTTTTATCTTTATACATTTCGTGAAATGTTTCATAATCTTTATTATAAATAGAACGTATCATATCAAATACTATGCTGATATCCTGATTTCGAAAACAGAGACTTTCGCTTTGTCTTACCTGTATCAGATTCATTCTATAATCAGATACTAACGGCTTTAAATATTCTGGTATTACCAGCATATCTAGTAAATTAAATGGTCCGTCCCATTCTTTTTCTCCATAGTATATACATAAACTTATTACCGGATGCAGACGGTCATCCTTTTTTAACGCTGATTATTCTTCCAGAAAGTCTTTAGTATAGTGTCTGGTTTCACTTGATTTCTAACAGGCAATTCGACACCATCCTTTCCCTCTTATATACCTAATAGTTATTTGCATTTATGTATTACCATATCTTTCTTTATTTGTAAATATATTTATTCAAAAAATCCTGATTTGTGAGGCTGCAAAGCAGACGAACTCCTGAAGATAAATGGTGTGCATCCCGTCAAATCTTTCTCAAAATAAATTCTGAGTTTGCATAGGCAGCCAAAGCACAGCCCTCTGGGAATGAAATAATCCTTATTTGCGGCCTCGGAGCAAGGTTTGGATACGAGTGTGTATAAGCGAGTATTCAAACCGCCGCGACTAAAGTCACAAATAAGGATTATTTCATTCCCAGAGGGCGTCTATTTTGCCTGCGGCAAATCAGGAGTTACAACCTTCGTTCCGGGATAGTAATACGATAATATCGTTGCTGCCGTAATCTGTTTCTCCGCCAACGCATTTGCCCCGTAAAGGCTCATTCCCATATCGTGACCTTTTCCGACGGTGACCATGCGGAGTTTCCCGTTATAGTTTTCTAAATAGAAGTTGGTGGAATTCAGGGCAAAGATTTTCTTCCATTCTTCTCCTGTCCACTTATTATCCTTTGCTGTAATTTCCTGTACGAATCCATTCTCGGTATGTTTTGTGATTTTCAGGCTGCTTTTTAATATTTTTATATTCTGGCTTTTATCTGTTTTTGCAAGATTTCCGCTCTTGTCTGCTTTTGTAAGTTTTTGCAGCACCTCATCATAAGGAAGAACCTTCACATCCATGTAATCTGGTGATTCTACATCCTGACTGCTGTCCACACTGATCAAATATGGTACGGCTACGGAGTACATTTCTTCTGAAGAAACTGTTTTTCCAATGCTAACCTCATGATAAAGTGCATCGGCATATTTATTCTCGTAAGTAAGCACCTGTCCAAAAGTTGCATCGGAAGCATCCTCGAGTTTTTTCTTTATTTCCAAATACGCTTTCCGCCCATTATTCTCTTCTAATTCTTTCATGGAAATGTAATCGAGATTTAGATTTTCTTGTCTGATATTCTGATATTTCCTGTTTATGATTTCTGTGCTTTGTACGTCTTTTACATTATTTGAATTTTGTATACCGACTACATTTGTTGTATTACCTGAATTTTGTGTACTTGCTGCATTTGCTATATTTCTCGTTTTTTGTGCAACTGTCATATCTGTTTCACTACCTACTTTTTTACTATTACTTTCACCGGAAGCTGCCTTCACAAAATTTGTTCTGCAAACAATCATCCACGCTTTCAATGCTTCCTCCTCTTTTATGTAGGATAACTCGGAAGCAGCCATACCGATGACAAATTGTTCTCCGTCCATCTTTTCTCCATTTTTCATCTCAACAGTAATTCCCATTTTTATATCCGCAACACCCATATTCCCGGAGATGAGAATGGTTGCGATGGTGGGGATGAGAAGCGCACCAAAGATGAAAAGGATGTATAAAGCTAATTTCTTCATTGTATATTATATGCAAAAATTTTGATTCATATAACTAGAGCGTGTTTGAAAAAGGCTTTCTGCAAGATGTGCGTTACAATTTGTGGGAGATTTCGCCTGAATGAAGGCGGCATAGCGGGCTTCGTCTGTTAGTTGCTTAATGAATTAAATAGTAATTATCTGTTTCTTTCCCTCTTGTAAAATCACAAAAGAATACTTGTAATTTATGACGGAGTTACATTTACATTAAGGGCACATTTTTATATAATATACACATATAGCATAAATCATGATGGATTAGTGTGTGCATTGGTCTGCTTTTTACATTTATTTGCATTAATATGACAAATCTTGTTCTCTGTGGCTACTTTTTAGCTGTGAAATGAACTGCTGAGATGGATTACTGAAATAAATTAGTGTATTGTCTCATTGATTTTTAATCAACTAACATAGAAAGTTTTTTCTGGATAGTGCACTTTACAAAAGACAGATTGATGGATAACGAAAGGAGGAATCCATGACGAAGGATATGATCAATAACGGGGTTAATTCAGATGATAAGTCCCGTATTATTCAGGAGTATGTTCCGGGTAAGCAGATTACGCTTGCTCATATGGTAACCCGTCCAAAGGCTTCTGTTTATAAGAAGCTTGGTCTGCCGGATGATTATCATGATGCGATCGGTATTTTGACAATCACTCCTTCTGAGGCAACAATTATTGCGGCAGATATTTGTACGAAGGCGGCTTCTATTAAGTTAGGTTTTGTAGACCGTTTTTCCGGTTCTGTTATTATTGTAGGTTCTACTTCTAATGTGGAGTCTGCGCTTAACAGTGTTATTACTACTTTTTATAATAAGCTTGGTTTTGATACGGTTTCTATTACGAAGACTTGATTTAGATACACTTTAGTTTGGAGATTATTTTTTTATGAAAATTATGTTGATTGGTCCGTCGGCAGCGGGTAAGACTACGCTAATTCAGCGTCTTATTGATGAGGAGATTAAGTATGATAAGACGCAGGCAGTGGAGTATATTGGCAATTTTATTGACACACCGGGTGAATATATGCAGCAGAGGGGATACTGGGGTTCTTTAACCATTACTTCCCACGATGCGGATATTATCGGGCTGGTGCAGGATTCCAGTAGTGAGGATTGCTGGTTTTCTGGCGGGCTTACAAGTAAGTTTGAGAAGCCGGTTGTCGGTGTTATCACAAAGATTGACAAAGACGATTCAAATCCAAAGCAGGCTCGTTCCTATCTGGAGCTTGCCGGATGTACGACTATTTTTGAGGTGAGTTCCTATACCGGAGAAGGTGTGGAGGCTTTGTCTCAGGGATTCCACGATATGGTGAATAAGTACAGGGAAGAGAATAAAGGCCGCTATGCCGATGATTATTTTGATTAGAACAGGAGGTGGTAGGCTTGATTACACTATCAAAGGAGAATGTCGTTGATTATGTGAAGTCAAGGCTCGATTTTTTTAATCCTGATGGAGATATTAAGGTTTCTGCAATTGGAGAAGGTACTGTAGAAGAAGATGGAGATGGTTTTATTAACTTTGTCTATCGTGTTTCTGATGGAGTGCATCATCTGATTGTAAAACAGTCTACTCTGGAATCTCGTTCTAAGGGCAGTTTTACTTTGGATTTAAACCGCTATAAGTTAGAATACGATGCTATGAAGATCTGTGCTGCGATTGTACCGGACCTGATTCCGAAGTTATATGACTGTGATGAGGAGAATCGTGTATTTATTACAGAAGATGTTTCCTATCTTCGAATCTCCCGCTTCCAGCTTTTAAAGGGTGTTACTTATCCAAAGCTTGCAGACCAGATTGCAAGATATATGGCAGCAACACAGTTTTACACTTCTGAATATTATTTAGATACAAAACGTTTTCGTGATCTGAGTGTTCATTTCATGAATACAACTATGCGAAAGATTATGGAAGTTGGTATGTTCCTCACAAGTGTTACACCAGAAGATACGGTTGGACGACCTCTTGATCCGGAATTTGTTACATTTTCCAAGAGAATCTGTGCAGACCCTGCTGTTCTCTTAGCAAGACAGAAACTGAGACATCTTTTTATGTCTAAGGGCGAATGTCTGATTCACTGTGACCTGCATACCTCCAATATTTTTGCCAGCCAGACTGAGGCAAAGGTTATTGATATGGAATATGCGTTCTTCGGACCATTTGCTTATGATATGGGATATTTTACCGCGAACTTTATTGCACAGTATGCTGCCGCTGCTTTCCGTCCATTTGAGACAGAAGAAGCTCGTAAGGAATTTAAAGCATACTGTCTGTTTATGATTCGTGAAACCTATGTGAAGTATTGTGAATATTTCACACAGTACTGCAAAGAAGATTCCAAAGTCGAATACCATAACATTCCTGGTCTTGCAGAAGACTTCTGCCTGACTACACTTCGTGAATTTATTGGATTCGCTGCAAGTGCAATGCTTGGTCGTATCTGCGATCTTATTCCATATCCGGATTACGATGATATTGACGATTATGTACAGCGTCACAATGCTAAATGTTTCTCTATCATTTTAAACAGGGAAATGCTTGTAAAATGGGAATCTTATAATTCTATTGATGAATTTATCCAGGATATCCTTACTATAGAAGAAATCTACTGTAGAAATATTAAAGATTTGAAATTATAAAAGGGAGGCACATTATGATTATTCTTACAAAGGAAAATATTCTTTCTTACATAAAAGAGCATGTGCCTTCCCTGCAGTTAAAAGAGCCGGTTAAAGTTTCTATGATTGGAGAAGGCGACCTCGGTGAAGACGTGGAAGGTGACGGTTATTGTAACTACGTTTTCCGTGTCAGTGATGCCGATGGATATTCTTATATTGTAAAGCAGTCTACGGAGCACTTAAAGCGCCGTGGGCGCGCCCTAACCCCTACTCGTAACCGCTTCGAGTATGAAATCATGGAACTTCGTGCAAAGATCGTTCCTCAGTACGTTCCGGCGCTGTATCTTGGTGACCCGGAGAATAATGTATTTATTATGGAAGATGTATCAAACCTGAAGTTAATCCGCTTCCAGATGAATAAAAATCATCTTTTCCCGGAACTGGCAAAACAGGGCGCACAATATCTTGCTGCCACACATTTTTATACTTCAGAATTCTATCTTCCAACAGAAGAATACCGCAAGCTGCTCGCTCATTTCATGAATGCAGAACTGCGTGTTGTTATGGAGGACGGTATTTTCCTTCATATTTTTGGCTCCGACCATTACGATGCGGCCTGCGGCCCGGAATTTGAAGAATACTGCAAGTCGATTCGTTTTGACCCAAACCTTGAATTCCAGAGATATAAACTGCGTCACCTCTTTATGAGCAAGTCAGAAACACTGATTCATGGCGATTTCCATACCTCTAATATCTTTGCAGATGATACACATTTGAAAGTTATTGATATGGAATATACTTTCGGCGCACCATTCTCTTATGACCTCGGATTCATCATCGCCAATATTATTTCCCAGGCCTGCTCCGCAGCGTTCCGTCCATTTGATACGGAAACCCACCGGAAGAACTATGTCGCTTACCTCATCTCTCTTATCGAGATGCTGTATACCTACTATATTCAGTTTTTCTTTGAATACTGGGAAAAAGATGCGAAGCTTGAATATAAGATTACAAATGGCTATAAAGAAAGCCTGGCACTTGATATTTTACGAGAATGCTTTGGGTTCGCTGCCTGCGTGAACTTCAGCAGAGTATGTGGTGATATGGATACGGCAGATTTTGACTGTATCAAAGATAATGAGCTTCGAACGAAAGCGAAGTTTGCTTCTGCTACGATTGATAAGATGCTGTTTGAAAAATGGGATTCTTATAATGATATTAAAGAAGTCATTGAAGATATTATTGCTGTAATTTGTTAAGCAAACAACAGACGAAGCCAAGAAACCAAATCATCTATATTTGTGACTTTCGTCGCGGCGTGTTGAATGTTCGCTCCACTCACTCGCATCCAACACTTGCTCCCAGGCCACAAATATAGATGATTTGGTTTTTTGGCTTCTGTTCTGTGGCTGGAGTAGATGAATTAAACAGGGGGGAGAGATTTGGGGACAGAAGCTGATGTCTTCTATTTACCTGAAAATAACTGGGATATAGAGGGGATGACTCGACTCTTTTTTTTGCGATTATCACAGCAATATTTTAATAATTTTAGAGTGATCAGAAAACTTCTACCCTCTCCCCCCAAATCTCTCCAACCACTATTTTAATTCAAACAAAATCCAGTCAAAGACAGCCTGCGAAGAGAGCCTATACCTTATATCTGTGGCCTTAGAGCGAGGATTGAATGAGAGCGGGCAAGCGAACATTCAACCCGCAGTGATAGAGTCACAGATATAAGGTATAGGCTCTCTTCGCAGGCGTCTGTCTATCTAATGAATTAAATAGTAACTTAAATATTATTTAATCTTCACACTCTTTACCTTACTCCATTTACCATAGTACGTTTTAGAACCTGATTTGGTATATGGGCGCATTCGTACATAATATTTTTTCTTACTCTTTACTGGACGAACTTTTGTCTTGGTAACTTTTTGTTTAAATTTACGTTCTATCGTTCCTTTTTTAAAATTGCTCTTTGCACAAAACTGTACTTGATAGCCGGTCACTTTCCTTAACTTCTTCCAGGTAATCGCAAGAGTGCTCTTTGCTGGTGACTTCACAGATTTCAAGGAACCTGTCATTTTTTCTACTGGTAGAAGAGCGCGTTTGGTTGGTTTCTTGGATGCGGTAGTTTTGTTGGATGGCTTGGTATATGCTGTGGTATTGTTTTTATTGTTGTTGGTATTATTGCTATTATTTCCTGTGTTGTTCGCATTATTGCTATTGTTATTTCCTGTATTATTATTGGAACCGCTATTATTACCATTATTGGTATCTTCCTGATTATTTTCTCCAGAGTTCCCACTATTATCACCCTCTGTTCCATCTGAACATATTGTTCCTGCATAAAAATAAAGATTCGTTGACAAGAGATTCAAATATAAAGCGGGACGCACGCCACAATCATTACTGCTAATACTAACACCTTCGTTCCGTGCATCTCCATACTCCAACATTTCAACTGCACAACATCTAGTACCCGGCGAACGAAGCCACCATCGCACATTCGTTGTATAGTTCTTCACTGCTGACTTAAAACATCCCATTGCATATGCATAAGTACTACATTGGGTTCTTCTGGCTTCATCATTAGTATGAGAATATTTTGCAAAACCGTACTTCTCAGCTTTTTCTGAATATGCTTCTGACTCTGATAATAAAAATATCTTGTCTAAAGTATAACTTCCACCATCTGTTTCATATTGTCTATTATTATCATTTATAACTTTTGTTGTTGTTATAGACTTTTGTTCCTCTGTATTAAACGCTGCATTTATAAAATTTATATTAGTATAATCAATTCCATCCTGATTAACTATTGCTTCCCGTCCATTCAGCCAGCTTCTTATACTACTATTTTCCCAAGTAATAATTTTAAAACTTTTATTATATTTCTGAGTATCTAACACCTGATCTGCCAATAGCAATGCCCGTCCATTACCAACTTCCAAAACGCGCCACTTAATTGGCTCATATTTAAAATAATGATAAGTCGAATAATCTTCCCTCCAATTATAATGATTGGAATGATCACTAGTAGCACATATAGCATCTTCCCCCTTCAATCTCCGATACTTGTTCCCATCTATTACAATATCATTATTCTCATCCCAGCCTGTCGCATTTTTTAATTTATTATAAATATCTCCGCTTGTCACTTCACTTTGTGGGTATGCTCCAAACCATACACAATCCCATGTCACTTTCTGTTTAGCGTTCATAGACGAATCTGCTACAGTTCTCGGATTGTTTAATGGTGTAACGGCCTGTACTTTATTTAAATTATTTCCTGATCCAATTGGAAACAATCCGAATAAAAGAGTTAATACTAACAATGATGCTAGTCTTGCTACTTTCCCCATTTTTTTCATTCGTTTTCCTCTCCTTACTTTTTAATTTCCCATCTATTTCTCTGCATTACAATGATGTCCTGATGAAGTTTCTGATACAAAAAACATAGCATTTTATAGGGATATTTTCAATAGGTTTTACCAAAACAAAAACAACTCTATCCTATATTCAAAAACTCCAGCCAAAAACAGCCCGAGAAGAGAACCGATACCCTGTATTTGTGGCCTCGGAGCAAGGTTTAGATGCGAGCGCTTTAAGCGAGCATTTAAA
>OGXS01000108.1_pt1 | contig 83478 bp, 87 predicted proteins | sample 1576371 | NCBI WGS metagenome assembly OGXS01 (sample SAMEA3541475, study PRJEB24748) | human gut metagenome | biome: human gut; feature: human-associated habitat; material: faeces | place: China | collected 2012
GTGCTGGCCCGTGCCTTCCCACAAACGGCCGTCGGCGTATTGCAGGCCCTGCGTATAGCTGGTCGCCGGGTGCGGGTGGACCGCCCGGACGCCGTAGGTGTATTCCTTGGGTTCCGCCGGCGCCGCGGGGCGTTTGGCCCGGACCTGATTGCCGCCGCACGAAGCCAGCAGCAGTCCCGACAGCAGAACGGTAGCGAACTTTCTCATCTCTTTCTTGTGAATTCGTCAGCAAAGACAGCGCGAGCCGGAAACGGAAGCGAATTTATTCGGCCGGGCCGGACTCCGCCTGTCTGAGCGGAGGTTTATCCTCCGCAAAGATAGGAAAAACCCGCCATATGACGAATTTTTTGACTATCTTTGCATTTACCCGCGTTTTCGGATGCCTGCGCATTTCCCGAAAACAGCCTTTGCGGAGTTTGCCGCCGCCGGCTGCAATACACTATATTTTAGAAAAAATATTGGTTTGTCCGCGAAAATCGCTATCTTTGCGGGCCGATTTCGGAAATAAGACAACAACAATATAGAAAGCATTCATTATGAAGATCGTAAGAGAACAACGCGAAGAGAACAATTCGCTGCTCAAGGTAACGGTGGGCGAAGAGGATTACGGCCAAGCCGTCGAGAAAGAGTTGCGCGAATACAGGCGCAAGGCCAATATTCCCGGTTTCCGCCCCGGCATGGTGCCCATGGGACTCGTCAAGAAGATGTACGGCAAGGGCGTGCTGGCCGAGCAGGCCTACCGCACCGCTTCGAACTCGGTGTTCGAGTATCTCCAGAAGGAGAATATCGACTACTTGGGCGACGTGATTCCTTCGGAGGAGCAGGGCGATTTCGATTTCGAGAACGGCAAGGAGTTCGAATTCGTGTTCGAAATCGGCGAGGCTCCTGAGATAAAACTCGAACTTTCGGACAAGGATAAGCTGACCTACAGCAAGATCAAGGGGGCTTATGAAGTGAAAGCCGGAGAAAAGCTGTGCTGTGTCATTTCCATTGGGTATGGTGTAAACCAGGGAGTTTCCCATAAGGTAAAGAAAGTGGAAGAACTCTGTCAGGTAAACGGCCAGATGCCCCAGTGGTTCCGGGCGGGAGTAGAAGCGGCCCAGCTTGCGCCTACGGCCATGAACCAGCAGAAGTTCTATTTTGTGCTTAAGGAAGATCAGGTGGCGGCCAAAACAAAGGCCGGTTTCTATACAAAAGTGGATCTTGGAATCGCAAAATATCATTTTGAGATAGGCGCAGGCGTGGGAAATGACTGGAAATGGGCTCAGTGATCGGAGAACCGTGGATTTGGCATTTACCCTGGGGTTTCTACTGGATAACAAATGGATAATTCCATATGCTGTTTCTTTCGGATATACTAGCAACAGAGGAAAGGTTAGGATCAGGAAGTCTGAAAGGAGCAGTGATATTTATGAAAGGAAAGAAACTGATGGCAATGATGACGGCATGCGTGTTGGCGGCAGGTATGCTGGCTGGCTGCGGTTCTGATACGCAGAGCAGCCAGGAGGACAGTCAGGAACAGACGGCCCAGGAAGAACCCCAGGATGAGGCGGAAGATACATCTGATGCTGCTGCCGGATCTGGAAATGTGCTGGTGGTTTATTATTCCGCTACTGGTAATACAGAGGAGGCGGCCAATATGATCGCGGATGCGGCAGGAGGCGACCTTTTTGAACTGGAGCCGGCAGATCCATACACGGACGAAGATCTGGACTGGACTAACGATGACAGCCGAGTGACCCAGGAATACGAGAATGAGGATCAAAGAGATGTGGAACTGGTTTCTACAACGGTGGATAACTGGGATTCTTATGACACAGTGTTTATCGGATATCCTAAAATACAGTATGGTTTTTTGAGTGTATAGCGTGTATTGAGTAGCATTTTTAAGGGTGGAAAGAACTGTGTACACAGAGAAAGAGAAGATTTGTGTATTACGTTGAGTATAGATCATATTAGATGAAGGAGGTCATTCCCTATGAGAAAACGTGGATTTATATTGATGACAGTGTGTATTCTGATAGTCGGTATGTTGGCTGGATGCGGGGCCGGGAGCGGACAAGATGAAAGCCAGACACAGTCAAATACAGGGGCGGCATCGGAGAACGAATCCAGTGCAGCTACAACAGAAGAAGATAGCGCCGAAGTAAGCAGCGAGGCAGAGACAGATGGCGATGGAACCCAAGGGAAAACCCTTGTCGTGTATTTTTCAGCTACCGGAAATACAGAGCGTGTAGCTGAAGTCATTGCTGATACAACAGACGGAGAATTGTTCGAGTTGGAGCCGGTTGATCCCTATACCGATGAGGATTTGAATTATAACGATGATAACAGCCGGGTATCCCAGGAGTATGCTGATGAAAGCCTGCGGAATGTGGAGTTGGTGGCTGACACTGTAGATGACTGGCAGGATGTGGAAAGAATCTATATCGGTTACCCTAAAATGGAGCAGGGTTATATCTGTGTATAGCGGTGTATTGCGTGGAGGAAGGAGGGCGAATAGGTACAGGAAACACAACAGAAAGAAAAAGTGTGTATAGAGTAAGGTAGGAACGACCATGAGAGTGGTCGCTTTTTTTATGGGAAAAATCCCCCTATCCTACAAGCTATAAGGAAAGGAGGTCATATCCATGAACACCAAGATCTGCTATCTATATCGGGATGCAGGTAACTATAAGGTTCATAATGAGTGCGTTATCCAGGGGGAATTATCCAAGGAGCAAATCCAAAGCATTCTTGATTGCTGTGACATGGGGAATATTTTATCCCAAGACAGGTCGGGATGCCGGAAAGGAGATTCGATGAGTATGATACCGAGGTCGATCATTGCTGGTTTGAAATCAGCGAAGATGGGTTTGAGCGCACAAATCAGCCTGCGAATATTCCTTTAACGCCCAGACAGCTTGTGGAGAACTTTGCCCTTCGTAAAGATAATTGGGATGACACGGAGTGTATGGATTCAGAAAATAGTGATTTAGGAATGGAGATGTAGCTGATGAATGAATGGGAACGCCTGCACCAGCAGGCCAAACGGTACCAGACAGAGTATCCTCCCGGTACCCGGATCATGTTACTGAGCATGGGCAGAGATCCGAATCCTGTCGAGGATCAGACAAGAGGTACTGTCAAAGTAGTGGATGATATCGGAACACTGCACTGCTCGTTTGACAATGGAAGGTCTCTCGGAGTTGTGCCTGGTGAGGACTCGTTCCGCAAGCTGACGGAGGAAGAATTGGCAGAGGAACAGGAATCCGGCATGACTGAGGATCAAGGCCCCGTCATGGGAATGTAGGAGGTAAATCATTTGGAAATGGAAATTGAGATTCCAGAGGCGCTGGTGGAGCCGCTTTTGATCCAGGCTGCCATTGAGGAAGTGCCTGTGGAGGAAATTGTAACAAGGGCAATTCAGAAATTCATGGAAAGAGGTGAACACAGTGGCTGCTGACGGGAAGAAAGGCATTACGGTCAAAGTCGATGCGGCTTTGCATGCCGAGATTACACAATATCTGCAAGACCACGGGATGACGATGACGGAGTTTGTCACACTGGCATTGCAGGATGAACTGCATCCTAAAATTGATGAAAAGGAAGGGAAAAACATGGAGAAAATGAGGACACTGGCGTTTCAGGTGCCGGAAAGCCTGTTCCAGCGGATCAAGGATTATCTGCACCGCAATAACATGACACAGAAAGACTTTGTCATCGGCCTGATTGAGCAGGAGCTGGATCGGGATCTGGCTGAGAGTCAGGAAACCGGCGAGGCCCAGGGTGACTTCGAGGATACAGAGGAACTGGAGGATACTGAGCAGTTGGACGCTGATCAGGAGTTACTGGAAGATGCGGAAACTGCTTCTTCTGCGGAGGAAATGGATGAAGCGGAACCGTCTATCTCCGATCAGGAAGAACCGGAGACATCTGAGGAAGGCCCTGATGCCGAAGAACTGGATGATGAGATGTCTCCATTAGAGGAAACCGGCGAGTCAGAGGATCAGGACGATGAAGATATGTCAGAGGATGCCCTGGAGGATGAGGGCGAGGAAGAAACCGAAGAAGCCCTGGAGGACGAATACGAGGATGAATCCGAGATTGAGGATGAATCGGAAGATGAACATGTAGGTTTCGCCATGGGAATGTGAGGTGAATACAGCCTATGACAATCTATCAGGCAGAATTGCTCCGCCGCCTCCCTCAATTAGACTGTACTGGGTATTATGGCTATCGGGATGGTCTGCTCCACATTTTTCACGGAGACGCTCCTTTCTGTCGTCAGACACCCGAAGGCTTTCTCCGGTTTTATGAGGATCAGTTTGAGACACTAAGCCAGACGGAACTCTATGATAAAATTCATCAAGAGGTCAGAGCCATCCGTGAGTATGTGGGCCTCTATGAAGCAGCCCCGCAGATGGAGGCAGAGGGCGTCCATGATTACCGGAAACTGGCGGAGTATGGGAATATCGTCCTGGCCGGAACGTATAATGAAAACCATGGTTTCATGTTTACCACATGGGATCAGGATAAAGAGCGCAGCTATGTATCCGGCGGCGATTATTCTCCCAATTATGCATATGCAAAAGAATCTTTCGTCCGACGTTCGGGGCTGATCCAGGAACAACGCCTGTTCCAGCCGGAAGAAGCAGAAAATCTCTATCGTTGTGTGGACTACGCCAGAAATCACTGCGGCTCCCTCACCTTTGAGCAGTCGAAAGCGCTGGATGAGCTGGCGGAAAAGCTGTCGTTTGGCTATCCGGAGATTGAGAAAAATCCCCCCACCTTTGAACCGGAGGATGGCCCACAACTGAATCTGTAACTGAAGTGGCACCCTTGCTTTGTTGATGAAGCGAGGGCTTTTTTTATGAAAGGAACCATGAATGATGTATTTTACCGAAACCGAAGCCCTCCGTGAGCTGGAGATCCTCATGCAGATGATCCCCGGTTTCCAGCCCAAGGGCTATGGGAGCATGGTCATGCCGGATCAGATTTATATCTGTCTGCAGGAACCGTCCCCTCCCACTTATCAGGAGATGATCGCGGATACCATGCATGCTGTCCGATACCGCCCCTTCCTGCAAAGAGTGGAAGAACTTCTAATCGAAAGCGAGATGAGGCCCATGAACTATCTAAGCAGTCACCATCAGAACCTTTTTCAGATAGCTATACAGAAAAAGGACAGGAAAAATTATGCGCTGCTGTCTGCGCTCTATCTTTTTACCGCCGACCAAAGGCTCTGGCGCATGATGAAACATCAGGTGGATGGCAACCTCATCCGGTTTGACCGCAGGAAACTGTGCGGTTTGAATGAATACACCTATCCCCTCTACTGTGCGGCCAAGGATTTATATATGGGAACCAGGCATCTTACCATCCGGGATCTGGCTGACAGGGAGCTGATCTCCCCAAAGCAGTTTGCCGCCATCTGCAATGCCATGGCAATCCGCAGATTCGGCCTGAAAGCCATAGAACCGGCAGAAAAAAAGGAGGAATGTGAACCATGAACATCGAAGAAAGATATCCCCTTCTCATTGGGCATTCCAGCCAGGGAAATCATGAACTGCACAGCATTCAGGAGGTGGCGGATTTTATCTGCACCCAGGGGCTGGAAAGCGACCTGCTGATTACCCAGGAGGATGGCTCCTATTTTTTGAACACCTTCGGCATCTACATTGACCGGATTGCCGACATGGAATATCGTGAGGCGCTGCTGAAGGTGCTGATCCCCATGCAGATGGAACTGGACGGTACAGCAGAGATCGATGAGGAACCCAGCCCGGAGGATGAGCGGCTGGAAGAAGTCAATAAGAGGCTGGAGCCATTTGAACTGTACCAATGCGGCAACGGGAAATATGGGCTGTCTCTTCCTTTTTCTTTTCTGCAGGAACCCTATGAGAATTACGGACAGGCGGCGTTTAACCGGTTCGCGGAGGAACATGGCGAAGAAGCAAAGAATTCCTTCGGCCTGTATACCCATGGGAGCGGCTACGAATGGGAAAAAGTTTTCCAGGCCGCCTTTCAGGATGATGCGGGCTTGCGAAGGATTTCGTTTGACAGTGAGGCCGGAGGATTTTACTGCTACTGCCCGGATGCCGAACTGCTGGAACGCATGGGGCTTGCGTTCAAGGCTATCTGCGATGATCCGGAGCGGTTTCAGGAAATGGTAAACCGCGCGCTTTCGGATGGGCAGGACGAAATGCCGGGGATGCAGCTATAAGAAAGAAGAAATGGAGATGGAACAATGGAATCCGATAGAAAAACCTTACAGATTGAAGTAGTCACAGAAAATGCTGACCAGAGCGGCGTTTATTTTACAGCCTTAGACCTTCCTGCCATGGGCGGCCGCATTCAGGACGCTCTCCAGAGACTCCGGGCTACAGAAAATCCGGCCCCCTCTTTCAACGTGAGCATCCGGGAAAGCCCAAAACTCCCGGAGCTGGCCGATACTATCCTGATCGCTCCCACGCTTCCGGAGCTAAACTTTTTTGCCCGCCGGCTGGCGTCCATGCCGGATGAGGATATCCTGCTTCTGAAAGGCGTATTCCGCTACCGGATGGAAGATGTCCGGTATGAGAACGGAATCCCCATGAAGGATCTGATCAACCTGACCTATGGACTGGAAGCGGTCATGATCGCCTCGAATGTCGGCGATGATGAAGCCTTGGGGCGGTTTGTCATCGAGAATGAGCTGAATGAAGATGTAAACGCCATCCCTGAGTCCTCCCTCTATCTGCTGGATTTGGCTCAGATCGGGAAAATGCAGAGGGAAAATGATGGCGGCGTGTTCGTGGAGGGCTGTTACGTGGTAGCCGGGGCATATGAGCTGGCTGAGATTTATGATGGAACCCATCTGCCGGAAATAAAGGAAGAACCGGAGGATACTGTGTTCCGGCTTTTGGTCGCTCAAACGCCCATGGACGATCCGGAAGAAACCATTGGAAGTGCCGAGTGGATCAGCCTGCCGATTTCGCAGGAACAGGCAGATCAGGCGGCAAATCGACAAAACGAGGTTTGCATGGAAGACTGTGTTTATTTCGACATGGAATCCGCCATCCCACAGATCGATGACCAGGTCTTCGACAGCATGGATCACTTTGCCCGGTTGAACCAGATTGCCATGCAGTATCAGGCCATGGACGAACCGGAGCAGATTAAATACAAGGCGGTACTGGAGGCCGAGCCGCACCTGACAATGGAAAAGGCCCTGGAGCTTGCCTCTCATCTTCCAGAGTATGAATTCACACCTCTGCCCTGTGATGAGGCGAACTTTTTCAAAGAATATCTGTCCCATCACTTGGACGCCCGCATGGATCGGAGGTGGCTGTCCACCATTGCAACACAGGCCGAAGGAGCCAGATTGCTGCAAAGTCTGAGCGCATCACAGACAGAATATGGAATCCTATCGGCCCGCGGGCATTCCCTGTACGAATTGGTTCCTTATGGGGAGTCGTCCAGAGAACTATCCACCCAGGCCCTGACGGATGAAAAGCTGGAAGTGGTGGAGGTGCTTGGGCAGACCGCCCTGTTTACCAATGGCCGGGTAACCGAACAGGAGCTTCCGGATGGGCTTTACCGCTATGACCTGCGGGAAGGAGAAAATCTGGCTTTCGCCACCATTGAAAGGAACGTGGCGGTAAATCACGCTGGTACGATCCTAACCAAAGCGCCGCTGGACTTTGGCGGCCAGGAATATTTTGTATTCGATGACGATACCAGCCCTAACTTCCTGGGCTACGACCTGACACCGGAGGAATTCCTGCAAACAGATTTTACCCAGACGGATGCCCAGGAGGAAGACACTGCCCCACAGATGGGAGGTATACAGTCATGATGTTTGCTCTGGATTTTGTTCTTGGCCTGATCCTGGGAGCGGCGATTACCGCCCTGGCAGCCATGGCACTGTTCAGTTACCGGGAATATCAGCGGGAAACCGCTGCGGAAATTGAAAAGCTGAATAAGCGCCTGAACGAAACACAGGCGATGATGAACCAAGTAGAAATGGAGAGAAGGATTCATGGCAACAATCACTGAAATCAAAGCCGAGCAGCTCCGGCGTCCGAATACTCCGGAAGGGCTGATCCTTCAGGGCTGCGGCGGGGATCTGCAGGAATGGGTAACCGGCATCAATGACATGCTGACGGAGGAAAATATTCTGCTGGACGGGAGCCGGTTTGAACAGGCTTCTGTTTTTGAACATCAGGGCCTGACCAACCTGTTCCTCCCCTTTGACGATGTCAAGCTGGACATGGGAAAGCTGGCAATCTGGCGCTTGAACACCCGTGAGCAGTTCGGGAGCATGTGGTGTTCCGACTACGTGGATAACCGGCTGGGAGGCCCTTTGGAAGAAAACGCCCCGGCACAAAAGCCGGACTGCCCTCTCATTGGGCAGAACGGAAACATCTTTAACCTGATGGGGATTGCCAGCCGGACACTCAAGGAACATGGCATGGAGGAACAAGCCAGGGAAATGCGGAGCCGCATTATGGAATCCGGCAGCTATGATAAGGCCCTGGTAATTATCGGAGACTATGTCAACATCGCTTCTGTGGATGAAATGGATGAGGATTTCGAGGAAGGGATGGACATGGACTTATAAACCATTTGAAACGAAGGAGAGGTGAAGAAAGATGGCTGCATTTTTATCTGGAACTGTGGTTGGAGGGATCATGGGGATTGTGATTTTATGCCTCTGCCAAGCGGCATCCCGTGCTGACCGGGATATGCCAAAACTTTAAGTATCGCTAAAATTACGCCGGTATCAATCGCCCTTTAAGACGGTTGGTACCGGCTTTCTTGCTTTCCGGGCGGTTGGTGCCGCCAAGGAGGTGGTGAATATTAAAACACCTGTGAGCTGGGTGGGCAATAAAACGTCCATCCTCCACATTCTCTATGCGCTGTTCCCAATCCGCTATGAGCGGTACATCGAACCCTTCGGCGGTTCCGGCGCAGTGCTGCTCGGAAAGGCCGAGCCGGATAAATTCGAGGTTTACAACGACTACAATGGGAACCTGGTGAACCTGTTCCGCTGTATGCGTGACCGGCCTCTGTCCTTTATCCGGGAGCTGGGCTTTCTGCCCTTAAACGCCAGGGATGACTTCCTGGTCTTAAAGAAGTTTTTCCAGAAGGAAGAATTTACGGATGAATTCTTAAATCAGGAGCTGGATCTGACCACGATTGTCCTGCCAGAGATCAAAGCGGAGGAAATCCGGGAGCTGTATAAAAAGGCCATGCATGATTATGACCTGCGCCGGGCGGTGATGTTCCTAAAACTCATCCGTTACAGCTATTCCAGTTCGGGAAAGAGCTTTGCCTGCCAGCCCTTCTCTGTCCGGAGCCTGTTCGGGCTGATCCAGGATTTCAGCATCCGGATGGAGAACGCTGTCATCGAAAATCAGGATTTTGAAGTGCTGATCAGCCATTATGACCGTCCAGACGCCTTCTTTTACTGTGATCCGCCCTATTTCAGCAGCGAGTATGTGTACGAGTGCGGGTTTACCTGGGAAGATCATGTGCGGCTCCAAAGCGCCCTGGCAGATGCGAAAGGCAAATGGCTGGTGTCCTACAACGACTGCCCACAGATCCGGGATCTGTACCGGGGATCGGAGTTCTTTGATTTTAAGCGCATCCACTCCATGGTGCAGAAATACGAGGCGGGCAAGGAATTCCCGGAGCTGCTCATCGGTAACTATGACCTGTATGAGAGGGAACGCCGGAAACCGCATCAGATGACGCTGTTTTCCGATCCCAGTTTCGATTACGAAAAAACCTTAAAGGAGTGTATTATATCATGCAAGAAAAAATCGTAAAGGGATTTATTTTCATGCCTGTACCCGCCGATCTGTTCATGGCCTCCGGCATCGAGCCGCTGTCGCTGCTTCGTTACTCCGCCTCGGAGGGCCGGATCGTCATTGAGGTGATGGATGGCATGGAAGACGGTATCGCCTGTGACGGCGATTGCGAGAACTGCCCTCATGCGGATACTTGCGAGGAAAGCGAGGTGTTCTGATGGGGCCGATGTACCGTGTCCTCGGTAAACGGGGGCGCATTACCATCCCCTTTGAAATCCGCAAGCGTGTGGGCTTTGCCTACAATGACATTCTGTCTTTCACCGAGCAGGATGACCGCACCGTAGTGGTAAAACGGGAAAAGATCTGCGATGAGTGCAAGGCAAAGGAACGGGCCAAGGATGATGAGGTTTCACTGCTGGAATTCCTAAACAGCCTTACCCCGGAGGAACAGCATGCGGCCCTGATCCATTTATCCGTCAAATGGGCGGAGAAAAAGGGCGGTGATTTTTATGGATAGCAAAAAGCCCCTCTACCGTCATTCTCTGAAGGAGGCTGTCCAGCATGAGGAAAAAGATCTCTGGCGGGAAAGTTATAAGATCAACTGCGACTGCGCCAGGGCCATCGAGCGGATCATTGCCGAAAACTATGATGGTGAAAGGCTTGGGCAAGATCTGGCGGGGCCAATCATCCAGCAGTATGGCTTCAACCGTGTGAACTGGGTGCTGGCCAATACCGTACAGCAGAATAAGGAAGACAGACGCATCTCCCCGGAAAACCGGCAATGGGCCGAAACTTTCCCGATCCCCCAGGAGGATCATAACTGGCAGTTTGAGGTGAGTTCCCATCCGGGGCTGACGGATCTGTTCATAGACGATGTGCGGAAAGCATGGCAGGCCCTGGGCCTGTTTACCGCCGCCCACTGCGTGGAGAACAGCCAGAACCAGGACTATACCGGGAAACTGCTGGTGCTGAATCCTCATATTCTGGGCAGCGCCTATCAGACGCCGGAGCGTCAGCTCTTCCTTGCTAAGGATGGATGGGGATGCATCCCCGGCGCTCCCAGGCAGACGGTATTCGGGCGATTCTTAAGCGGGGAAAAGGATCAGATCACCTTTTTCAACCGCTCCGATTTTATTGGAGTCCTGAGCGCGGAATATCTGCCGGATTGGGCGAAGGAAAAACTTGCGGCAATGGATGCGACGGAGGCGGAGGAAACCCCGTCCGATGGCATGACTTTGCAGTAAATCAAACAGGAGGTAATTATTATGGCAACGAAACAATCAGAAAACGGGCAGAAGAAAAAAGCCCCGGCCTTCAGCGCCAAGATCGATGCCCTGTGCGACACCGGCTCCAGCACCAAGGCATTTGCCAGTGTCTGCATTTCCGGACGCTTTGTTGTCCGTGACATTGCGGTGATGGAGGGCAAGAACGGTCTCTTTGCCCGGATGCCGTGCCGCTCCTACCAGGACAGGCACGGAGACACCCACTACTCGGACACCTTCTTCCCGCTGAACGCCAACGACCGCACTGCCATCAATGAGGCGGTTCTGACCGCTTATCAGCAGGAGCTGGAACAGAGCGATGCGGAAGGATTGGACGAAAGTGAGGATACATCCGAAGGGATGACTCCTCAGATGTAAAGTGGCCGGAGCATTCCGGCAAAGTGCGTAACGAAAACTGAATCAGGCAGCATGGAAGGATACATCCACGGATGCGTCCTTTTTGTTTGCCAACAAGGAGGAAAAATCAATGTCGAAAACAAGCGTTTTCAAGAGGGGCCTCACCGCATTCATGGCGATGCTTCTGTGCCTCTCCAGTTTTATCGGTCTTGGAACGACCACTGCCTACGCCGCAGGAGAACAGGCGGAGGTCTACATGATCTCTTTTCCCCGTGACGGGGATGCCAATATCAATGGCGATTGGGGCCATCCGAGTCTCCAGTACATGAATGGCTGGACAAGTGGAAGATCCGACAAGACAACGATCCGGGCCATGGGCTCCTATACGGGCGTTGCCTGCTACTGCATCGAGCCTGGTATCACGCAGAACACCGGGGATGTGCTGACCAAGTGGGATGAGAACTTTTGGGATAACTATCCCTCGAATCTCAACAACACCATCTCGCCGGATGAGATCAAGACCTTTATTGGCCGGATCTTTCAGTATGGCTATACCGGAAACATCTCCCTGGACTGGCGCAGCCAGAACGAGGGAGCCAATAACCTGTCCCACCTGATCGCCACGCAAATTCTGGTTTGGGAAACCGTGGTCGGAGAACGTGATTCCAACTTCCAGAAGGTGGACACCGGCGGCTATGACGCAGTGCTGGATCAGATCAGCACCGGACATCCCCTGTATAACCAGATCATGAGCTACTACAACAGCATGGCCGCAAGCGTACAGAACCATACCAAGCTGCCCAGCTTCATGAGCAAGACCGCAGACAGCGCCCAGACCTTCGAGTTTGAATGGGATGGCAGCCAGTATAAGGCGGTTCTTACCGATGAGAACAACGTAGTGGGATCTTTCAGCTTCTCTGCCAGTGAATCCGGTGTCAACTGCTCCGTGGAGGGCAATCAGCTCATCATCACAGCAGCCGAAGCGCCCAGCGAGTCCATGACCATCACTGCCTATAAGGAGGCCACCCGCTATGGTGTGATCACTTGGACAGATGGAAATATGGGCGGCGGCGTTCAGGACGTTGCCACTTTTGCTGAAACCGTCAGCGATTCGGTACAGGGCTTTGTGAACCTGAAAGTAAGCTACGGTTCTGCCAAGATCATCAAGACTTCCGAGGATGGCATCGTGGAGGGCCTCTCCTTCCAGATCACGGGCAATGGCGTAGACCAGACCGTCCAGACTGGCTCGAATGGAGAGATCCAGATCGATAACCTGAAGCCTGGGGATTACACCATCACCGAGCTGTCGGAAGACCGCTATGTGCCGCAGGAGTCTCAGACTGTGACGGTTTATGCCGGTCAGGTGGCAACTGTGGAATTCTCCAATATCCTGAAGAAATTTACGGTTGAGCTTACAAAGAGCGACAGTGAAAAGGGCGAGGCCCAGGGCGATGCAACCCTCGCTGGAGCCAAGTATGGCCTTTACAACGGAGAGGAACTTGTGGACACCTATACCACCGATGAAAATGGCTCCTTTACGACAGCGGAGTACATTTGCGGCCCTGACTGGACGATTCGGGAGATCGAGCCGAGTCCGGGTTATCTGCTGGATGAAACCGTCCATGAGGTGGGAGCCGATGCCGGGAACTTCACCATCGAGCATAACACCATCCCGGTAGGCGTAGGCGAAGATGTGATCAAGGGCGATATTGCTATCATCAAGCACACGGACGATGGCAGCACTCAGATCGAGACACCGGAGGAAGGGGCAGAATTCCAGGTTTACCTGAAGTCCGCAGGCAGCTACGATGCCGCCGATCCGGATGAGCGGGATATCCTGACCTGCGATGCCGATGGCTTTGCGCAGAGCAAGAAGCTCCCCTATGGGGAATATGTTGTGGAGCAGACCAAGGGCTGGGATGGCACTGAGTATATGCCCGCCTTTACGGTCACGATCAACGAACATGGAAAGACCTATAAGTACCTCATCAACAACGCTGAGTTTGAAGCCTATCTGAAGATCGTCAAGGTGGATGCGGAAACGGGAGAAACCATTCCCTATGCCGGGGCTACTTTTGAAATCTACGATCCCGATGGCAACCTGGTCACCATGACCACCACCTATCCGGAGGTACAGGAGCATACCCAGTTTGTGACCAATGAGGAAGGCTGGCTCATCACGCCGGAGGTACTTCCCTTTGGCGAGGGCTATTCCATCGTTGAAGTCGAAGCGCCCTACGGATATGTCCTGAATTCCGATCCCGTGTTCTTTGATGTGACACCGGAGAATGCGGTCAGCGAAGATGGCATTGTCCTGGTCATTGCGGAGAAAGAAAACGCCCCGCAGAAAGGAACCATCACCATCGAGAAAACCGGCGAGGTGTTCTCTTCCGTGGAGATTCAGGAAGGAAAGCTGCAGGATCGGTATAAGCCGATTTACGCAGAGTCCGGCCTGGAAGGAGCCGAGTTTGAGATCCGGGCTGCGGAGGACATTACTACGCCGGATGGCACCCTCCGTTACAGCGCAGGAGAGGTTGTGGATACCCTGACCACTTCGGCGGATGGTACTACTACCAGCACGGAACTGTACCTGGGCAAATACGAAATCGTGGAAACCAAAGCGCCTTATGGTATGGTGCTGAATGAGGAACCCATTTCTGTGGAGCTTGAGTACGCCGGACAGGAAGTGGCGGTCACCAGCACCTCCGTCTCCATCTACAATGAGCGCCAGAAAGTCCTGGTGAAACTCTATAAGGATCTGGAGAAGGATGAACTGTTCGAGATCGGCACCGGCGATGAAATCCTCAATGTTTACTTCGCCCTCTACGCATCCGAAGACCTGACTGCCGCCGATGGCACGATCATCCCGAAGGATGGCCTGATTGAGATCGCTGGCGTACAGGCGGACGGTACCCTGACCTTCTCGGCAGACCTGCCCATTGGCTTCTACTATGTGAAGGAATATTCCACCAACGAGCATTACCTGATTTCTGAGGAAACCTATCCGGTGGTCTTTGAGTATGGCGGCGAGGACGCCGCTGTGGTGGAGATCGTGGTCAATGATGGCGATGCGATTCTCAACGAGATCATCCGTGGCAGCATCAGCGGCGTCAAGGTGGATGAAAACGGAGAGCCACTCCCCGGCGCAGTCTTTGGGCTGTTTAAGGCAGACTGCACGGAGTTTACAGAGGAAAATGCGATCCTGACTGCGGAATCCGCGGAGGATGGCAGCTTCTCCTTTGCAGATGTGCCTTATGGAATCTGGCAGATCAAAGAGATTTCTACCGTGGAGGGCTATGTCCTTTCCGATGAGATCTTCGAGGTACAGATCGATGAGGACGGCCAGGTGATCGAGCTGGGCAACATTGAGAACAAGCCAATCACCGGCGAGCTGGAAATTACCAAGAAAGACATCTCCGATGGAAAGCTCCTGCCGAATGCGGGCTTCCGCATTAAGGATGAGGATGGCAACGTGGTGGCCGAGGGCTATACCGATGAAAACGGGATTGCACGCTTCACGCTGGAGTATGGAAAATACACCTACGAGGAATTCGATGCGCCGGACGGTTACCAAATCGACACGACACCGCATTCCTTTGAGATCAGAGAGGATGGTGAGATTGTGAAAGCGGAAATGACCAACGAAAAGATCCCGACTGTGGATGTGCCGCAGACCGGTGACAACAGCATGACAGGCTTCTGGATCGGCCTGGGCGCCATCGCCCTGGGCGGCCTGGTCGCTCTTTTCATTATCCGTAAAAAGAACAAGGATGACGAGTAAGATGAAGAAGGTGTATATCTGCTCCCCGCTGGGCGGTGATGTTACCGCCAACCTGGAACGGGCCAGGCAGTATGCAAGATATGTATTCTCCTGTGGGGCAGCTCCGGTTGTCCCCCATTTTTATGTCCTTGTTCTGGATGATGGCAATCCAGAGGAAAGGCAGCTTGGCATGCAGGCCGGAAAGAGTCTTCTCTGGCTGTGCGATGAGCTGTGGATCTTCGGGGATCACGTTTCGGCAGGCATGCGGGAGGAAATCCGCTTCTGCCAGAATTTAGGTCTGAAGATCCGGACAATTACAGAGAAACAATTCGCAAGCGGCAAAGCGCCGTAAAGAGTAACTTCGACACAGAGGAATCGTTTTGTGCGGCAGACGCAGGAAAGCGGTTCCTGTATGCCGAAAGCGTCTGCCGCCAGACATTCCTCCCCATTTTGATAGGAGGATAACGCAACTTATGAAGAAAAAAACCACAAAGATTCTTCTGTCTGCGGTCATGGTGACACTGCTGGTAGCAGCCAGCGCCATGCCCGCCTTCGCCGCCGGTGACGTGGCCGGGGCCATTGAACAGACCTGGACGCAGGCCCAGACACAGATCAAAACGGTCGTCAATAACGTGGTCTTCCCGGTGGTGGATATGATCCTGGCCATCCTGTTCTTTGTTAAGGTCGGCACTGCTTACTTCGATTACAGGAAGCACGGGCAGTTTGAGTTTGCAGCCCCCTGCATCCTGTTCGCCTGCCTGATCTTTACCCTGACCGCTCCCATGTACATCTGGTCGATTCTCTGATGGAAGGGGGAAATTAAGGAATGGTCATATTCCATCGATGTGAGATCCGCTTAAAACCCGGAGAAGTAATGCTGGATTTGTTTGTGCCGGACAGGGATGATTTGGAACAGCATCCGGCGGTTCAGGAATTGCTTGCCAGGGAGAACCCCCGCAGCTTTCAGATCACAGACTATCCCTGCTGGTATGAAAACGGGGAACCCAACCGGAACGCTACCCTGGGGGAAATTTCCGTATGGACAAAAGAAGATGCCTATCTGCACATGCCGGGGATGACCGTCCTGCCGCCGACGCACTATTACCGCTACTTTGGCAATCCGGAGGTATTGGATACGCTGCATCCGAAATTGCAGGCAGAATACGAAGCCTATCGGAGTCACTGGAACGCTGCTTTTTCGCAAGGGAAAGATGCCTTCTATGAAAAGCTCCCTGAGATTTGTGTGGTGCAGACCGTCTATCGCAACCTGGAGCAATGCAGCGCCAGCTACGATCAGGGATATTTAGCGGCCCTGGCAGAAGAAGAATCGCCTCTGGCTACGCTGGCGCAGGCATATGACCAGGGCGGATATTTTGAAATCGGCCCTAACGCAAGGCTCCTTTTAGAAGATGTGGAACTGAACAGGGAGAAGCTGGCGGAGTATTACAAGCTGGATGAGGCCGCAGCCGGGATGACCGGTCATGCTGCCCTCATGGAGCTTTTGGACGTTCATCTGGATCAGGAATATGCCCTCATGGAACAGCAATGGTCTTCCCTGGATGTTGAGGGAGCGTTGGATCACGCTGTCGAAATGCATACTTTCCGGCAGTTTTATCAGACCTTCCGGTTTGAGAAAGACGAATATCCAGCCAGTAGCCTGGATCTGATGGCGCAATTAAAAGAGCCAATGCAGGAAAATCAGGACTGGATGATTGGGGAACGAGTCTTATATGAAATGAGCTTGGATGAAATCAGCCAGCTCCTTCCCCGGTTATATCCGGACGTTGTCCCGGAGGACGATCCCTGGGGCAGATTCAGCAACCGGGAACTTTTTACCCGAAAGGATATGTTATCTGATCCGGGAACCAGCTCTGTTCCGCCTTTTTGCATCCGGGATGGAATGGAAATAAACTATCTGGAACTGAGAAAAGAAAAAGGCAGTGACGGGATTGTCCGCTATGCCGAGCGTTGGAGCCGGATGATGGAACAGGAAATCAAAGACGGGGCTTCTGTAGCGGAGGCCGCCGAGCGCACCAATCATCCGGCGGATACGGATGGCATTACCGGCTTTATGTACGGGCAGGCGGTCAATCTGCTGTGTCACTATTGGGAACATGACGAGGAACTGCGGCAATGGCATAATCAGATGTTTGGATACAGCGGCGAAGGCGTTGTCAATCCGGCAATCCTGGCTCCTCCGGCAAAGGAGGATACCTCGCCTGACATGGCACCGGAAGAACCCGGCCCTGCCATGAGCCAGTGAAAAGGCAGAAAGGAAACAGCATGAATTTTTACGAAAAGGAAATGCGGGATTTCTTTGGAAACAGTGAACTTTTACAGGATGCCCACTTCTGTGGGAGAACCTGTCTGGCCCGGCTGGATGAGGATCTGAGGGTAAAGCTGCAGCTTACGACCACTGGCATCATAGACCAATACGATGCCATCAAGCTGTCCATCATCAACCGGACCGATGGCGTGGTGGATCAGCAGCTTTTCCGCTTTTCTGATATCATTGGAAAACAGCTCCGAAATGGAAGGGATGCCATCGAACCGCACATATGGGAATACGATGGCAAGCCCTCTTGGTATCTTCCCATTACCCAGGCAGACCGGACACAGATCGCGGATACGATCCTTGACTATGTGGGAATGTATCAGGACGAATCCATCGGTATGACCGGGCCGGGAATGTAAGTTCAAAAACAGACAACATGGCGGGAAGGCTGCCGGATCAGTAAAAGCAGCCTTTCCCTTTGGAGGTGATTACAATATTTGATTGGTTAGGTGACCTCATCGGCGGGATTGGCGACGCCATTGGCAGCGTGTTCAGTTTCCTCGGTGAGCAGATCTCCAACGTGATTTGGGATACCATGCTCCAATGGTTCTACACCACCATTTATGATGCGGTGGCGCAGTTCTTTACCATGATGGGAAATATGGGAGCCGAGATCTTCGATCTGGATTGGGTAAAGGCTACCGTAGAACTCTTTACCCTGTTTGGCTGGGCGCTCTTTGTAGCAGGCGTAGTGGTGGCGGTGTTCGATGTAGCCATCGAGTACCAGCATGGGCGGGCCGACATCAAATCCGCCGCCATCAACGTACTGAAAGGCTTCTTTGCCTGCTCCCTGATCGGCGTGGTACCCATTGAGCTATATAAGTTCTGCATCAGCCTGCAGAACACTTTCTCCGGGGATCTCACCCGGATCTTTGCCGGACAGCAGAGCCTGGGGCTGGCCGGGGAAAGTACCAGCGTATTGGAAGGTTCCTTTGCGGTAACTGCAACCTTAAATTTTAACTTGTTCAATATCCTGGCGTTAATCGCATTCGCCTACTGTGTGATCAAGATTTTCTTTGCCAACATCAAACGCGGCGGCATCCTGCTGATCCAGATGTCCGTGGGCGCATTGTATATGTTCAGCGTTCCCAGAGGCTATACGGATGGCTTTGTGCAGTGGATGCGGCAGGTGGCGGCCCTGTGCCTGACCTCCTTTATGCAGACCACACTCCTCTTCTTAGGGCTTTTGACCTTTCCCGGAAATATGCTCCTGGGGCTTGGTATCATGCTGGCGGCCAACGAGGTGCCTCGGATTGCCCAGCAGTTCGGCCTGGACAGCTCGGTGCGTGTCAACGTCATGAGCGTGGTTCATGCTACCACCACAGCAGTCAACCTGACCAGGGGGCTTGCCCGTTCCGTAAGATAAGGAGGAAAACGTATGAGTATGAAAATCAAACCAGAAGCTGTGGCCAGCATCCGGAAGATGGCGGCGGTCTGCCAGGGGAAACATCTGTCCACCAAACAGGCCGGACTGGATCGCTTCGCGCAGGGATATCTGACCATTTTCCATCTGTGGGAGGACGAAGAAGCCCTAAGAGAAATGGCAGGTTATGTGCCGCCCGGAAGGTTGCAGGATGATCTGCTTAAAAAAGCAGAGACGATAAAGGAGAACTCGCTATGACGGAAACAGGGGAACTGACACGGGATGATCTTGTAATCGATCCGGATATGGAGATAGACGATGATGGCAGTATTGTCACTGCCTATGTGGAAACCTGGTTTGATGTGGATCGGAAGTTTGGCACCCACACTGCGGATGATCCGGAAACCTGGGTCAATTTAAATGCCAAGTACAATACGGAATCCAGGGAGCTTCTGACCGAATATCAGATTGACCGTCCGGATGGGAGTGAATGGCATGCGTATCATCCCACAGAGAAAGAAAAACAGCTCCTCATCGATCTAATGGAGGAATGCTGCCAGAAACATCATGGCTGTTCCCTGCTGGAATATGTCCAGGATGATGACATGACGATGAAGGGAGGAATTTCATGACAACCTATCTTTACCCGCAAAACTTAAAAGCTACCGCCAACTTGTGGCTGTGGGGACTGCGGGATTTTGCCATCTTGTGTATCGCAACACTGCTGTCGGTGCTGGCCCTGGTACAGCTCGGCTTTTTTGTCCCGGCTGCGGTTACCCTGTGCTTTGGATTTTTAAGCATCCGGATGGATGATACCACTGTCCTGGATTTTATGCGGTATGCGGTACGTTACTTTATTTCTACCCAGCAATACTTTGAATGGAGGTGATCCCTGTGGCGAAGAAGGAAAAAGGAACCCGGCAGAAAAAGAAAAAAGGGCGCTCCACCCAGGAGCTTCTTGGCATCAAGACTTTTACCAAGTATGGGCTTGCCGTGGGAAAATACGAGCTTTTATTTTATATGATCGCGCCCACCAATATCTCCGTTCTGTCCAGAACCAATATCGAGATTAAGATCCATCACCTGATGATGGTGCTGTCCGCCGTGCCGGATATTGAGATTACCTGTACCGATTCCTGCGAGTGCTTCGATGACAATAAGACCTATTTGCAGGCCCGGCTTGAGGAGGAAACCAATCCCAAAGTACGGAAGATCATCAAGAGGGATATTGACTTTCTGGATGATATCCAGACGGAAATGGCTACCGCCAGACAATTCCTGCTTATTGGCCGATGCAAAAATTTGAAGCCGGAACAGGTGTTTAATACCGCCAACCGGATCGAAAAAGTGGTCTCGGAGCAGGGCTTTGAAACCCACCGGATGAAGAAGGCGGAAATCAAACGCTTCCTGGCGGTCTACTTTGAAGCGTCCATGAATGGGGATCAGATGCCGGACACGGATGGCGAGCAGTTCTTTGACGGGGAGGATTCCGATGAAGAAGAAGCCTAAAACCCTCAGGGCCGTCATCGGCACTGTCCTGGTTTTTGTTGTTCTGCTGTCGGTTTTCATGGCGGGCCATGACCTGTGGCGGCAGAAGCAGGCACAGGATACCTTCGAGGATCTGGCGGAGCTGGTAACTGCTCCGGAAGATCCGGAGGAATCACAGGCAGAATCCTCCGCGCCGGAAGAATCCACAGAAGCCCAGGAGCCGCAGGAGGGAACGAGAAACCTCTCCTTATTGTTCGAGCAGAACGCCGACTGTATCGGCTGGGTCTGTATCCCCGGCACAGCGGTGGACTATCCGCTGATGCATACCCCGGAGGATTCTGAGAAATATCTTCGGAAGGATTTCTATGGGGCATACAGCGTAAGCGGCGTCCCCTTCCTGGATGGCCGGTGCAGCCTGGAGAGCGCAAACTTAATCATTTATGGCCACAACATGAATAACGGAACCATGTTCGGGAGCCTGAAAAACTATACGGATGCCAGCTACTATGCCGAACATCCCACCATTGAGCTGGAAACCGCCGCAGGCAAAGGACTCTATACGATCTTTTCTGTCATGAAAGTAAAAAAAGACGATGCCTGGTACCGTTTCCTTACAGCAGATACGGAGACAGACTTTCTGCACCAGATCCGCTATGCCAGGGAGTGTTCCCTCTATGACACCGGGATCATCCCGACATATGGCCAGCAGCTCCTCACCCTGTCCACCTGTTATGGTTCATCCGGCGGGGATGGGCGTCTGCTCATTGTGGCTGCGAAAACGGAATAACCAATCAACTATCGGTCGTTTTGCATCAGGCAAAGCGGCCTTTTCTGATCCCCTTGCCGGTGCAAAGCGGCGGCAAGGAGGTAAGAAATGTTCAAACGAAAACCCAAGGTGCTGACACCGGAGCAGATGGAGGAAATCCGCACCAAGGACTTCTTCGACTGCATCCTGCCGGGTACCATCAAGTTCCTTTCCGACCACTATATCGTTGGAGACAGTTACCGCTGCGTGTGGGCCATCCGGGAGTACCCGCCCTCCACCGAGGAACAGGCCATCCTTTCCCAGCTTGCTGACCGCAATGGCGTAACGCTTCGGATCTACCACCGGCTGGTGGAGGCCATGGAACAGAGGAAGATCCTGCAGAACGCCACCCGGAAGAACAAGCTGATGAGTACCGGCAGCGATGTGAATGAAACCATCGAGGCCGAAGGAAATCTGCAGGATGTGGTGGAGCTTCTGGCCAACCTTCGGAAAAACAAGGAACCGCTTCTCCATTGCTCCGTGTTCATTGAGCTGAAAGCCAAGGGCATGGATGCCTTAAAGGAGCTGCAGTCAGAGATCGCCATGGAGCTGACTCGCTCCAAGATCACGGTTGACCGACTTACCCTCCGGCAGAAGGAAGGATATCTTTCTGTTCTGCCTGTGGGGGCCAATCAGTTCGGGGCGCAGTTCGAGCGTGTGCTGCCCGCCAGCTCCGTAGCCAACCTGTACCCCTTTAACTTTTCCGGCAAGACCGATCCCCGTGGTATCTACCTGGGCCGGGATAAGTATGGCACCAATATCCTGGTGGACTTTGACCGGCGCAGCGAGGATAAGACCACCAGCAATATCCTGATCCTGGGCAATTCCGGCCAGGGGAAATCCTATCTCTTAAAGCTGATCCTGACCAACTTAAGGGAGACAGGAAAGCTGGTCATCGCCTTAGATGTGGAGGCGGAATACGAGGAACTGACGGAGGCCCTGGGCGGCTGCTACATCGATTTCATGTCCGGCGAGTACATCGTCAACCCCTTAGAGCCAAAGGCATGGGGCGATGCTACGGAGGGCGAGGTCGATGCCACCACACCGCTGGCTTTCCGGAAAGTAACCAGGCTCTCCCAGCACATCGCTTACCTGAAGGACTTCTTCCGGGCCTATAAGGATTTCACGGATGTGCAGATCGACACCATTGAGATCCTGCTGGCCAAGCTGTATGCCCGGTTCGGCATTACCGACAGCACGGACTACAGCTCCAAAAAGCCTACGGACTTCCCTATCATGGAGGACTTCTATAAGCTGTGCGAGGAAGAATTCATGACCTACGATAAGCAGCGGAAGTACCTGTACACAGAGGAAACCCTCCAGCAGGTATGCCTGGGCATCCACTCCATGTGCGTAGGATCGGAAAGCAAGTATTTCAATGGATACACCAACATCACGGACGATGCCTTTTTATGCTTTGGCGTGAAAGGGCTGATGGACACCAACCGCAGGCTGAAGGATGCCATGCTCTTCAATCTGCTTTCTTTTATGTCCAACCAGCTCCTGGACAAAGGGAATACCGCAGCCGCCATCGATGAGCTGTATATGTACCTGACCAACCTGACCTCCATCGAGTATATCCGAAACGCTATGAAGCGTGTCCGGAAGAAGGAGTCAGCGATCATCATCGCCAGCCAGAACATCAATGACTTCCTGATGCCGGAGGTCTGCGAGATGACGAAACCGCTGTTTTCCATCCCCACCCATCAGTTCCTCTTTAACCCCGGTCAGATCAACCCCGCAGAGTTTATGGATGCCCTCCAGGTGGAGCCATCGGAGTTTGAACTGATTAAATATCCGGAGCGAGGCACCTGCCTGTATCGGTGCGGGATTGAACGGTATCTTTTACAGGTCATTGCGCCGGACTATAAATCGGCCATCTTCGGAAAGGCCGGAGGCCGATGAGCGCCACTGTGGGGGCGGCGCTTAAAAAGATTGCCGTATCCCTTCTCACAGACAAAAAGGTACTCAAGGTGGTGGGCGGGATCGTCCTGGGCATCATTATCATCATTGTGATGCCTATCGTGGCCATCGTCTCCATCTTCAACGGTACCATTGAATTTGATACCGCAGAGCTTCAGCAGATGGTGGAACAGAACCTCTCTGCCGAGGAAATCGCCAAGCTCCAGGGCGTGGAGGATACCATGTACGCCATCGAGGATGCCATGACCGCCGCCGGTTATGACTGGCAGAAGGTGCGGGAGGCCCAGGTACTCTATGTGACCGCTCTCTATGAATTTTCCTTTGAGCCGGATTTTGTGAATAAGCTGGTGGGCTGCTTTGCGCCGGATCAGACAGACGAGCAGCTCATCGCCGCCGTCAATGCCGCCTTCGGAACGGACATCGATGCGGCAGAGTTCACCCAGCTCATCGTGGGTGTCAATCAGGAGATCGTCTCCGTGGCCCAGTCTCAGCTTGGCAACGAAGGCGGGCAGCCCTACTGGAGCTGGTACGGATTTGAATCCCGTGTGGAATGGTGCGCTTGTTTCGTCTCCTGGTGTGCCGATCAGTGCGGTTACATTGACCGTGGTATCTGCCCGAAGTTCTCCCTCTGCTCCGATGGCGTCAGTTGGTTCCAGCAAAGGAACCAATGGCTGGCGGGAACAGAAACCCCTTCCCCCGGCATGATTATCTTTTTTGATTGGGCGGACAATGGGCAGGATGGTGTGTCCGATCATGTTGGGATTGTAGCCAGTGTGGAGAATGGAACCGTCCACACCATCGAAGGAAACTCCGGGGATGCCTGCCGGGAGCGCTCCTACAGCGTGGGCTATTATGAGATCCTGGGCTATGGCGTTCTGCAGGTAGGCGGCGAAACTGACAACAGTAATAATGAAACACCAACACAATAGGAGGATGTTATGGATCGAAAAAGACATGGAACCCTGATTTACGATAAGGAAAGTGGGCGTTATGATATCCGTTTTTCCCTGGAGCATTACTATGGCGGACTTCACTGCGGGGAATGCTTTGATGTCCTCATCGGCAGCCGGTGGGTGCCTACCCGCATTGAAATGAGTGACCGATGGTACCTGGTGGGTGTAAAGACCGATCAGCTTGCGGGGCTTCGAGTACGGATGTGACAGGACGGGCGGTCAAAACAGACTGCCCCATTTTTATGAAATGGAGCAAACAACATGAATGAGAAAAAACAATTTACGCTCAAAGAGATTGCGGATGCGCTCGTCCAGGAAGGAACCCGGCGCACCATCACGGGAAAGTGGTCAGTGAGCTTTCAGGAAATCCGGGAACGGTTTGGACTTGATTTCTCTGCTGACAGCGATGCCGGGAGGCTTCTGGCAAGAGAATTACAGCAGGAAGAAAAAATCAACGAGCTGATCATGACGGAGGACAACATCGAGATGGCCTATCATCTGGAATACTGTCCGGCCTGTAATCAAGGCGGCGCACCTGGAATCATGAACCTCTTTTCTCTCATGGGCTGCAATCTTTACGATGTGCATCTGTGTCATGACGAGGAAGAACACCAGATCACCACCATCAGAGAATTAAGCCAGGACACCCTGACAGATGAAGGAAAGGCGGAATGGGCCGATGTCCTGGAGGCAAAGGTAACAAAAGTTTATTCTGGTTGCTATGGCCTTCAGGTGGCCCTGACAGGCTGTATGGCACAGCGCCTTGCAGACTTTTCCTTTATGCTGGCCGGATACTGTTCCGAGAAGGACTATGAGCGATGGGTAACGGATGAGGATCGCAGCTACGCACAGGATGGAGAACAGCCGGAGGAATCCTCCCAATCCATCCGCACAGTTAACTTGATTGCCACTTATGAAGAAATCTTTCAGGTACCCCAGGAGGATCGCTTAACAGATTTCTTTCCAAGCCATGGGAGCCACTTCTTCCAATCTGGCGTGACCGATGCACAGATCCAGCCGGTCTATGAGAAGGCTCTGGCTGTCATTGAGATGACGGATAATGCCTATCAGGATGAAGGGAATCCCTATCATCAACGGGGTGAGGTCATTAGCCGGATGCGGGATTGCCTGCTGGCAAAAGAGGTAAAGCTCGGCGAGGAAGTATTATTTATTAACACGGAGCCATATGCCGGTGCCGGTGATTTTTCTTTCCGGGGAGGGATCGTCAAAGCGATTGATCCACTGGAGAAAACCTGTACCATGCGAGGACAGTTTTTTGATATGGAGGATGTGCCGCTCCATTATATCCTGGGCCGCTACAATACGGATGTTAAGGGAAAACATTATGGGAAAGAGAATGTCGAAGTGCTGTTCGGGGAGAACGAAGCCATGGCGCAGCATTATCTGAAAGAGGCTGAGGATCGTTGGAATGCCCTGGGCTGTGAAGACGCATCCCAGGAACCGGTCATGCAATAGGAGGTGACAGGAATGGATCTCTATGCTTTTTTCCATCGCAAGGATGAAGAAATCCGCTCTCAGCATTGTGTGGTAGAGAAAGTGTTGGAGCTGTCTGAAAGCGAGTATGCCCGCTTCTACCAATCACCGCTGGCGGAGTATGATTTTATTGCCAAACACCGTGGAGTCATGCATCAGGATGCGGACGGAACCCGGCACTGCCTGTTAGTGCTGGGAGAAAACCAGGAAGATGGTATCCTCGTTGACGCAGAAGGCTATGACTATGCCCGCTACCATGCTTTTCTTCCCAAGGCCCGCCAGCTTTATCTCCTGGATCAGTACCCTACAATAGCAAAATTCAATCAGGAGATGGCGGAAATGGCGGAGCAATACACACAAAAAGCCATCATCGACCAGCAGAGCGGAATGTACCGGATACTGACAGATGAGCTGGCATTGGATAAAGTTGAAGCCCAGCTTCTCGTTGGAATGCTGGAGGACCGCCCGGAGATTGCGTATCTGGATGACCTGGGCGATGAGCTGTGCATCAAGCTGAACCCGGAATATGCCCATGAAGAAAAAGAACTTCCCCGGCTCAGTCAGGAGGACGCCGATGTGATTTGCGCTAAACATGTCCTCTGGCTTCACGATGCGGGCGGCGAACAGGCTGACTTCTCCGGATACGATCTGTCCGGGCTGAATTTGAGCCATCGGAATCTGAACAGCGCCATCTTCGCAGGAACCAGAATGTATGAAACGAATCTGGCGCAGGCGGAACTGTGCTTCTCTGATTTTACAGACGCAACCTTGTTCTCCTGTGATCTCAAGGGCGTCACTGCGGAGGAAACATGTTTTAAAAAGATGGCGGCTGATGGCTGTACCTTCCGGGGAGCCATCTTTACCCATAGCAACTTTTCCGGCGCACTGATCCAGAGCTGCCGTATGGAACAGACCGACTGGACGAACTGCTGTACAGACAGTACCGTGTTCCATCAGACACCCATGGGGCAAGCAAAAATGAATCATGTAAGTGAGGATGAGCAGGACTGGAGCCAGGACTCCGGGCCTGCTCTTTCCATGTGAAGGAGGAACCTATGAAGAAAACCAATGTAACAATTTCCTTTGATGAGGAAAAACTGACTGCGCTCCGGCTCTACATGGAGCAGAAGGATCTGCAGCTTGAAGATGAATTGACCAAAGCCATGGAAGGATTCTATGGCAAACATGTCCCGTCCAATGTGCGGGAATTTATTGAGATGCGCTCTGGCGAACCGGTAGATCCTGCGCCCAGAGCAAGGCGGCCCAGACCGGAGAAAAAGACACAGCCGCCCAACATGCCTGGAACAATGAACGAATCAAAGGGAGACATGGCCCATGAATGATATTGACGTCACGGTTTATTTTAACAAACACCGCCTTGCCGCTCTGGACGAAGTGCTGAACGATCAGGGGCGTACCATCGAAGGTGTGCTGCGAAAATGTTTTGAGGAAACCTATGCGTCTCTCGTCCCGGAAGAAAAGCGTGAGGAAATCGAAGCACTGATCCGTCAGGAAGAAGCACAGGCACAGCGTGAAGCTGAAGCCGCCAGACGGTTTGCGGTGATCCATTTCCATGAGGACGGAGATGATTTTCATTTCACTTCCGATCTGCGGAATACGTTTTACAGCGCCGCCTATCGCTACCGGAACTTCCTGCAGGAGGATGTGGGGAAACTCACGCTGGACAGTCTGGCGGTTGCCTTCGGAGAGCATCAGCCCATCGATGACCTGACCTTCTCGATCTTATGCGATGCCATGGAGCATGATGAACGCATCACCGCTCTCCTGGAATTTGATTTTGATTCCGGCATCATCAGTGTGAAAGAGCAAGCTGATCCGGAGTGGCGCAGTTATCGGTTGAAAGATGTATCCACAGCGATCTACCGGGCAGAAAGGAGAAATGGCCTTTCCCTACAGACCAGAGAGCAGATCTTTGAAGATGCGCTCCATAGCCAAGAGATCCAGCAGAAGGAGCCAGAAGAAACAACTCCACAGATCCAGGGAATGTGATGCAAGAAAGAACGCCCCGGTGAGCCGCCTGTCGGCCCCGTGTTGCGATTTTATGGACGAGGTCGAGGAAGTATCCCTCCCCGCCGGTTTGCGAGGCGTTTGCGGCCCGTGTGAAGGGCAGGCCCCTCCCCATAGAGAAGCAACGGTTCCCCGTGCGGATACAGGGTCGAAAATCAAGCAGGAGAAAGGGACGGTGCCGTGGATCGGCTCCGCCCCAGCTCACTGCGTCCGGCAGTGCCGGCCGCTTCAAGTCTTTTCGCCGCTTCTGAAAGAAATATCATTACGGTGCCGGATTTGGACAAAAGGTTCCTGGTCAGGTGCTTTCATTTTCTGAAAATCAGAGGTTTCAAGGAATGTTACGGTGCTTTGACAGGTTCCTACGATCAGGAAGGAGGGCTTCATCCATGCAGGATACAGAAGCAAAAAAGAAAGAAATCAAACGCCGCTTCCAGCTTTGGATCAGGCCATCCACCCTGGAGTTGGCGGACACTCTCTATAAAAAAGACAACTGCGACAGTAAGAGCGAGTTTATCGAAAAGGCCGTGTTGTTTTATGCCGGATATCTTTCCGCAGAGAATAACAAAACCTATCTCCCCAATATCGTCACCTCCACACTGAAAAGCATTGTGGCGGAGAGCGATCACCGGCAGAACCGGATGATCTTCAAGCTGGCCGTGGAACTGGCGGTCATGATGAATGTGGTCGCAGCAAATAACAACATCGATCCGGTGTCACTGGATCGCCTGCGGGGAGAATGTGTCAAGGAAGTCAAAAGGCTGAATGGCTCATTCTCTTTTGATGATGCGGTGAGCTGGCAGAAAGGATGGGAAAAAGACGAGTGACATGGATAAAGTAGATTACAATTAAATGTACAGTATGATATAATAATTTTTATAAAAGTGATTGGCAAAGAGAATGAGAATGATAGAGATTAAATACAAGATAATATAATAGAAGGAGATGTATATGGAGAATAAAATTGTTATTTCCGATGAGGCAGAAAGTCTGTTGAAAGAGATAGTAGATAATGAGAACGCATCGGATTATTGGAAAGATAGATTTGAAAATTTAAGTAATCGAGATGATACGATTCTCAGAGGCTGTTTTAAGGAATTAAAAGAGTCTGGTTTGATACATGTTCAATGGGGGGATAACTATCCTTATCGTATACAAATTCTTAAAGATGGTTATTTGTATGAGGAAAAGAAAGAGCAAGAAAGAAGATTAGGTATGTCGCAATTTGAAAAGGAACTACATGATTTATTAAAAAGAACAGAGAGCATTCAGCCTCCAGCTAATGCGGCATCAGAAGATTTTGATTTACATAAGTATAATCAGCCAAGTGAAGATTGGATAAATGATGTTGAAATTTTTTACAACAAATATTTGAAAGAACATGCTCTTGGTTCAAGAATTAAAACTATTTTATTTCATCGTAACTTAGACGCATATAGGCAACTTGTATCGTGCCTTAAAAGTATTAGTAAGGATCAGGAATTTATTGATAAAATGAATGGTATCGAAAAAACAACGGTTCCAGTATACCAAGCCAATATGCTTCCAGAATATGATGTTTTTCTTTCTCATGCCAACAAGGACAAAGCTGATCTTGTAGATGAGCTGAACGATTCTCTTGAAAAACTTGGCGTGAAAATATTTTATGATAAAAAATCTCTTGAATGGGGAGATAAATGGAAAGACCGTATTTTAGAAGGAACGAAAAAAGCTGAATTTGCTATTATTGTAATTTCAGAAAATTTCTTTGATCGTGAATGGACAGAAAAGGAACTAAATGAATTCTTGAATAGGCAAAATAGAAATGGACAGAAATTGATATTGCCGATTGTTCACAATATTACTAACGAAGATTTACGGAACAAGTATCCCTCGGTTGCAGATATTCAAGCTATAGATTCTAAAGCATATTCTTGTGATGAAATCGCTTTACTCTTTGCCCGACAACTGATCAAACGACTGAAGATGCAAAGCTAATATCAGTCTATTTTATATAAGGGAATATAGTATCCAAGCAGGAAATCTCTTTACGAGGTCTCCTGCTTTTTCTTTACTCTAAAATGGAAGGAGGTTTCCCATGGCCCGTCTGGTCACCAAGTTCAAATACCTGAAGCCGGATCAGGAAAAGCCCATCGGCGGGTACGCCACCTACATCGCCACCCGTGAAGGTGTGGAGAAGATCGATGAGTCTTTCAAGTTGGCTCCCACAACAGTGAAACAACAACAGCTCATCGAAAAGCTCCTGCGGGATTTCCCGGATAGCGCCACTATGCTGGAGTATGAGGACTACCAGAGAGAAAAGACCGTGGGAGCCGCCTCCGAATTTATCACCCGTGCCATTGAGGACAATGCCCATGAGATCCTGAACCAGAAAACCTATGCCGACTACATCGGCACCCGGCCCGGTGCGGAACGATTTGGCAGCCATGGGCTGTTCACGGATGATGGTGTCCAGGTAAAGCTAAAAGAGGTATCCCAGGAGCTGAATGTTCATCAGGGAAATGTGTGGACACTTATTATTTCTCTGCGCCGGGAAGATGCAGAGCGCCTCGGTTTCAATACCGGCGTCCGGTGGAGGGATATGCTCCGGACGCAGACGCAGGCTCTGGCCGATAGCCTGAAAATCCCCATGGATCATCTGAAATGGTATGCGGCCTTTCACAATGAGAGCCATCATCCCCACGTCCATCTGCTGGCGTACTCTACTGTAGAGAAGGAAGGTTTCCTTACCAAACAAGGCGTGGCGAAGATGCGGTCTTCCCTGGCCAAGGATATCTTTCAGCAGGATCTGCTCTGCATTTATGAAAAGCAGACCGTTCAGAGGGATGAGCTGCGTCTGCACAGCAAGGAGCTGATTGCAGAGATCGTCTCCCGCATCAATGCAGGAACTTATGATAATCCCAAGGTAGAGGAACTGCTCCACCACTTGGCTGACCGGCTCTCCAAAACTAAGGGAAAAAAGGTCTATGGCTATCTGAAATCGGATGTGAAAGCCCTGGTGGATGCCATCGTGGATGAGCTGGCTGCGGATGAAAAGATCGCTGCTCTTTACAATCTGTGGTACGAGCAGAAAGAAGAAGCGCTTCAGGTCTATACAGAAGCACTTCCACAGCGGGTGCCGCTTTCACAGAATAAAGAATTCAAGCCGATCAAGAATGCAGTGATACAGGAGGCCCTGGGCATTCATGCTGACCGGCAGGATGTGGAGGAACCGGCCCAGGAGGATGATCCTGATCCGGAAATGCCAGAAGCTCCGGGATCAGATTCTCAGGCAGGCGATCCCATCGAACCAGATCCGCCTCCCGGCTTTCGCTCTTACTCTGGCGGCTGGGGCCGGAAGAAGGATACCTGGTGGACGGATGAATATAAGGAGGCCCGTGCGTTCCTCTATGGCACCAAGACATCCAAACCGGATTTTGAACAGGCCCTGGCTGGCCTGAAGGAAGAAGCCCTGCGTGGCAACGGTTTTGCCATGCATGATCTTGGCAAAATGGCTCTGTCCGGTCTTGGCTGTGAAAAGGATGAAGAACAGGCGCAGGAATGGTTTCGGAAAGCATTCTCTGCTTTCTGTGCCAGAGAGCCAAAGGAGGAAAAGCCAGGGTATCTCCGATACCGGATCGGCAAGATGTACGCCTTCGGCTATGGTGTGGATCAGGACTATCTGAAAGCTGCCGAGTGGTATGAAAAATCGGTTGCGGAGGGAAATCCCTTTGCCGCTTATGCCCTGGGCAGTCTGTATCACCGGGGCCAGGGCGTGCAACAGAATGAGGAAAAGGCATTTTCTCTGTTTACCATGGCAGCTACAGATGAGAATAAGCCGAATGCCTACGCTCAGTATGAGCTGGGCCGCATGTGCCAGAATGGGATTGGCACTGCGCCGGATCAGGCGGCATCGGAGCAATGGTACAAGCAAGCATATCAGGGATTCCTGGAGATCGAACAAAACATGGCGGATGACAAGCTGTATTATCGTCTGGGCCAGATGAACCTTACTGGCACAGGAACAAAGAAAGATCCAGAGCAGGCCAGAATGTACTTTGAAAAGGCGGCGGAGCTTGGCAATGCCGATGCCATGTATGGCCTGGGGAAACTGTATCTGAGTAGAGATTTCTCTGGCCGGGATGTGAAAAAGGCAATCGACCATCTCATGGACGCAGCGGGGAAAGACCATGATTATGCCATGTATACTCTCGGCAAGTTGTTTCTGGAAAGAAAAGAGATCCCTAAGAATCCGGAGTATGCTCTGCGCTGGCTGGAAGAAGCCGTGGAGAAAGAAAATCCCTATGCGGAATACCTCTTAGGAAAAACATTGCTTCAAGGCGTGGATTTTCCCCAGGACATTCCCCGTGCGGTTTTCCTTCTGGAAAGAGCAGCGGCACGGAACAATCCCTATGCGGCGTATGCCTTGGGGAAAGCGCTGCTGGAAGGAACGGTTCTTCTGCAGGATCTTCCAAGAGCCATGGAGCTGCTTGCTTTCTCTGCGGATCAAGGATTCTCTGCAGCGCAGTATCTGCTGGGCAAGGTCTTCTCCCAAGGAGAGCTATGCCCGAAGGACATCCCCAGGGCTGTACGTTATCTGATGAAAGCCGCCGAGCAGGATCATGAGTACGCTCAATATCTTCTTGGAAAACTCTATCTGGCCGATGAAGGTATTCCCAAAGATGCGAAAGCGGCGCTATATTGGTTTACCAGGTCAGCGGATCAGGGGAATGCTTTTGCTCAGTATCAGCTTGGCAAGTTATTCCTTTATGGCCGGGAGGTGGAACAGGATATGGAAAAAGCCATTTCCTATCTGACCGCTTCTGCCGATCAGGGGAATGTCTATGCTGCCCAGCTTCTTCACAGTGTCCATAGCAACCGGAATTGGTCGGCGGCCTTGGGTAGTCTGCGGCTATTGCAGCATCTGGCCCGGATCATTCAGAACCGGATCGAGGACGAGCGCAAAGGTGGTAAGGGCGGTATAGACAGAAAGCTGAAGCGCAAGATCGATGAAAAGAAACAGGCCCATGGTTTGAAACAGGGCTGAGAAAGGAGGTTCTATGGCCACAACCTATATTCACTTTACAGAAGAACAAAAAGATCAGGCCCGCCGCACGGATTTGCGGTCTTTCCTTCTCGGACAGGGTGAAAAGGTGGAACGATCCGGATCGGAATACAAATGGAATCACGGAGGAGAAAAGATCACGATCCGGGGAAATCTGTGGTTTAATCAGTATGAACCAGATAGCGGAGGTGGTGATGCTATTGCATTTGCCAGAGAGTTTTATGGTTTGGATTTCCCGGAGGCGGTGAAGTTTCTCCTGGAACAGCAAGGCGTTGTCATCCTTCTACAAAAGGATGTACCGGCAAAGGAGAAAAAGCCCTTTGCCCTTCCAGCGAAGAATGAGGACATGCGAAGAGTTTATGCGTATCTTCTGAAAGCAAGGTTTCTGGATCGGGAGGTTGTGAATGCATTTGTCCGGGCTGGCCTGCTCTATGAGGATTCAGAATATCACAATGCGGTCTTTGTGGGCGTGGACGAAAATGGGATTGCCCGTCATGCCCATAAACGAGGCACCTACTCGGACAGTGGCTTCAAGGGCAACGTGGACAGCAGCAATCCGGATTACAGTTTTCACCACATCGGGAAAAGCAATCGGCTGTATGTGTTTGAGGCCCCTATCGATATGCTGTCCTATATTTCTCTGCATAAGGAGAACTGGCAGGAACACAGCTATGTGGCCCTCTGCTCCACAGCTACTTATGGGGCCATGCACATTTTGAAAACGAATCCACAGATCGATACCGTGGTCACCTGCCTCGATCATGACAGCGCAGGCATTGAGGGAAACTATCGTCTGAAGGAAGAAATCCTGCGGCTGGGAGTCTATACGGTCGTTGCGGAGCAACCGAGGTTTAAGGACTGGAACGAGGGCCTCAAAAGCAAACATGGGCTGGAACCCATCCCCGGCACAGAGCATCCAGGACTGGTACGGATGAAAACGCTCTGTCAGGATCTGGCTATCGCCTTTACTGATGACAGGTGTCCAAAATATCCGCTGGATGAATTAAGGGAGCAATACCAGAAACTGAAACAGTTCTCCATGGATCGGCCCATGGATGTGATCGGGCAATCCTACGAAATGGCGGGGATTGCTTTTTTATTGGGCCAGAAACAATTTGCCTCACTGGAGAAATCTTACACAGTGCAGCAATATGAGAAGATCCTGTTCCGTCTCTATGCACCACATCATGATCGGATTGGGTACAAAGCCCGTATTGCTGAGATCGGGGAGCGCATGGAGGAAATCGGGCAGGCTTTTCAGAAAAATGAGATCCTGCCGGAATCGGCGCAGATGGAACAGATCAAGAATACACTCTCCCTGTCCGTGGACTGCCTGCGGCTGTACGCCTATGTGGAGCGTGAACAAATAGAATTGCAAAGGAGGAAATCACCATGTCAGACAGAACCGTCACCAATGGCTATGCAGCAATGAAAATCTAATGGTAAAGGAGTGATGAAGAAACCTGGAAAGCGTGTTGTCCTATGGATAATATCGCAACTTTAATTCTTGTAGCTGCGGTAATGCTTGGAGTCCTGGGCGGTGTCTCGTTGATCGCCCACATGTATACACTCAACATCAAGAGCAAGACCGTTGGCAATGGCCAGCATGGTACTGCGAGGTGGGCCACCAAAGCGGAGATCCGGAAAACTTATAAGCACATCCCCTTTGAGCCGGAGCTGTGGCGGCAAGGCAAGCATCTACCAAAAGATCAGGGAATTGTGGTGGGATGCACCAGCTCCAGGGGTGGAACTACAGCCCTCATCGATACCGGCGATGTCCACGCCCTGATGATCGGTGCCGCTGGTATCGGAAAAACCGCCTATTGGCTCTATCCCTGCATCGAATACGCCTGCGCTTCTGGTATGAGCTTTCTCTCAACAGATACCAAGGGCGATGTCATGCGGAACTATGGAACCATCGCCAAAGAGCATTATGGCTATCAGGTATCGGTAATTGATCTGAGAAATCCAACCCGGAGCAATGGCAACAATCTGCTCCATCTGGTAAACAAGTATATGGATCTGTACAAAGAGCATCCGAAAGAGCTGGTCTACAAGGCCCGCTGTGAAAAGTACGCCAAGATCATCAGTAAGACCATCATCCTCTCCGGGATGGATGCGGCCAGCTTTGGCCAGAACGCCTATTTCTATGATGCGGCGGAAGGTCTGCTGACTGCGACCATCCTATTGGTCGCTGAGTTCTGCGAACCGGAGAAGCGTCACATCGTCTCCGTGTTCAAGATCATCCAAGAGCTGCTGGCTCCCTCGCAGAAAAAGGGAAAAAATCAGTTCCAGCAGCTCATGGAGCTTCTGCCGGATGACCACAAAGCGAAATGGTTTGCCGGGGCTGCTCTCAATACTGCCGAACAATCCATGGCCAGTGTTATGAGTACAGCCCTGTCCAGGCTGAATGCCTTTCTGGATTCCGAGCTGGAGCAGCTCCTGTGCTTTGACACAGAGATTGATGCGGAGAAGTTCTGTCGGGAGAAGTGCGCCATCTTCCTGATCATGCCGGAGGAAAATCCCAATACCTTCTTCATGATCTCCCTGATCATCCAGCAACTCTACCGGGAGATCCTTGCCGTGGCAGATGAGATGGGCGGGAAACTGAAAAACCGCTGTGTGTTCTTCTGCGATGAGTATGGCACCCTTCCTAAGATTGAGAGCGCCGAGATGATGTTCTCGTCCTCCCGATCCCGCCGCCTGCAGATCGTGCCGGTGATCCAATCTTTTGCCCAGCTTGAAAAGAACTATGGCAAGGAAGGGGCCGAGATTATTGTGGACAATACCCAGCTCACCGTCTTCGGCGGCTTTGCGCCTAACAGCTCCTCGGCGGAAGTGCTGTCCAAGGCCCTGGGGAGCCGGACGGTCATGTCCGGATCGGTCAGCCGAGGGAAGAATGATCCGTCCCAATCCCTGCAGATGATGGAACGGGCGCTCATGACACCGGATGAACTCAAGAGCATGCCAAAGGGCCAGTTTATTGTGATGAAAACCGGCTTCTATCCCATGAAAGTCAGGCTAAAACTGTTCTTCAAATGGGGCATCCAGTTTGAAGAAGAATATGCTGTGGAGGAAAAGGGCAACCGGAAGGTGTCCTATGCCGAGAAGCAGGAGATCCTGGACGGGATCGTGAAGAAGTACCACCCGGAATGGCTGATGGAGAATGCGCCGCCAGCAGAAGCCATTCCACCGGCTGGAGGGCAGGCACAGGACATGACAGAGCGAAACCAGCCATCCTCCGGGGAGAAAAGAAAAGGCGGCGGCACAGGGCTGCGGACTGCGCCAAGAGCTGCCAGACCGGAACGTAAGGCGGAAGAAGGCATACGGGAGAACCGGATGCTTCGTCAGCCAAAAACTGTGGAGGTAAGTGAGGATGGGCAGGCTTGATTTTCTCTACCGTATGGAACTGCCGCACAGAGCAGTGGCAGTCTATTTGTATCTATGTGACCGGGCCAACCGGGATGGGGAATGCTGGCCCTCCATCCCGACCATTGCCCGTGAACTGAAACTTTCAGAATCAACTGTGAGACGGGCGATTCAGGACTTAAAAAAAGGGGAGCTTCTCGTCACTGAGCAAAGGTACCGTGCCAGGGGCGGCAAGAGCAGCCTGCTTTTTCAGATCCGGAAACCGTGACTGAGTAAAATACTACCTTCCGCCAAGGGGCAACTGCGCCCTTTTGGTGAAAGGTGGTACCTGTCATGGTGACAGGAGAAAGTGAAATTCCCACTGTAAGAGGGATTTACAGCAGAAAAAGAAGAACAGCAGCCTGAGCGGATCAGACTGCTGTCTCTTATCTTTCTGCTTGTATCTCAAAGCAGTATCCGACTTCCCGGACGGATCGGATGGTAAAGGGGGCGTTTGGAGCTGCCTGATATAGCTTCTCCCGTAGGTTGCAGATGTGAAAGCCGATGCAGTTTCTCTCGCTGCCAGTTGCAAGATCGCCCCATACCGTCTCATAGATTTGACTGTATGTAAGGACATGACCTTGATTAGCCGCCAGCAGGAGCAGAATCTCATATTCTTTCACGGTGAGTTTTATTTCTAGTCGGTTCAGAAAGATTTTTCGGCGGCTTGGATAGATCTCAAGGTTAGGAAAATATAGCATCGGTTCCTTCTCCAGTTCATATTTTGTAATTTCAGGATGGCAACGAAGAATGGTAAGGATTTCTTCTAAAGCCTTGGTATTATGCTCCTGAAGATCCAAAATAATTACTCGTCCGATGCTATCACCTCCTGATCCGTTGAATGAATAGCTTCTTTCAGTCGGGCAAAGCTCTCACTGCTGATAACGTGTTCGATCCGGCAAGCATCCGCCTCTGCAGTTTTAGAATCAACCCCCGCAGCGATAAGCTGCTCGGTGAAAAAGCAATGCCGCTCGTAGATTTCTTCAGCAACTTTGCAGCCTACATCAGTCAGATGGAGGAAGTGATCCTCATCCATTGTGAGGAAACCACCGTCTTTCAAAGTGTTTACTGCCACACATACGCTTGGTTTTGACACTCCCAGGTACCGGGCAACATCTACAGATCGTACCATACCCATTTTCTTATGGAGAACAAGTATAGCCTCCAGATAGTCCTCTCCGGACGCATGAAGTTTCATAGTGTCCCTCCCTTCATTATTAAGTCAGGCTCCATCCAGCAGCATTCTTTCGGATATTGACGAAATCCTGATAGATACCCGGCTGCTCCAGAAGTTTCTCATGGGTTCCATGCTGTGCGATTTGACCGTTGTCAATTACCAGGATTTGATCGGCATCCTGGATGGTATTCAGACGGTGAGCAATCACAAGCAAGGTTTTACCCTTTACCAGCTCCAAAATAGCCTCCTGAATATAGCTTTCATTGTCGGTATCAACACTTGCGGTAGCTTCGTCCAAAATAACGATAGGCGCATCCTTCAGAATACAGCGCGCAATCGAAATACGCTGTTTCTCACCGCCGGAAAGAGTAGCGCCGCCTTCTCCAACCACGGTCTGGAACCCGTCAGGCAAAGCCATGATGAAATCATAGCAGCGGGCTTTTTTTGCCGCTTCATAGACTTCTTCCTTCGTGGCATCCGGTTTTCCCATGCAGATATTGTTATAGATCGTATCTTGGAACAAATACACCCGCTGGAACACCATACTGATCTGATCCATCAGCTCCGACAGGGGTACATTCCGAATATCCACGCCTCTAATTGTCACACTGCCGGATTTTACATCCCACAACCGGGCCAGCAGATTTGCGATAGTGGATTTACCGCCACCGGAAGGACCGACCAGGGCCATCATAGAGTTTTTCCTCATAGAGAAATTGATATGGTGCAGCACTTCTTTGTCCTGATAGGCAAAAGCAACATCGCTAAACTGTACTTCCGGTTGACCGGGCTGCGTCTGAACTGGAATATGCTGTTTCCCTGTGTCCGGGAGCTCCGGCTCCTCCAGCACCGCCTCAATGCGGTCCAGGGCGGCGTTCATCACGGTCATGCGGGTAGCTTCTCCATAAAGGGCCTTGAGCGGTCCGAACAGGTCAAAGACAAACAGGAGGATACCCAGCACATAGGCCAGTGAGAGGCTACCGTTTTGCTGTAGAAAGATGGATAGGCAAAATAAAGCAGAAATTCCTATCGCATAAAGTACATTTAAGCCAGTAGTCCATGGCGTCATCTTCTTTTCAAAATTGATAGAGAAGTCACAGGAGCGTTTGAAATTATTGGTCAGTTCTTTTGACTTTTCACCCAGCAGATTATAACTCTTGATAACCCCAATGCCCTCCACAAAGGACAGCACCGCGTCCGTCAGCCTCTCGCTCTGCTCTTGGCGACTGGCCGCCTCTCGTAAGGAGACTTTGTTCATCTTTTTGGACACCAGCCATGCCAGAATTGTCACGATGGCGGCAATCAAGCCAAGCTGCCAGTTCAGATAAAACATGAAGGCCAGCAGAACCAGGGAGGAGAGCAGATAGCTCATCATATTGCCCAGCGTGCTCATGGCAACTTCCTCGATAAACACCATGTCGGTGCTAAGAACCGAGCTAATCTTTCCGATGTTGCCAGAAGTAAAGTATCCCATTGGAAGTTTCCGCAGGTGGCCGCCCAGCTCCATACGCTTATCAGCGAACATCAAATATCCCGCCGCACTTTGCAAGTTGTCGCTAAGATAGTGTACGAGCATCTGCACAAGCACAGCCGCAGCAAGACCAAGGCCCACATAGAGGCAAGTCTGACCGGTCAGCGTTCCGGCTGCAAAGCCACTCAAAATTACAAAAGCCAGGAAAATTGGCATTTTGGAGAGGATGGACTCCAAAAACGCACAGACAAATGCTCCCTGGATACGGCCTTTATATCGGCCGGAGAGTTTCAAAATTCTTGAAAACAAAGCAAACATTTATTTTCCCTCCTTTGCAGTGTGCACTTTCCACTCGGCGCTGTCCTGCGCCGCTTTCCACAACTTTTGATATTCAGGGCAGGACCGGATCAGCTCCTGATGCTTGCCTGTTGCCACCAGTTTTCCGCGATCCATAACGCAAATTTGGTCGGCGTTCATAATCGCAGGCAACTTGTGAGCAATGACAACCAGGGTTTTACCCTTCACAAGTTCTGCAATGGCGGCCTCCATCTTTTCTTCGTTCTCCGGATCGGCGTAAGCAGTTGCCTCATCAAGCACTACAATGGGCGCATCCTTTAAGATCGCCCGCGCCAAGGAGATACGCTGGCGCTGACCGCCAGAGAGCATCTTTCCTGCGTCACCGGCCATAGAATGAATACCCTGGGGCAGTTTTTCAAGGAACTCCATACATTGGGCTTTCTTCGCTGCTTCCATTACTTCTTCGTCTGTTGCGTTCAGTCGGCCAAGCCGGATATTTTCCAGCAGCGAGGTGTTGAACAGATATTGATCCTGCGCCACATAGGAGATGTGGCTGTTCAGCGCCTCCAAACTCATATCACAGAGCTTTTGCCCTCCGATAGAGATACTGCCTTTCTGTGGATCGTAATAATGGATTAGTAATTTGGCTAAGGTACTCTTGCCGGAACCGGACTCGCCTACAAGTGCGGTTTTCTGTCCTGCCTTGGCCGAAAAGGTGATGTCGTGGAGCACTTCATCTTCAACCACCATGGGTTTTCCGTCCGGGCCGGGCTGTGTCTTGGTATAGCCAAAGGAAACATGGTCGTAAACGATGGTATCGTCTTTACCATGGAAAGCGGATTCCGTCTGTTGGAGAGGTGCCGCATCCAGCATTTGCTCCAGAGCGGAAATTTTATAGTTCAGATGCGGCATGGTGGGTAAGAAACCCATTGTTTTTAGGAGCGGTACCCCAATGCTCAGAGATAGGCACAGCACCAAAATCAGATCCGGCAAAACTGACCAGCCAGACAGGACAAACCAAGCCCCCACTGGAAGCGTTAAGAGTACCGTGCAAGGCAACAAACAGTTATAGACCGACATCCAAGGCCAACAGGCCTTATACCATGCCAGTGTATAATCCCGATAGTCCGCAATATCCTGTCGGAGCCGATCATAGGACTCTACATCCCGGTTGAAAATTTTAACGACTTCCATACCGTTGATGTACTCAATAATGGTGTTATTCATTTTTTGGCCAGCCATATAATATGAACCCATTTTACTTGTACCTGCCGAATACATCATTTTCATAGCAAGTAGACTAAGCGGCATAGTAGACAGGGACAGCAGCGCCAGTTTCCAGTCCACGAAAAACATTGCTACATAAACCGCAATAGGGATCATCAGATTCCCAATACCCTCCGGCAGAGAGTGAGCCATAAGCAATTCCAAGCTGTCCACATCGTCCACAAATAGTTTTTTTGCTGCGCCGGTGCCCTTGTCCTGGATTACGCCCAAAGGCAGCTTCTCAAACCGCTTTTGCAGCGCAGTACGCAGCCGGAGGAGAGTGTTATAGGCAGCACGATGGGAAATGGATAACCCCCAGCCATAGAGAACAGCCTGCAAGACCAGACACGCCAGCACCAAAGCCACCCGCAGGATGACAAACGAAGTATCGATTTCCGCTCCCATCACCAGCGGAGTAATCACTTGGTAGGCTAAAACAAAGGGAAACACCCCCATGGTGACACTTGCCAATATAACCACCGTTGCCGCATAAATGCCCCGTTTATGCGGTCCGGCATATTCAAAGATTTTTTGAAACATAGCAACCTCCATTTCCGACAGTTTTGTACTTTATAAAAGAAAAGAGAGCATCAGGCCAACACCTGACACTCTCCATTGTAACAATTTTCTTTTGTGTATCTACTCCACATAGGTAAAGATAGCCCCGTTTAGATTGTGACTTTCCGAAACTCCACCGGCGTCACGCCTTTGATCTCTTTGAACGCTCTGGCAAACTTGCTGCTGTTGCTATAACCAACTTGCCCAGCGATTTCTGCGATTGATTTTTCCGTTTGGGTCAAGAGCGTGGCTGCCATATTCATACGGTAATTTCGCATATAGGTATAAATTGGCACACCATAAACTCCCTTAAAACAGAGTTTCAGTGATGAGACAGATAAATCAAAACGATTGGCCAGTTCCTCCATTGTATAATGGTAATCCGGATGTTCTGTCATAAGAGCTTGAATTGCCTTTACCTTTTCGATTTGCGTCTTATAAAAATAAGGTCGTTCAGCCTCTACTGTATCGAAATCCATCGCTTTTAATTCCAGAAGCAGTTCTAAAACCTTTACCCGTAGGTATTCGCGTTTAATGGAGCCGGGTATCTGATACAACTCCGAAAAAAGGCGATCCAAGGGAGCATGGCCGTGGAGAATAAAAGGCCGTTCTCGAAAAGCAAAGGCACTTTCCAATGTGTGAAGATTGATTTTGAAAAGTTCCAAAAACTCCTGCATACCAGCCAGAGCCTCATCCACTGCAATCGTAATGACGACGCCGTGAAAATGGCAGAGTGGAAACGAACAATATTGATGTTCCATAGAGAAATTCTCAATCATAGTATCGCCCGGCTCTAAATAGATATATGTGCCGTTAGATACTTCAGACTCCACGCGTCCCTCCAGACAATGATGAATATTGATGAAGCGACTTTTTTCAAAGCGACGCGGAGGGCAGTCTGTCATATGAAAATCGCTATACATCACAGAAATACCGGGATAAACCGGGTAAAAGGTTGCTACACCGTCGCCGGTTTCATTTCTCATCTGATAGACAGAACAGGCTTCATCGCGGCAAAGCAATCCCATGTGTTGACTTTTGAAAAATTGCTCTGTTCCAAACATGAACATTACCTCCGGATAAAAAATTGCCCCAGCCGCTCAAAGCCCTCCTGATCCAAACGATATTGTTCCTGCACTTCGCCAGACTCCAAGTGAAGTACATGAGTACAGCAACTGGCAATCAGTTCATAATCGTGTGTTATGACCAGCACGGTTTTTCCCATTTGCTGAAGATTTTGCAAAGTCATAGCTACTTCTTGCATATGGCGCAAATCCAAGCCACTGGTCGGCTCGTCAAAAATTAAAATTTCACGGTCAGACACCACAGCAGTAGCAATCGCCACACGCTGTTTTTGTCCACCAGAGAGAGACATAGGATGCCGCTCTTGAAATTGGATCAAATCCAACTCTTCTAAAACAGATAGAATAGAATTGCTTTCACCGCCCTTGATGCTGATTCGCATTTCCTCATCTACACTTTCGGTAAAAAGTTGATGGTTGACATCCTGCATCACCATATAGCAAAGGGAAAGCCTTTGTTTTCTATTATATCGTTTACCTGCCAGCGTGACAACACCCTTGCATTTCTTCTCAAGACCGCATAGGCAACGAGCGAACGTAGATTTTCCAGCACCATTATGTCCAATCAATGCGATGATACCAGCCTGTGGCAACTCCGCTTTTTCAATACAGAGTGCATTCTGCTTTTTCGTATAGGAGAGGAAAAAGTGTTCGCAAGTAATCGTGCCTCTATTCTGGTACTTCGTTTCAGTCGTAGGGTACTGCCGTAAATCAAATGGCCGCAGCCCCATTGTAAGCTGCTGTTCTACGGAGAGTGCTCCTGCTTCCAATGCGGTAAGGTCGTATTCAATTCGTCCCTTTTTCAGATAGATAATTCGGTCTATTAGATCGTATAGATAATGCAGACGATGTTCTGCAATCAGGATTGTTTTCCCCTGAGCCTTCCAGCGCCGGATCATTTCTCTCAACTCCGCCGTAGCGAACATATCCAAATTAGAGGAGGGCTCATCCATAACAATTATTTCTGGTAACCCGGCAGACACACAGCCGCAGGCGATTTTCTGTTTTTCGCCGCCGGAAAGTTCAAAAAGATTGCGTCCCAGCAAGGATTCAAGCCTCGTTTCCCTGCTGGCAGTCCACACGCGCCGGACAATTTCTTGTTCCGGCAGACCTAAATTTTCGCTACCAAAAGCCAACTCGCTGGTGGTGTCTATGGTAAAAAACTGTGTCCTTGGGTTTTGAAATACACTTCCTACAATTTTGGCCGTTTCATAAAGCGGCATTTGGGAGACAACATTCCCATTGATAAGTACCTCACCAGTTAATTCCCCCTCATAATAATTGGGGATTAGACCGTTGACTAGACGAGTCAGGGTTGTCTTACCACACCCTGATTCCCCACACAGAAGGAGAACCTGACCATCAGGGATGGTCAGGTCAATATTCCGCAATCCTCCTGCGTCTGTTCCGCCTGCGTAACGGAAGTTGATCCCTTTTATCTCAATCATGCCAACACCCCCATAACAAATGCTGCCCAGCATGGAAGTGAGGCCAGAAGAAAGACCATATCCACAGCGCCAAAGCCAATCTTGCAAATATTTGTACGCTTGATAGGTGCTCCCAACCCACGAGTCAAAGCCGCAGCAGATAAATCTTCTCCGATTTTTGCGACAGAAATCATCAATGGCACAATTCGATACTCCAGCATTTGCATAGGGCTACGGAAGGTGGAAATTCCACGCATTTTCATGGCATCTCGGATAGCAGCATATTCCTCTTTGACTGTCGGAAAGAAACGAAATACCACCGATACTGGTATAACCAGTCCTTGCGGTGCGTGTACCCGTTCCATAGCAGCTACAAACTCACTTACACTGGTAGTGTCAATCAAATAGAATCCCATAACAAACCCGGGAAGGATATAGGTGTAAATTCCGACCATGCCACCTAAAAGGAACCCCCATATACCCTTCAACACAGGAAGTAATACAAGATCCAGTATATAGAGTACCACATAAGTAATGCCAAATGTTATAGTCGCTTTCCAGCGGCGTGAAAACAGTAGCATAAGGAAAGGAAAAAAAGCTAAAACAGGGCGAATATAATTACTAACAATTGCCCCGCTACCGGCTGTCATAAAGGTAGTAACTGTGAGCAAAAGATAAATCTTTGTGCGCGGGTCCAGCGGGATATTTGAACGAGATTCAAAAGGAAGCTCACGCTGGCTCTCCATTACACAATCCCAGCTTTCACAAAGTGTTTTTTCAAAATAGCACGACCCAGTAAGGCTCCCAGCAAGCCGCCGATAAAACAAGAGATCGCCAGTACGAGGTACATCCAGTTCGGTGTATAGGCTGAGAGCGTATCAGCAAACTCTTGCCCATAGCCAGCCGCCAAACTTGCCAGATAGGTGTCTCTAGTAAAGAACAGACGACTATAATAACCCATGGTCCAGATAGAAAGGACGCCGTATCCCAACAGAACGGATTTCCAACTGCTGTAATGGCCGGTTTTCATAATTAAATCACCCAAGATGCCGCAGACGACGCCAAAAATCAAAACAAAAAATCCGCTACCCATGACCATCATAATGAGGCCCAAGATAGTACCCATCAAAGTAATCATGCCGAACTTCTTAACCTTTGTAAAATAAAGCATAGTAGGAATACCGCAAAATATAGGGCATAAAAATCCGAGGGTCAAGGTTAGAATTGGTATGTAGGCAATCATCATCACCACAAAGTAGACCACAAAGTAGATAGCAGTGAAGATGCCCACATTGATTAAATCTTTGGCTTGTAACTTGTTGTTTAGATTCGTACTACTCATAACAATTCCTCCTAAGTTAGTATTTGCTAACCAGCTTGCAAAAAATATACGGCATAAAATACCGTGTATTTAGTGTAATTCTTATTTTCGGCTTTCTCTACTCTGCATGGGTAGAAAAAGCCCCAAATAGTTTTGAAAATAATTTTTTCAGTGTTAACAGCGCCAATCATGTTGAATCCATTTATTACGAGGCCATTTTCAAGCCTCCGAATTGTAGTATTAGTAGGGGGAAAATATGAGGATAGGATTTCGGGAGCAAGCACAGCCAGCGAGTACCCAATGGCGGTTTTCGGTTTAGGGGAACCCCTGCCTTTAAACACAAAAATTGCTTGCTGGGGCGCGGGTCTCCGGTGAAGACCTCAAAGCGTGAAACGCTCTGAAGCGCCGACCGAGTCGACAGGCTAGACTCTCCCAGATACTTATGGGAAACGGAGGCGAAGCGGAATGGCAAATCAGAAACAGAACATCCGGATGAAGTTTTGGGTGACGGCGGAGAAGCAATCCATCGACGAGAAGATAGCCCCGCCAGCCACCAAGCGGCTCCGGGCCAAGATGGACGAGCCAACCGCCAGGCGGACCGCCCTGCAATCGGAATGCCGGAAGGCCCAGCAGAAAGAACGGGAGTACGATACCCTTAGTCAAAACGTCAGCATGCTGCTTGAACAGCCAAAGTATATTGTACTCCCGAAGGAAAAAACGAATGAACTTGAATAGGCGGAATAATTAACCCAGCCTCCACTGGGCGCTCTGGCTCTGAAGCTCCACCATACGGCGGTAAAGACCGCCCTGCTCCATCAGCTCCGCCGGAGTTCCCTGTTGAGCCACATGGCCGTCTTCCAGCACCACGATGTGGTCGGCACCGGCCACAGTACGCATCCGGTGGGCGATGACCAGCACCGTCTTGCCTTGGAGCAGACGGGAGAGAGCTTCCTGCACGGCGCTCTCGTTCTCTACGTCCAGGCTGGCGGTGGCTTCATCTAACAGAATCACAGGTGCGTCTTTCAGCAGGGCGCGGGCGATGGAAATCCGCTGGCGTTCACCACCAGAGAGGGTGGAGCCGTTTTCTCCGATCATGGTCTGATAGCCTTGTGGAAGTTTTTGAATAAACTCATCGCACCGGGCGGTCTTGGCAGCAACCATGACTTCTTCATCCGTTGCTCCCCGCCGGCCAAGGCGGATATTCTCCATCACCGTATCCCGGAACAGCACCACATCCTGAAATACCATGGAGTAGGAGCGCAGAAGCGTCTCCGGATCTACTGCGGACACATCCGTTCCGCCTAAGAGAACCTTTCCACCGGTGACATCCCAGAACCGGGCTGCCAGCTTGCAGGCGGTTGATTTCCCGCCGCCGGAAGGACCGATGAGGGCAGTCACTTCTCCCTGTCTGGCCGTGAAACTCACGCCCTCCAATACACCATCCCCTTCCCGATAAGCAAAGGAAACGTGATCAAAAGTAATATCGTAATTCTGCGGTGTAAAGTCCTCCGTCCCCGTCTGCACCGGCTGTTCCAGAATGGAGCGCATCCGCTCAATCTGCAGCTTGGTGTTGAATGTGGCGGCAATATTCTGCAGTACCAGTCCAAGCGGGTCGTACAGTCTTGCGGCCGCAAAGAGGAACCCCAGAAAATAGAGGAAAGAAAGCTCTCCTGTCGCCAGAAGCGCGCCGCCGGTCAGGATGGTGGTCGCCAGTCCAAGGCGAAGGAATGCCTGGGCAGAGCAAACAAACACGCCGGTAGCCAGTTCTGAATGGATAGAGCCTTTTTCCATGGCGGCCAGTTTATCCTTCAGCTTTTCCATATAGGCTTCCTGACGATTGCACGCTTTGATGTCCCGGATGGTTTCCAGCCCCTCCTGGATGCAGTCGGCCACCGCCCGCTTATTCAGAATATTCTTTGTCCCGAAGGAATCCTGGATCTTCTTGCTCCCTGCTGTGAGCAGGATCGCCACCGGCACCACCCATAAGACGGCCAGCGCCATCCGCCAGTCGCAGAGGAACATAGCGATGCCGATTACCAGCGTGGAAAAAATGGAGGCAAACAGTTGAGGAACGTAGTGGGAAAACATCTGATCCAGGCTGGAGCAGTCGGCAATCATGGTAGAAGTCAGGTCGCTTAAATCTCGGTTTCCGAAAAAGGACAGGGGAAGCCGCCGCAGGGTTTCCGCCAGGCTCACCCGCCGGTTAGCGCTCTCCTTATAGGTTGCCAGGTAGAGCGAGGCATACTGAAACCAATGGAGGATGAACAACAGGACAAGAACTGCCAGGGCAAAGCCTGTATAAATCCAGAACCCGTCCATAGGTCTGTTGCTATTCTCCATGCAGCCGAGAAGGTGCTGCGCCGTGAATAAAGCCGCCCCGACAGGGAACATGAGGGCCACATTGCACACAAAACACCAGATAACGGCTTTCACCAGATCCTTTGCCCCTTTTTCGCTGAGAGCAAATAAGTGCTGTAATTTTTTCGTCATATCGATGCCTCCTTTCCGACTTTCCACTGGGCGCTGCGCTGATAATCTGTCCACATGGCGGCGTAGACGCCGTTTTTCTTAAGCAGGTCACTGTGGTTTCCCTGTTCTGCGATCTTCCCGTCGCTTAGGACGATGATGTTGTCTGCATCCTGTACCGTGGACAGTCGGTGGGCGATCATCAGCACGGTTTTGTTTTTGGTCAGCGCTTCAAACGCTTTCTGGATCTGATGCTCGTTCTCCGGATCGGCAAAAGCAGTAGCCTCATCCAGCACGACGATAGGAGCGTCTTTTAAGATAGCCCGCGCCAGAGCAATCCGCTGCTGCTCACCACCGGAGAGATAAATTCCTTTCGTTCCAATGACAGTATCCAGCCTCTGCGGCAGTTTTCCCAGAATGTCATCACACTGGGCGGCGTGGGCGGCAGACAGCACCTCTTCTCTGGATGCGTGTGGTCGGGCAGCCCGGATATTCTCCAATAGGCTTTCCTTAAACAACCGGGTATCCTGAAACACAAAGGCCACCTGCTTCATCAGGTCTTCCGTGTCCATTTCCTTTACATTGGCACCGCCAATGGAAACACTGCCGCTGTCTGTATCCCAGAAACGTGGGATCAGGCTGGCGGCTGTAGTTTTCCCGCCCCCGGACGGTCCTACCAGCGCTGTCACCTGACCGGGGTGGACGGTAAATGATACATCATTCAGAGACGGGCAGTCTGCACCTGGATAAGTAAAGGTCACATGGTCAAAGGAGACGGCGGCGTTTGAGGGGCGTTTCTGTATGCCGGCTTCTTTCATAGGCTTCTGGTCAAGAATTTCATCCAGACGTCCCACAGCTTCGTCTGCCTCCATGACAGCCTCGCTCATATACATGATCCGATTGATCATCTGGCCGCAGGCGGGAGCAAACAAAGCGTAGAAGATAAAGTTGACAAGCACCGTCCGCACATTCCCGCCGGAGGCCAGCAACAGCGCCGCCGGGATCAGCAGGGCGAAAGCGCCGTTGATAAATGTCAGGAAACAGGTCTGTCCCACACGGCAGCTCATGGCATACTGGCTGGCCAGATTGCTGTAATCCTTGATGGCTGTGTAAAAAGCCTTGAAGGAGTAGACCGTCTGTTGGAACATCTTTACCACTGGGATGCCCCGGACATATTCCACAGCTTCGCCGCTCATGCGTTCGATTTCCTGCTGATAACGGTGGAAAAACCCTGCGTTTTTGCCGCCCATCATCAGGCACATGGAAAGAAGGGCGAGAACCATGGTAAGCAGGCACAGAAGCCCCATTTTCCAGTCAAAGAGAAACAGCATTACGATGGCAGCGATCGGGGTGACGATGGTTCCCGCCAGATCAGGGAGCTTGTGGGCCAGCAGATCTTCCGTGAGTCCGGCGTTGTCATCAATCAGTTTCCTGAGACGCCCTGACTGATTTCCCGTAAAGAATCCCAGAGGCAGATTCAATACGTGGGCCATAGCAGTACGCCGGATGTTCCGGGCGGTTCGGAATGCAGCGATATGAGTAGACATGAGCGCCGCAAAATACAGAGCGATACTGCCGATGGCAGTCCATACCGCAGTCCAGCCCCAGCGGGCCAGGCCGGAGGTTCCCTCAAGGCCGGGCCAGGACTCCAGTACATTCCTTGCCGCCAGCCAGACGCACACATAAGGGATCAGTCCCAGTATCGCAGACAGGGCAGAGAGGATACAGCCCAACAGGGTGAGATTTTTGTGCCCGCCTGCATAGCTCAAGATGCGGGACAGGCTGCTTTGTTTTTTTTGCATCACAAGAATACCTCCTCTACTTGTTGAAAATATTTATCATGAAGTTAGATATAACTAACTGTCATGCAAAAAAGATTGGGGCTATTGCCCCATCAATTTCAGCCATCCGGCCGTGTAAAAATCCCGCAATTGATCCACATAGCGCAGGGCTTTATCCCTTGGCATATCGTGTAGCACGATCTCAAATACCCCGTTAAACATACCGCTGGCAATGATATGGCACATCTGCTCATCCAGTTCCGGGATGTTCCGTCCGAGGCGGCGGAGGACTTCCATATATTTTATCGTGTATTCTACTTCCATCTCCACCATGTTATGGACAAAATGCTCATAGCTGGTGCCTTCCGATCGGCACAGCATCAGTTTCACCGGTTCCCGGTGCTGACAGATGTATTCTACCATCCAGTGGATACAGTTCGAGGATTCCACCCCCATGTGGTCTGGCTGCTGTTCTTCAGGCAGCTCGGCGAAAGAGGTCTGGGCCTCCATAAACTTCCCCATGAGCGCCGCGGCATGAGGTTCCACAATGGCGTTAAACAAAGCCTCTTTGCTGGAAAAATATCCATAGAAGGCACCGGTGGTCACGCCGGCCTTTTTTACGATCTGACGCAGGGATGCGCCCAGAAAACCTTTGTCAGAAAATTCTTCCATGGCGGCCTGCAAAATATTTTCTAATGTGGCAGATGACTTTTCGTCCATAATATCCTCCATATAACAGTGTCATATAACAATGTTATTATATGTCGCAGAATAAGATTTGTCAATAGGAGAGTACGTATAAAAAACTCGCAGTTCATCAGAGTAATTAAACTCTATCCTGCGAGTCTTATTTTTCTTTTGCTATTCCTTATGGAGGCACGAATTCCAGTAGATCACCGATCTCACTATTCAATACCGCGCATAGGCGTGCGAGAACATCTATATCTAATCGAGGGATCTGGTTCCTGCAGTAGTTGTTGATCTACGTCCGCTGCATCTCGGCCCGGTGGCTTAACATATTGTCGAAGGATACAAGACGGATATAAATTATGAAGAATAGAAAAGAAGAACAGCAGCCTGGGTGGATCAGACTGCTGACTCTTATTTCTCTGCTTGTATCTCAAAGCAATATCCAACTTCCCGGACGGATCGGATGGTAAAGGGAGCATTGGGAGTTGCCTGATATAGTTTCTCCCGTAGGTTGCAGATGTGAAAGCCGATAGTATTGTTTTCATTACCAGACGGGCAATCTCCCCAAACTTTTTCGTAGATTTGGCTGTATGTAAGCACATGTCCCTTGTTGGCTGCAAGCAATAGAAGAATTTCGTACTCCTTTGCAGTGAGCTGAATCTCCTGGCGATCACGAAAAACTTTTCGTTTGCTTGGATAGATCTCAAGACCAGGGAGGGATAGCATCGGTTCCCTGGCCAATTCGTATGTTTCTATTTCTGGATGGAATTTGAGAATGGAAAGAATCTCATCGAATGCTTCAGAGTCTTGTTCTGACAGATCTAAGATGATTACTCGTCCGATGATACCACCTCCTGGTTGTTGTTTTCAAAAGACTTTTTAAGGTGTTCAAAACTTTCTGTGCTGATAACATGTTCGATTCGACAAGCATCGGCCTCTGCTGTTTTAGGATCTACCCCTAACCCGGATAAACCGGAAAAGTTTATTTTATATATTTCCCCTTTGTGTTACTCTAAAGAAAAAGGGGGTTTTCCATTATGTTACTTACGGATAAATACGCTGATAAAATTTACGGCATCATTACCTGTTATGACCGCATGATCATCCAGGGATATATCCCGAACTGGAGCCATGCCGATGCAATGACCACATATATGAAGCTCAACGGTATCCGTATTTTTGATTATCCCGGTTTCTCACAGCCCCTTACGGAACAGGTCCGGCAGAATGCAGAAAAGATCGCTCAGGAGAATGGGATTGAAATTGAATTTATCCGAAAACTCCATGCATTCCGCAAAGATGACCGCATCCAGAAGATCATTGCTGAAACCGGGAAAACAGAAGGCCTGGTTCACATTTTCTCTGCCATGGAGTGCTGTAATACTTACAAGCCATGGCATGATAAAACAACCGGTAAGACTTTCCTGAAGTTTGACCAGAGCAAGTGCCTCCATTACTATTTCTATTTTATTGACAGGGAACTCGGTCTCTGCTATCTCCGCGTTCCTACATGGCCGCCTTTCCGGCTTCAGTTTTACATGAACGGCCATAACCTGCTGGCACATAAACTGGATAAAAAGCAGATTATTTACCGGATGCAGGATAATGCGTTCCTTGAAATCTCCGATATAGAGACGGCCCAGAAACTTTCTGACCGCATTAATCCGGAAGGACTCCACAAAGTTCTTGATGTTTTTGCCAGACGATACAGCCCTGTTCCGCAATCTCTTGGACTCGGTTATACATGGACAGTCCAGCAGATTGAATGCGCGACTGACATTATGTTCCGCAAGCAGGAATATCTCGAACCGCTTTATGATGAGATCATCCGCACGGCAATCTTCACTGTGAAACCAGACAACATCGCCACTTTCCTTGGGCAGCGTATTACTTATAACTGCACCAAAGAGATTGGTACGAATTATAACCAGCGTATCCTCGGTACGAGGATCAAACACCATATGGGTGATGTATCGATCAAAATGTATGACAAGTTCGGCTGCGTCTTACGGATTGAAAGCACCTGTAATAACATCAGCACGTTCCGTGTGGAACGGGAAGTCCAACATAGGGATGGGACATCGGATATCCGGAAAGCCCCTTTAAAAAAGAGCATCTACAGTCTCTACCAACTGTTCACGATCCTGAAATCGGCGAACTATCGTTACCTTGAGTTCATTTCATCCTTTGATGACCACAGCAGCGGCAGAAAGAAACTGGATGATGTCAGCCGTTCCCAGAAAGAAAAGGAACGTTCCTACCGCGGGTTCAATTTTTTCGATTCCCGTGACCTGTCCGTGCTGGAAGCAATCAGCCGAGGAGAATATATGACTTTCGGGATGCAGGGAAAAAATATCCGTGAGCATCTCCCGGGAATCACTCCGTCCGCAATGACAAGGATTTTTAAACGGCTGAAAGTTCATGGTCTGATCGAAAAGATTCCTGGTACCTATAAATATTTGATCACTTCTCTTGGGAAAGAGATCATCACTGCCGGATTAACCATAAAAAACCTTATCCTTGTTCCTGCACTTACATCTTGATTTGCTGACACCAAAATTTTGCCATTTTGCGTAGAAAAGCATTTATAAGTGGCCTAATGCTATAAGCCGTTCTGTAAAGAAACAGTGACGCTCATAAATTTGTTCCGCAACCTCACGGCCCACATCAGTCAAATGGAGAAAGTGATTTTCGTCCATTGTGAGAAAACCACTTTCTTTTAGTGTATTGACCGCAACACATACGCTGGGCTTTGACACCTCCATGTGTCGGGCTACATCTACGGAGCGCACCATGCCGAGTTTCTTTTGGAGAACAAGGATGGTTTCCAGGTAGTCCTCCCCGGACGGAGTTATTACGGGCTTCATAAACTCTTTGCTCTCCTTTGCCTGTTTTTGTTGCAATTCTTCCCATGCTTCACAAATAATCAAAGAAAACATCTTAGTGCGCCCCCTTTCTTGCTAACAAATTGTTTTCCAATAACTCTCTCTGGGTGCATGAAGTTTCAGTGTATGCTCGAATATGAAAATTACACAGCCCAGCCAAGGCTTTCCTGTTGAATATGGAACAACTTATGATACAGTCCATTCTGCTGCATTAATTCATCGTGGGTTCCATGCTCTACCAACCTACCGTTATCAAGAACGAGGATCTGGTCCGCATCCACAACTGTACGGAGGCGGTGGGCGATCATAATAACTGTCTTACCTTCCACCAATTTGGCAATCGCCTTTTGAACCAGAACTTCATTCTCCGGGTCGAGGGATGCTGTGGCCTCGTCAAGCAGAATAATGGGCGCATTTTTCAGCAATGCTCGGGCGATGGAAATACGCTGGCGCTCACCGCCGGAAAGGGTGCTGCCGTTTTCACCGAGGACCGTCTGATACCCGTCCGGCATCTCCCGAACAAATTCATCACAGTAGGCTGCCTTTGCTGCAGCAATTACTTGGTCATCCGTTGCATTTGGGTTGCCAAGGCGGATATTGTTCATAACTGTATCGTTGAACAAGGTTACATCCTGAAACACAAAGGACATATAGGACATTAGACTTTCTGGTTTCATACTCTTTATGTCCTTGCCGCCCACAGTGATTTTGCCATGCTGTACATCCCAAAAACGAGCAATTAGTTTGGAAATTGTGCTTTTGCCAGAACCGGACGGGCCAACGAGAGCGGTTACGCTTCCCTGGGGGATTTTGCAGGAAACATCTTTAATAACATCTTCCTGGTTGTAGGCAAAGGTTACATGGGAAAGCTCAATATCACAGTTTGGTACAGTTTTCCCTTCGCCATCCATTGCAGGAGTAGTCAGCAGAGTACGCATACGACTTGTGACTACATTCAAATTCAGCAGCGAAGACAGATTTGCCAGGATTGACAGGATCGGGCCGTAAATTCGTGTTACCATCAGCAGGAACATGAGTAGAGGAAGAAGCTCAATCTGCCCATTTGTCAAGAGAATAGCGCCGACAAAAATCGTGATACCAATGCCCGCCTGCAAAATCATGCTGGCACTGGACATGAATACTCCAACAGCCATTTCAACTTTGATAGCAATCTTTTTCATTGCAAGCAGAGCTTTATCCAACGCACTGAAATGGGAGCCGGAAAGACCACAGGATTTGATGATCTTCATGCCCTCCAGGTATTCCTGCACCTGGTCAGAAGCAGCCAACTTAGCGTCAACCTGTTTTTCGAACAATTTCTTTTGATGGTTCCGGCTGAGCCAGATAATAAGGAACGCAATCGGAACCGTGATAAATACACACAGTGCGAGCCGCCAATCGAAAAAGGCAAGCAGGATACAGGTCAGGGTTACGGTAATTCCGTTTGCGATCAGTGGAGGGATCGTGCTGCTGAGCAGAGACTCCATACTACTGCAATCTGCCATCATATTAGTGGTCAGTTCAGAAAGATCCTTTGTATTGAAGAAGTTCATAGGAAGTTTCCGAAGATGCTCTGCAATTCTCAACCGAGTAGTGTTTGACTCCTTGTAGGATGCAATATAAGTTTTCCGGTAATCGTTTTTGGCTGCCAGGAATACCAAAATAGCAGAAATGATACCTGCTCCCCAAAGCATCCAGATATGATTCCACTGGATCGTGCCGCCACTAACAAAAGGAGACAAGATTTCGCTGAATATCATTACGGTTACACAGAATGGAAGAAGCATAGCAAGGTTCGTTAATGTGCAAGCGAAGATTGCTTTTTTTAGATCTGCATAACCTTTATCAGATAAAAAGAGAGCTTTTTGTAATTTGCTCATAATTACACCGCCTTTCCGCTAATTTTCCAATCAATCGCTTCTGTATAGTGGTTCCACATTTGAGCATATCGTCCGCCAGCAGCCACAAGTTCATCGTGCTTTCCTTCTTCAGTCAAATGACCTTTTTCCATGACGATAATTTTATCCGCATTGCGGATTGTGGAGAGGCGGTGAGCGATGATAATAACCGTTTTGCCTTGCATCAGCTTTTCAAAGGCCTTTTGGATCAAATATTCATTCTCAGGATCGCTGAAGGCTGTTGCCTCATCCAACACGATAATGGGAGAATCTTTAATAATAGCCCTTGCAATCGCAATTCGTTGCCGCTCACCACCGGAAAGATGGATACCTTTTGAGCCGACTACGGTATGATATCCATCTGGCAGTTTGGAAATGAAGTCATGGCATTGTGCAGCTTTTGCAGCGGCAATAACTTGCTCTTCGCTGGCGGATGGGTTTCCCATACGGATATTGTCCAAAATACTCTGCTTGAAAAGAAAAATATCCTGAAATACAAAACTGACATGATGCATCAGATCGTCCTCGGACATATCACGAACATCCACGCCACCGATGGTAATGCTACCGGAAGATACATCCCAAAAGCGTGAAATCAAGTTTGCAATTGTACTTTTTCCGCCTCCGGATGGGCCAACGATAGCAGTGATCTGTCCTTGTTTAGCAGTAAAAGATACATTTTCCAATGCTTTTTCATTGGTATTTCCGGTATAAGAAAAACTGACATCCTTAAAAACAACGTCATCATTGACGGTTTTTTTAGGATGGCTTGGTTCCGGCATTTCCGGAATGTTCAAGATTTCATCCATGCGGGCTACATTTCCATCAATCTGCATGAAAGACTCAGAGATATACATGATCTTATTCAGTACACCGGAAATTGCCGGAACAAAGATTAGATAGAAAATAAAAGTCATGGAAAATCCGGCAAAATCGTCTGTTCTGGAACCAATCAAAATCCCGACAGGAACGAGGATTAGATAAACGTTATTAATAATTGTGGTAAATGCGGGCATACAGTTTTGCCAGCCAAGGGAAAATTTCAGAACCCATTCCGTATATCCGCTAATGGCTTCTTTCAGTTTCTTAAAAGAAGATGCGGTTTGATTAAATGCTTTTACCACTGACATTCCACGAACATACTCTACAGAGGCATTGTTCATTTCCTCCAGCGCTTTCTGATACTTGCCCATATTCTCTTTCATTTCTCCGCTGCCAAAGCCAATAAACTCTGCAACGAATGCCAGAATAATTCCGACAAGAGAAGCAAGTCCGAACCGCCAATCAACAGCCAGTAAGATAATAACCATGACAATAGGGGCAGTAACAGATGCTACAAAATCTGGAAACTGATGAGCAATGAACCCTTCTACACTCTCAATGTTCTCATCCATGATTTTACGCAGACGTCCACTACCAATCGTTAAATGATAGCCCAAAGGGATTTTGGTGATATGATCGGCAAAAAGAACTTTTAATTCATACAGAGTACCAAAGGCCGCCATATGAGAACTGAAAATAGCCATAAAATACAGCAAGATATTCGCTATAATTCCGGCCAAAGCCATCCACCCATAATTCATGACAGCCCCCATATCCAACTGATCGAGATTGGGGAATACTCCAATAATAGAGCGGATCATGAAATAGACCGCTATGTACGGGATGAACGAAGCAATAGCTGCCAGAGACGAAAGAACTGCCGCCAAGAAAACAAGCCCTTTTCTGTCAGAAGCTAATTCCATGCATCGTGCCAAACCCGTCTTTGGTTTTGCTTGTTTTGACTTTACGTTTGACATAGCATAAGTCCTCCTTAAAAATAAAATGGTGGAGTTAGCAACTTCTAACCCCACCATTAATTCTATCAATCTTTGAAACGCTCTGCTACTCCATCTCTTTGTATAGAGGGCCAAAATAGCCCAAAGATACCAAAAGGTTAGTTGCGACTATATGGTCTTTAGACGATGCCGGCTTTCTGGAAGTGCTTTTTAAACACGCCCTTCGCAATCAGTGCGCCGAGGATTCCCGCAACAAAGGTTACAATAGCGATAATAACTACCATCGTTCCATTCATAAAGCTGTGCAATTCGGTGAGATATTCTGCGCTCACACCATTAGAAGTGGACATATCGTCAACATATCCAGTCATAATGACCATGGGAAGATAAGTACCAAGAGCAAAGAACATCATATACACGGAATAGCCAATAGTATTCAGCCAGAAGCTCTTATAGTTCCCGATCCGGGCCAGCAGTTCCGAAATAATCGCTCCGAGTATAAACCCTACTGCAACCGCCCAGCCTGCTCCGATCAGAAATTCAATCAGGCCAATGACTATACCACTCAAAAGTATACTTCCTGCTTTCGGTACTTTAGCACGCATGAGCATATAAATAATGCCTCCAGGGAGTGCGGCAATTGCGCTGCCAAAAGCAAAGGTTACAACAGTGGCAGCAGAAGCAAAGATGCATATCATTACGACAGCAAAGAACAGTACTGTGAAGATACCGAGTGTTATAAAGTCCTTTGCTTTCATCTTGTCGGATGTACCGACTGTTTTTGTTGTGTCATTCATAAAAAAGCTCCTTCCTAATGATTAAAATTTATATAACTAAGATGAAGTTGTTTCATCAACCCGAATAACACGGGAGCATATCTTCATCAATAGTTCGTTGTCATGAGAAATTACCAGAATGGCTTTTCCTCTTTTGGAAAGTGTTCGCAAAATGCTTGCAACACTTTCCATATTCTTATAGTCTAATCCGCTTGTAGGCTCATCAAAGATAAGTACCTCTGTGTCTCGTAGAGCTGCGACGCCAATAGCTGTGCGCTGTTTCTGACCGCCAGATAGAGACATGGGATGCCGCTCTTTATAAGGCATTAAGTTTAATTCCTCAAGAATGTTATCTATCAGGTTTTCATCCTGTTCTTTTCTGTCAGAGAGAGCCAATTTGAGTTCCTGATAAACACTATCGGTAAAAAGTTGATAATCCGGATCTTGCATCACCAGGTATGCTTTTTGGATTCTTCGTTTTGCCGGAATTTTACTGCCGCTGTAGAACACTTCTCCATATAGTTCTTTCTGTAATCCACACAAAGTTCGGGCCAGTGTTGTTTTGCCGCATCCATTTTTACCAACCACACCGACAATTTCTCCGGAGTAAATGCGAAAGTTCAGGTGTTTTACTATCGGATTGCCTTTTTCATACCCAATTTCAAGATCCTTAACCTCCAGCGCTGGTGTATCATTTCGGGTTGGAGTCAGTTCTGGAAGATTCAACTTCGTAGGTGTATAGCTTCTAAGCCCCAGTTTTTTAATCTGTTCAGCATTGAGCATTGAAAAATCCTTTGCTGTCCTTGATTGTTTCAGCTTTCCCTGTTCCATAAGGACAATACGGTCAGCAATTCCGTTCAAAAAATAAAGGCGGTGTTCAGATATAATAATAGTTTTTCCCTGTGCTTTTATTAGCAGAAGCAATCTCCGTAGTTCTTGAATAGCATCTGGATCGAGGTTAGATGATGGCTCATCCAGGACAAAAACATCCGGGTTTAGAGCATAGACGCTTGCAAATGCTATCGTCTGTTTTTGACCACCAGACAAATCAAACAGATTACGATCCCTTAGCTTTTCAATATGTAGCTCTTTTATTGTCTGCTGATACCGAGCCAGTATTGTTTGATAAGGCATTCCCTTATTTTCCATACCAAATACAATTTCACTGTCCGTGTCCAAACTAAAAAATTGGCTTCGGGGATTTTGAAAAACGGAGCCTATTTTATCTGATAGCTCATGGGGCTGAATATCACGAGTATCAATACCGTCAATAGAAACCGTACCAGACATTTCTCCTTCATAAAAATGAGGAATAAGCGCATTTATTAATCTTGTTACGCAGGTTTTACCACACCCAGACTCACCCGTAAGGACAACACATTCCCCTTTTGGAATTTGTAAAAAGAAATCTTGTAGATTTTCTCTTTCAGCACCGGAATATTGAAAGGATACATGGTCTATATTAATCATTTCTATATCCTCCCGTATATTTGATACTTACAATAGAACAATGCAACAAAGATGGCGACAAATATAAATAGCACCACCAAATCCAAGAGTTGGACTCTTAAGCGTACAAAAGATGTCCGTTGAGCCGGATTATCAATTCCTCTTGTTACAGCCGAAGCCGATAATTCTTCAGCAATAGAGGCAGAGCGCATGACGATGGGGATCGCAATTGCCTCCAAGAGAAGTAACGGACGGGTAAAAACATTTTTCCATGAGATTGCGAGTCCTCTCAATCTCATTGCATCATAAATGCTATGGACTTCTTCACTAAAAGTAGGAAAAAATCGTAATACCATAGAGAATGTAATAGTAATACTTCTCGGAATTTTTAATGAATACATAGCCGCAATTAGTTCGCTCACTTTTGTAGTGGCAATAAAAGTAGAAGCGAACAGAACAACAGGAATCATTACACGAATGAATAGCGTGAAAATTGACAGGATAGTTTCAAACGCCTGGGGAAGAAAGGTGCAAAGTTGCTGTATGGATGCAATCACCAGGTAAAAAATAATATACTTCAAAACTATTTTCTTCTGTCCCATTAAGCATGAAAGTACGCATATAAAGAAAAAGCACACACTGCCAAGAACAAAATCTTTTAGACCAAATACCATGAAGTTAATAAGGATAAACAACAATAATTTTATCCGTGTATCTATGGCAAGCATGAATTATCACCTCCTAAAAAATGGGCTGATGCGGTTAGTTAGTGCTAACTACATCAACCCATTATACATAGTTTGTTAAATATTTTCTGCTCCATTCATCTGAAAATAGACGGGAAATAGCCCATTCTTCCTATCTATTTTTTCGATAGTCCTTTGGGAGCATTCCATATACAGACTGAAAAGCTTTGGCAAACTTGCTTGCGTTATTATATCCTAATTCTAAAGCGATATCGCCTATTTTCATTTTGCCTTCTGTCAACCATTGTGCGGCTAAATTCATCTTATATTTCTTGAGGTGTGCATATGGCGTATCTCCATAAATGTAGGAGAACACCATATGGAAAATAGAAAGGTTCAAATGGGCTTCTTTAGCTAATTGTTCCAAGGATACTTTTTCATCTAAGTGGGAAACCAGATATTCCCGTATTGCCTTTGTGGTTTCAATCTGCTTCTTGTCAAAATACTTGAAGTCACACTCATTTGTCTGAGTCAATTGATCCATGTGGTAAAGTAGTTCGATAGCTTTGATTTTGAAATATCCTATTGGTTCTGTTTCAACGGCTGTATATAACTCGGAAAAAAGATGTTGTAACTGAGGTGGTGTGTCACTGACATACCACTTTGTTTCAATACCCAAAGTTGTACCAATCTTGTCAAGATCAATCGGGATTGCCTGCATCATCCATCGAGTAGATTCAGATAATGCTTGCCGGTCAATTACCAGACTGACACCATAATATTTTTTTAATGGAAAAGAAAAAGAGATTGGCAAATGCTCCGTTCCTGCCACGCCAAAATAGCCCTCTGGTAGATAGGATACTGTATGATTAGCAAATTCACATTCATATCGTCCTGATTGGCAGTGAGTAATTTGAATAATGTCAGAGTTGAACTTCTTAGACTTCATCGCTTCATTCGTTTCAAAGTCCAAAAAGCAAAGCTGTATTCCCTCAAATAAATTATAATTTCTGACAATACCACGACCTTTGCAACCATAATCTACAACTACACAATTTTTATTACTTGATAATACTTTGGCTTGTGTACCATACCAATCTTGATTAAAGTTGTTTATTTTCATTATGAACCTCCCTAATGGTTAGTCAAAACTTACTCCATTTATAATACCATATTGGGAAAGGAACTTCAAGAAATTAGCCCGTTCTGTGTTCCAGCTTCTTAGATCATTTTCAAATGATTATTTCCAATCAAAAACTCGCAGGTTAGAGCATAACCTCTTTCCTGCGAGTTTCATTCATTCTTTTCTTCTGGTGGCACAAATTCCAGCGGATCACCAATCTCACAATTCAATACCGTACATAGTCGTGCGAGAACATCTATATCCAATCGAGTGATCTGGTTCCTGCAGTAGTTGTTGATCTGCGTCCGCTGCATCTCTGCCCGGTGGCTCAACATATTTTTACTTAGGCCGGATTCCTTCAATAGTTCATCCAGCTTGATCCGAATGGTTCCATACTCCACTTGCCAACCCTCCTGCCTGCATAAATTTGTTGACAAGTATAGTGTACCCTTGGTAGAATAGAAAAATAAGATGTAGAAAGTCTTGTCAGACTTTCTACACAGACAAAACAAACAAATCAAATACGGAAACAGGTGGATACAATAAGCAAAATCACATAGTTTTCTTTATTTTGCAATTTCTTGTCAAAATTTGCGGCGGGCCTCGGCAAAAGCTAAGAGAAAGCTACTTAATTCCTAAAAATCCCCTTTTATAATACCCTCATCAAAATTGGATGAGGGGGAAACTACACCTTTCCTGTCAGTTATCCCCGTAAGGGGAGAACATGGCAAAGAGGTACATAGGAACCGGCGAACATCCGCCAGGAAATAAAAAATGTCTTTTACATACCGCAGTCCTCCAGGGGATTGCGGTATTTTTCTATTCGACATCTTTTGCCACATTTCTGCCTTTATTCCCATCGTGTAGTTATTTTTGCTGGCGTTATGCGCTCGTCTTTTGGCGAGCGCATTTTCTATTTGTCGGAAAATGGCGATGGCTGCCGCTTGACAGGCAGCTTCAACCTTCCTGTAGGGGGCCTCCGTCCGTCTGGATTTTCCCAAAAATTCAGACGAAACGGAGGATCTACAGGTGAAGTATGCACCCAAAAAGGTATTTATTATAAAAGACGGAGGGTACCAGGAGCTTACATACGAAGCGTACTGTGCGCTCTGCGAAAGTGATTCATCCTATAAGGATAAGCGTTTTCTTCCTCTGCACGGGATGCTGATGGAAGTAACGGAGGATGATTTTAAGGAGTTCTACCGGAATCAGCGGCGGCAGAAGTATCTGGAGGAACGGTCAATTAACAATCAGGACATTTCCATTGATATGCTGCCAACGCAGGAGTTCCGTGACCGTGATGTTTTATTCGACTCGGATCAGGATGTGGCTGAGAAAGTTCTGAATAACATCTTTCTGGACAAGCTCAGAGAAGTCCTTCCTCTGCTGGATGCGGAAGACCAGAAGCTGCTCTGGTTGCGGCATGGCCAGGAACTTTCCGAGCAGAAACTCGGTGAGATTTATGGCGTTTCCCAGCAGGCGATCAGTAAGCGGCTCCGGAAACTCTATGACAAAATCAAAAAAATGATGGAAATTTAAAAATTTCCGGTTGTAGGCCCCCTCACTTTTCGGCATGTAAAGTGAGGGGGATTTTTCTATCCACCCTCTGGCACCTTGAAAACCGCATATGCAACATACCAGATACTTCCCCTCTGTTGTCGGCAGGAGCTGGCAAGCCACATGATTGGAATCAGGGAAACTTCTTTACACCGCAGAAGAAAGAAGGAAGATTTCCCGGTTCATGGATCAGACGATGCGGGGCAACCGCACCGAAGGCGATGACAGACAGAGGGTTATAATGGTACTTCCGTCCAGTCACAGGCCGAGCGTTGAAGCGGCTTTTTCTTGTTCTGCCGTGAGCCGTCGCAGCCAATGAGGGCGGCCCCGTGAGATCCACGGGGAGGTGAGATTCCTATGGGGCCAAAGCCATGGCCGTTTGGTGTGTTCCCATGCCAGGGGAAATCGGGGATAAATACTGGCAAGCACAAAACGATTGATATCACAAGGCGGCAGTCTGCCTAAAACCAGGCTGCCTGCCTTTTACATAGCAAAGATTGGAGGAAAACCTATGACAAAGGATGAGATCAATCAAGTATTAAATGCTATGGACGGATTCTATGTAGGGTACGCAAACGTCAGCACCCTGAAAGGAATCCGGACACAACAGTATGTTTTTAATATGACTCCGGAGAATATTTCCGGATTTCTCTATACATGGAAAGACCGTGCCGGACAGATTCTGCTGACGGATATGCTGGATCGTCCTGTGCTGACAATGGAAAGTGGAACAATTATACAATGCAAAACAAGGGAACTGGAAAAACAGGTGTATTCTTTGATGCGTGACATCCGATCAGGAAAGAATGTTCCGGCCAGATTTCCAATGGTAACCAGGGAGCTGTTCGATGCCTATATCGATATGGAAGAATCTCTGGTAGGAGAGGCCGAGGTCGAAGCATTGGCCAGAGAAGAACAGCAGGCGGCCTTAGAACTGGGGCTTTGAAGGATAGCCGGAGGTGATTCAAAATGAAAGAAATCAAACGAGGGGATCTGTACTATGCGGATCTTCGGCCAATCATAGGCAGTGAACAGGGCGGTGTCCGGCCTGTTCTGATCATACAGAATGATGTCGGAAATCATTTCAGCCCCACTGTGATTGCGGCGGCTATTACCAGCAGAAGAAAAAATCGGTGGATGCCCACCCATGTGCCGCTGAGAGGATACCGGTGCGGTTTGAGGAAGTATTCCGTGGTTCTGTTGGAGCAGATCCGCACCATTGATCGAACCCGGCTGAAAGATTATATAGGCAGCCTGAACGCCAGGACAATGGACTATGTGGATCATGCCATTGCGGTGAGTTTTGGGCTGGATGAAATCCTGAGCCAGCAGGAGGAACAGAAGGAAAAAAGCAAAGAATGAGCGGTTGTTGGTAGTGCTTCGGTTTCCGTGAAAAAAAGCCGGTTTTTGGTTGGATTTTGTGATAGCTATTCTGGAAACAACACGGTATACTGTGTATTGCGCAAAGGAAGGAGATGAGCGCAGTGAGACGATATAAGGTGGAAACCCTGGTTGAGGGAACGGTCAAATATTACTTTATCCGGGATTGTGAAACATTGGATATCGTATATTTCCCCTCAAAATATCTGAAGTACAAGATTAAATCTCACCGCTCACCAAATACCGTAAAACGTGCGGCCTTTGCGATCTGTTACTACCTGGAGTACCTGAAAGAAATTCCGATGGAAATCCCACAGGTCTATGAATTGGATCTGGAAAAGCAAAACGACCACTTCGTAAATTTCCTGTACTGGCTGAAAGCAGGAAACCATACGGAAAAGAACAATTTAAAAGTGATACACAATGGAACCTGTAATGCATACCTGGAGGATGTGTTCAGGTTCTTTCTTTATATCGAGGGAATGGATGAGCAGCTTGGAAGTCTGAAAGTGCTGTCCTACAATTACCACTTTGCAGTCAATGCGGTGGGAGTAAAAAAGAAACTCCGCTTTCAGGCATTCAAAGGATATCTTCAGCCAGAAGAACGAAATGTCCGGCCAGCAGAGCAAGATGAGATTATTACGATCCTGCAGGCGTGTACGAACTGCCGAGATCAACTTCTTATCCTTCTGCTTGCAGAAACCGGATTTCGGATCGGAGAAATTCTCGGAGTTGATTACGTCCACGACATTGACTACCAGCATCATCTGGTGGGCGTTTACTTCCGGGAAGATAATGAAAACGAAGCCAGAGCCAAGAATGCAGAATATAGGAAGGCTAAGATCAGCAATGACACCTTCGAATTCCTCATGTACTACCTGGCGGAATATCGGGAGCTATTGCAGCATCAGAATTACCTGTTCATCAATATTACAGGGAATACTGCTGGCCAGCCCCTAAAAGTAAATAGCGTCTACGATATGCTGGGCCGGATGGAGAAAAAGACAGGAATTGACCTGACACCCCATATGCTCCGGCGGTACTTCGCCAATATGCGGCGAAAGGATGGGTGGCGGCTGGAGTTGATCCAGCAGGCTCTGGGCCATAAGCATCTGGATACGACGATCCGGTATCTGAACATTATAGATGATGAGTTGATCGAGGCCAGTCAGGAATTTTATGAAAAGCACTCTGCACTATATGGTGTGAAAGAGCTGCTATAGAGGGAGGTGATTCAAGATGCCTGCCTATGCAGCACAATACTGGCGGCAGGAAGAAAAGAAATATGTTCTGCCAGATCAGATTATAGAGGCAATTGACTCCTGTGAAACGGAGGCCCATACCAAAAAACACTTGAAACAGTTTTTTATGACTGTAGGACTTCAAGATCTTTCGGAAATGGATTATCCGCTGCGTGAGGCATACCGAGAATACTTGACATTCCATCTGCACCTCAAAAATATAACCCCTCATCTGAGGGCCTATGACCGGATCAAACAGGCATATATCCGTGAGCAGATGACAACCCTATCCGGGAGGCAGAAATGCCAATGGCGATTAGAAGAAAAGGTTCTGTTTATTCCCTATCATTCTGATCAGAAGTTGGCGATGGAATTTGATACTGTCCGGCATAAGGCAAATATGGTTTGGGATTTTACGCAGCCTGCTCCGTGGCATTTGAAGGAGCAGATATTCACGACATTGAATGCAATCTTGCAGGAAAGCTGTAGAGCGCTAAAACGGTCAGAACATTTGACTGGCCTTCAGAATTTATATAGATTCTGCGTTCAGAACGACATTGCCGATATTGAAACCATAGATGCAGCACAAGAGCAGGCATTCATCCATTACCTGGACAGCGATATAGCTTCCGATACGAAAAGCCAGCAGCGCTTGATGACAGCCCTGAATATTTGCAGGAAGACGGTCTTTCTGCAGAATCCGGAAATCAATTGGAATGCAAACGTATGGTATGTGGAGCGCTTGAACCTTCCCAAACATCGGCTTAATCCGAGCAGTTCGGTTACCACAATATCTTTCAAAGAGATTTCGATGCCGGAGAATCGGGCCTATGCAAAAGAATATATGAAATATCAAGTCGGTATCACCGGTCAGGCGTTTGGAACGATATTTACTCGATATGGTCTGATACAGAGATTCCTGATCTGGTTGTCTGAGCAAGAACAGAATGTATGTGCTTGTACACAACAGCAGATTGAATCCTATCTGGATAAGATACAAGAGGATGGTATTAGCGACAAGTTTTTCAATTCACATATTGCCGGGCTAAAAAACTTCTTCTGGTTCATGGTTGCCCATGGCCATATGAAACGGATACCATTCCAGCCAGAATTCTATCAGAGGAAAGAGATTCCGCAGCACCATGACCGGAGTGTATCTCCAGCAGTGTGTGAAGAAGTGCTTGGAAAACTCCACTTGCTCCCGGAACATCTCCGGTGCATGTACCTGCATCTATGGTGCTTAGGCTTGCGAATCAGTGAGGTTTGTACCTTAAAAGGAAATGCCTACTATCGCCAGAATCAAGATACCTGGCTTCAGGTGTACCAGGTAAAAATGAAGAACTATAAGAGGATTCCAATAGCGGAAGGTCTTTACCAGATCATGCAGGTTTATATCAGGCACCGGCATATTGGGCCAGATGACTATCTCTTCACGAACCGGAATGGAGGCCCATACCGAAGCGCCACCTTCCGGCAGCAAATGAAAAAGTTTTGCCAGGATTATGAGATTGACGGGGGCGAGTACCTATTCCAGTCCCATGACTATCGGCATACAGTGGCAACCATGCTCTATGACAACGGAGTATCCATACAGGGAGTGAGGGATTACCTCGGTCACGATTATCTGGAGATGACAGAACAGTACATTGATTATATGCCGAGGAAGATTGCAAAGGCCAATACAGAATTTTTTGAAAAACCAGGCAATAGTCTGGCGGCTAATCTGAAGAAAGGAGGCAAGTATGGAAAGTAAATGCTATTATAGGGAGCTGGAATGCTATCACAAAACCGACGAAAAAATCCGGCGTAGAATTGGGATCGATGGTTATTATGATTTATCGAAACTCCCTTCACAAACCATGCAGGAACAGTTCCGGGCATTTTTACTGGACAGAGGCCGTCATGTATCTTTAAGAACGATACGCCATAATAGGAAGTTTTTCGAGCAGATTTGTGCGGCTATACAAAGAGTAAGAAAGCCGCCAAATAGCTTCCTGGATTGGGATGTGGCTAAATGGGTAATGACGTTGGAAATGTGGATGCTTGAAAATGGCGTCCCATTGTACAGGAATAAGGTTAGCGTCTATGGAACTGAAAGCCGATGCGAGGCCAGACAGATCGGTTACCTGAAAAGTATCCTGAAATTTTTACAGCCAGAAGACACAAGACCTGAACGGGAAAAAGATGTGTGGGATCTGAGCAAGCTGGGTATTCAGATTAAAGGGAATCCAATTTACAATGTCAAAACCCTGAATTTTATCGGTATTCTGCAAAGCGGAATGCGGGAAGAAGTTAAGCGGGCCATTTACCTGCATCTGAAGCAAGAAAAAATTGGAACTGTAAAACGGGAAGTTACCTCAATAAGCCAGTTCTCAAAGTATCTTCTGGATAAGCAGATTGAGATCCAATCTTGTGCTGAGATCAACAGAGAGCTTCTGGAAGAATATCTGGTTTATAAGGCAACCGATGGATACCCAGGTAGCAGTAGCAGCAATAATATCCTGGCACTGCGATCTGTGCTGGAGAGTGTTGGAAAGATTTTTGAATATGACAATCTGGAGATGCTCTTCATAAATACGGACATTCCTCCGGAGGTGCAGCCAGAGTTCAAGGCTCATTCTGACGCAGAGCTGAAAAGGTTGAATGCACAGATAACAAAATTGGATGTCCAGATTACTCGGTGCATGGTCATTCACCAGATGCTTGGAACCAGAATATCAGATACGCTTACTCTTCGCAGAGATTGCCTGATAAAAAGGAATGGGCTGGATATTATACGAATTCAGCAGGTCAAAACCCGTACCTATGAGAAACCGATCAGCGCTGACCTGGCCGCACTGATTCAGAAAGCGATTGATTATACCGAAGATAGGTATGGGGCAACAGAGTACATTTTCGTAGATGAGAAAGATACCAAGCGGCCACTTCAATATACAACAGTAAAACATAAAGTTCTCCAACTGATTCTGAAAGAAGACTTGCGGGATGATGATGGCAAGCTCTTCAAATTTAACACACATATGTTTCGGAGATCTTATGGCGTCAAGTTAACAGAACTGCATCTGGATGACTGGACAATCGCCAAGCTGCTTGGGCATAAGAATGTTAGCGCAGTAAAGCATTACCGAAAAATGAGCAACCAGCTCCTGGCCGATGAAACCAGACGGGCAAGAGCAGAACAAACAAGAATCCTATTAAAAAGCTTAGATGGATGGGGTGAAGACTATGAGCAAATACGACAAAATGGTTGAAGTCAATCGGGAACGCAGCGAAGAAAAAATAGCTGCAGCAAAACGAGCAATCCGAAAATTGCTGGATCAAGGAGAAAGAGTATCTGTTCCCCAGCTTGTGAAGATGACCGGCGCTTCCAGAGGATTTTTTTATAAGAACCCAATCGTAAGAGCAGAAATTGACCGTGTCATGGAACAGCAGGCCGGAACCATTGATCCACGCAGAGGCATCCTGGATAAAGCAATGGAAGGCCGGATCGATCTGCTCCAGGACGAGATCATCAGACTGCGGCAAGAAAATCAAGAGCTGAGAGCCGAAAATGAAAGGCTTCAGAAAGCACTCAATAAGAAAAGCCGGAGCGATTTTCGCAGGCTGTAAATCGTAAAAAATAATACATAGAGCCAGCGGCAAAACAACCGCTGGCTCTTGCAGTTGTAACCTATGAGTATACACTGCGAAACTTATTGAGACTTCTGCATTTTACGAGCAAGGCTTATAATACAGGTAGACCAAGAAGTCCAGTCACCTATTTGTGCATGATCACACGCTGCAGGAAAGGAATCCCGCCATATGGTCGCAACAAAACCGGAAAACGGGTACACAAAACACATTTGTGCTTTCCGTTAAGCCCAGTGTTTTCAAGGGCTGTCGGGGACGGGCTATATTTTAATATCCGATCTGGTGGGGAATAGCCGCATGGCCCGTAGATTCTTTTGTAGAAAATAATGATTTCACAGGCAAGACGGTGATCCCGTTCTGTACTTCCGCTTCTTCTGGAATTGGTGACAGTGGAAATCTGCTGGCCGATCTGGCAGGCACCGGAGACTGGCAGGAAGGACAGAGATTCAGTTCCAGCCCGGACGAAGCGGAGGTTCAGGAGTGGGTGAACGGACTGGGACTGTAATTGTCAGAAATAGAATATGCAGAAATGTGGGCAGGGTGTTATATGACATCCTGCTCTTTTCCTGCATAAATCTATATTTTATAGGACAATTATAGGACATTAATAGGACAATATGTCCTGTTAAACAGTGATGTAGATGGAAACAATATGAATAAATCAGATGCGATTGACAAAGAAAATAATTTCAAGTATGCTAACAATAAGTAAACAAATAATTTACTTATCGAAAGGAAAGCGGTTATGTTATATGAATATTTGAAAGAAAATTATATTCCAGGAGAACCTATTTTTACCGGGGATATTGATATCCCAGGGATGACAGAAGAAAATCTTAGATATCATTTAAAAAAACTTACTGACAGCGGAAGCATATGCCGATTTGAGCCGGGAGTATACTATTTCCCTAAAATGGATATTTTCGGTGAGCGGATGTCTTTGTCCCCGGATACAGTAGCTATTCATAAGTATATCATGCGCAGGGGAAAGCGGGTGGGCTACTTTTCCGGCTATACATTGGCAAACCGCATGGGATTATCCACGCAGGTTCCGTTTACTCAGGAGATAAGCAGCAATTTTGCTCCGGCATTGGTAAGGAAAATAACGATTAAAAACAGGCAATACATTATCAGAAGACCAGTGGTGAAAGTGACGGAAGAAAATGCGCCGGTGCTGCAGTTTCTTGATTGTCTGAAGGATATTGAAAAATGCACAGAGATGGAGCCGGAAAAATGCGGAAGGATTTTGACAGAATATGCCAGAAAAAATGCTATTACAAAGAAAAAAATCGACAGGTTTATTGTAAATTATCCGATTAAGATATATAAAGCAATATATGAAACGGAGGTGGAGTATGTATCTTCATAAGGATAGAGAAATGTTTAAAGATATGGTGGAACAGACTGCTGAGCAAAGTGGAAGAACACCTATAGTGGTGGAAAAGGATTACTATGTTACACTGATCCTGAAATTATTATCAGAGCAGCTTGATCTGTGTGTTTTCAAAGGAGGGACGTCTTTATCCAAAGAATATCATGTAATCAATCGTTTTTCTGAAGATATTGATATTACTTTCAAAGAGCATATAGGAGAGAGCAGAAGGAAAAAACTTAAGAATGTTGTTTTAAAAGGAATAAGCGAAGAACTGGAAATGCCGATTGCAAACTGGAATGAAACCCAGAGCGACAGGGACTATAACGCTTATTTCTTTTCATATACTTCTGTATTTGAACTGGAAGATGAAAGACTGCCGCAGTATATAAAACTGGAAACTGCATTGGGGTCGTATGCATTTCCGACACAGTCGGTAGAGATACATAATTATATTGGGGATTATCTGGAAAAGCGAAATCGAATAGATCTGGCAAAACAATTTTCCCTTGACAGATTTTCAATGAATTTACAGTCATTGGAAAGGACTTATATTGATAAGATTTTTGCTCTTTGTGATTATTATATGCAGGGAAAATCAAAGCGGTATTCGCGTCATTTGTATGATGTCTATAAACTTACTCCGCTCATTGATTTTGATAATAAGTTTGTCTCATTGGTCAAAGAGGTCAGGGAGCATCGGGCTCAAATGACTGTATGTCCAGCCGCAAAAGAAGGAGTAGATGTATCTGCCATTATTACAGAGTTTTGTGATAATTCCTTTTATGAAGAAGATTATCAGTCTATCACCAGTTATTTTACAGAAGACTTTGTGTTTTATGAGGATACCATTAAGAATATGAGAAAAATTATACAGGACATTTCTTTTTAGAAATCAAACAGGTAAAAATATGGATAATAAAGATAAGATTATTCGGAACAGAGAGAAGAAATGCGTTTATTAAATGAAGAAATTAAGTGCCTTCAGTTACTTTTGTCCCAAGCAGGTATTCCCTATGGAAAAGGTATTCAGGAAAAGGAAAGACCGGCTGCTCGGCAGAAGGATTCTGTCATGAGTGAAACGGAAACAGTCAGGGAGCAATTTGTCATTCCGGAAACGATCACTCAGAAGCACGCCCAGTATTTCTATTCTTTTTTCAAAGGACGGAAAGATGTATACAGTAAAAGAGCAGGAAAGCCGAATCCTAAGACCGGGAAAACAGGATATTATACGCAGTGCTGGAATTACTGGAAGCCGGGTATTTGTCCGAAATATGAAAAAAAGAAAATAAAATGTGCGGACTGCCCGGAACAGCATTACAAAGAGATTACAGGCAAAGTGATCATGTAGCATTTGACAGGTGCAAAGAGTGTGAAGAAAGAGCGGATGGAAGAGAACTTTAATGTGTTTGACTTCAAGCTGGACAGCGATGATTTGGCGAAGATCGCCGCTCTTGACACAGGAATAAGCTGTTTCTTCGACCACAGAGATCCGGCGGTGGTAGAGAACCTTGCCGGTCTGGCCAGAAATGTATAATTATGAAAATATGTCAAATTCAAAAGGAGGAATCATAATGAAATATGCGGCTTTAAATAACGGAGTTAAAATGCCTATCTCATGCATGGCGGTTGGAGTAATGAGACTGCATACCTAGGGACCCCAGAGAATCCTAATATATTTAAAAATGTTCTGGACAATGGCATTGCGGACGGCAGGATCCGTCCGATGATTATTGTCTGTCCCACCTACAACAATACGAGTTCGGAGGACAGCGCTGATTACAGTTTGGCTCTCAGACTGACAGAAAATTACCATAACGAATTAGTCCATGATCTGATTCCGGCTGTAGAGGGAACTTACAGTACATACGCAGAAAGCACGACGCCGGATGGAATCGCCGCATCCAGGGATCACAGAGCATTCTGCGGTTTCTCTATGGGATCTGTGGCAACATGGCGTACCTTTCAGTTCTGCTTGGATTATTTCCGTTATTTTATGCCTTCCAGCGGAAGTCTGACGACAGACGGAGAGTATATGGCATCTGTGGTCAGAGATTCCGGTCATGATTGGGATGACTTTTTCATCTTTGCGGCATCCGGTCCGGATGATTTTGCCTATTCTTCATTCAAAAACCAGATTGAAGCTATGGCGGATGTAAGTGACGGGACATTCCAGTACGCTGATAATGAGCGGGAGGGCAATCTGTATTTCCTGGAGCAGGAAGGCGGAACACATAGCGGAGAATACGCGTTGGAGTACTTTTATAACGGGCTTCTCTGGATTTGGAACGAGTAGAAACGTCTGAACTTAAACATAGGAACTCATCGGTCTCAACAGGAGCGTTTATCCGGCCGCTGATCTGGTCGCCATGTACAAGTGATGCGCATTTATGCGCAACAGGATGCGCCTCGCTTCCTTACCTGATCGGGAAAGCGGTAGGGCATGAGATGTGCGGCGAGATTACGAAAACAGTGCTTTGAAGTGGCGAAAGAATATGGGGCTACTCACCTGGTAGACTATCATAACGAAGATTATCTGGAACAGATAGTAAAAGACAATGGAGGGCCGGTGGACGGAGTGATTCTTTGCGGCGGCAGTGAAAAAGAACTGAGCAAAGGACTGTCTATTTTGAAAAAAGGAGGTACTCTCGTTAACCTGAGCGCTTATTTTGGCGGGGATCCGATAGAAATCGATCCGAGTGTCTGGGGATTCGGCTATGGAGATAAAACTATCAAGGGGTCCGGATGCCGGGGAGGCAGACTATGGATGTCACGGATGGCACAGCTGATCGCGACAGGAAGAATTGCCCCGGAGAAACTGGTCACGCACAGATATCACGGTATGGATAAGATACCGGAAGCCATGGGATTATTCTTAAATCATGACAGGAGTCTGATCAAACCGATCATATATAACGATTAACGAATTTCTTTATATTGGGAACCCGGTATTTTAGCGGTTTTCTCAGATTTTCTCCCTGCGATAGTATGGAGATTGAAAATCAACTGTAAAGAAATTGTTTTCAAATTTAGCCAGGGATGATATGATAGTATCCGTGGGAAAATTTATGTTGTTTACGAGAAAGAATCTGCTTGAAACAGGAGGGAAGTATTTTGCGAAAGATAGAAACCATTGGAATTCCAAGGGGGCTGATGGCCTATAGGGATGGAGTCCTGTGGAGAGAATTCTTTACTCAACTGGGATTCCAGTGCGTAGTAAGCCCATCCAGTGACCGAAGCCTTTTGGAGGATGGAACCGGCCGGGCGGTAGATGAAACCTGCCTTCCATTTAAGATGTACCTGGGACATGTCCTCTGGCTGATGGATAAATGCGATGCGGTTTTTGTTCCACGAATGGGAGGATATCATAAACGAGAGAAAATGTGCACCAGATACCAGGCCCTTCCTGATCTGATCCAGAACATTTTCCGGGACGAGCAGATCCAGATCCTGACGGTCAGTTACGACTGGTATGACAAGACAACGGAGGAGAAGGTCTATCTGAAACTGGGAGAATCCCTGGGACGGAATAAGAAGGAGACGAAGCGTGCTTACAGCCAGGCCAAAAAGTATCAGGAGTCCTGGCTGAAGGCAAAAGAGAAGAAACAGCTTACGAAACTGGAGAATAAGAAAAACAAGGTGCTGCTGGCGGGGCATCCGTATGTACTCCATGACACCTGCATGGGCGGAGAACTGACCCGGATCCTGGAAAAGATGGGGGCGGAAGTCCTTTATACGGATTATGTGAACCGGGGAAACGCTTTGAAGCGCAGCTTTGATTTCTCCAGGGTCATGCCCTGGCTTATCAATCGGGAGATGGTGGGCGCGGCGCTTTTAATGGAAAAGAAAGTGGACGGGATCATACTGGCCAGCGCCTATCCCTGCGGACCGGACGCCCTGGTCAATGATATGCTGGTACGGCGCTTAAAGAATGTTCCGGTGCTGAATCTTACTCTGGATGCCCAGAGCGGCACGGCGGGAGTGGAGACAAGGATCGAAAGTTTTATTGACATTATCAGATATCAGAAGGCAGGCGGCTATGGAAATCAAAATTGACGATAAGAAAAAGATCGCGTTTCCCAGATTTAATCATTACAATTATGCGATCAAATATATTGTGGAGCAGGGTCTGGACGCGAAATACGTGCTCCTGCCTCCCGCTACCAAAGAGACGGCGGAGCTGGGAAGTAAATATAGCCCGGATTATGCCTGCGCGCCTTTCAAGCATACGCTGGGAAGTCTGATCGAGGCGGTAGAGGCCGGGGCGGATGTATTGGTGGAAACAGGGGGATTATGCCGGCTGGATTATTATGGCGTATTGCAGGAAGAAATCCTTCGGGAATTGGGGTACAAGTGTGAATTTATCAATTTGGCCGGATATATGGGGGGCAAAAAAGGAGACTGGCTGAAGCTGGCCAGACATTTAAGTCCCAAACTAAAGGTTTCGAAATTGACGTCCGGCGTCTATGACGGCGTAAAGATGGCGGAATATATGGATGAGATTGAGGCGCTGTACTATCAAAACGCGGGATTTGAGGCGGTAAAGGGCAGTTTTAAAAAGGTATACCGTCAGTTTTATCTGCAGATGCAGACGGCGGAAAACCGCCAGGAAATCCGGGAAGCGTACCAAAAGGCCAAGCAGAAGATGAGCGAACTGGAATTAAAGATTCCAGAGCATCCTGTGCGCATTGGGATCGTGGGGGAATATTTTACCGCCATGGACCCCGGCTCCAATCAATTCCTTCAGGACAAGCTGGTCCGACTGGGGGCGTCTGTATACCGATTCCTGAATGTGACTAACTGTCATTTCCGAGCGAAGGAACCGACCCTGCGGCCCAGGATAAAAGAATACGCAAAGTTTAACATGGGTCCCACCACGACCTGGACATTGAACGCGGCGCTGGACTATGCCAAGAAAGGCTTTGACGGGATCATCCATGTAAAATCCTTTGGGTGTACGCCGGAGCTGGATGCGGTTCCTGTCTTGCAGAATATCAGCAGGGATTATCATATTCCGATCCTGTACTTAAGTTATGATACGCAGGAGAGCGACACAGGACTGGACACACGACTAGAAGCATTTTACGACATGCTGGAGAGGAAGAAGAAGGTATTGCGATGAAGAAAAAGGCGTATCTGGGAATCGACATCGGTTCCATCTCGACAAAAGGGGTTATTATAGACGAAGAGAACAGATTTCTGGCGGAGTGTTATCTTTGGACCGAGGGGAATCCTACCCAGGCTACGAAAAAGGTGCTTCACGCTCTGCGGGAACAGTTTGATGAAGAAACCTATCAGATCGCGGCCTCCGGGACTACAGGAAGCGCCAGAAAGCTGGTGGGAAGTATGATCGGCGCCCAGGTGGTGAAAAATGAGATTACCGCCCATGCGGTGGGGACTACCACTTTGCATCCAGACGTGCGCACGATCCTGGAGATCGGAGGCCAGGATTCTAAGATCATCTGCGTTGAAAACGGGGTGGCGGTAGATTATGCCATGAATACTCTGTGCGCCGCGGGAACCGGGGCCTTTTTGTCCAGCCAGGCACATCGTCTGGGGGTAGAGGTAGAAGAATTTGGAGATATTGCGCTGAAGGCAAAGAAGGCGGCTCCAATCGCGGCAAGATGCACGGTTTTCGCGGAGTCTGACTTGGTCCACAAATTGCAGGTGGGATGTCCCAAAGAAGAGATTATCGCCGGCCTTTGCAAGGCGGTGGCTGGAAATTACCTGAACAATGTGGCGAAGGGAAAGAAGATCGTCGCGCCTGTTGTATTCCAGGGAGGCGTCAGTAAAAACGCCGGCGTGGTCCATATGTTCCAGGAGGAACTGGGGATGCCGGTGCTGGTGGATGAGAGAGGGCATCTTATGGGAGCTTTTGGAATCGCGGTCCTGGCCAGGGAAGAGCAGGAGGAAGGAGCCTTTTCTTTTGATGTTGCCGAGATGGAATTCAAGACCAGAGAAGTGATCTGCGGGAAATGCGCCAATCACTGTGAGATCATCTGCGTCTATCGGGACGGCCTGCTGATCGACTCCTGGGGGAATCGGTGCGACAATGGAGCTGTACGGCAGTAGAGAAGGTTGACAGAGATGATACACGTAGCAATCTGTGACGATGAGAAAGAATTTGTAAAGTATCTGTCAGAACTTCTGCGTCAGTATGGGGCACAGACCAGCCGGGAGATTAAGATCACTGTCTATTACGACGGCCTGGAATTGATCGAAAGATACGATCCTACCATTGATCTGATCTTCTTGGATATCCAGATGCGGCGGGTAGATGGTCTGCGGGCTGCCAAGAAAATCCGGAAGCTGGACGAAAAGGTAGGGATCATCTTTCTGACTACAATGACGGAATATAGTCTGGAGGGGTATCAGTATCAAGCGGCGGATTATATTATCAAACCGCTGAAATATGTGCGCCTGAAAGCGGAGATGGATCGGTTTTTGAAGCGGCTGCGGCAGATGGACGACCCGGCCATCCTGGTATTTAATGACACGGGCAGATATAAGGTGCGGTTAAAAAGCCTGCGGTATATTGAGACCTTTAACCGGAACCTTTTGCTTCACACAGAGGAAGAGAATATTATCTGCTACCGGAGCATGAAGGAGATGGAAGCAGAGCTGAGAGACCAGGGATTCGCCCGATGCCATACCAGTTATCTGGTGAATCTCTATTTTATCCAAGGAGTAAAGAGGCTGGAATTAACATTGGCAACCGGAGAGAAGCTTCCCATCAGCCAGCCCAGAAGGAAGGTGTTTATGGAGAGACTGACAGATTATTGGGGGGAAAGGTTATGATTTTCTTTTTAGACCGGCTTACCTTTCTGGCGCAGTGGGCGTATGTATTTGCCGCCTTTTTTACATTGGCCAGATTCCGGCCGCTTAGAAGAAATAAGATCCTTCAGATAGCCGCGTTTGTGCTGGAAGGGATCTTTTTTAATGTGATCGTTTATTCGGATGACTTTCCGGCTCTGGCATATTCTTTATGCGGATTCCTCCTGTGTCTTGTGATCTTTCATCAGGGCAGTCTGAAGGAAAAGCTGGCGGCCTGTCTGATCTTCTATCCGGCGGTAGTCGCGGTAAATTATCTTATGCAGGATTTGGGAGGAAGGCTGTTTTTCCAACTGATAGGCGTATCTGTTGAGGAACCAGATTTTACCCAGGAACAGCTTTTGATCAGTACGATTTTCTATCTTTTATCTAATATTATCCGTCTGACATTCTGGATCTTAGTCTATTGGCTGCTGAAAAACTGTCTTAAGAAGGTCCAGGAAAATGTAACAGACCGGATGTGGCTGGTGATCGACCTTGTGATGCTGGCGCCTTTTGTAGCGGTATTGTCGATTCTGTATTTTATGCCGAATCATCCGATCAGCGTGTATCCGCCTTGCATCGCGGCAATCTTTACAAGTTTCAGCAGTATCTATCTGATTTCTTATATCTGCGGCGCGATGCAAAGTGAAGCAAGAGCCAGGGAATTGGAAATGCGGCAGGCTTTCTACAAAGACCGGATCAACGAGGAAGAGAGGGTGCGGCGGATCTATCATGATCTGAAGAACCACTTGATCATCCTTCAGGGGAAACAGGGAACGGAGGAAGCAAAACAGTCGATCCAATCTCTTCAGAAGGAGATTGAAAGCTATGAGAATTACCGGCATACAGGAAATGATTATCTGGATATGCTCCTGCGGGATAAGATGCGCGCGGCAAGAGAGAAAAAGATAGATTTTACGGCTTCTTTGCAGTTTGGGGACGGCGGGTTTATCGATCCGCTGGATGTAAGCACAATCTTTGGAAACGCATTGGATAATGCTATGGAAGCTTGCGAGCGCCTGCCGGAAGATATGCGGTTTATTACGATGAAGGCAGGGCGGCTGAGGGATATGCTGGTGATCACGATAGAGAACAGCCGGAGGATGGATCAGCTGTACGATGGGAAAACAACGAAAAAGGATCGCTTTTTGCACGGACTGGGGCTTATCAATATCAGGACAGCCGTGGAAAAATATGGTGGGGAGTGTGTGACAAAGGCTGAGAACGATATTTTTGTATTGAAAGTGACAATTCCGGTGGAAGATAAAAAATAGATTGACACAGTGTCAGGATTGTGGTATTTTAAAGGTGTTGACACGATGTCAGAATTGAATCCAAAAAGGAGGAGTTGCAAAATGTTAGGAAATTTTTCATACTGTAATCCCACGAAATTGTATTTTGGAGATGAATCTTTAAACGCGCTCAATACAGAGCTTCCGAAATACGGGAAAAATGTGGTGCTGATCTATGGAGGCGGTTCGATCAAGAAAAACGGCATTTATGACGAAGTAGTGAAGATCCTGGAAGAGCAAGATAAAAATGTGGCGGAAATCTCTGGCGTAATGCCGAATCCTACGGTAGAGAAGCTCTATGAAGGCATGGAGATCGCAAGGAAACATCATGCGGACTTCCTTTTGGCAGTAGGAGGAGGTTCTGTCTGCGACTATGCTAAGGCGGTCTCTGTATCAGTAAACTGTAAGGAGGATCCATGGAAGAAATATTACATCCGTTTTGAAGAGCCGGAATGTGAGACCCTTCCAGTAGGCTGCGTACTGACCATGGTAGGGACTGGTTCTGAGATGAACGCGGGGGCGGTGATCACAAATCACGAGACAAAACAGAAGATCGGCCATGTGTTTGCGGATGAAAAGATCATGCCCAGATTTGCGATCCTAAACCCCAAGTATACGTTGACTCTGCCGCATTATCAGATGGTGGCGGGAATCTACGATATCTTTAATCATATCTGTGAACAGTATTTCTCCGGAGAGGATGATAATACCAGTGATTATATCAGCGAGGGCCTGATGCGTTCTGTTCTTCATTCCAGTCGTATCGCCAACAGGGATCCGCAGGATTATGAGGCCCGCAGCAATCTGATGTGGACTGCGACATGGGCACTTAATACTCTGGTTTCCCGCGGAAAGTCTACAGACTGGATGGTCCATATGCTGGGACAGTCGGCAGGCGCTTATACAGACGCTACCCATGGGATGACGCTGGCCGCGGTTTCTCTGCCTTATTACCGTCATATCCTGCCATACGGATTGCAGAAGTTTAAACGGTTTGCCGTTAATGTATGGGATGTGGATGCATCGGGAAAGACAGACGAGCAGGTGGCGCGGGAAGGACTGGACGCCATGGAAAGCTGGATGAAGGAGTTGGGGCTTGTGATGGATCTGGCCCAGCTTGGAGCTGACAAAAATATGGTGGAAGGTATTGCGGATGGAACGCTTGTCATGCCTGGCGGCTATAAAGTTCTGGAACGAGATGAAATCGTGGAGATCATAAAGGAAAGTTTTGGAAAGGAGAGCTAGTAAGATGAGTAAAGTATTGATCGCATATTTTTCGGCCAGCGGAGTGACCGCAAGAGCAGCAAAAGAAATGGCGGAAGCGGTAGGCGCGGATCTCTATGAGATCTGTCCGGAAACGCCCTATACTGCCGCGGATCTGAACTGGATGGACAAAAAGAGCCGCAGTACTCTGGAGATGAATGATCCGTCCTGCCGTCCGGCGATCGCGGGGAAGGTGGAAGATATGAGCCAGTATGATACGGTTCTGGTAGGCTTCCCAGTATGGTGGTATGTAGAGCCGAGGATCGTAGACACCTTCCTGGAGAGTTATGATTTCTCCGGCAAGACAATGATTCCTTTTGCTACCTCTGGCGGAAGCGGCATCGGGAAAGCAGAACAAAGCCTGCAGTCCCACTGCCCGCAGGGAGTCTGGAAGAAAGGGAAGCTTCTGCATGGGTCTGAAGCGGTAAAATGGGTGAAAGGAATTGTATAAAAGGGAAAGGATGGAACAGTTATGCCAAAGGGTTCGGAAGAATTGACGAATGCGAGAAAAGAAGAAATCATCAATGCCTGCGCTTCTCTCTATGAGACGATGGGATTTAAAGATATTACGATCCGGGATATCGGGGCTAAGACCTCTTTTACCCGGACTTCGATCTACAATTATTTCCAGACGAAAGAAGAAATCTTTCTGGCTCTTCTCCAGCGGGAGTACGAAGCCTGGACTTTGGATCTGAAAACCCTCTTGGAGGGGGACGATACCTTATCTCTTGAAAGATTTGCCTCGGAACTCGCCCATACATTAGAGCCGCGGGAATGTATGCTGAAGCTGGTATCTATGAATCTCTATGATATGGAAGGAAACAGCCGCATGGAGAACCTGGTGGCGTTTAAGAAGGTATACGCGGGGGCGATGGAGGCGGTCGCCTGTTGTCTGGAAAAGTTCTTTCCTGCTATGGCGGCAGAGGATATCCAGGAATTTCTTTATGCTTTTTTCCCATTCTTGTTCGGCGTCTATCCTTACTCGGTGCCGACCAAAAAACAGCGGGAAGCGATGGAAGCCGCGCAGGTCAATTATGCCAGGTATACGATTTATGAGCTTACAAGATCCTTCGTTTTTAAACTGTTAAAATCCTTTTAATGATTCATAGCGATGGCAGAGGAAAGACGTGTATTAGTTTTTTCCTCTGCCATCTTAATTTACGCGTTAGATATTGCAAGGTTTCATGTCTTTTCTATAATGGAGAGAGTTTCGAAAAGGAAGGAGAAAAGACATGAGTATTTTAAGCGCAGATCATTTGACGAAACAGTACGGAAGTGAACCCAATATTGTCCGGGCGCTGGACGATGTGAGCATTTCCGTGGAAAAGGGAGAATTTGCGGCGATCGTCGGAACCTCAGGAAGCGGCAAATCCACCCTTTTAAATATGCTTGGAGGCCTGGACCGTCCCACCAGCGGATCCGTCCGGGTAGGAAAGTATGAACTTGGGAAATTAAAAGACGAGGATCTGACGGTGTTCCGGCGCCGCAGGATTGGATTCATCTTCCAGAATTATAATCTGGTGCCGGTCCTGAATGTCTATGAAAATATTGTGATGCCGATCCAGTTAGATGGAAAGAAACCGGACACGGCGTTTATCCAGGAAGTAGTTACCCTGCTGGGACTGGAGAAGAAACTATACAGTATGCCAAACCAGCTCTCCGGAGGGCAGCAGCAGAGAGTGGCCATTGCCCGCGCCCTTGCCAGCAAACCGGCGATCATTTTGGCGGACGAGCCTACCGGCAATCTGGACAGCAAGACCAGCGACGAAGTGATCGAGCTTCTGAAGGTTACGGGAAAGAAGTTTGACCAGACCATCGTTATGATCACCCATAATCCGGAGATCGCGGCCAGGGCGGACCGCCGCATCCGCATCGAAGACGGAAAGATCGCAGAAGCGGAGGCGGCGCTGGCATGAGAGAGAAAAAAGAACAAAAAAAGATGCTGCGGACCCTGACGAAAAGAAGTTTTCGGCAGAAAAAGGGACGCAACCTGGTAGCGGTGCTGGCTATTTTGATGACAGCAGCCATGTTTACCGCGCTTTTCACACTGGCCCAGAGTATGGGAAAGAATCTGACGGAAATGTATCTGCGCCAATCAGGTACTACGGCCCATGCTTCCACCAAGTCTATCACCGATGAGGAGATTGAAAAGATTGCATCCCATCCAGATGTAGTAAGCTACGGGAAATCCATTGTACTTGGGATCGCGGAAAATGAGGCCCTCTCCGGGCGGCAGGTAGAGATCCGCTGCGCCAATGATCAGTATGCCAAAAACGATTATGCCTGGCCAGAGGAAGGGAGAATGCCAACGGAGAAAAATGAGATCGCCCTGGATACGCTGACTCTTGAAAGACTGGGAGTTCCCGCCAAGCTGGGCGAAGAGGTGACCATCGAGTGGAGACCCGATGTGACCAGTGATACCGTGACCAGGAGTACCTTCACCCTCTGCGGCTGGTGGGAAGGGAACCTGTCTTCCTACGCCAGCATGGCTTGGGTCAGTGAATCCTTTGCCCTGGATGCCTGCGGCGGGAGAGAAGCGCCGGACGAGGGACAGGTCTTAGGACAGCGGATGATGGGGATTTCTTTTGATAATTCCAGAGATATTGAGGAGAAGACAGCCAAAGTACTGGAGGACTGCGGAATCACGGATGTGGAGTTCAGCCCTAATCTGACCTATTCCAGTGAAATGCGCCAGCAGATCCTGGCGGAGAATTTTCCAATGTATGTAGGGATGGTGCTGGTATTTCTGGCGGGATATCTGATCATTTACAATGTGTTCCAGATCTCTGTGGCATCAGATATTCAATTTTACGGACGGTTAAAAACCTTGGGAATGACGAAAAAGCAGCTCAGGAAGATCATCTACGGACAGGCCAACAGGCTTTGCCTGCCTGGGATCCTGGCAGGTCTTCTGCTGGGATACCTGTTGGGAATGGTTCTGGTTCCGATCCTGCTTTCCTCTTTGGAAGGGCAGGCAGCGGTGGCGGCAGACCCGGTGATTTTCATAGGTTCTGCGGTATTTACCTATGCGACGGTGCTGATCTCCTGCCTGCTTCCGGCCAGGCTTGCTGGAAAAGTATCTCCGGTGGAAGCTCTGCGCTATACCGATGCGGATACAAAGATCAAAAAAGTTTATAAGAAATCGAAGAATGGGGCGAAGATCCCCGGTATGGCCTGGGCGAATCTGTGGCGCAGCAAGAAGCGGACGTTTCTGGTCATTGCCTCTCTTACACTGGGAATGGTACTGATGAGCTTCTTCTATGCAAGAAACGCAAGTTTTGATATGGAGAAATATCTGATGGATTATGCGGTGGCAGACTTCCAGATCGATGATGCCACGAATGAGGCTGTGGAAGGCTATCAGCCAGACAGCCAGACCATCAGCAATGAGCTGTTGGGCGAGATCCAGGGACTTTCCGGCCTGGAAGAAGACGGAACCCTTTATTCCCGTGAGACAATGGGTGTTTTAACTGAAAATGCCAAAGAAAATTTTGAGAATTATTATACCCAGGATGTACTGGATGAGTTTGCGTCCTTTGATCCTACGTTCCCACAGTGGAAAGAGACCTATGATAAGGCGCTGGCGGGAGAAGCGGTGCCATTTACCGTCTATGGAGCGGACGGAGTGATCCTGGAAGCGGCGGCCAGCGAGCAGTTCCTGTTAAATGGAACCTACGATGCGGAAGCGTTTGCCACAGGAGAATACGTACTTGCCATCGGTCCGGCGGTGGATCCGGGAACCGACATTCCTATGTACGATGTGGGAGAAAAGGTGGAGGTAGAGGGACGGACCTTTACGGTGATGGCAGTTCTTTCACCCCTGCAGCCTATGGTGGAAGGCGCGGCTCCTAATTTTGACATCCCATTGATCCTTCCGGCAGATACCTTCCGGGAAATCTGGCCGGAGGGGACGCCGAGAAAGTATTACTTTAATGTGGAGGAAAAAGCGCAGGAAGAAGCACAGACCCTTCTGGAAGAATATCAGGCGAAGGAAGCGCCGGCGATGAATATCACTTCCCGTCAGAGTCTGATCCAGCAGTATGAGGACCAGACACGGTCTTCCGCGGTAATGGGATACGCCATCAGCCTGATCATTGCTTTGGTAGGAATCCTGAATTTTGTCAACAGTATGGTGACGGCTATTATTTCTAGAAAACGGGAATTTGCTATGATCCAGAGTATTGGAATGACGAAACGGCAGCTTCGCCAGATGCTGATATTCGAAGGATTGTACTACGCGGGACTGACGCTGGTCATTTCCTATATCCTGGGCGCAGTCACTGTAGGGGTGATCGTACGGGCGCTCACTGCAGGCGGATACACCACCTTCCAGTTCACCTTGCTGCCGCTCATCGTGTGTACACCGGTGCTGATCCTGTTTGCGGTGCTGATTCCCTATCTGTGTTTCCGAAATCTGGAAAAACAAAGTATTGTGGAACGTCTGCGGGCAGTAGATTAGAACGAGTAAGAAAACAAAAGCCTGTATCTTAAAAGGAGTGCTGAACTCCTTAAGATACGGGCTTTTTAGTGGACAAAATTACATATCCCAATAGTTTTCCAGGCAGGCTTTGGCGTCTTCGTAAGTAAGAGCATAACTTTCCTGGATCTTCTCCAGGATTTCGTCTTTTGACAGCCGCAGATCCTGCAAGATATGAATAAGGCGTTTCAAGCCGTCCGCCTCTCCAGCCTGGTAGCCATGAGCCTCTCCGGCCTGGTAGCCGTCCTCGTAGCCTTCCTGCTTCATTGCTTTTTCATATTTTTCCTGATCAAAGGTTTCCAGTACCATCTGCACTACCTCCGCTCTCT
>OGXS01000110.1_pt1 | contig 82182 bp, 132 predicted proteins | sample 1576371 | NCBI WGS metagenome assembly OGXS01 (sample SAMEA3541475, study PRJEB24748) | human gut metagenome | biome: human gut; feature: human-associated habitat; material: faeces | place: China | collected 2012
AATCAACCCATTTCTGGCTGCCGTCACTGCGTGCAGGACTGTCAAAGTAAGTATTAACACCAGGATAGGTTTGGTCAAGGATGCTGATAAGATTATTCTTCATGGCTGTTTTATGCTTCATGTAGAAGCCAAACTGACGGTTCATGGTTTTAAGCTGATTGCGTAATTCATCCATAACACTATACTGTTTAAGATTTTGCCATTTGTCAAGTGCATAGCGTGCAATCTTAACGGCATCCGCTTTATCAGATTTGACTTTACGAAGGGAATCATTATCAAAATCCTTGATAAGTTTGGGGTTAATGGTACTGACGAAAAGGTTAGCCTCTGAAAGCTGATGGGCAAGGACTTCGTAGTAACGTCCTGTATGTTCCATCACGATTCGTGACTCACCTTCAACAGAGTTGATGAGTTCTACAAGTGAATTAATGTCACTGGTTGTGTGTTTGATTTCAAAGGGGGTGGAAACAATTTCACCGAAAGGTCGCATGATAGCAACCATACTTTTACCCTTAGAAACATCGATACCTACTGCGTTCATAAATTTGTCACTCCTTAAGATTATTGCAATGGATAAGTACCAGTTTTACTCATTGCCTATTCAATCTACTGTGGTGTGACGCGAATGCACCTATGGCGATTCAACCTGCATAAAACGAACGCTGCGAATGAGGAGCTGGTTATCAGTCTTAATTACGGACGCGGAGTCCAAGAAAGTATTCGATATACCGATTGCTCCATCATTATACAGCTTAAGCAACAAGATGGATAATTCCTTACTGGCTGTAAGGGATATTAACCATAAATATATTGTAGTAGAAAGTATATGTATGACAAAACAAGAAGCGGTAGTAGTTGAAACCTACACAGGAATTTGTATGCTTACAGGGGATGACTGAAGACTTGCATACGAATACGCAGAAAAACTTTTAGGTCATCCGATATATACACATGAATTCCCGAAGTATGCTGATAAGTTGAAAGAACTTAGCAAGCCAGATTTTATTGAAATTTGTAGAAAGTTAGGTGATTGAATGAATCCAGTATTTATATTTCTAGTGATATGTGGAGCGGCAGTAGTATGGTTTCTGCTTTACAAATTATTTCAACCACTAGGTAAATTATTGAACCACATTGGCAGAAATGCTATTGATGAGTTAAATAAAGATGAAAGTCAAAAAAAGGAGGATAATAAATGAAAAAAGGACTTTTAGGCGGAATTGGATTAGCTGTTGTTATTGTAGCAGGACTTATCTGTATTGCAAAATGCACAGTAAGAGTTCCAGCAGGATATATCGCAGTTGAGTATAAAATGAATGGTGGTATTTCAAAAAATGTACTTACACAGGGATGGCATGTGATTTCACCAACAGTAAAAACTTCACTGTATTCCGTTGGAATCGAGCAGTCTTATCTTACATCTGAGGATAAGGGCGATTCTCCAAAAGATGAAAGTTTCAAGACACCAACGGCAGATGGAAAATCGCTTCAAGTCGACCTTGAATTTTCTTATAAATTCGATCAGAGCAGAGTAACTGATGTATTTACTCAGTTCAAAGGACAATCCGGTGAATCCGTGAAGAATACCTTTATTAAACCAAAGATGAAAGCATGGACGCAGGAAGTAACTGCGAAGTATCCAGTAACAGATGTTTTTGGTGATAAACGCCAGGAACTGAATGAAGCACTTGACGAATATCTTAAGCAGAAGTTTGAGCCATACGGAATTATTATTGATACAGTAAACTTTACTTCCATTTCCACTGATGATGAAACACAGGCTGCAATCCAAAAGAAGGTAAATGCACAGCAAGAATTAGAACTTGCTAACATTGAAGCTAAAACAGCCAAAGTACAAGCTGATAAAGATAAAGAAGTTGCACTGATTGCTGCTGAACAGGAAAAGGAGAAAGCATCTATCCAAGCGGAACAGGCCAAAATTGATGCAGAAGGTAAAGCTGAAGCTATTAAGATTAAAGCAGAAGCTGAAGCAGAAGCAAATAGAAAAATCGCAGAATCTCTTACTCCCGAACTGATTGAAAAACAGAAAATTGATAAATGGAATGGTGAAGTACCAAAAATTCAAGGAAGTAATACTTCTACCATCGTAGATACAAGAGATATGACAGCTGATGAGAATGCTAAATAATAAATAAAACAGTCAAGAGAGCCACATGAGAGCCAGACTAAATCCTAAAAAGAAAGGAGGTCTGGCTCTATTTTTATGGGAAAAATTACAGAAGGTTCGCTTGAATGGTATCGGACAGTCCTAAATCAGATTATCAGTAGCGACATGACAATCTATCAAAATCAAAAAGATTGCCTTGATTTGCTCTTAAATATGAATATTGACCTTCCTTTCGACAAGAACCAAGAAGCAAGGAAAATGGCTATGAAAGTAAGTCAATACTCACATAACATAGCAGAGAAGTGTGCTGCATTAACTGGTAGTGGTGACTTTGATGATATCTACTGGCAGTATTTGTTACTAGAAGCACCACATTTATTTGAAAGTTACTTGCTTTATATGGAAAAAAATAGACCGGACAGCAAGAAATTTTATATTCCACGAAAAAAAACACTGCATGTGGTAGCCAAAGACCTACAAGATTTGGAAGAAAGAAAGATAGAGTTTTACGGTTTATCACTTCCAAGCCGTGTTGGAAAATCCACTATGTGTATTTTCTTTATGTCATGGATAATGGGAAAAAGACCGAATAGTCATAGCGCCATGGGTGGTCATTCTGGAAAACTGGCAAAAGGATTTTACGGAGAACTTCTTAACCTCATTAATACACAGGAATACAACTACAGTGAAATTTTTCCGCAATCGAAACTTCAAAAACAGAGTGCTGATGATTTTGAAATAAACCTGGACAAACCAGACCGATTTGCAACAATGACTTGCCGTGGTATTGAAGGTACTTGGACAGGTGCCGTTGACATTTCTTCCGATGGTTATTTGTACGTGGATGACCTTGTAAGAGATAGGCAACATTCATTAAGCCCTACCCGATTGGAAAATACATATCAAGAATATCTGAACAAGATGGTTGACCGTAAGATTGATGGTGCAAGGGAGCTTATGGTTGGAACTAGATGGAATTTATATGATCCTCTTGGGAAAATTGAGAAGCTAAATCGGGATAATCCAATGTATCGGTTTAGAAAAATTCCAGCTTTGAATGATGAGGGTAAATCGAATTTCGATTATGAGTATGGCGTTGGATTTTCAACAAAATATTATGTCGATATGAAAGCTAGGCTAGATGCTAACGAATGGGAAGCCAAATATCAGCAAAAGCCCTTCTTGCGTGAAGGAATTGTGTTTGCAGCTGACGAATTGAGATATTATAACGGCGTTCTTCCAGAAGGTGGATTTGTTAAAAATGTTTCTGCCTGTGATGTTGCGTGGGGTGGTGGTGATAGCTTATCAATGCCAGTGGGTGCAGAATACGAAAATGGAGATGTATATATTTATGATTGGATTTTCAGCACAGCACCAAAAGAAGGAACATTGCCATTAGTTGTTGGAAGAATCATGGGAAATAATATTCAATCCATTAATTTTGAAGCAAATAATGGTGGAGATATGTATGCCTATTATGTAAACGAACGCTTGAAAGAACATAAATACGCTTGCAGCACGACAAGTACAAAAGCACCTTCAAAACAAGCAAAAAAAGAAAAAATAAATCAATATTCCGGGGATGTTAAGCAAAATTTTATATTTTTGGCTCCGAAATATCAAGATAAACAGTATCAAAAGGCTATGGATGAATTAACGACCTTTGTATATATTGGCGATAATGAGCATGATGACGCCGCAGATGGAGTTACACAGCTTGCAATAACACTTGCTGGAAAAAGATTTGCAGAAGTAAAAGCAACCAAAAATTTTATGTGGGGAAGGAGATAGAATATGATGACTGCAACTCAATATTTACGACAGATTGAAAATTATGATAACAGAATCAAAAACAAGCTTATCGAAGAAGAACAGCTCAGTTCTCTTTCCACAAGTGTATCTGCAATCCCTGTTGGAGAAAAGGTACAAACTTCTGTAAAACGTGATCCGATGGGAGATATGGTTGCAAAGATATTTGATCTGCGAGAAGAGATTTCAAAAATGATATCCGAATTTTTACAAAAAAAACAGGAAATAGTCCGAACCATAGAACAGGTTGAAGACCCGTTGCTATACAACATACTATTTAAGCATTATGTTGAGTACAAATCATTGGTTCGTATTGCAGATGAGATGGGTTATTCAGAGATTCACATTAAAAAAAAGCATTTAAAAGCCATAGCAGAAATAAAAAAGATAAAAGGTTTTGAAAGATGATACCAAAATATACTGAATGATACCTTCAATATGTGTAAAATATAAAGTAGAGCATTGGATTAAAATATCCAGTGCTTTTTATTTTACAGAAAGGATGGTTCGGCTCGTGAGAAATACAATGAATTTTGTAGATTTATGCCGAGGTGAGTTCGGGCGAAAAGTAGCCTACACAGGCGTTGACCGAATCACTCCACAAAATGTAGTAAAAGTAGTATCAGATACAATTGGCATACATAATAGAAACCGAACATTGATTGATTATCTGTATCGGTACATGAAAGGCGATCAGCCGATATTGTATCGAAATAAAATAGTACGTCCAGAAGTTAATAACAGAGTGGTTGAAAATCACGCATTTGAAACTGTAAAATTTAAAGCTGGACAGATTTGTGGAGAGCCAATCCAATATGTATGCAAAAAGAAAAATGCGGATGAAAAAATAAATGAGCAAGTTGACCTTCTGAATGACTATTTGGACGAAGCCAATGCAGATGCAAGAAACATCCAAAGGGCAATATATCAGAGTGCAACAGGAACTTCCTATAAGGCTATTCTGAAAGAAGAGGACTGGACAAAAAACGGAGATTTACCACCGTTTAGAATCTTTATTCCATATCCTGGTGATTGTTACATTGTATACTCACAGAGAAATGGGAAACCAATGCTTTCCGTGCAGATTTTAAAAGATGAAGATGAACAGCAATATTATTTATGTTATTCAAAGAACCAGTTTTTTGAAATCAAGAATGGAAAAGTGACTAACTACGGCATCAACGGTTTTGGAGGGATTCCTATTGTTGAATGTCCAAACAATCATGACAGGCTTTCGGACGTTGAAATTGCAATCACATTATTTGATGCAATTAACAAATACCAGTCTGATAGATTAAATGGCGTTGAACAGTTTGTGCAAGCCTTTATGAAGTTCAAGAACTGCGAGGTAGATGAAAACGAGTTTTTGAAAATGGTAAAACTTGGTGCCATCTCTGTTAAAGATACTGGAAATGGCTGTCAGTCGGATGTTGAACTGATGACCGCTGAATTGAATCAATCAGAGAGCCAGGTTGCAAAGGATGATATCTACAATAATATGCTGATTGTGGAAGCAATGCCAAACCGACAAAGCAATAGCGGAGGAGATACAGGAAATGCTGTATACCTTCGTAATGGATGGGACTTCGCAGAAAGAGATGCAAAATTGGTAGAAGCATTCACCAAGGAAGCTGAAAAGGAATCTGCCAGAATCATTCTGAATATTATTCGCGGCACATCAAATGATGTTAATATCTCAACGCGAGATTTCGATGTAAAGATAACCAGAAACCCGACAGACAATATGCTTGTAAAAGCACAGGCACTTGATTATCTGTTCAAAAATAAAATTCATCCGCTTATTGCACTGATTACTTGCGGTTTATTTAGTGATCCGCAGAAAGTCTACGAAATGAGTTTACCGTATCTGGGAACTATTTACCCGGAACTGGCAGACCCGGAAGCGGAAATGCAGAAAGCACAGCAATTACTTGACGGAAAGTTTCAAAATCCGTCCAAAACAGAACCAATGGCAAATTCTCCATCTAACGAAGAATGAACCAAATTTCGATTATTTAAGGAGTTTTAGAGAAATCTAAGGCTTCTTTTTTAATACCCAAAATCAAATAAATTGCAACAGCCCGTGAGCGTAAATCGGGTACAGACCATGTGCGGAGCGAACCGTGTTGAAAAAGCGTATTGGACTGGAAGAAAGGAGATTTCAATGACAAGAGAACAGGCAAAACAGGCACTTATCGGTATGGGAGTTGCAGAACCTTCCGAGGAACAGGTTTCTAAGCTTCTTGATTCTATTTCTGCTGAAACTAAGAAAGAGAAAGACAAAAATGTTTCTCTGAAGGAAAAAGCTGAAAAAGCAGATTCCCTGGAAAAAGAGTTGGAAGAGTTGAAAAAGCAGAACATGACCGAAGCAGAACGGCTAGAAGCTGAACGAAAGAAAGAAAAGGAAGCAGTGGATAAGGAGTTAGCTGATTTGAAAGCTGCGCTTGCAGAATCCAACAAAAAAGCCCTTACCAGTGAAATTACTTCTATGTTCGCAAATGCAGGACTTTCAACCGAAACATACGCGAGTGCTATTAAAGCATACGCATCTGCACCGTATGAGAAACCAGAAGATGCAATGAAAGAAGTCGAAACTTTTGTTAAGGGAGTTTCCGAAGCAAATAAAATAGCACTTGATACCGCAAAAGCAGCTTGGGAGAAGGAAACATTGGAAAACACTCCGAATCCGGGCGGCGGTAGTGGTAGCAAACAGGAAAAAACTAGTAAAGCGTCTGAGTACGCTAAACAGTATTCAGCACGTATGAACCCAGAAGTAAAACCGGCTGATGATAATGCACCAGCTAATTTCTAAGAAAAGGAGATTTTAAAACATGGCTTTCATGAAAATTAAGCAGTACGAATCTACCCCGAATATTCTTGAATCTGAGGTAGGACTTGTACTCAAAACTTACACAGCAGATCAGACAAATGCAGTTGCAGTTAATGACAGAAAAATTATTAAGGCAGGTTCCGTATACCCAACAAACGCAACCGGCGCAAAAGGTCTTGTGTTTGAAGATGTGGATATGACAGACGATGAGAAGCGTCCAATTTCCGTTATTGTTGCCGGACGTGTCCTAGAAGACCGACTTCCCGCAACTGTTGACACAACTGCAAAAACTGAATTACAGGCACTTGGAATTGTGTTTGTAGAAGAAACCGAAGTTGTATTTTAAGGAGGATAATAAGCAATGGCATACAATGTATTAGAAGCAATCAGCGAGGAAGAAAGACTTAATTTCTCCCAGAATTTCTCTGTTAAAAGACCTGGAATCCTTGATACCATTTTCCCGGATGTAAAAACAGATTACTGGAAGGCTGAATACTACAGACTTATGAGCGGACAGCGGCTTCCGGAAATCGCATTTGTACACGCCCTTGACACCGAAGCGGAAATCGGTTCCAGACCTGGTTTTGAAAAGGTGTTGACCGAGAAACTTCTCATTAAAAGGAAGCTCAATCAGTCCGAGAGCTTACAACAGGCTATCGAGAACGGTGTACCAGATAATGAGGAACTTACAGACTTTGTATTCGATGACGCGACAAACCTTTTTGAGGCCGTCCTTGCCAGAACCAAAGTTATGAAAGGACAGGCACTGTCTACTGGAAAACTTGTTATCAAAGAAAACAAAGTGGACATGACTATTGATTTTGGAGTTCCGTCTGAATTAAAAATTACCATTACAGACTGGTCTAAACCAGATTCTGATATTATGGGTGATATTCAGAAAATGGTTCAGCTTGCAGAAGATGGCGGCTATGTTGTCAATAAGGCAATTACCTCTCTTAAAATGATTAACAACATGAGAAACAACACCGGAATGCAGACCGCAGTTCTTGGCGCAGCAAACAAACGTCTTCTGACGAAACAGGAGCTTGCAAACCTTCTCATGCAGGAGTACGGAATTACAATTGATCGCTGTGACGAAAAATTCCGTTACAGAAGCAAAGGCATTGTTAAAACAGGTAGATATTTCAAAGAAGATGTATTTACCCTGTATGAATCTAACCAGGATGGCTCTTTTGGTACTGGACTTTGGGGCGCAACACCAGAGGAAAAAGAGTACCGTCAGTTCATTCAGCAGCAAAACCGTTCCTTTATTACCATGTCCATGTGGGCTACGCCAGATCCAGTTGCAGTATGGACGAAAGCTTCTGGAATGTTCATCCCGGTTGTACCGAAAGCAAACGGCGGTATCGTGATCGGTACCAAAGCGGGGGAATAACCGGGCATAGTCTCGATGAAAACAGCCAGTCACCATCTGTAGCAAGTGTGAATGATACATCAACACACAAGTATACAGAAAGCGAGTTGTCTAATATGACTGTATCACAGTTAAGACAACTTGCAAGTGATAACGGCTATGCCCTAGCAGCAACTAATAAGGCTGGAATAATATCAGAGATTTTATCTCAGCAAAGGTAGGTGATTAAATGGACGAACAGCTTATAGAGGACTTGACAAATTATCTTGAAGATGATTCAGAAACTGCGAGGATGATTCCTCTTTCGGCAAAGAGGGCTATTCGTTCATTTAAGAAGAAAAGGAATTATCCTTCATCTTACAGTGATGAGAAAATAAATTCCGATATGGAAAACTGCTATGATTGCATATTTGATTTGGCTCTTTTCTTTCTGGTGAAACAGGGAGCTGAATTTCAAGGATCGCATTCCGAATCTTCTGTAAACAGAAATTGGAATTCTGAAGCTGAAATATATGTGAATCATGGTGTTTTTCCATTTATCGGATTCTAAGATGGTGTGTGCGTGATACGTCAATCCTCCCACGTATCGCAGGGGTGCTTCAAATTAGGTGGGTAGAAGCAATATCTTAAAAAATGGGAGTGATGGAAAGGAATAGCGATGGGATGTGAACACGAGTGTATCAACGAACACCGCTTGAAAGAATTGGAAAGTGCCGTCCATGAGATGAAAGAAAAGCATTCCAAAAGGGATGGAGTTTTTTTTGAACGTATCAATGCGCTGGAACAGAAAATTGCTTTATACAACAATGACCTGGGACACATTAAGGATACAGTTGACGAAATGAACGACAATTTAAAATCACTCATGGAAAAGCCAGGAAAGTTACAGGACAAAATAATTGCTTATGTCATAACTGGCATAATTGGTATTGTTTTAGGCTTTGCCCTAAAAGGCATTTTCCCGGTGTAAATATTGATTCCACTACAGGGAGGACAGTGGAATGGATGATTATAAAGACTTTTCAGAAGATGAAAGAATCTTCTATTTGCGTGAAGCTGGATTTGATTCCAGAGAAAAAGAGTTATTCAGATTGCGTGTTTACGAAGAAAAAACACTTGCAGAAGCTTCAGAAATCATGGGCTACAGCACAAGAACAGTAGACCGCATAAACAGAAAATTAAAGAAGAAAATTATGAAAGTCGCCCCGATGTATTGTCGGGGCTTTTCTTTGTATTCATAAAACGTGGCGTATTTATGGCGTTATCGTGGCGTGTTAATCAACCTCTTATTATTGTAAAATATAGTTATAAAAACAAGGGAGGTTTGAGATATGCAGTATGGTAATCCGTATTTTGCGCAACCATTTCAACAAATACAGCCGTATCAAGATAGATTAGCACAATTGCAGAATAGTTATCAGCAGGCAATGCCATACGGACAGGCACAAATTCAACAACCAATGCCACAAGTACCACAAATTCCCATGTTACAAGGGCAGATGGTAGATGGCATTGATACTGTAAAGGCAAAAGACGTAGATATGTCTGGAAACCCTGTTTATTATCCAAAAACAGATGGAACAGAAATATATAGAAAACAATTACAGGCAGATGGAAGAAGTAGAATTTTTGTTTACCGACTTATAAATCCGGAAGAACAACAGCAACCAAAGGCAGAAGAAAAACCGATTGACATAGAAGCTATGTTTAATCAGCTTCGAAACGATGTTTGTTCTGAGATTTCCGAAATAAAGAGTATGTTTCCGACACAAATGTCGGGAACACCGGAACCCAAGCAGAATGGAGGTAAACAGAGATGATGAATCCAATGCAACTTATGCAGATGATACGTGGTGGAGGGAATCCTCAACAAGCCATAATCAATATGATGAAACAACAGTCTGGAAATAATCCTGTAATTGACAATGCAATTAACATGATGGAAAAAGGTGATAATGCAGGAATTGAAAAACTTGCAAGAAATCTTTGCCAAGAAAAAGGGATTAATCCTGATGATATGTTATCGCAGGTTAAGAATCAGTTTGGAATAAAATAAATTCGCTACAATAATTAAAAGAGCCGCGGTCTTTTGATTTTGTATAAATTACAAAAATCAATAAGGAGGTAATCGCTATGATGAATGGTGGATTATCAGCAAGCGATGTCGCTGTATTAAGCGGCTCTAATAACCGTGCAGATGAAGGCTATGGCTTTGGCGGTGGCTGGGCATGGTGGATTATAATATTGCTTATCTTTGGCTGGGGCGGTTTCGGCGGCTTTGGTGGCTGGGGTGGCAATGGTACAAATGGTGCCGGCTTCCAAGGATGGGCTACCCGTTCAGATATTAATGAGGAATTCGCCCTTAATGATATTCAAAATGGTATCAGAGGTATTCAGCAGGGTATCTGTGACAGCACATATTCTCTTAACAATACCATGCAGAGTGGCTTTAATGGTATGAATGTCGGAATGCTTCAAGGCTTCAACGGCGTTCAGCAGGCAATCAATGCTGATACTGTAGCCGGTATGCAGAATACCAATGCATTACAGTCTCAGTTAGCAAATTGTTGCTGCGAAACAAGAGAAGCAATCCAGGGCATCAATTATAACCTTGCCACTAACACTTGTGCTCTCCAGAACACAATGAACAACAACACCAGAGATCTTCTGGAAAACCAGAACAGCAACACAAGAGCAATCCTTGACTTTTTGACTAACGATAAGATTGCAACATTACAGGCAGAGAACTCTGATCTGAAACGTGCTGCATCCCAGGATCGCCAGTCTGCATTGCTTACAACAGAGATGTACGCACAGGCTCAGAGATTAATCAATGCAATCAACCCGGCTCCGATTCCTGCATTCCAGGTTCCAGCTCCATATGCATACGCAGGATGTAATACATATGGTAACGGTTGTTGCTAAGTAACTCACCCTTAGAGGTTGACTAAATTCTAAGAGGTGGGTTGCGGCTCACCTCTTATTTTGATTGAGAGGTAGAAATATGAGTTGTAAAAATGTTTGTAAGCTCTGCAACCGTCTTGTAATAAGCCAAGCTGTTGCGTTTACAGGAGGTAATCTTGTAATCACACTCCCAGCAGGCAGTTACAACAATGGAGAGAAATATTGTATTGTTGTTGCACAAAGTATACCAGAAGCCACTACAATTACTGCTCCGGTAATGATTCAGATAGGAACAGGAACAACTTTGTATCCGCTAGAAAATCGTTGCTGTGCACAGATTACGGCTTGTGGAATAAGAACCAGAACGAAGTACGCAACCAGAGTAGCTACAAGTGCAACTGGCGGAATATTCAAGATGTTAGGAAATCCAGCTTGTAGTCCGAACAACAATTTGAAAGCAATTAATGGTACAGCCCCAACGACAGAAGCACCTGTTACGCAGGCTGTTAGAAAGGGGGCACTGTAATGCATAAAGTTGCAATGGAAATGGGAAAATGGGCTATGGAAAAAGCCAAAACACATGGCTTCGACAATCTCAGTGCTCAAGATTGGGATGATTTGAAAGACTGCATGGAAGCAGTAAAATGTGCGATTTGCGCTGATAAAGATTATCGTATTGTGGAAGCTATGGATGAATGCGAACAGGAAGAAAAGTATCTTGGACGCATGGGATATGACCGTTACCGCTATTCAAATGGGCGTTTCGCTCCAAAAGGTAGGGGAACCAGGAAAGGTTATAGGCCATATCTGTACATGGAAGACGATGACTGGATGGACGAGTATTTAAACAATCCAGAATTCGAGCGCAATATGTACCGCATGGGATATCATCCAGACCGTAGTGATATGGAAATGGGTGACATGAATCGGAAGAAATCCAGATATGGCGAATCCTATGATAGATACGATGAGAATCGTAGGCACTATCATGATTCCAAAGACACGGAATCCAAAAGAAAAATGGATGATTCCATGAAGGAGTACACATCTGACATTATCCGTAATCTTACTGAGATGTGGTCTGATGCAGATGCAACGCTCAGACAGTCAATGAAAACTGACCTGACCAGACTGGTACAGCAGATGAACTAAAGCAATAAATGAATTAAGTCCTTGTCGCAAATTAATGCGGCAGGGGCTTTTTTCGTAGAAAGGATGGTAATAAACCATGCTACGACAATTCTACATGAATGGAGATTTATGGAGAGTGCAGTTTGTTCCACCACAAGATGATGTTTTAATTGACCGCACAGGAAACAGAACACTTGGAGTATCGGATTATTCCACCCATATTATTTCGATTGCGAACAACCTACATGGAGAACTTCTAAACCGTGTATTTATCCATGAGTTAGGACATTGTGTGATGTTCAGCTATGGTTTACTGCAAGAGCTTCACCATATGGTTAAGAAACGATATTGGGTGGACGCAGAGGAATTTGTATGCAATATTCTGGCAGACTACAGCCATTTCGTAATTGGCACAGCCAGAGATATTTTGGGAAACCAATTTACATATGTAGCCCCTGTTGGAATGGAAAGGATGACTGCATGAGAGTATTAAGATTTATTGTAAATAATCAAAGAATTTATCCAGATCCGAAGTGTGATTTCTCTGGACTGGTAAAGGGCACGACTGGATATCTTAAAGCATTGTTTATCTTTTCTCCAGAGTGGAACGGATGTAAAACAGCTGCTTCATTTTGGAGAATGGAAAAAGAATACCCAGTAATACTGAAAAACAATCAATGTGAAATTCCAACGGAAGCCCTTACTTGGGATTATTTTTCTGTATCTGTCACTGGCGTAAAAGATAACGGAAAATACATTATAACTACTGGTAAAACCAAAGTATCACAGAGGGGGTAGAACATGGCAACAGCACTTGATTTACTTATGAGCACAAAAGAAGATGTTAATTTGCTTTCTGAAGAATCCGATATATGCACAATTGATGCTAAGACAAGGGTTATTTTCGTGCCCTCTACAATCGTAGTTGGTGGAGTGCAATCTGACAAGAATGCAGAACGTATTAAATTTTCATGTCCCAAAATTGTAGGAGATAATCTTGATTTATCCAAATTTTCAGTCAGAATTAACTTTGAAAACGTAAGCAGTGTGGATTTTAATGTTTCTATCAAAGACCAATACATTTGTGATGATGTAGCTGTAGATGGCGAAAATGTAACTTTTTCTTGGTTGATTGGAAGAAATGCAGCAAGGTATATGGGAACGGTACGTTTTATTGTTTGCGCTGTTAAAACGGATTCCGATTCAAATATTAGTGTTGAATGGAATACCACAATAGCGGAAGTACCAGTGCTAGAGGGTATCGAGATTGATCAACCACAGATAGGACAGGAAGAAAAAGATGTTATAAATCAGCTTTTGGAGCTTACTAAAAACACATCTGCGGAAGCTGTTCAAAATGTAAATTCCGCAAAAGAACAAGCTATTAAGGACATCCAGAGTGTATCACAGCCAGACACTACATTGACTATAGAAGGTGGGCTTGCAGAAGCAAAAGCAACGGGAGAAGCTATTGGTTCGCTAAAGGAAGATATAGAAGATATTGATTATATTGTATTTAAAGATAAAATAAATAAATTGACATTTAACTCTGAGGGTTCATCAAGCAACATAGTTTTAAATGGTAATACAATAACATCAATAGATGCTACAAAAGAACAATACAAAGCCTTTATAAATACGTCTTTGTTTGAAAATGGTAAAAAATATATTGTTGTAATGAAATTCAAAAATGATAGTAGCACCAATATAACAGTATATGCCAATGCTTTTTCATATGCGTTTCAGGGATCAATTGGAAAAACACAGAGTCTCGGAATTGGAAAATCTGAAACATCAGTAATGTCATATACTGCCAAATCAGACATTAGAGGATTTTCTATATATTCAACTACTGAGAATGCATCATATACGGTTGATATTTATATTTACGATGTAACAGACAAAGATATTTCAAATATTGATTTTTCTGTTGGTGGAACAAAAATTAAAATTTTAAAATCTGATTTAGAAAAGCCTTATTTTGGTAAAATATTATGCACCTATGGAGATAGCATTACTGCTCAACAGACATGGCAAGATTATGTTCAGCGAGAATTGGGATTTTCTAAATATTATAATCATGGTGTTGGAGGAAGACGTTTGATGGCAATGGCTACAGATAAATGTCTTGCCTAAATCACGGAAGATTTTGATGTCATACTTGTTATGGGGGGAACAAATGATTGGGCACAAGATAGAACAATAGGCACAGAAAATGATATTAACACAGATGATCAAACATTTACTGGCACATTCTATGGTGGACTAAATGCTCTGATAAAAAAATTAACAACAAAATACCCAACAAAAAGAATCGTTTTTATGACACAAACACCAACAAAAAATAGCAATGGTGAAAATTTCTTTTTGAAAAAAGGTAGTGCTGATGGGTTAAAAAATTCTAATGGCGACACAACTAGAGATTTTGCAAAGGCAACTTTAAATGCATGTGGGAATAATCATGTTCCCTGTATTGATTTGAACAGCTTGGTTGGTTGGAACGAAAACAATATTTCCTCGTTTGTACTAAATGAAAATGATATGTTTTTTCATCCAACATCTATTGGTGGCAAAAGAATGGCAGAATGTATTAGTGGGTTTCTTGAATCTATACAGAGCATCAACTAATTAACTAAAGGATGCTTTAGCGAATTAAGTAAAAAAAGTGGAGCACAGATATTTTAGTTAAGCAACCAAATTTAAGAAAGAGAGGAAATATGAGAGGATTAGTCCGTCAAAAGCAAAAAGTATATTGGTCACGAATTACTGAAAAAACACAAGGATTAGACCGTATTAAAGTTTATGAGAAACCAGTTCTATACTCTTTTTCTGTATCATCTACAGCCGGAACACCAGAAGAAATTGCAGCCGGAATAGTGCCAGATTATGATAGGTATATTACAAGCTTTAATCGAAATTTTCATCCACAGGAAGCGGACATATTTTGGATAGATAGAATTCCACAAATAAGCGAGGATGGAAGCCTTATTTTGGACGAAGATGGAGAACCTACAGTATTGCCAGATTACACGCTAAAGAAGATTTTAGACACACAAAAAGGCAATATTGCCAGATATGGAATTTCTAAGAGAGGGAATGAAGATGGGTAAGACAATAAAATGCGACTTATCCACGAAATCAATCCAGAATGCCATCAACAAATTAAAAGCTTACCAAAATGAGCTACAGAGGAAAAATGAGATTTTTGTAAAACGATTGGCTGAAATCGGGTTGGATGTTATTCAAACGACCATGGAGTCAATCCCGGATGAAGAAAAAGGTTCTTACTATACAGAAATCATCAACGATCAAAACGGAAATATAGTCGGTGCTTCTGTTAGACTATCTGGTGAAAAAGTGTTGTTCATTGAATTTTCAGCAGGAATAACATACGGTACAAATGATTATCCTTTATCTAGCGGAAGTTCTTACGGAATGGGAACGTATCCTTCCAAAAAAGAAAAATCAGACTGGGACAATCCAAACGGCTGGTGGTACACAGATGAAAGCGGACGGCCGCACCATTCATATGGAAATAGAGCGTATATGCCTATGTATCACGCAGAACAGGCCATTATTATTGCTGTCCGTAAAATTGCTAAAGAAGTGTTCTCTTCTTAAAGAAGATACTATAATATACTGAATGATACTAAACAATTATGTTATCATTACAGTGTTAAATTGTAGCATAAAATGCAATGCGTTCACTATGAAGGTGGGCGCATTTTTTATTGTGAGGTGACAGATATGCCGGACACAATAGAATCCCCTGTACTGGAAGTTTTTTCAAAATGGGGAGCGGCTGTTTCTAAGATTACCGGCGCAGACAATTATTCCATGGACGGAAGCGAAACAAATGCTTCTGGCAAAAAGGCATATGCACAGCTTTATATGCTTGGAAATCCAATTACGAGAGGTGACCTTGAAGGGGATGAGTGCGCAACAATGCCATCATTTCAAGTAAATTGCTTCACATCTGGGAGCAAAGCATTAACCAGATTGTATGAATTGGATGAGATAAGTCACATAACTATGGTGAGAATGGGATTCCGCCGCACATACGGACCGGAACCTATGTTTTTTGGTGACAGTGGAATCAAAAAGCTTGTAAGCCGATACAGCCGAATATATACAGGAACTTTATTAGATTAGGAGCAGAAATGCTTCTATTTTTTTATTCAAAAATATGAAAGGAGAATGTCGAATGAAAGCAGACAAATTACTTTGGCTGAAAGCAGCAGGAATTAGAGCCGTAAAAACAGTCGCACAAACAGCAATAGCAACCATTGGAACCGCAACTGTAATCGGCAGTGTCGACTGGAAAATGGTTTTATCCGCATCTTTACTTTCCGGCTTTTTATCACTGCTTACATCTGTAGCAGGATTACCAGAACTGAAAACAGACAAAGAAGAGTAGAAAGGCGGTGATCCGCTATCTCCCGGCACAGGGTTACGTGCATAAAACTTGAATTAAAGAAAGGAGCCTATCAAAATGGCAGATTTAACAACACTTGGCGTAACTTTTCATTACGGTGTTGAAACCGCTAAAGGAACAAAGCCAACTGCATTCACATGGTTAAAAAGATGTAGTTCCATCGGTGGAATTTCTCTTGACACAGAGCAGATTGACGTATCCGCACTCGAAGACTTCATTACACAGTATGCGTCCGGTAGACAGGATACTGGTGGTACTTGGGATGTAACCTTCAATCTTAACGCTGATGTTATCACGGCACTAAAGAAGCTTATGACTGATGCGGCAACAGGAAAGTCAAAAGGATTTAGAGTTTGGTTTGAAGTTGTATTTCCAGACCTCGCTGATGCATTCTTTGTTATCGCAGACCCTGGAAAAAATATTCCATTGTCTGATATTGGACAGAATGAAGCAGCAACAATTCCGCTGTCCCTCATTATTCAAGAGTATAAAGGCCTTGATACAAAAGTTGTTTCTGACGAACTTACGCAGGCTTTAGATACCGCAAAAGCAGTAGCAGATTCCACAGGTGCAATGACACTTAACTAAAAAACATGTCGGGAGGATTATAAAATGGTAACTTTTAATGTACACGGAAAAGAGTATAAGGTTGTATTTGGATATGGACTTCTTACAAAAACAGATGTGCTGGACAAGGTACAGGGAATTACAGACGGAAAAGAGAGAAGCCTTCAGAAGATGATTTCTCTTCTTCCGGAACTGCTTCTTGCCGGACTTCAAAAGAAGCACAAGGATGAGTTTGGGTATGAAAGTGATTCTGAAAAAAAAGCTGTTCTTGATAAAGTCTGTGACCTTTTGGATGATTACGAAGATGAAGGAACCGAGGAAAATCCTAAAAGCGGATTTGATTTATACCAACTTCTTGATAAAGAATTGGAGAAAAATGGTTTTTTATCCGGTCTGCTGAATGCAGTAGCAGAAGCACAGGCAGTAGAGAAGAATGCAACGAAGCTCCCACAGGATCACAAAAAGAAAAATTAACTTTTCGAGAAGCTGTTTACCAAGAGATTCTTCCTTTATACCTCTCTATTGGTGTATCTAAAGAAGAATTTATGGATTCTACCCCAACAGAGTTAAAGCCTTATCTCGAAGCTGAAAAGATACGCCAAAAGAGAAAAGATGCCGAACTCTGGCAAGCTGGCATTTATGAAACATCAGCCACATTCACAGCTGTTGCAAATGCTTTAATGGGGAAAAAGTCCAAAGCAGAGTATTTGAAGAAGCCTTTACTGGAATCAGCAGAGAAAGAAAAGCGTAAACAGGAAGGTATACTTTCCGAAGAAGAAAAGAAAAAACAGAGAAACGCACTATTGGCAAGCTTGCAACTCATGCAGGCGAACTTTGAGCTTAACCATGAAAAGGGCAGGCAGGATGAATAAGTCTTGTCTGCCCTTTATTTTTTTGTAAAAAAGGAGGGATAAATAAAATGGCTGACAATACCATAGATACCCTTGATATACAGATTAGCAGTAGTACAGAAAAAGCAGTACGCGCGCTGACTAATCTTTCAAACAAACTCACAGAAGTTAATTTCGCATTAAGCGGAGTTAATGCAAACGGATTACGTAGTTGTGTAAGGGAACTTGGAAAGCTAAAAGAACTTGATATAGGGAAAATGACAAGCATTGCTGATGGAATTGGAAAATTCTCAAATTCCATAAAGACAATGGGTGGAGTAGATTATAAAGGTTCTGGTCTGAATGCAGTTATCAACTCAATCAACAGGCTTAGCCAGGTTGATGTTAGTGGATTTGATTCTGGAAAACTTGGAGAAATAATCCATAAATTATCAGGCTTATCGGAAATACCAGATGTATCTACCAGTGTTAATCGTTTTGTCAATTCAATGGCTAGATTAGCCAATTCCGGTGAATATATTGCAAATGTATCCGCTGAATTGCCTGGGCTTGGAAGAAATCTTAAATCAATCGTAGAGAGTTTTACGAGCGTTGGCGATATATCTGAACCTGTAAATAGGTTTGTTCAGTCAATTGCACAATTGGCAAGCGCTGGGAATAAAATCGGGCAAACATCAAGCCAACTTGGAACACTAGCGAATGAAGTATTGTCGTTCTTCAATGTAATGAAAACTGCGCCAAGAATCAGCGAAAATACAATAAGAATGACAGAAGCTTTGGCACAGTTAGCTACTGCAAGTGGAAAAATAAATAAAGCCACAAATTCTCTTTCGAATTCATTTTCGAGATTATCAAATTCCACAAACGGACTTGGAAATGCTGGGAAAAAGTTATCATCCATGATTGGAGCTGCTAGTTCTGCTTTAACTGGATTTGGAAATAATGCAAACGTAACTTCAAAAAAAGTTGGTTCATTAACTTCACAACTTGCCGGATTATATGCGAAATTCTTCACGGTGACAAGAGGAATTAAAGCACTTTGGAATTCTGTAAATTCTGCATCAGATTATGTTGAAACACTTAATTATTTTAATTCTGCGTTCGATCAAGTTACTGATGGATTAGATATCAGCAAATGGCAGAATGCAGGAGTAAAATCCGCAGAGGAATATGTCGGTTCCTTTGAAAAGCGTGCAAAAGAGCTGACAAAAAAAATGACCGGATTTGAAGTATCAGATGCAGGTGATCTGACTAGAACAAAAGGCGTGAGCCTTGGACTTGATCCAAAACAAACGATGAACTATCAAGCTACTTATGCACAGATGGCGTCATCAATGGGGGCAACAGCAGATGCATCAACTAAGGTTTCACAAGTTTTAACAGAAATTGGAGCTGACCTTGCATCTGTAAAAAATCTTGAGTTCGATGATGTTTGGAACGATATGGCATCCGGCATAACCGGAATGAGCAGGGCGCTTGATAAATACGGCATTAATATCCGTGTGGCAAATTTACAACAGGAACTTTATAATCTTGGAATTGACGCTACTGTATCAAGTTTAAGTCAATCGGACAAGGCTATTCTGAGAACTATAACAATCTTGAATAGTTCAAAGTATGCATGGGGCGACCTGGCTAATACGATAAATCAGCCGGCAAACCAACTTAGATTACTACAATCTAACTTTTCCGCACTTTCAAGGACAATAGGTTCATTATTCATTCCGATTATCTCAAAGGTTCTTCCATATATAAACGCCTTTGTTATTGCAATTCAGAGAGCTTTTTCGTGGGTTGGAAGACTTTTGGGTATCAAAATGTCCGATTATGTTGCTTCCACAGGAAGTGCCGCAGTTGATATGGGAAGTATTGCAGATAGTACAGAAGATGCAGCTTCCGGGCTTGACAAAACAAATGACAATGCGAAGAAATTACAAAAAACTCTTTCTGTGCTTTCATTTGATGAATTAAATCAATTAAATGATGCAAAAGTTAGCAATTCTTCCGGCTCTTCCGGAAGTGGAGGCGGTGCGAGTGCACACCTTCCAGAACTGGATGCTGCATTAGATAAAGCCCTGTCAGAGTATCAAGCTGCATGGGATAAAGCTTTTGAAGAAATGAATAATAAGGCAAATGATACCGCTGATCAGATTGTAGCTGTATTTAAAAAAATTCGTAAAGCGGCTAAACCAACAACTGCATCAATCAAGAAACTTTATGATGAAGGTCTTAGCAAGCTTGGAAACTTCTCTATTACAGCTCTGAAAGATTTGTGGAATAATTATCTGAAACCAATTGGATTATGGATGTTATCTGACAATTCCGGGCTTCCTCGATTCTTTAATATTACGAATGATTTACTAAATAAAATCAATTGGGGTAAACTGAATAGCTCACTTTTCAGTTTCTTTACAATGCTTCAAAAGCCAACAAAATTTGTTTGGACTGGTCTCATGGATTTCTATGAGAAATTCTTAGTGCCGGTAGGTACATGGACAATGAATAGTGCAATTCCGGAACTTGTTGACGCATTAACAAATTTCGGAAACAACATTCACTGGGACGAACTTAATTCGGCATTGAAAAACTTCTGGGATGCACTTGCGCCATTTGCACAAAATGTTGGACAGGGAATTGTTGACTTCTTCAAAGATTTACTTGATGTTGGAGAAAATTTCATCAATACAACACTTCCTGGAGGATTAAACTCTATTGCTGATGCAATAAAGAATATCAGCCCGGAAACTGCACAAGCAATTGGAAAGGGACTTGGACAAATCTCCATTGCAATCCTTGGATTCAAAGGACTAACCTTTATTGACGGAATCATTGGAAAAGACAGCCCATTAGGAAAAGGACTTGCCGCATTATCCAAACACCCATATCTTGCTATGGCTGGAGGTATCGCAGGAATCGTACTTGCGCTTGACAATTTTGGAGTTATTGATGTTGATTGGGAGTGGATTTGGAGTAGTGTTGACAGGGTTAAATCAGCTCTTCAGAGCTTTATAGATAATGTTGATTGGGAAGCTCTCGGCACGGCTCTTGGGAATCTCTGGGATGCATTCCAACCATTTGCAGAGGGATTTGCAGATGCGCTAATCACTGGGCTTGAAGGAGTAATTAATATCGGAGCGGACTTAATCAACGGTATCGCAAATGCTATTAATTGGCTTTCCGAGAAGTTAAGCGGAGTTGATCCAGAATTTATAAAACAAGTCGGTGCTGCATTCGGAACATTGTTTGCAATCAAAATAGCTAAGGATATTGCTACAAAAATCTTTTCCTTTGCAAGTGGAATCGGTTCATTAGCTTCAAAACTTTTAAATTTCCCACTTGATACCGCATCTTCTCTTCCTACTATCATCGGTGATATTGGTGGAGCAGCGGAAACGGCTGGAAATGGCGGGTTTACTACACTTGCAGAAAAGATAAAAAATCTCGGTGATGTCGCACAAACAGCTGGTGGACAATTCCAAGGATTTTGGGGATACGCAACTAATTTGGGTGCGACTGCATTTGTCATGGAAGGACTTGGACAGGTAAAAAAAGCTATGGACTTTAAAGACTCCACAGCTGACGCATTTAACGATTTTGAAGTTGTTAGAAAAGCATTAAAAATCCTTGAAGACCAAACTGGAATTTCCGGGGATAAATTTATCGGTCTTGGCGGTGATTTAAAAAATGTGAAAGACAATGCATTTGATTTTGATGGACAGCTCCAAACCGTAGAAACATCACTTGAAAATCTTGGAATTTCTTCCGATACATTTAAGCAAGCATTAAAACAGGCAATGGAAGAATCCGATACTTCTACAAATTCTCATGTAAGTAATATTAATGAATATATCGGTACGATGGGGACAGAATTTGATAATGCGAAATCTGCATTAGAAAGACTTTCAAATCAAGCGGTAATCACTCCAACGCAGTTTGATGAATTAAGTGCTGTCCTTCAGCAACAAGAATCATCTGGTGCAACAGCCAGAGCCGCATTCCAAGCCTTGATGGATAAAATGACAGAGATGGGAATTGACACAGGAAAAGTTATTAAAGCTTTTTCAGAAGATGTTCCAAAATCTTCATCAACAATGAGCAAATCAGTGGAAACAGCTACGAAATCCATTTCTTCAAACTCTAAGACTGGTTTTGGAATAGCCAGTGCAGCTGTAAGTACGGCAATGGCTGGAATGAAAAAAAGCACAGAAAGCACAATGCCTTCCATTTGGTCAAAGATAAAGAACACGAATGATGATGTTGAAACCAACTCCAAAACAAACTGGGGAAATTCCGCAAGTGCTGTATCGACAGCTCTCGGAACCATGGATACCGATACCAAAGATATAATGGGTAAGGTTATGACCACCATTCAAAGCTATTGGTCTTCTGTTCTAATCAATACAAACCAGATTTGGGAAAAGGCTTCTGGTAAAGTTGACACCGAGACTCAAAAAATGAAGACCTATACAGAAAATAACCTATCTGGAATTTCCGATAAAATAAAAGGCTTATTTAGTGTTGATCTAACCTCTGCTGGTCAGCAAGCGGCACAATCTTATGTCAATGGGATGAAGCTCGTTAGCTTTCCAACGCTGTCATACAAAATTTCTGAGTGGAAAAAACACAATCTTGGAGGAGGAAAGACTAGTTCCACTCCTGTATATAGTCCTAATTGGTATTATCCAAATTGGTATGCCAAAGGTGGTCTTTTCAATGGTGCACAGGTAATTGGTATCGGAGAAAACGGTCCCGAAGCCGTCCTTCCTCTGGAAAATCCACGAACCATGAAAAAGATTGCAGATAGCATTGTTTCCAGTTCGGACGGAAGCATGGGACTTACAAAAGAAGAAATGGCAAAAGCAGTAGCCCAGGGAGTTGCAATGGCAATGAGTATGAACAGCGGAAACAAGAATCCGCAGTACATTATGAACAGCATTATCCTGGACGGAAGCGAGATTGCAAAGGCTGTGACCAAAGCCCAGAATGATACGGATAGCCGTTTCAAACCGTCCCCGGCATATTGATTTTTGACTGATTGTGTGGTATAATTTCTTCAATGAAGAAGTACACACGGTCTTGAATTTTTGAGCCGCTAAGAAGAAATTAATATTTCTCGATTTTGAGGAATTTTTATCTTACTTGGCGGCTCTTTTTTATTTTAACCGTTAATTTTGGTAAAACCAGTGGGCTAACCCGACGGGGGACAGGTAGAAATGCCTTGCTACTTGCCTACTGATTTACATACAGTTCAAGGCACTCTTTTATACGAAAGGCAGGTATCAATCTATGGCAAGAAAACCACTTAGCAAGAAAATCAGATTTGAAGTATTCAAAAGAGACAAATTCACATGTCAATACTGTGGAAGAATGTCACCAGACGTAATTTTGGAAGTAGACCATATTGAGCCAGTAGCAGAGGGCGGGGATAATGAGATTACAAATTTAATTACTTCGTGCCGCGACTGCAATAGAGGGAAGGGCAAAACTAGAATTTTAGATTCCAAAGCAATATCGTTTCAACAGGAAGCATTAAAAGATCTTGCAGAGAAAAAAGAACAGTTGGAAATGATTGCTGAATGGAAGAAAGAGCTACTTGATTATGATAATATGGCAGTAAACATGCTAACGGAATATTTTGAACAATTGACAGGGTGTGATGTAAACGATAACGGACGTAAGGAAATAGGAATATGGTTAAAAAGATTTTCAGCAGATAAAATTATGGAAGCAATGGAAAAATCTGTAAAATCATATTGTAAAGAATTTTCGTACGATGAAATTGTAATGGCATTTTCAAAAATACCAGGAGTGTGTATTAATCACTCAAAGGGGGATAATAAGTCAAAGTATTATTTTAATTATATAAAAAAAGTTTTAACATCACGAGGAATAGAGTTCAATCCGAAACTTTTAAAATATTATGTTGAAACATATTTGATTACAGAAGAAGATTTTGCAGCGGAAAAGAAAAGTAAACGGTATTTAAAAATATTTGTTTCATATCTACACCCCAGATTTGATAAAGATAAATTTGCTCAAAACTATATGATGGATAAATGCTTTGTTGGGATCGCTGATATTGACGGAGAAAAGAGCATAGAAAATCTTAAATATGGGCTTGATTTAGAAAACAAAGGTTATTTCTTTTCAGATAGATACTCTCCGAAAAATAGAGTTAGTTTGATTCCTTATCTCAATGGCTTTACAGAACTGTTAAGAGAATATTATAGAGAATATTATCAAACATATAATGAGCCTCATCCTGTTTTAACTACCGAACAGGGATTAAGGCTTTTAAATCATTATGCGTCAAATAAATATTGGGCGAACTGTGTTACAAAAGAAGACTATTGTAATATGTTTTCAATGCTTAAATTGAGTAAAGAATATGGTTGGAAGGAGCAAATGCCAGAAGCTATGTTTACAAGTGGTGGTACTATTTGTGACGAGAAAATTGCAGAATATGAAAGCGAGGAAAGAAAAAAGCATGATTTTCGACCTTAATGTTTTGCTGTGTAAAAACTGTAACATTACAGTAACGTTACAGTAACGGTATAGAATAAGAAATAGAAATAGAATTAGATTAAGATATAGATTTAGATTAAGAAAAAGAGAAAGAATTATATTTTGAATAATATCTAACGATATTATTATGTCAGATAAATCTGACGCAGAATGTGACAGGGAGGACACACTATGATATTTTGGCTATCAATAATCATTTTTGCAGTCGGCGTTGTTATTCTGATTGCAAATAGAATAGGAGAATCTTTAAGCTACGAATATGAGTATTCAAGTGTGAGTGGATTTATATTGTCTTTTGGAGTGGTAATTTCCTTTATCAGTGCAATATGGTTCCTGGTATTTGGATTGATTTTACTTCTCACTCAAACTAATATTACCGCCACCAGACAGGCAAATGCCGAGAAATACAAAGCATTGACTTACAAACTGGAAAGTGAAGCTTGCCGAGATCAATTCGGACTTCTAAACAAAGAAATTATTGACGAGGTACAGAAATGGAATGTAAAAGTAACTTACTACAAAGCAATGGAAGATAACTTCTGGATTGGAATTTATTATCCAGATGTGTACGGTGATCTTGGAACGATTGATTATGAGACATATGAGGGTAATTAATTGACATGATAAAATAATCAAATTCGTTTCAAAACTTCACACCCGATAAAATATAGGCACAAGCCAAGAAAATTGATTTTTGAGCAAATAAATTAATTAATTGCGGAGAGTTAAAACATATGAGCAAAATAGGAACAGAACTTCCAACAGAATATTCAGACCGTTTCGATGAATTACGCCAGAATAGGGTTGAGGTAAGCTTTTACAAATATGGCACAGCAAAGGATAACTTCGGGGAGAAGTTGGTAAACGCCTTGGAATCCCATGATATGTGCATCCAAAAGTATCGTGAGACAGGAAACACAGAATATCTTTGCGATGCAGCAAATTATCTCATGTTTGAATTTATGTACCCTCAGATTACAGGCGCATACTTCAAGGCAACAGACAGCGGGGAAAGTGCCGGAGTTGCCGGAACACCAATTAATCAGTTGAAGGAGAAGTGGTATTAACGAAAAGGAGATATGGAAATATAATGAACAGACCATTATTTAAGCCAGGGGATATTGTACAGCACTTTAAGCGAGAAACTATCGAGAATCCGCGTGACAATGAATACCTGTATGAGATTGTCGGTTTTGCTAGGCATACGGAAACAGGAGAAGACCTAGTGATATACAAAGCCCTGTATGGCAGTAAGCAATTATACGCCAGACCGAAAAATATGTTTTACAGTGAGGTAGATCGTGAAAAATATCCAAATGTGAAACAGAAATATAGGCTCGAGAAATATCATGGAGTGTTGTACGTATAATGGATTTCAAGCAGACTTACTTTTCCATCTGGCAAGATATATGGAATCTTCACAAGAAGTACGCCTTTATCTCAAAGGATGATATTCCGCAGTGGGAAAATCTCACCATGGAAGCAAGCCGGATTCACGATAAATACTCCGATTCAGTTGGCGCAAAATTTGCCGAAGCTCTTTTGTTTGCCGTAACTGCGGAAATTGATAGAAAAGCGAAATAGGACTTCCGGAATCCGCCCAAAGGTGGTACAATATGGGTATCATACTAAGGAGGGGGATATTTATGGCACTGATTAAATGTCCAGAATGCGGTAAAGAAATAAGTGATAAGGCGGCAAGTTGTCCAAACTGTGGATTTCCGATAGCACAGGAAAGTACCATACAGGAGTCATTGAAGAAGCCAAAGGAATATGATATTGAAATGCTAGATTCTATGAGAATCAAGGCTTCAAAAGCGAATATTGAGGTTTACTACAAAGGAAATTTGTTACTTGAAGCAAATCCTATGGATTTTGTATTGAATTATGATAAAGAAGAACCAGATGATTTAGGGAGAGTACAGTTGAAAGTTGCTTTTTCAATTCCGAAATATGCAAAGCCTTTCAAAATTTGCTTATCAACAGGTTCTTCCGCATATGAACAGGCAAAGGAATTTACAACAGAGATTGCGGAGCGGTATTTCAAGAAACAGTATGTTGTTGAATGGTATATGCTAGACAAGAGTGTAATGGATAATTGTGACAGGGGTGAAGCAAACAAGACCAGAACAACTATTGAGAATATCGAAAAACCTAAAACATATTCTGCGCCAGAACCACAGTACACACCACAGCCAACAGCTACCAAGAAAAAGAAAAAAGGGGGATGTGCAAACTATTTTGGTTTTATCTGCCTTGTATTTATTCTAATTGGCTGGTATTCATCTAAAACAGAGAAAAAAGAAGATACTACTAAAACGCAGACAGAAAAATCCAGTAGTTACGAAAGAAAAGCAACTCCTACAGTAGAAGAGAAAAAACAGAATGTGGCTCCAATTACTTTTGATGATGAATTGGAAACATTTAATTCCGGTGAATATGCTTATATCACTGACAGCGATTTATATAAATATGCAGTCAATATGAGCGGAGCTAAAATTTATACTGTAGCAACAATAAGTGAGATTAAAGACAATAAGGTACAAGTTACTATTGGTGATAAATACATGATGAGTAATTTTAATGTATCGGATAGTAAATTGTATACAAAATATGAAAGTGGTCTTCAAGATGATGATGTGGTTGCTATTCTCGGAACGGTATCAAGTGTAGATTCTTGGGGATTTATGGGAGATTCCATAAATTTAGAGAATTGTATGGTATTTGCCAAAGGGGATGAAGCTAAAAGATATAAAAAGAATGCTTCAGATGATAGTTTATCACAGTATTTTGTAGTGACAGAAGAAGTTGCTAATTCAAAAGAAGTTTCAGAGGACGAATACAAGGAGCTTTGCCAGACGTTAGATTATAATGATATATTGAGAAATCCAGACAGTTACGACAAAAAACATTGTGTTGTCTCTGGAACAATAGATCAGTCATTAGAAGGAATGTTTGGTGGATATACGTTATATATCGTTGATGGAAACGGTAATAAATGGGATTGTTCATACAGATATGAGGATGGCGAAACACATTACCTGGAAGGAGATTGGATAACCGTATACGGAACTTGTAGCGGAACATTAAATTCTACAACACTTCTTGGGAAACAAGTAACATTGCCAAGCATAGATGTTGAATACATTAACTGATAAGATTAGGGCTAGGGATTTCTCCCTAGCCTTTTATATTAATTCATCCAGCTATATGTATACGAATCATTTACATATACTTCAAATTTATCTGGTATGATATCCTCGAAATTCCTATCAAATGGAAAATCAAATTCGAGATAAGCTGTCGATCCTGGATTTTTTACATCAGCATTACGATCATCATACCCCACTATCCTACCATTTTTATAAAATACAATTGCAATAGTGGTAAACGCATTTTTCCGTCCATTGTTATCTACTTTTACCACTACATTTCTATTTCCAAAATTGGCTGAATAATGAATTCCCGAGTTATTTGTTATAACACTTGAAGATGCTTTCTTAATATTCAAATTGATTTTAAAAGAATCCCACGTTTTATCAGAATTCCAGCCTTGAAGTGCACATTTTGAATGTGCTGCAAACGCAAAATTATAATCCTTATCAACTCCGACCATTGTTCCATTCAGATAATAGATAAATTCAACGGTCAGATCAACTGCATGGTCATAATGGTTTTCCAGAATTGCCACAGCTCCATACGGCGTAGATTCTGCATGATAACTAACAACATTCTTTTTACCACTGCTGTTAGCATTTGGATTTCCACCAAAACCGCCATTGCCATTAGAAGCCTTTTTCACAGTAACTTTACAGGTATATTTCTTTTTACCAATCTTTGCGGTAATTGTAGCGGAACCTTTCTTTTTCGCTTTTACACGTCCTTTAGAAGATACCGTAGCAACAGATTTTTTGCTACTTGTCCATTTTACTTTTCCTTTTGTTCCAGTTACTTTTAATTGTAATGTTTGACCGACTTTCAAAGTGGCTTTTTTCTTGTTGATTTTACCAGCCGCCGATACTGGAACTGCCATACAGACAATCAGTAACATAATGGTAAAAATTGCCAGTAACTTTTTGGATTTTTTCATATGCGTTTTCCTCCCTAAATCAGTATGATATCTGTATTTTACCACTCCAAAATGAATAGTGGAATAGGAAATTTGAAAAAAATAACGATTCATCAAAATGACGAATCGTCAGTAAAAAAACTGCCCATTAAAATTGAAGAGTATGGTTCTTCACTAGGAGGAACGAACAGAAAAATTGATATTTCGTCTTTATGGCAGACTATATATGCTTACAAGGTGCACAAATTTGAGCGGATTATATAGGTTTTAGCCATACATGGCGAAAAGGCGTAGAAATTTCGACACCTTTTATTTTTAATAGGGGTGCTTCTAATTTGATGCACCCTATTTCTATGATTGATATTTTGAACTATCATCAATTTGATGACGGTTAGCATTTCGGACAATTTGTCCTAGGTTCGCCACAATGGCTAGTGACTCCGCATTCATGCGGAAAAGTGGATACTTCAATCACCAAAGTCAATTTTACTTCGGCTAACTGCGACTCTTCCTAAAAGACGAGACGCACACTGTCGAAAATTCGACAGTGAATAAGCCGCCGAAATTTCGGCTCCATTATTTTGTGGAAGACAGTTTTTCACAAAAAAATGAAAAATACTCTTGACTTTTGTACGCCCATAAATTATAATGAATTATGCAAGGACAAAATAAGGAGGTGAACAAAATGTCCCCAAGAACAGGTAGGCCACCTGTAAATGGTGAATCAAGAAAGGAAAAGCTCAATATTCGTCTTACAAAAGAAGAAAAAGGACGCATAGACAAATGTGCAGAAGAACTTGGAATTTCAAGAACGGACACCATTATGAAAGGAATCGGTCTAATAGAAGATGAAATAGGCGAAAAATAAGGAACTGGCTCCCTAGGAAAGAAACAGTCCCTTATACAACACCCCCTACAGGGGATATGCAAATTATAACACTGTATATCCCCTGTTTGCAAATAGATTTTTTAACAACAGGAGGATTTTCTATATGAACGAAATCACAATTAACACAGCAAGCCAGACACCTATCGAAATCGCACTTGGCATTGATGAAGAGGGAATGACTACTGCCAGAAAGTTATATGCCTTTTTAGAATTGGATTCTAGCAATTATTCAAGATGGTGCAAGAGCAACATTACAGGAAATGAATTTGCAGAGGAAAACGTTGATTATTGGGCATTCGTCATTAATGACGAATGGGGAGGGCAGGCTACTAAGGACTACAAACTTACTGCTCATTTTGCAAAGAAGTTATCGGTAAAAGGTAATAGCGAAAAAGCAGAAGAAGCTAGAGAATATTTTACTAGACTTGAAGAAAAGGTAAAACAACAAGTAATTGATTATTCTAAATTGTCCCCGGAACTGCAAATGTTTAATCAGATTTTTCAACAGGTAGCCAAAACCGAACTGGAACAGAAGAAACTTGCGGAACGTGCCGACCAACAAGAGAAGAACATGAAAACCATCATTGATACCTTTAAGGGAACAGATTCCGATGTTGGAACAGAGAAGTGGGTAAACAGATGTATTTCAAAGATTGCTGAAAGCGATGATTTTTCTTACTCATTCGGAAATAAATATGCCGCCGCCAGAAACGAAAGCTACCGCAGATTATCAGACAGAGCTGGTTGCCGATTAGATCAACAGCTTAGAAATGCGATTTCCAGAGCCGAGGAAAGAGGATGCACCAAGGCGCAGACCAACCAGATTAACAAACTGTCCGTGATTATGCAGAATAAGCGGCTGAAAGATATTTACGTTAGTGTGATTAAAGAAATGATGATTGCATACAGAGTAGAAATCGCATAATTAGATTTTTACAGGGATACACAGGAGGAAAATAAAATGGAAGAAAATATGGATAGAGAAGACACAATGTTCGAAGTAGAAGACACGATTGATAAAATCAAGTTTCTTGTGGATGATTTCATGGAACAGTATGGATTTAACAGCACAGAAGAGATGGACGAAGAGAAAAGATTTTTCTTTGCATATAACAAGCAATTTATGACAATGAAACTGTTGATTTTGAGCGATTATGCCAATAAAGCAAGACAGAAATTTAAGGCTCTTGAATCTATGGAGCAGAAAGCGTGATCGTATGGCAAATAGAATTCAGTTCAATGACTTTCAGAAAAAGAGTGTGTACGCCAAATGCAACGGAAAATGTGCGATATGCGGTAAGCCTGTCAAATTTAAGAAAATGACAATCGACCACATTATGCCGTTGTCTCGTGGCGGAACCAATGATATTAAGAATCTGCAACTGGCGTGTAAGCGCTGCAACAGCATGAAGAGTAATATGACAATGGATGATATGATGGGGCAGATTTCCGAGATTTTGAAGTATAACCGTAAACAGAAATTGATTAGAATGTTGGGAGGAATTGTGCAATGAATTACTATAAGACAGAGATCATTAATCTCGTACAGAATTGCGACAATAGCCACTGGCTAGAAGTGATTTATACGTTTGTAAAAAGATTATTGAAATGATACCAAATAAAATTGCGGTAGCGCCTCTTCTCTGGTAAAATAAAAGAAAAGGGGCGCTAAATTGAATAAATTTCAGCATAGTGGGGGATAAACGAAAAAAATGATTAAATTATATTATGATAACGGGAAAAGAAAAACCTTTATAAAAGGCGAAAAAGAAAAACAAACAGAAATTTGGCAATATGAAATAGGGCAAATATTTTGTGATTATATTAATAAAGCACAAGGGGAATATAGTTCTTTTTTGAAAAATAATTGTTTTGATGAAAAAGAAATATGCTATTTTATTGAGTTTTTAACTTCCGATAAAAAACAATTGGATAGTTATAAATTGATTATAGAGGAAGAAATTGAAGTTATTAATGGAAAAGTATATAGAACCTATTCCGGTATTGAAAATATTTCCATCATTATGAAAATCGAATTTTTGAGAATGCTAGAATTAGGAATTAAAATCCGTAAGTGTGCCGTATGCGGAAAGTATTTCATCGTAACTGGACATGATGGGAAATGTTGCGATAGCCTTTATAAAAATACTGGTTTGACTTGTCAACAGGTTTTTGCTGATCGTAATTATAAAAACAAAAGAAAAGAAAATCCCATACTTAAAGAATATGATAAGGCATATAAACGCATGTATGCACGATATAGTAGTCAAAAATTATCTTCAAAAGAATATGAAGAATGGAAAAACGGAGCTTCGCAGGAACGTGACAAGGCGTTAAAAGCATATGAGGAAAACCCATCTAAAGAAAAAATTGATAGTTTCAAAAAGATTATTGGGAATAAATGATACCGAAGTATACTGAATGATACCAACCACCTATGCTATGATATAAAATCATAATAAGCAATTTTTAAAGCGTTTACCTTTCGGGGTAGGCGCTTTTTTCGTGCGTAAAAATACATGAGGGTTAGCATATGGCAGAAGTATTTTTAAAAGTGGATGGGGTAGCAATGCCCTGTCCTTCTTCTTTCACATGGGGATTACAGGATATATCGGCATCAGAATCTGGCAGAACAGATGATACGACCATGCACAAAAACAGAGTTGGACAGAAACGAAAGCTGTCTGTAGGTTGGAATGGCCCAGACTGGGACACTGCTTGCAAAATTATACAGGCAGTAAATCCAGAGTACATACAGATCACATATCCAGACTTGCTATCTGCGAACAAACACGAAACCAGAACATTTTATGTTGGTGACAGGGAATCACCTTTTAAGTGCTGGTGGGTTGGCAATGAGCGCATGGAAGGACTTAGTTTTGATTTTATCGAGAGGTAAGATATGCGAAATTTATCAACGGAATTTAAAGAACAACAGAATAGTGGGAACCGTAACTATCTGAAATATGCAGATTTTACCTTTACGGACGGAAGTACATTATCCATTACCGACAAAGACTTATGGTCTAATGGCTTCAAATTTGAGGATGCAGTATCACAAAATGGTTCCTTTGATATTGGCGCAGCTATTATAAATAAACTGACTTTGCAAATCAACAACTTTTCTGGAAAGTACACAGATTACATCTGGGACGGAGCAAGAGTTGTTTGCTATATTGGGCTTGAATTATCTACTGGTATTGAGAAAATCCGCATCTGTACCATGACAGTAACAGATGCCCCATACCAGAACACAGCTATTATCAGCCTAACTTGTGAAGATTCCATGCGATTATTTGATCGTGATTATTCAGAAAGTAAACTGACTTATCCGGCAACAAGATTACAGATCATCCAGGATGCTTGTGAGGCCTGCGGCGTTACATTACAATCTACAAGGTTTGATAACGATGATTTCGTAATTCAGAATCGACCAGACGATAGCAGTATTACTTTCCGACAGGTAATTGCATGGGTAGCACAAATGGTCTGTCAGTGGGCGAAAACAGATGCATACGGCAGATTATGCCTTGACTGGTACAAAAATGAAGTACCGGATAATTTTTATGATTTGGTGGAAACTCCATGGAAAGATATTGAAGGGAAAGACATCTTAGATACTACCGGCGCACAGATTATCACTGTTATGCAAAAGGGTATTACAGCCATAGATACAAATGGATTCACACCATGGCTGTACGATGTTGAAATAACAGGTGTAAAAGTTACAGAATACGTTGAAAATTCTTCTAAAAATGAAGCAAAAACATATCAGTCGGGGAAATCTGGCTATGTTATCGAAATCAGTGATAATAAGCTAATCCAAGAGGGCTCCGGGGAGAAAATCTGCCAGATTATCGCAGACAGGTGCGTGGGGCTAAAATTCAGACCATTTACCACAGGAGCATTGACTAATATAGCATGGGAAGCTGGTGACACCATTGCAATTTCTGATAGAAATGGAAAACAGTACAAGAGCTTCCTAACTTCTGTTACTTTGAATCCAGGCGCATTTGAGCAACTTGAGTGCAGTGCTAAAAGCGTATCTAGGAATAAGCAAAAGCAGTATACACTAAGCCAACAGGTGCAAGCCGAAAGCAAAAAAAACTTAAAAGATGAACGCACCGCAAGAGAAAAGGCAATTGAAGAATTGTCTCAAAGATTGTCTGAATCTTCCGGTACATATACTACTGTGGAAACACAGCCGGACGGAAGCAACATCTATTATCTTCATAATAAGCCGCAGTTATCCGATTCTGACATTATATGGAAAATGACTGCGGAAGCGTGGGCTGTGTCTACAGATGGTGGACAACATTGGAATGGCGGCATGACGGTTGATGGTGATGTAATTGCCAGAATCCTTACTGCCACAGGCGTTAATGCTGACTGGATTAATACAGGAACTATTAAAGCAATTGACAAAGATGGAAATACAACTTTCCTGGTTGATGTAACAACAGGAAGGGTTGTTATTAATGCAGACTCAGTACAAATCAAGGGAAAAGATGTTAATGCAATTGCAAAGGAAAAAGCAGAAACAGAAGTAAATAATTTTATAAGCAATACATACACAACTGATATCAATAATTTACAGTCTCAAATCGACGGACAGATTGAGACTTTTTTTTATGACTATGAGCCAACCTTACAGAATATTCCGGCTTCTGGATGGACTACAAATGAAGAACGAAAGAAACACGAGGGCGACTTATTTTACTGGAAATCCAAGGGATATGCGTACCGTTTTATGCAAGATGGGGCAACTTGGAAATGGCAATTAGTACAAGATACCGATATCACGTTAGCACTTGCTGCCGCAGAAAAAGCACAGGACACAGCAGATCATAAGCGTAGAGTATTCGTCGTTCAGCCAGAGCCACCTTATGACATTGGAGACTTATGGACACAAGGCTCTAATGGTGATTTGATGAGATGTAAAGTTGCCAGAGCAAGCGGTTCTTATTCAGAGGATGATTGGGAAAAAGCTTCAAAGTATACAGACGATTCTACTTTCAATACTTTCTTGGATGGTGTTTTCAAAGACACGATTAGCGATCTTAAAACACAGATTGATGGGAAAATTGAAACCTGGTATCAGCCAAACGACCCTTCTATTAAATGGAAAAAAACAGAGGAATGTCCATGGCGTGATATTGACGGAAACAAGATTCTGGATGAATCTGGAAATGAAATTATCTTGATATGGGAATCAGAAAAAGCAGAGCATGAAGGTGACCTTTGGCACAATACTTCTGATAACACACAATGGATATACAAATCCGGGGAATGGCAACCACAATCCATACCAAATGAATTGCTGGACAAGATAGATGGGAAGTCATCTGTCTATATGGTTCAGCCGAAACCGCCATATTACGAAGGCGACTTGTGGGTAACAACCAATAATGAAGGAAAGGCTTCCCTCAAAACCTCCACTGTAAATCGTGTTGATGGAAATTTTGACGCATCTGATTGGATAGATTTCAAGTATGCAGACAAAGACGATATCAAAAATGCAATTGACAATTACGATACCAGTCTTGGGCAAGACGAAGTATTTAATAAGCTCACAAAAGGCGGCACTGAACAGGGAATCTATATCGAAGATGGAAAAGTATACATCAATGCAAAATACATTCTAGCTGGATTACTTGCCGGTGAGAGAATTAACGGTAGAGGATTAAAAGTCATTGATGATAACAAGGACGTAACCTTAGAAATCGACAGCAAAGGAAATGTCATTCTAGCTCCAAAGACTTTTTCGTTACAAGGAAAAACAGTAAATGAGATTGCTAATAGCTCGGCAAAATCAGCCGTAGATGGACAGACACAAGCCGATATTTTCAACAAACTTACCAATGGCGGCAAGGCACAGGGGATTTACTTGGATGAAAATGGAAATGTCTATGTAAATGGTGAATACGTGCAAGCCAAAGGAATTAGGGTTGTTGATGGAAATGGAAAAACCACTTTTTCCATTGACAAAACCACTGGTGCAGTAACAATAGCAGCTTCACAGTTTACATTAGGAGATAAAAGCGTTACTGATATAGCACAGGAAGAAGTCGTAAAACAAGTCCAAGATATTACATCGGACAATATTATTAAAGGCTATTATCTAACAGAACAAAATGTTAAAGATTATTGGTCTACACAGAGTGCATATACATATGAGTATGGAGTTCAGGATGTAGATGGCGGTAAAAATGCAATCAAAATAAACGGAACTGGAGCACAATTTGGAACGAAAAATTATAAGCCAATAAAAGTTACTGGAAATTATACTTTTTCGTTTTGGATAAAAACTAGTGTTGCAACACAAGTATATGTGTATCTTGGAAGTAAAACAATATTAAATGCTAAAACTACAACTGAATGGAAAAGACTGCAAGTAACAACAACTTTATCTAGCTTACCAAATGATAGTTTAAACAGTTTGAGAATCTTGACATCATCAGTTGGGTCTAGCGTAAAATTTGATACCTATATTTACATGCCAAAGCTTGAATATGCTTACACAAATGAACAAGTGTTCAATATGCTTACAAACAACGGTGCAATAAAGGGCATGTACATGGAAAATGGAGAATTGTATTTTTCATTCACCTATGCACATGGAGGTACATTGAAACTTGGCGGTTCAAATAACGGAAATGGGTTACTTTCCATTCTGAATGCAAGCGGCACACAGGTTGGATATATTGACAATACAGGCGTTCATTTTAACCAAGGTGAATTTTCTGGAAGCGTAAAGTCACTAACTGGGGAAATTGGAAACTGGCAGATTGATAAAACAAATGGAAAATTAACCTCTGCAAACGGTGCCATTGTACTTGATGCGAAAAACAACATGGTAACCATAAATGGCGTTGATCTAAAAGCAAATGGAAACGGATTTGTTATTGATGGCGGTGTAAAAATTAAAAACAGTCCTAAATCTAGTGAATTTGGAGATGAAAGTAATTTCTTTTGTATTGAAAACCTAGGTGCTATTACAGACGGAACACATTTAGGAGTCAATAGTCAAGGTATGGTTATAAAAGTCCCTTCATCTTCTTGGCGGTATAAGTCAATTCGTACAACTGTTAAAGAAGAAGAACTGGAAGAGCTTTATCGTGTAAAGGTTGTTTGGGCGAAATACAAAGAAGGGTATTTGGATAAAAACGATAGCCGATATGATAAATTAATGCCAATGTTCCTTGCAGAGGACATGGAAAGGCGTTTTCCAATTGCAGTAAACCATTTACCAGACGGAAAGCCCGAGGATTGGAATTACAGAATTATGATTCCGTCCATGTTCGCTATGATAAAATTTAACCACGATAAGATAAAGGAACTCAAATCCGAAAATGAAGAATTGAAATCTGAATTAAAAAGCATTAAAGAAGAGCTTGAGGAAATCAAACAATTGTTAAGCAAATCAGTATAAAGAGGGTGAGAAATCATCCTCTTTTTATGAATTAATATCAATAATTAAAGGAGGGCAACAACATGCCAAAATGGACTGAATACACATCAAAAGATACGTTAGCGGATAATGACGAAGTAATGCTGTATGACGCAACTGCGAGAGCGAACAAACGCGGATTAATGAGCAAGTTTTGGAATTATGTAGTTGATAAAATGGCAACGGCTGTTATCAGTAAATTGGAAACCGAAAATAAAACAGTTATCGGGGCGATTAACTATTTAAATGGCAAGACATCCAAAACAAATTTTAACGGAAATATAAGTAGAATTGTTTTCCGTTCGGGCTCCTCTGGTATAGATAATGCATACCTGGATTTTTTTACAACTGACGGAAAACGAACGACCATTGGATTTTATACGGATGGAATGAATGGCATACAAATGATGAAAGATGATACTCCTATATGGACTATAAAAGCATAAAATAATTATTTTATCGGAAAATTGCTGCAATTAAATTTCTACTTGGATAGATAAGAAAAATCCATAATATACAAATGATTTTCCGTAGTGCTATCTATGCTTGAAAGTTCTTTTTGTTGATTAAACCTAAATCTGACAATTGTTCCGTTACTATTAGAACGCCCCATAAATGTTATTTGTGACGATATATTGTTAAGAGGGTCTGGAAGATATAATTTTTGAGTTATTGATGTAGCTTTTGCTGAAATAGATCCATGAACTTGCACTATTTTTCCTACCTTTTGATAGACAAAGCCATAATTGTCACCATTTATCGAAATAATATTTGAGATATTGCCATTTAAATAGTTAGCGAAAAAATAAATAAAATCGCAAAAACTCTATTCACAAAAGATAATACATGATGTAATCAGTATATCACAACAACAAAAAGGGAGTTGGACTCCCGACGACCAAACAAAAAGTCCAACTCCAATCACCACAAAGGGTACAAGGATATTATAACATGGCACCTTCCCTTTGGGGTAACAACAACTATGATTTACGCCAAAATTAGCCATGATTCCGTGAAATTTAATCATAAGAGATATATTGTATAAAGAGTTTATGCTAAAGAGCACTCCAAATTGGGTGCTTTTTATTATGCACTTTTTTAACCTCAATAATGAAAGGAGACCACACATGAATATTAACACCTCATTAATCAGCAATAATAACAGCTACGCCGGACAGACACCTCTGTATATTGTCATTCATAACACGGATAATATCGCCAAGACAGCAGATGCCAAAGCACACGCCACCGCACAGCATAATGGCAATTTTCATGGCTATTCAGCCCATGTATTCGTTGACGATAAGTCAGCATATCAAGCCTTGCCGTACAATCGTGGAGCATGGCATGTTGGAGTAAATTATGGCGGCAAACTGTTCGGGATAGTGAACAACCGTAATTCGATTGGAATTGAAATGTGCATGAATGCTGGATATAACTACGAAAAAGCATTCCAAAATACCGTGGCTGTTTGTAAGCAGCTTATGAAGAAATACGGAATCCCAGCAAGCCGAGTAGTGCAGCACTACGATGTATGCGCTAAGAATTGCCCTTCCGTTATCCGTGGAAAGGGTGACTGGGATAAATTCAAGAAGCTCATTTCCAGTGAAACCGTGACAGTTCCAACCACAAAGCCGACAGTAAAGGTTGACAAGTATTACCGCGTCCGCAAGACCTGGAAGGATTCCAAGAGCCAGATCGGGGCGTACAAGTCACTCAAAAATGCAAAGAAAGCTTGCAAAGCCGGTTATTCTGTTTTTGACTGGAATGGAAAAGCAGTGTATTCCTTGACAGCAAAGAAAAGTATAGCCCGGGTTGCAAAAGAGGTAATCAATGGCGAATGGGGAAATGGACAGGACAGAAAAGACTGCCTGGAAGCTGCTGGCTACAATTACACAGAAGTGCAGAATGCAGTAAACAAACTTCTTAAATAACAAAAACACTCCCGGGGTTTTCCCGGGAGCTACTTAAATGCAATATAGCCTTCATAAAGTTTTCTGATCGCCGAAAGGTCTTTTCTCCTAATCGGAACCACATCTCCAGATACCATTCTGAAATCAGCACGAAGTTCCCAGACTTCATCCATGTTGACAATGTAGCTTTGGTGGCAGCGTAAAAACCGTCTGTCCAGTTGCTTTTCAACGTCCGAAAGTTTCCCTCTCTGCATATGAGTGATACCACAGGTACAATGGATAGTGATGTATTTATTGCGACTTTCAATATATTCAATATGGCAGAAATCAACCCTGTGGAAATAATCCTTGTTCTTTACAGTCAGCGTTTTATCATGGATATTTTCCAGTTCCCTGTTGACTACACCATACATTCTTCCATCTTCCGAGCCTTTTATGATATAGTGAACAGGAAGGATATCCAGAGCATCAAACACATATTCCTTGTGGGCTGTCCAAAAGGTGATATTCCCCACATATCCATTCTTTCTAAGATGCCGGGCAACATCAATCCCATTTTCATTTTTCAATATAATATCCAGCACAATTATGTCGTACCATACGCCGTCATTTACATCATCAATAAGAGGTTTCCCGGTGGTATATGCCGTGATCGTGCATCCACTGTCCCCATTTCTACGAAGAAAACCGTCCATTCTGGTTTTAAAAATCTCAATTTGTAATTCGTTGTCATCACATATTGCAATCCTCAAAAAAATCATCCCTTTTTGTGCGAAATTCGTCGCTGCATGTGCTGATTTCGCCATTTCCTGTGTAATTGTATATTTTTTGATACAATATTATCGTACCACATAAGAAAGATAGTGTAAAGAGGCTGGATAATGGAAAGATGTAAGAAGATAACGATTATCTTAATATTGATGTTTGTGCATGTGCTTATTGGGATTCATATGTATTCCAGCCCAGAGCGTAGTATTATCTTTGGGAGGGTTAAAACTATCGCAAAAATGGTGACGGAAATCAAAAGCAATCCAAATGAGCACAAAAAATCCCTCGATTCCAGAAGCTCAGCCCCTTTATTTCTATCTACATATATAACGAATGAAAAGTACCAAAATCACAATATCTATACTGAAAAAATCATAATTTGCAATAATATCGAGGAAAAGCAACTTGCTAGGAAGGATTTAAGTGGAGATGATTCCGTCCCATTATATGGTTGCGAAAACATGATATAATTTAATAAGCAGGAACAAATGTTTGGAATATTGGGAGGGATTTACGTGGATTACAAGAAAGAAATTATTGAGATTATTGAAAAAATGCACAACATAACTTTTATTGCGATGATTCATGCGTTTGCGAAAAAATTATATCAAAAGGAAAAAGGGCAGGAGAGTTAATCTCCTGCCTCATTTTATTTTACAAAACGTTCCATAAATTTCCAAAAAAGTTCTTTATCCTCTCTGGAAAGCTGATAATATTTCATTATTGCCTCTTTCGCTTTTATATCGTCAGTAGATATAGAAGCGCATATATTACTGAATTCTATATCTTCTTTTTTTTGCGGATCTCCTTCACCAGTACGAAGCCATTTTTCATCAACCCCATATTTTTGACAAATAAGTGCGATTACTCCATCTGATGGAGTACGCCTGCCAGCTTCATAACTTGATACGTTAGAAAATGGTATTCCTAAATCATCCGAAAAATCCTTTTGAGTTTTAAAACCTAATATTTTTCGTAATTCTTTTAAACGTTCTTTCAATTAGAATCACCTCCTTTTCACATCCTTATTGTACACCAAAAGAAAGTTAAAATCAATATAAAAATGTACAAAGTACAAATTTATGCTTGACATAGAATGTACTTAGTGATATATTATGATTGTACAAAGTACAAAAAGAAAGGAAGTGAATATATGAAAATGTTTGAAAGAAACGATGTAGAGGATGGAAAGCGTATTGCTGATATTTTTGCTACATTATCAGAAGAAAACAAGAACATGGCAATCGTTTATCTGTCAGCATTGCGAGATAAGGAAATTGCTGATTCAAGTAAAAGAGAGAGTTCTTAATGGAGGGACGATGAAAACATCAAAAGTTGAAATCAGACAGGTAGAAGGAGAAAAAGGAATTTATACCGAAATTCTGATTGACGGTCATAAACTTGAGGGAGTAAGAAGTTTTGAGTTAAAACAGGGAATTGGTGATTGCGTTCCTATTCTTTCCATTGATCTGAATGCTTTAAATTTATCCACGGACTTGCAGATGTTGCAGGTGAACCAGAAAGGTATCGGGGAAATTGAGGGAATCAAGTTTAAAGGCTCACCAAGGATGCTGAAATTTCAAGCAGAATAGGCTCTCATATTTCAGAGAGCCAAACAGAATTATTTTGAAGCTTTTAAAATGGAACATTGTTTCGGATTTGAACAACATCCAGTTTTGCTTGCATAATTACACTTAATTCGACCTATTGTGTAATTAGGCGTCAAATCATCCAATGATCCAGTATTAATGAGAGAAGCTTCAATGGAATAATTTTTGTTCTGCTTATCGCAGAAACCATTAAATACCAATAATCATCACCTCCACTCTTATATTGAGTATAACACAAGAAAGGAGAGATTATAAGGAGAAGATGACAATTATCAAATTTAAAAATGGGGAAACAATCGAAATTCCGTGTGTGTTCCCGGATGATATTGTGAAACCAGATATTAGAGATCAACTGATACGTTTGGAATGGGATGACGACGGAAAGCAATATTGCTTGAAATTTAACCCAGTAGATGTGCTCTATGTAAAAGAGATTGCACATTCCTAAAGGAGATTATATCACAGAAAGGAAATAGTTAAAATCAAAAGGCTTAAATATGAAGTGTTAAAGAATAGATATTCCATAGTTGACATAATTTTTATAATTATCGGAATTTTTTGTGGAATATTCTTAGCAGGAAGATTCTTATTTTAAACAAGAAAGGAGACTAATGAACGAATTACAAATTTTTAATTCGACAGAGTTCGGAGATATTCGAACAGTAGAAATTGATGGGAAACCGTACTTTGTTGGAACTGATGTTGCGAAAGCCCTTGGATATGCTAAGCCTAATAACGCTGTATCAACACATTGCAGGTATACCCTAAAACGGGGCATAGCTACAAAACAAGGAAATATGAGCGAAATGGTGCTTATCCCAGAGGGCGATATCTACCGGTTAATCATCCGAAGCAAACTTTCATCAGCAGAAAGATTTGAACGTTGGGTATTTGATGAAGTTCTTCCAGCAATCCACCATAACGGCGGTTATATCATGGGGCAGGAAAATTTGTCTGATTCAGAATTGATGGCTAAAGCTATTCTGGTAGCACAAAAGACTATTGAACATAAGAACCAGATCATTGAACAGCAGAAAGCAAAAATCGAAGCCGACAGACCAAAGACAATTTTTGCCGATGCAGTGTCAACCAGCCACACTTCAATCCTTATTGGAGACCTCGCAAAGTTGATTTGCCAGAACGGTGTCCAGACAGGACAGAAAAGATTATTCCAGTGGATGCGAGAAAATGGATATCTGATGAAAACTGGTGCGAGTTACAATATGCCAATGCAGAGATACATTGAACAGGGGCTATTTGAAGTTAAGGAATCCAGTGTTCAGAATCCAGACGGAAGTGTCAGAGTAACGAGAACCACAAAAGTTACCGGAAAAGGACAACTGTATTTTATCAATAAGTTTCTTGGGAATGAAATAGCAAGTTAAGGAGGTGGACGTAAGATGTTAGCAGATGATTACGTTTCTGAAAGGTTATCCGATTATGATTCCAAAATATATCAGTTATATCGCCACAAAAACGGACAGAAGGCAAGCGACCTTGTAGAAAAAGTGAAAAATGAAATTGCCGAATGCGGTCTGTCCGCTACTGAAGCGAAAGGCTTTTTAGAGTACATGAAGATTGTTATTGACGCTCAGTCACATCTTCCCATTCAGAAATAACGGAAGTTTTTATGGTTTCTGCTCCGGGAACATTACCATCATCAATCTCATTTGCGGCATGAAGCATTGAAATTATTTTATGAGAATAAGGATGTTCCTTTCCGCAATTTGGGCACACAACCTTGTCTGTACTTATTCTTTCACTTATATAGTAATCGCAATGACAAGTACAGGAAACTTTTAATTTGAGAAACATTTTAACATACCTCCTTTCTGAACACATTATACCATTCAGATGGAGAGAATAAAAGAAAATAGGGAGAAAAAACAATGATTAAATTTGAAAACGGATTAGTTAACATTTCTGGTAAAGGGGTTGATATTCTTTCAGAGTATGCAGTTATCACCCATGAAATTAAAGAGATGTTCGTAAAAAATGGTGGAGAAGAGAAAGAAGTAAAAGAGCAGCTTAGACATTCGTTCGAGCATGGCCTTATGAACGAGGAAGAACTTGATAAAGAAATCAAGGAAAAGTTCAAACAGGTAGATGCAATTATTCCGATTTTTTCGCTTCTGGAAGAAATGCTTAAAACATTTGGAGCAAAAGATAAGGAGGACTAAGCATGGGGGAAACTAAGAGCACAGATTACATTCCAGAGAATGCCAATGAGGAATATGCACTTCTGGTTGGAAGATTAAAGGCATTTGAAGCTTGGGCGAATAGCGTGAAAGATTATGATTTTACAAAGGACATGGCATTCAGAATGCTTGGGCTTGGTTTAGAGGAATCAAAGGAGGAAAAGAAAGAATGAAATGCTTTAAAGGCTTTGATAAAGACTTAAAGTGCAAAGATTTCCAGTATGAAATTGGAAAAGAATACACAGAAGAAAAAGCAGACATTTGTGATTGCGGATTCCATGCTTGCGAATTTCCGATGGATGTATTCGGTTATTATCCTCCTTCAGATTCCAGATATTGTGAAGTTGATCTTGAAGAGAATGGCCAGAAATCATCTGATGATAGCAAGAGAGTTGGAAAGAAAATTTCCGTGAAAGCAGAAATTGGAATTGCTGGAATTATCAAAGCTGGCGTTGAATACATCAAAGAGCAAGTTAATTGGGAAGACGATAAGGCAACCAATACCGGAAATCAGTCAGCGGCAACCAATACCGGAGATCGGTCAGCGGCAACCAATACCGGATATCAGTCAGCGGCAACCAATACCGGAAATCGGTCAGCGGCAACCAATACTGGAGATCAGTCAGCGGCAATTGTAGAAGGAAAAGAAAGTATTGCATTAGCTACAGGAATTAATTCAAAAGCTAAAGGAAAAATTGGATGTTTTATTGTTTTAGCAGAGTGGAAAGAGATCAATTATGAATATCATATTGTAGATGTTAAATCAGCAAAAGTAGATGGGGAAAATATCAAGGAAGATACTTTCTATACGCTGAAAGATGGAAAATTTGTAGAAGCAGATTAAGTGTCCTGGAAGGTGCGGACACACCAACCAGGACGGTATCTAACTAAGTCGACGTTAGTTAAATACAGGATTATTATATCACAACCTCCTGTATTTGACAAACAAAAATATAACAGGAGGATTTTTTATGCAAAAAAATGGCGAAAATCAGCCACTTTCCAGCGAAATCATTGCTGATCTGGAAGAAAAGCTGATGGCAAGAAATGTAATTATCGCTATTCTGGCAGCTGCACTTGCAGTAACCACATCCAGAAGAAAGTGAGGAAAAAATGAAAGAGGTGGTAAAGACAATAGGAGAAATATTTGTAGGGATAGGGGTGTTTACAGTAATCTTCTCAATCACATGGATGTTTACATCATTTGATGCCATCGGGGTGTTCTTTGTATCAACAGTCTTATTCTTAATGGTGTTTCTTCCTATTATATTAGAAATGGAGGAAAAGTAAATGCAAAGATTAAATAAAGTAAAATTATCCGGTAGAGCCGGTGAAATAGTATTCAGCCACGAACATTACGGAAGATACTATTACAAATTCATGCTGACAGTTATTCGTAAAAGCGGTGCAGTAGATATGTTTACAATCGTTATAGAAGATTCCATTGTACGTGACAATGATTATAACGGAAAAGAAGTTGTGGTAACAGGAGCAATCAGAAGCATGGACACTTCTAAAAATCCAAATAAGCACCACAATGTTAATTATATCGCAGCTGATGAAGTGGAAATTCTGGATGAACAGGTTCCGGAGGGCGATATAAACGAAGTAGAGTTTATTGCCAGAAGTTGTACGAAAGAACCATATGCAAAACTTACACCAGTAACGCACAGGAAAGTTTCAAATCTTTTCGTAGCAATTCCAAGAGATCATTCAGAAAGAGCAGATTTTATTCGCTGTACTTTATGGGGAAAAGGTGCTGATCTGGCGGTAGACGTTAAAAGGAATGATTACATTAAAGTAACTGGCAGGTTAATGAGCCGTGATGTTTATGTTAATGGGGAAGAAACGGAAAGTGTATATGAGATTTCCGTAAAAGAAATGGAGAAATTGGAGGATGAAGAATAATAAGAATAAAGTTCAGATGTATGGCGTAATAATGGATATTCAGCCAGATGTATTTTTTAAGGATGGTAAAAAGTTCAAAAAAATTTACATTGGAGTAAAACGAACTAGTGGGGCGGTTGATTTGCTTCCGGTTATAGTTCGAGAAGGGCTGGCAGATGCTTTTCCGATAGGAGGACGCGTTTATATCGAAGGAAGATATATTTCTTCTAACAAACATGAAAATGGAAAAAGTCATTTAATTCTTGAAATCAAAGAAAGAATAATCTCTTATGGAAATGAACGAGCAAACGATGAAAATAAACTCATTCTGGAAGGGTATCTTTGCAAGCCACCTGTATACAGAAGAACACCAAGAGGAAAAGAAGTATGTGATTTGATGATCGCTTGCAATGAATATGACTTGCGAAGAACAGATTATATTCCGTGCTTAGCATGGTGGAAAGAAGCCAGAGAAGCTGCTAATTTCAAGGTCGGTGATTACATAAGCATAATCGGAAGAATCCAGAGCCGGATTTATCATAAAAAATTATCTGGTGATGAAGTAGAGCTTAGAACTGCATATGAGGTATCAATAGGGAGGATAATCGAGCATGAAAGTGGAAGTGAAAAAAATTTCGCTGGAGAATTACAAGAAGTTTCCGAGTAAGTCTGTAGATTTGTTTCCAAGAACAGAGATTTCCGGCAGAAACAGAGAAGGAAAATCCACATTGCAGGACGCATATTTGGACGTTCTGACAGGTAAGATGGCGAATGGTACAGAACCTACTTCTATTCGCAGAAAAGAAAATGGCGTGGAAGTGCCAAAGGTTGATGTTGTAAGAGAACTTACACTTGCGATTGATGGGAAAGAAAAAGTGATCCGCAAAATCACAAAGCAGAAGTGGAGAAAACCAAGGGGACAGTCAGAAGAGGTGTTCGATGGAAATGAAACTTCTTATGAAATTGACGGATTCCCGGCTAAATCAAAGGATTATACCGAGTTCATCCAGTCAATAGCAGAACCTTCAACGCTTCTGATGTGCAGTAATCCAAAACCATTTCTGGACACATTACAGAAGTCAACCGCAGAATCCAGGAAGGTTTTGGAAAAAATGTCTGGTTTTGATATTGCGCAGTTTATGGAAGAAAATCCACAGTATGCACATGTAGAAGAAATTACAAAGGGGCATTCCGTAGAGGATACATTAAAAAAACTGCGAAAAGAACTGAACGTGCAGAAGAAAAAGGTTGATGCAAAAAATACAGAGATTGCTTACGAAACCAATCGGACTGTTGAAGCAGAAGATACTTCTTCACTGGAATCCAAAAAACAGGAGCTTAATGCGGAACTTTCCAAGCTGGAAGAACAGGAAAAGATTCTTGAAGATTCAGCAAAAGGCTATGACGGACTTACATATGAAATCCGAGGGCTGAAATCCTCCAGGGATGGTCTGGTTAGCAAGGCAGGCAAAGAGCTGAAAGACAAGAAAGCAGCCATTATGAATGTGTATTACGACCTTGCAAAAAATAAAATTGAAAAAGAATCAGCTATCCGAATGTTGGGAATGGAACTGGATAGCCACATAAGAGCTGCACAACAGGCAAAAGCTGACTTGGATAGAGCCAGACAGGACTATCCGAGAATCAAGGAAATGGAGTGGGATGATTCTAGACTGAAAGCTATTGAAGCCGAAACATTCAATGATTCTGATACTATTTGCCCTACCTGCGGACAGGAACTGCCAGAAGAACAGGTTGCCGAATTGAGAGCTTCCTTTGAAGAAAAAAAGAAAGCCAGAATTGAAGCACAGTTGAAAGTAAAAGAATCCTTTGAATTGGAGAAGCAGGAAAAACTTAAATATGTCTGCGACCTTGGAAATACTTCCGCTGCGAAATTAAAGAAAACTAACGAGGAAATCAACAAATTGCAGTCGGAAATCGGCGCAGCACAGGATGAAGTTGCTGAACTTACTAAGCAGATTGAGGAAGAACAGTCCAAATTTACGGAGCTTCCAGAATCTGTAGATATGACAAATGATGAAGAATATCTTGCGGTTACAGCGAGAATTGCAGAACTTGAAGAGAAACTGAAATCATTTGATGATGTTCCTGGAAAGAAACAGGAATTAAGAATGCAGATCAGCAATATTATGAAACAGATTTCCAATGTGGATGCAGACATTAAGATTGCACAGGCAGCAGTCACAGAGAAAGAAAAGCGAGTAGCAGAACTGAATGAGAAATTAAAAGACCTTGGACAGGTACAAGCTGATATTGAAAAGAACATTGATACCGTTCTTAACTTCTCAATTCAGAAAAATAAGGCACTAGCAGAGAAAATCAATCCATTTTTCCATCATTTCCAGTTCAGTTTCCTTGATTACACAATTGATGGGAACCCAGTGGAGATTTGCAAGATGATCTGCAATGGAATTGACTACAACAGCGGATTGAATCATTCAGACAAAATTCTTTGCGAGGTTGATTTACTGAATGGATTACAGGAAATGAATGGGCTGAATCTGCCGATTTGGATTGATGATTCGGAGAGCATTGACAAAAGTAGAATCCCTATGTTAGACAGGCAGATGATTGTGCTAAGAGTGACAGATGGAGATTTGAAAGTAATTTGATAAACAGGAGGGGAAAATGCTAACAGCAACATGGGGAAAACATTTTTTCAAGGCAGATGCTACAAAATGCGCATCTGAAATCATGGAAATTTGCGATCAGATGGAATCAGCTACACCACAGCAGATTCTTGAGAAAGCAAGGGACGAAAGCACAGAATTACATAAGTGCTTCACATGGGATGATTCCATAGCAGCTGAAAAATACAGAATCCACGAAGCCAGACAGATAGTTTGTCAGTTAAAAATCGTGGAACAGGATATTGATAACAAGTCAAAGCCGACAGCAATTCGAGTCTTTTACAAGACAGATGGCAAAAGCGGATATAAGCCAACACAGCTTATTTTGAAACAGCCAGATGAATACGAAGCACTTTTAGAACGTTGCCGAAATGAACTTCTGGCAGTGAAGCAGAAATACCAGAATATTTCCGAATACGAAGAAGTTTGGGAATTGATTAATTAAATATTGAGGCCGCTACTGTGCTGATATGCCTACAAGAGTAGGAAGAAATCAAACTATATTATGGCACATTATATTGCTAAATAGGACAATACATAATATCAAATAGCACAGCAAAACACCTTATTCTTGCGGGCTTATGAGTGCAGTAGCGGCGAAATTCCTATGTTGATATGCCTGTAAAATCGACAGGAAAAATAAGATATAACATCAAAGTAAAGTACAGTACATCATAATTACCTATTTTACAGGTTTATGAGCGTAGGAAACCACAGCATTTATCAGTCTGCATAAGTAGAAAGACAGAAAACCGCATAATAGTACAATAAAGAACAAAACATTATAACCCAGTATACCGTTTGCTTATGCAGAGTGACAAGTGTTGTGAACACTTACTATAGGACAAAAAAACATAGAACAGGAAATAATAGCATACTACAAAACAATACAACACAACACTTCAACGGAGGACTGTTTTATAGGCGGTATAACCGTCATAACAGAACACTACAGCATAACACAACGCAAGACAAAACACTACAGCACAAGACAATATGACTTTTATATCGTCTGCAAAGCAGCCCTCCGAAATTGAATATTGGGTAGGTGACATGAAAATGTTACCAGGACAAAAAACGATACCATAGGGCAATATAGAATAGGATACTACATGATATTATAGCATATTTCACGTTACCTACCGAGTGTTCAACTCAACCAAATGTATTTAGTTGGCAGTAGAAACTGTCATAATAGGAAACCATAAAATCTTATATGTGAGAACAAAATAATACAGTAAACAATAGCACAACACAAGACAAGCTTTCTACTGCTTGCTAAGTACATTTGGAGTTTGCACAAAGATTCAAGCGGATTAGTTTCGCAGAACAGAACACAACATGAAAGTATAAAACATTACATTACAGCATAGCGTTACTAATCTGTTTGAGTGTTTGCGCAAACAAAAACTATAAATTAAATCATTTGTTTTAGGAGGAAAGCAACATGGCAAAAGCAAAGAAAGATTCATTTACAATTGAAACTTTATCAACAACAACTTTAAAAATGGAGCTGATTGGAGATACACCTCTCATTCTTCATGCAAAAAGCAGATATTACGAGATGTCAGAGTGTTGGAAACAGAACCATGACAAAGGATCTAAAATGCCAGAAATCTATAGCCAGGGGAAAAATTTATGGGATGGATTGATTACAGGTATTCATTGGGAAAAACCAATTGAATATCATGACGAAAATATTATGTTATACACAGAGGAAGAATGGAAACATTATATGGAAACCAACCGTCCGTGTATTTTGGCACAGGCATTTAAGAAATCATTCAAAGAAAGTTTTGTAACATTCTTAAAGGAAAGCACTGGAAAGAATGGAACAGATATCACAAGAGCATTATCAGTTGATGAATTTATACACCCTATTAAATTTGCTTCAGTATATATTGAAAGTTCAATTGTCCCAACTAAAGGGGTAGGAGGCTCTTCAGTTGTTTGCAATGCAAATGTATTTGAAAACTGGTCGACAGAAATTACTATATCTTGTCCAGACGCAGTTTTCCCAGTTGAGACAATTATTCAACTCATTGAAACAACTGGAAAATACATTGGAATTGGATCTCAGAGAGCAAACGGATACGGCAGATATCACATCAACCCGGACAATGTAACTATCATTTAATTTGGTAACTATCGGTGGTATATGAATCCGGGTGAATGCCCGGAAATCACAACAGGACATAAAATTTTAGTAAAGGAAATAACAGGACAGGACACAACACTTCATCCTGTTTCATATGCCACTGAGCATATAAATAAAGAAAAGGAGAATTAAAATGGCAGAAAACACACAGGTAGCAAATTTTAACACACAGCTTTCCTATTACACAAATCGTTATGTCGATTTAATGGAAAGAGATTTGACTTCAAGAGGAATGGAATTTGATTCCTACTCAAAAGATTGCGTAGTAGCAGCAATGGGATCTATTTTCCAGATGGTGCATGAGAGCGGAGTAAGTTTTGAAGCAATCAATGGTTCTAATCTTAAATTTATTCTGAGTAAAGTAGCAGCATTAAAGCTGAACGCAAATGCACAGCCGAGAGAGTGCTATTTCCAGATCAGAAACGTAAACGTAGCAGGAAAAGGGAAGCCGGCACAGTGGGAGAAGAAAATCGAGTTTGCGATTGAGGGCGATGGAAATGACGCTCTTGTAAGCAGATATGGTGTCGATGTAGCTAAAGTATTTCCATATTGGAAAGTCAGAGAGGGTGACAAGTATATCCCGCCAAGACATAAAGGTGTGGAAATCACACCGCCAGAATGGGAAGAATCTGGTGTAGGTAAGGTAGTCCGTATCGTATATCCGATTCAGTATAAGGACGGACATATTGAATACCTTTCTTGCGAAAGAGCAGATGTACTGAAGAATCTTGCAGCGCACATCAAGAATAATCTCCAGAATGAAACGTTTGGAATTTGTGCGGACAGATATAAAGCTACAGATGCGCAGAAAGCTCAAATTGAAGCAAAGAAAAAAGAGATCATGAAAAAGGTCGCTGACATTGGAGAACTGGAAGCAATCATTGACTGTGAGGAATTAAGACCGTATATTTCACCGTCTTATTATGAAACACAATCCAGAGAATCAATGATTATTCGTAAGATGCGAAACAACATTATGAAGTCTATTCCTAAGAGATGGGACAATCCAGTGCAGGCTTACGAATACAACATGATGGATGCCACATACAGAGAAGTACAGGAAGAAATCGAACAGAATGCCAATGTAGAAGAATTCATTCCACAGCCAGAAGCAATCGAAGAAAAGCCAAAGCAGCCAACCGTAGCCGAAACCGTAAAAACAGCAGAGAAAGAACCAGTCCCAGCAGCAGAGCCAGTGGAAACAGAAATTCCGTCATTTATGAGCCAGGAGGAAATGTAGGATGGAAACTTCCACAATTGTGCTTATTATTTTGCTTTTAATATCACTTTTGGTATGGATAGTATCTTTTATTCGAGAAAATGGATACAATCGAACCAATTTAAATATTCTTTTAAATGTTATTATATTTGTGGTACTCATTATAATCCGACTTACAATGTAAAAGGAGAGTCAAAATGAAGCATAAATGTATTAAGACAGCAGTATTAGTCACAGGGGCTATAGCAATCATAATGTTTAATGCTTGTTTTTGCTGTAGCAGATTATTGAAATCACTATCCAGTGATATTGACGGTGGTTTGAACCGTACCGTAACTGTTTACGATTACAACGGCGGTAAAATCAAGTCCTGGTCTGGGAAGTTCGATGTTTCCGAATCCGAAAATGAAGTTTACTTTGATGATTCGGACGGAAAGAGAGTTATTATCCACGGCGGTATTGTCGTGAATGAGGAAAACTGACATGAGTAGCAGTGTAATTGAAACAATTAAAGAAGTTGTAAGCAATATGAACAGAGGACTTTATGATTTCACGGTAGATTGGAAATGTTCAGAATGCGGTTCGTGTTGTTCAAATTTTCTACCGATATCATCCAAGGAAATCAAACAGATCAAGTGGTATATTCGCAAACACCATATCAAGGAATGCAGACATAATTTCACTGCTTCATTAATGGATTTAACCTGTCCGTTTCTGATGGACGATAAGGCAAAAGAGAAATGTTCAATCTACCCTGTTAGACCGGAGATATGCAAATCATTTGTCTGCAATGACCCACAGGGAGCCAGAAAGAACAAAGCTTTAATGCATAAAAAATATAAGCCTGTTGATATGAGAGAAACGTTTTTCGTAGGAGAATGAAATATACAAGCAGAAAGCGAGGTGATGATAAATGCTCATGCGAGTAGTAAACACAGGGAGTAATCATGGAAACTGCTATGTTTTGAAATCCAACAGCGGAGAAATGCTTCTTCTGGACTGCGGATGCAAATACAAAGACATTCTGAAAGCTATTGATTACAGAACAAGTGATGTTTCTGGCGTGCTTCTAACGCATGAACACGGTGATCACCGTGAATCATTTAAAAATCTGATGAATTTAGGCATTCAGATTTACACCAATGATGAAACCGTGGAACATCTGCAAATCATCACTGGTGAGCTAATGAAAGGCGTTTCAGAAAAAAGACCGTTTCGTGTTGGCTCGTTTACTGTAATACCGTTCTATTTACCGCATACTACAAGGGATAAGGACACAGGGCAACTTATTCCATGTTTCAATTATGGGTACATCGTGGAACATGAAGAAATGGGAAAGCTGTTGTACATGACTGACTTTGAATACTGCAAGTACAACTTCAAGGCAATACGATTGAATCACTTGGTTATTGAGTGCAACTATTGTGGAGAATTGGTTGACAAAACAGCCGAAAATTACACGCACAGGCTTAAAGGGCATTGTTCATTAGATACTTGCAAAAGCTTAGTAAATACGAACCATACGGCAGCATTACGGACAGTAACATTGGTGCATTTGAGTAATGAAGCAGCTGACCCGGAACAGATTTTGAGGGAGATACAAGAAACGTCTGGTGCTGATGCACTCGTCCATATCGCAACACCCGGGTTAGAAGTTAATTTGGACTTATGTCCATTTTGAAAGGAGAAATAGATGGTATCAATTGACTTAAAAGATTGGAAAGAAGTAACAAAAGGAATTTATGTAAATCCAATTTCTGCAAACGCAGCTTATGAAATCCATATTAAATACTGGGATATGAAAACAGATATTCTTTCCGCAAATGCAGAACTTTATATTGTAGGAGATTGGCACGAAAAAGACGGAAGAAACATCAGAGAAAGGGAAATACTGCTTGATTATGCATCTGTTATGGATTGTATTTGGAAAGCAGTTGAAGATGATAAGGAAAACAATTCGACTGAATGATTGAAAGGAGAATGATTATTAATGAAAATCTTCTTAAAAACACTTGACAAGCTGAAAAAGCCAGAACTTTCCGAACAGGAATGTAAGTACGACAAAGGCTGGAATGATGCAATCAAGAAAGTTGAAGAACTGATTTGTTCCTACAGCTCTGCGGATATGTGGATTCCAACAGATTTAAAGTTACCGCCGGAACCAGACAAAGGAGAAAATCCCGGAGATTGGAAAGAATATACAGTTACAATTAAGGGGGCTATTTTACCAACAAGTCTTACTTATTTAGGAGACAGCGAATGGGGAAGCGTAGAAGCGTATGGGTTTGCGTATTACCCAGTCATTGCATGGCAACCAATGCCACCAGCTTACAAACCAGGGAGGTAACACCATTGGAAATAACAATCGGAATTTGCACAGATGAAATCAAAGAAATCCTTGTTGAGCACATCAAGACAAAAGGATTTGACGTAACAGAAGATGATATTTCCTTTGTTATTGGGAAAGAAGAAAGCGTAACAGGAAATACAAAGAAAATCAAACACGCACTTATCAGGTGCGACATTCAGATTGAGAGGTGATTGTATGGGATTTAATGTAGTTGTATTATCCGGGCGGCTGACAGCTGACCCGGAAATACGAATGGGAAACAACGACACCAAGATTGCCAGATACACATTGGCGGTTTATAGGGAAAAAAGAAAGAACACAGAGCGTAAAGCCGACTTTATACCATGCGTAGCGCTTGGACATAATGCAGAATTTGTTGAAAAATTTCTAAGAAAAGGCATGAAAATTAATGTTAGAGGGAAATGGCAGACTGGAAGTTATACGAACCAAAACGGCGAAAAAATATACACAAATGACTGTTTCGTTGAATCACATGATTTTGCGGAAAACAAGAGCCAGTCACCACAGACACAGGAAACAGATACACGACCAGTACCACCGCCGGAACCTAGTTTCATGGATGTGCCGGATTTAGGCGGTATGGAAGATGAATTTCCGTTTAGTTAAGGAGGAGTGACAAATAAATGGAACCAGTTTTAGAAACTAAATTCGAGTATAAAGGTTACCAATGTGTAGTCCTGTTCATGCCTAGAGCATACAGATGCGGATACGTTGGAATACCTAACAGCCATAAGCTGGCAAAGAAAAGTGTTGATGATTTAGGTTATCTTGACTGCCATGGTGGAGTTACTTATTCAGAACCATTTTTACACGATTGTGACGATGATGATATATGGTGGATTGGATTTGACTGCGCTCATTGTTTCGATGGTTATGATATTGAGACAGCAGAACAGTATTTCGGGGAAGAACCAGGCTTCAAAAAATGCTTAAAATAATGGGAGATTGCTGGCGAGAATTAAATAAAGATCCAGATTGCAAAATTCGTTCACTTGCCTATGTTAAAGATGAATGCAAGAAACTAATTGACCAGATTGAAAAAGGGGGGATGTTAGAGGAATTATAGAAAAGTTTTCGTGATGAGGAAGTGTGCAGAAAAAGGAGTTTTTAATGCGTAAAACTATTGATTTGACAGGCAAGAAATTCGGGAGACTCACCGTCATAAAAAGAGCAGAAGATACTATTTCAGACAAAGGGGTTAGAACAAAGCGCTGGGAATGCATTTGTGATTGTGGAAATAAAACTATTGTAAGACAAGCAGGGTTACAAAGAGGAACAACGAAGTCATGTGGATGTCTGCATAGAGAAATTATTGGCAATATGAGCAGAAAACATGGGCTATCTAATAACTGTGGAAGGCTGTACCCACTTTGGAAGAGTATTAAATATCGTTGCTATTGTAAAACATGTAAATCGTACAAAAATTACGGCGGGCGTGGAATAGTAATGTGTGATGAATGGAAAAATAATTTCACATTATTTTACAAATGGGCAATTGAGAATGGATATAAGGAAGAAAAAACAAGTAATGGAATAAATATCTTAACCATTGACCGAATAGACGTAAACGGAAATTATGAACCAGATAACTGCCGTTTTATTACAAATGCTGAGCAGGCACAAAATAAAAGAAACTCTATACCAAAAGAAAACAAGTATTTAATATGTCCTGTTTGTGGAAAACAATTTGAACTAAAGCAAAGAAAAGGGCAAAAGACGTGCAGTCCAAGATGCGGTAAAATTCTTTATTACAAAGATCACCCAACTATTAAAGATTATACAAAAATATGCCCAATTTGTAACAAACCTTTTAATGCCAAGAGAGGTGGACATTTCAATGACGCTGTTTATTGTAGCAAGAGATGTAAGAATTTATCTGAATCTGCAATATGGGAATACAATGGAGAAAAGCATAGAGTTCTTGAATGGGCTGAAATTATAGGCATAAACGCACACTGTTTATATCATAGAAAAGAATTAGGATGGTCTATCGAAGAAATACTAACCACACCGTTAAGGGGCAGGAGAAATGCAAAAAGTAAATTATAAAAAAATATATGCAATGAAAAATGCGAGAGAAAAAATGATTGAATCAATATGCCCTTCGATACCAAATACAAGTGGCATATATGCTTTTTATAGGATAGACGAAGCAGGGATTCGACGCAGCTACGTGGGACAAGCGCTTAGACTTCGTGAGAGATGTGCGAGCCATTTAGCAGAATATGACCATATAGCATTAAGCCTTAAAAAGCATAAGTTTTACAGTGAAAGTAATCCTACTGGATGGAAACTTTCATATAGAACATGTAGAAAGGATGAACTTGACCAGAAAGAAATTGAAACAATCAAGGCTTTTGCAGATAAAGGCTTCCAGATGTACAACATTACAGCTGGTGGCCAGTTAGCTGGAAAGCAAGTAACAGGGCAATATAAACAGCCCAAGACATACAGACAGGGACTTCAGCAAGGCAAGAAAACACTTGCAAGAGAGCTAAAACACATCATTGATACTCACTTAAAAGTATCAATCAGACCAGAAAAAACAAATAACAAAGTATCTATTAAGGCGTTGGAAAAATTCAACGACTTACTCAATGAAGAAAACTATCACTGATTCTAACACACCAGTAATTCTACTGGCTAAATTCCAAAGATAAAAAATAAAAAAATGAAAGGAGCTTGCCTTCATATGACGAAAGGGTGCACCGGGCTTCTTTGAAAATGAAATTAAAGTGTGAAATATATCGTGATTCTATGCAGAATTATAAGAAATATGCAATCCCAAGAGCGCAGCTTGTAATTGCAGATGTTCCTTACAATGTAGGTAATAATTTTTATGGAAGCAATCCCATGTGGTATACGAAGGGAGATAACAAGAACGGTGAAAGCAAATTAGCTGGGAAAGCAGCATTTAACTCTGACTTCAATTTCAACTTGTATGAATACTTCCATTTCTGCTCGAAAATGTTGAAAAAGGAACCTAAAAAGGCAGGGGCAAGAGGAAGAAGTTCAGACGCACCATGCATGATTGTGTTTTGTTCGTTTGAACAAATTCAAACTTTGATCAATGCGGCTGCGAAACATGGCTTTGTTCACTATATACCACTTGTGTTTATCAAAAACTACAGCCCACAGGTGCTTAAAGCAAATATGCGTGTAGTAGGTGCTACGGAATATGCACTTGTATTCTACAGAGATAAACTTCCAAAATTTAGAAATGGATCACAGACGGATGAAAACGGAAAGACTATTCGTGGAACTGGAAAGATGGTTTTTAACTGGTTTCAGTGGGAAAAAGACGGAAAGGACATTCCAAAAATTCATCCAGCACAGAAACCAGTAGCAGTTCTAAAACGACTGATTGAAATATTTACTGACCCTGGGGATGTGGTAATTGACCCTTGCTGTGGAAGTGGTAGCACATTGAGAGCCGCCATGGAGCTTGGTAGAAGTGCATACGGATTTGAAATTGACAGAAATTTTTATAACAGAGCAAAAAACGAAATGCTTGTTTTTGAAAACGATAGCCAAATGAGCATAGGAGATTTTATATAAGGAGCGTGATTGAATGCCAGAAAACACAAACGAATGTGTAATTGAGTGGATTCCCGGAAGAGATTATGTAGGGGTTACTGCTAAGAACGGAAGTTCCTGGAAGAACAGATGTGAGGAATTAGAAAAGGAATTTCCAGACGATGTGAAAATTCTTGCCAGAAATAATGATGGATCTATTTTCGCTCACTTGCCGTATTCCTACATACCAAGAAAATATTCCGATGAAGCAAAAAAGAAAGCTGCGGAAAGATTAAATAAAATGCGTGCAGAAAAAAGCAATACTGCGGCAGATGAGCCGGTTTGCGTATGAATTACCGTCAGAGGAAATATAATGAGGGACAGTCTTCCAGAAATGATATTTACAGATTTCTTGTCAAGTATTTTGAGAAACACGGATATATGCCTTCTTATGAAGAAATTATGGATGGAACAGACCTTACAAAGTGTACCGTCCAGAGACATATGCGGCAATTGGAGATGGATTCTCTGATTGCCACAGAACATCCGGGAATATCGAGAGCGTACCGTTTGACGGAATACAGATACGAAAGGAAAAAATATGGGAAGCAAATTAAAGATGAAAGCACCAAAGAAAAATAGGGTGTTGGAATGCGATAACCAAATGTCACAGGCATTCGGAAGAGCAATGAAGCAATCGTACAAGGAACTACAGGAAATGCGGGATCAAGCCTACAACGACGGCTTTGATACTGGCGATAATTGGGCGACCGTAGTCAATACTGTAACAATTATGATGGCTTTGAACAAGAAACATAAGTTTTCAACAGACAGGCTTCTGGATGTAGTTCATCTTGCTAACGAGTATGTGAGGATGGCAAATAACGGAGAGAGAAGCTTTATGAGCATGATGGAGGAAATCGAAGAGAAGACGAAAATTAGATTTCCAGAAGAAACTAAAGAACTGGTCAGAAGATTTGGAGCGTAAATAAATGGTTAAAAGAAAGGAATAACACTTATCCTCGTGAAACGAGGTTCCGCCTAATCAGAATAGGCTGGGTAAAATTTGATAAATGCTAGACTGGAATGCATTGGTTCTCCTGCATAGCGCAGAACAGACTAACGGTCAGAGGTAATAACCCCCAAGGCTATAAAGCAGATTGTAAAATTGCCATACGGATATTTGTAGTATGGCGTGTGAAAGAATTAATTGAAAAATCCATAGATAGGTTGAAACTGGCAAGCGATATTTTGCTGAAACATTACAACAAGCCACTTGTATGTGAGTATTCCGGTGGAAAGGATTCAGATGTACTTTTGCAACTATTCAGAATGTCTGGAATCCCGTTTGAAGTACATAACTCACATACCACTGTTGATGCACCGCAGACAGTAAGGCATATCAAGAATACGTTTTCTGAATTGACGGACAAAGGCATCAAATGCGAGATTGATTATCATGTGCAGGAAAACGGCAACCGTCTTACAATGTGGAATCTTATTCCAAGAAAACTAATGCCACCTACCAGAATTGTTCGGTATTGCTGTTCAGAACTGAAAGAAGGTGGGAATCCTAACAGAATGATTGCAACAGGCGTTAGATGGTCTGAAAGTAGCAAGAGAAGTAATAGAAGCCCATTTGAAGTATTAGGACAGACAGCAAGCAAAAGTATCGGCGTTTCTGATGAGAAAATGCTTATAACCGATAATGATTGTACTAGAAGATTATTTGAAAATTGCCAGATGAAAGCAAAGACAGTAGTTAATCCAATTATTGACTGGACAGATCAAAATATCTGGCAGTTCATTGGTGAAAAAGATATTCAGGTATGTGAGCTGTACCAATGCGGATATAATAGGTTAGGTTGCTTAGGCTGTCCGCTTGCATCGAAGAAGCAGAGGGAAAAGGAAATGTATGATTTCCCAAAATACAAGCAAGCCTATATACGTGCTTTTGACAGAATGATTGAGGAACGCCGGAGACGTGGAAAAGATACGAAGTGGAGTTGCGGCGAAGAAGTTTATCTATGGTGGATGCAAGATAACAACGTAGTTGGTCAGATGGAATTATCTGATTTTATTGAGTATTAAAATCATGTACCAACTGCACAATAGCGTGCCAGTTGCTTACATGGGGAAAGTGAGGATGAAAAATGGATAAATTAAAACCTTGTCCGTTTTGCGGAGGAAAGGCAGAAATGCTGATTAATGAATATGAGGATTCGAGAAAAGAATATCTTGCAGCTTGTACAGAATGCGATGGAATGGTTGAGCGTTGGAGAAAAACAGAGGAAGAAGCCGTAGAACAGTGGAATCGAAGAGTAAGTGATAAGGAGGACGCAAAATGTTAATCAGAAGTCAGAACAAAAAGTATCTTGTAAGCACTAACAATATCATCTTCTATGTAATGGACAGCGAAGTTATCTGCTTTGGTATATCTGGTATTGAAGATAGCGACTATATAATTCTTGGACATTACGAAACGGAAACAAAAGCCATGAAGGTACTGGATATGATTCAGGAAGCCTATGAAGAATATAAAATTAATTGTACTTTTTTGACAGGATTTACAGGACAGCGAACAATTGTAGAATCAAACGATATTCGCGTCAATGGTTTCGAAGAACTTGTAAAAAGTTTTAAAAAGAATATGGTCTTTCAGATACCAGAGGATTCGGAGGTGGAAGTATGAACAAGACCAATATTGGCTTTTTGAAACATGGAGATGTTTTCCGATATAAATGTGAAATGTATAGAGCTGGACATGTAATCGAAAATACAGATGGATATGTTTCTTGCACAAATATCAAAACACGCAAAGTTGAAAGGCTTTATATAGATACAGAAGTGGAGGTAGAAGCATGAAGTATAAATGCGTGAAGGCGTTCACATTAGATACATACGATGGTGATGGATTTTACGTTGACGGATACATGGAAATTAAGGTAGGCGAAGTTTACGAAGTAGGAAATGAAAATATTATCGATGGAGAAATTCATCTTGACGGAGCGAACGTTAACAGATGGATTGAAATATCTCAAGAAATGTTGGATGAGTATTTTACAGAGGTGGTTGTATGAGCAGAGTACGAACCAGATTAGAACAATACAAAACTGAGATGGAAAATAAATCACAGTATAAGCATGGGCTTCCAGGGAGTGCGCTGGATATTGTGAATACTCTTCTGAATGATTTGGAACAGGATGAGAAAGAAAAAGATTGGATTATCGTCAAGTATCATAAAATCACGGATGCAGAACGTAAGGAAAATGGTTATTCAGAGGATATTGAATATTACCTTGACGGATTACTACCAGATGATGGACAAGAAATTATTGTCACTGATGGGGAAAATACCTGGTGTGATACATGTAGTGTTAATTCGGATGTGGAATATGGTTTAGAAAGTTGTATTGATTGGATTGAAATAAAAGCCTGGATGCCACTTCCAGAACCATACAAGGAGGGCTGAGGAATGCGGTTAATCGACGCAGATAAATTAAAAAAAGATATACTGCTTCAAAATATCTTAGGAGAACCAATACAGAAGATTATAGACAGATATATACATATTGTGGACGAGCAGCCGACAGCATTTGATGTTGATAAGGTTATTGGCGAATTGAAAAGAGATAAATTCATCGAATCCGAATGTATCTTATCCGATGTGCATCAAGGATACAATGCTGGACTGAGCAGGGCGATAGAAATTGTGAAAGGCGGTGGAGTTGAATGAGCAAATAAGTATTAGTGATTGACACGCCAGAAAATTGTTATGGCTGCCCGTTCGGAACCGCATACTGCGGCGAACTTGAATATGTGGGTTATTGTGAATTAGCTGACTGTTTAGATTATGATGTAATTCTGATGACAGAAGAACTTTATGATTGCGAAAGCAAATCAAGACCTGATTGGTGTCCATTGAAACCACTGCCGGAGAAAAAAGAGTATATCGTTCCAATTGATAATGTGGAATCACAAAAAGATATTATTGCGGTTGGTTGGAATACTTGTATTAATGAGATTACAGGAGAAAATTATGATGATTGATTTAACAGGAAAAAGCGTGTTTGTAAAGACACAGGAAGAATATTTGAGCGTTCTGAAAATGGCAAAGCTTCAGGGATTCACATGGGTGAGAGAAAACAATTTAAGCCCTATCAAAATTCCATTTCCAAATGTATTGAATTTTTACGATGACAAAAACGTTGCTTACAGAAATGAAGAAAAGACATTGTATGAAGCATCTGAAATCGTCGAAGCTGAAGAGAAAATCAAGGATGCAGTAAATCTTGTCAGAGCATTCGCTAAATACCCAGACAGAACAGCATTGACGGACTCATTTATTGAGTCCTTGAAGTTACTTGCAGATACTGTAGAAAGTCAAATGGAAGAGGTGAAGTAGATGACTGATGAAATTTTCGGTCTTATGGAATGCTTCCCCGGGAGCTACATAAACAGATTTGGGGAAATAATTCTTTCCGAAAAAGGAAACGTATATTTCACAGCAAAGAATTGTACCGATAAAGAAGATATTATCTGCAAGCTACTTGAATGGTGTTCAAGGCCAATGGCAAAAGGAGAGCCGTACAGTTCGCACAAAAGAAATAATGAATGGAGAGAACAACTGATATCAAGCCTTAACAGATATCTGGGTACAAACTTTGACCAAGGGGATATGTACTGGATTTACGATCAACTTGGAAATGCTGTAAATCATAAACTGACATTAAAGTTTATTAGAAGTGATTTCAATATGGCAATTATATATCAAGAAGTAAAAGAGGTGGAATGATGGAGAGATTAACAGATTATTCAGACGATGAATGCACATATATCATTGGCGTTGGGAATAAAACTTGCGAAGAATTTTGTAAATACGTAGTAGATGGATGCAAGAATTGCTATATCCAACAAGTGTTTAAAAAACTTGCCGATTATGAAGACTTAGAAGAACAGGGCTTGCTTGTGAGATTACCGTGTAAGGTTGGAGACACGGTTTATAGAGTGAATGCCGGAGCCAAGCAACCGATTATTCCGATGACTGTTTCAGAAATTCATTTTCTCTGTTACAAAAATGAACGTGCTGTAAGGTTTGACGCAATAGGCAAAGAAGATATGGGAGAAAGTTGCTACCGTTTAGAAGATATTGGAAGAATAGTATTTCTCACACGTGAGGAAGCTGAGAAGAAGTTGGATGAACTCAAAAATGAAATTTAATTTTAAGGAGGCGCAAAATGGGAAGAAACATTTATTTTACGGATAGAGAATTAAGCATGGTAAGAGACTATGTGTTTGAAGCAACTGATATTTTAGGCAATGCTTCTGATACAGCAGAACAAGTGGACGAAGACATGGAGAATGGTCTTGGCTCTGCTTTGCGAAAATTATACAAAGGCTGTATTGGAGAATCAAAATACGCAAAGTATAAAACAAAACGAGGATAAAAATATTTTTAATCCGATAGAGAAGAAGTTAGAGGAGATGAAGAATGGACGTTAAAGAAGCCAAAGAAATATTATCCGATATGAGAGACCAGCATTTGCAGTTCATTGACGGAGCCGAAAATACTTGGACATGGGGCGAAAAATTTTTAAAAGAAGCATGGGCGTGTGATTCTGGCGCAAAGGCTCTTTCCGGATTAATCACAGGGATAAAGATTGATAAAGGTATTATAGCAGATATCATTCAACACTACGGCAAAAATAATCAAAGTACAGTCTGCATGGAAGAATGCGCCGAACTTATACAAGCAATCAGTAAGGAAAAACGTGGAAAATCGACCGTGATAACATGATAAAAGAAATTGCAGATGTGTTGATCTGCATCGAAATGCTAAAGCAAATGTACATGATTTCCGATGAGAAAATTAATAATTGGATTGAGAAGAAACAGGCGAGAGAAGTAGAAAGGATGGAGAAGAATGAATAAATGTTGCGCTAGTCAAGATGGGATATGTCGGAATGCCATTCTTTTTGGAACAATATGCGATGGTTACAAAGAAAGATGCAGATTAAGACCAACTTATAACATTATCGAACAAACAGTGAAGAATTACCAGAACAATTTAAGAAAAATATTTGGAGCGGAGGATTAATCATGAATAAGAAAGAAATCGCAGAGATTAAGAAGCAGTTTACACCGGCCAATTGTGCAATCACACGCATTTGTGGTTGTTATGTAGACGCAGAAAAGAACAAGAAAACCAAAATTAAAGAAGCTTTCCTTTCCATTCCAGAGGAAGAAATGTTTAAGTATTTTGACATTTTCAAGAAAACCATGTCTGGCAGACTTGGAAAGAACCTTATGAACTTTGATTTTCCATTAGCACAGGAAAAAGAGGGTGGAACACAGGAATTTCTTATGCGGATCAGAGCAAGTAAACTTAAAGATGATGAGCTTTTGGACGAGTTCTACGACAAAGTGATTGAAAATTACGATTATAACGAAAATTACTACATAGTTCTCATTCATTCAGTATATGACATTCCCGGAAAAGCTTCTGATGGAACCGAAATGCACGATGCATCAGAAGAAATTTATGAACACATTCTGTGCAGCATTTGCCCAGTGAATCTTTCAAAGGCTGGGCTTAGCTATGATGTAGCTGAAAATAACATCAAAGATCGTATTCGTGATTGGGTAGTCTCAAGACCAGAAACAGGATTCTTATTCCCTGTATTCAATGACAGAAGCACTGATATTCATGGAACTTTGTATTTCAACAAAAACATAAAGAATATTCATCCAGACTTCATCGAAAACGTTCTTGGCACACCAATTCCACGTATACCAGGGAATGAGAACAATGTTTTTTCGGATTTCATCATGGATAATTTCGAAGGAAATACAACATTCAATTTCACGGAAAGTCTGATTGAATCATTACAGGAAGTAAGAGAACAGAAGAAAGATAGCCCGGAGATGATAACCGTGTCATGTGACGAAATGGAACAGATTTTTGGATATTGCGGAGTTCCAGACGAGAAGTTATCAGATTTCAAGGAAAATTGGGAAATGTATTTCAGTAATGAGCCTGTTGCCCTTGACAATATCCATAATTCAAAAACCGCAAAAATTGTAACACCAGATACAACAATCTGCATCCAGACAGATAAAATTGCTCTGATTGAACTGAAAGAAATAAATGGTGTTCCATCCCTTGTAATTCCGGTAAATGGAGAACTGAAAATCAATGGAATTGAAGTTGAATTAAGATAAACACTTTTGAAAAAGCCAGGAATTGGAGAAAGGAATTTCAAAATTGGCAAGCGATGTAAAATGGATAAAAATATGTTCAGACATTTTTGATGATGAAAAAATAATGCTAATTGAAAATTTGCCAAGTGCGGATAGCATTATCGTAATCTGGTTTAAATTGTTGTGCTTAGCCGGAAAAAATAACAACAGCGGTGTTTTTATCCTAAACGATAAGATTGCATATACTGATGAAATGTTAGCGACAGTATTCAGGAGAGATATTAACACAGTTCGATTAGCGTTAAAAACATTTGAGAACTACGGAATGATCGAAATTGTTTCCGGTGTTTATACAATTCCGAACTGGGGAAAATATCAAAATCTCGATAAAATTGAGCAAAAAAGCCAATATATGCGAAACTATATGCAAGAATATCGAAAAAAGCAGAAAGACAAAATAGAGTGTAAAACTAACAGTAAACTTTACGGTAAAGTTAACAGTAAAACTAACGTTAGCTCAGCAGAAGTATATAATAAAGAACTAGATAATAAAGAAAAAGAAATAGAAGAAGAGAATGATTTAATAGTATCTAAAGATACTATTCGTCAGACTGACGTCCAACGAATTATTGATGAATGGAATACTCTGGAAGAATTCGGCATTACTCCTGTAAAAAGAATGACACCAAAACGAGAACAGGCAGTGAAAGCTAGAATCCGTCAGAACCATATGGGCGATATATTAGAAGCCATTGAAAACATTCGCCATAGCAGCTTCTTACAAGGGCAGAACAAAGAAGGCTGGATGATAACTTTCGATTGGTTCTTAAAGCCCGGTAACTTTGCAAAGGTATTTGAAGGGAACTATCTTGATAAATCCGGCAACAAGCCTCAAAGCTACATGGAGAAAATCCAAAACAGGGTAAGCGAGGTGGACAATTGGGTATGACAAGGGAAGAATGGGCGGTGCTGGTAAAAGCAATGAAAGCTGTGTACACTTCTCCATCATTTCTGCCAGATCAATATGCTTTTGATACTTGGTACGGATTACTGAAAGACCTAGATTACAAGCTTTTAAGTTTTGGGTTGAAGAAATATATGCAAACTGAATGGAAAGAACCTACAATAGCTGCATTACGGCAATGCGCGCAGAGCCTTCAGACACAAAAAGAAGAGCTGAATGAAACGGAAGCATGGGAAAAGGTACGCAGAGCCATTCAAAGCTCTGCATTATATGCCGAAACGGAGTTTGATAGGCTCCCAAAAATTATCCAGAAAGCAGTATCAAGCCCGGCACAGCTTAGAGAATGGGCGGTATCTGAAAATGTAGATGGCACATGGTGGAGTGTGGTTCAATCAAATTTCCAAAGGACTTACCGGGTAGAAGTGCAAAGAGAACAAGAACGAAGAAAGCTAAGCCCAGACCTTTTAAAAATTATAGATTCTGCCAGATTGGGAGGTGAAGAAAATTGCCAGATAGAAAACCATGGAGAGAATTAAAAAGCACTGAAATTATAGGCTTAAAGCGGAGACAATGCTCGAAATGCGACTATTACAGCAAAAACGAAAATGCATGGAGTACAAATGCAACCTGTGATTATATCTTGATTGAAGAACATAGCAGAGGATGTGATCCGAGGGATTGTGTTAAAAATGGTATCTTCAAGAAGAAAGAGAGAGGAAAGTCAAGAGTAAAGCGAGTGATTCTATGAGAAAGATAAGCGAAATGTATAAACTGTCTGGCGGTACAACTTATCAGCATATCTGTTCCGATTGCAGATTCTTCTATGGTGGTAAGCATCCGCGGTGTTTACAATACGAACTGGAAATTGATTGGAACCCAGATTATATAGCTTGCAAATTTTACAACCTGGAAGAATCTCAGATTGATGGACAGGTAAACATCTTTGATTTGTTGTAAAACGTGATAATTGTGTACTTAAAATAGTGCAGAATCGTTCAAAAGAGAATAATGGTAGAAATTATAGGGCATACAAAAGATAAAGAAAAACAGCGCTTAAAACGAGATAATTATATGGAGGGACAATTAATGGAAAAAGCTATATTGTATGCCATAAACGAAAGAATGTTCTCGCTCGGTCTGATAGACGAGAAAACAAGAGATAGAATTAAAGCTGAAATCAGCATTAGAAAGTAACGAAAATGTATTGAGTGGAGTTATATGAGGTGTTATACTTTATATGATTCCACTCCCTGTTTATTAAGGGAGAAATGCACTATGAATATTTATTATGTCAGAGAAAAATTAAGAAATTGCTCTATTTACGACATTGAACTAAATGTTGCTTATTATGCCAGGGTTTCTACTGAAAAAGTTGAACAGCAAGCATCCATTAAGCACCAGGAGGAACATTTTGAAGAGCTGATACATTCTAACAACAGATGGAAGTTTGCTGGTTCTTACATTGATGATGGTATTTCTGGAATACATGCGGATAAAAGAGAAGAATTTCAAAGAATGCTCAGAGATGCAAAGCTCGGAAAAATTGACATGATTATTACGAAAGAAATTTCAAGATTTGCACGAAATACTCTTGACAGCATCCAATATACCAGGGAATTGTTATCTTACGGCGTATGCGTGTGGTTCCAAAATGATGGAATTAACACTATTGATGATGATAGTGAGTTCAGACTTACTATTATGGCCGGAGTTGCACAGGACGAAATCCGCAAACTTTCTTCAAGAGTAAAATTTGGACACGCACAGTCAATCAAAAATGGTGTTGTTCTCGGGCACAGAATGTATGGATACTCAAACAATCAAGGAAAACTCGAACTGGTTCCAGAAGAAGCGGACATGGTTCGAATGATTTTTCAAGATTACGCTTCCGGAATATCTACGCCAAGAATAGAAAAAAAACTCTGGGATATGGGATACAGAAGTTTCAAAGGTGGGAAAATCAACCGGGATGTCATAAAAAATATTATTCGGAATCCAAAATACAAAGGATACTATTGTGGAGGAAAAGTAAAGGTTGTCGATATGTTCACCAAGAAACAAGAATTTCTTCCGCAGTCAGAATGGGTAATGTTTAAAGATGATGGCTCCAGAGTGCCGCAGATCATTGACGAGGCCACTTGGGAAAAGGCAAATGCATATTTAAGAGAACGAGGAGAAGCTATAAAATCGAGAAGAACGTCTTTTAAGAATGAAAATATTTTCACCGGAAAACTTTTCTGCGCAAATGACGGAGCGCCATACTGGATGAAGCAACATTACATCAGAGGAAAAGAAGATGTTCGATGGGTATGCAGCTATAAAATAAAAAATGGAGCAGCTTCTTGCAATTCGTTCGGGCTGGCAGAATCAGAGCTAAAAGAAGTAATTGCAGAATTGATTAATAAATCTTCTGAAAATATTGACAGCATTTTGGAGGAATATTTTGAAATTTTACAGTCCTCAATTAAAAACATTCCAGACAATATAAACGAAATCACGAGACTTGAAAAACAGATCGACCTGTTAAAACAAAAGCGTGAAAAAATACTGGAATATAATCTGGATGGCAAAATATCTGATGATGAATTTGTTTCAAGAAACAAAGAATATGTAAAACAGATAAAACAGACAGAGAGCCATATTCGAGAGCTACAAAACACCAAAAGTCCAGAACCAGTAGAAATACAATTAAATGCTATTAAAGAGCAGTTAAAAAAGTTCAAAGGCGTTACTCAAAAAGACATTAACAGGCAGATTGTTAATGAACTTTTTGAGAAGATTACCGTTGAACCGTTGGCGGTTACATGTGCAACACTGACATTTCAATTGAGGTCTGGAAGCCTTGAAAAATGGGGGTTTCCCTTGCGCCGTTCTGACGATATGATTTTTACTCTACATTCAGAACAACACAAGATATTTAGTAGGAAAACTTGCATTAAGACACAAGATATGGTATTTTTCAAATATAAGTACCTTTTAGCACTATAAGAGAAAAAAATGGGAGTGGAATCAATGATACACACAGCTTATGACGTAATGAAAGAGTTTTTAATCACGGATGCAGACCTTGATGGCAAGTACGGAATTCCGAAAATTCCAAAGACTTTTATTCATCCGGGGAAAGATACTGTAGATTTTGCAGAGAGCTTCAGCAGGAAGATTAAAAACCATAAGGAACTTGATGTAAATTTCTTTGTGGACGATGTACAGTTTCAAAGATTATGGAATCAGCCAGACAAGTACATTGAACATTTAAAATGTTTTCATGCAGTCATTATGCCAGATTTCAGCATATCGGTCGGTAAGAATGGAATGCCGTTGGCTATGTGCTTGTGGAATAAATACCGCAATCATGCGTTGGCTCACTACATGGTCCTGAACGATATTCCAGTAATTCCGAACGTAAGCATATTACCGGAATACTGCTGGGACTGGTGCTTTGATGGACTACCAGAGGGAAGCGCAGTTGCTTGTTGCACCAATGGAAGAGTAAAGAGCAAGGCAGCACGGTTGGAGTTTTGCGTTGGTTTCAAGGAAATGGAACGAAGATTGAAGCCACTGAGAGTTATCATTGTTGGAAGAATCCCGGAAGAGTTGGAAACGGACATAGAGATTATAAACTTTGAAACCAGAAATCAGAAGATTAACAAGGAGGGCGCGAATGGGAACAACGACTGACAATTACCAGAGAAAGAAGAAACTTTCTAAGTCACAAATGAAGAGGACAGAACGTTTAGAGAAATCATCCCACAGAAGATATGGAACACGGAAGAAAGAAGGATTAAATAAATTGTGAATTTTGAATCATTTAAAACTTTACGCTATAGAAATATTTGTGCAAAATTAAAATTTAAGTGGCAGCTAGAAAATGAGAGAATTTTTCTGGTTGCCACTTTTTTTATGGATTTACTTGATTTTAGGCTTCTAAAATTATGTTGAAATTTAGGGATCATCCACAAGTTAGTTGCAACTATTGAATCCTTGAACAGCTGCGACTTTTCCGTTGCAACAAATCAATCAGGGGACAGCACCGGGAGCCGATACCATGCAGAGCTTATGAAGCCTGGACAGCGCCGGGAACGATTGAACGCCAACGAAGTCAACCGCCAGCCGTAGCTCTGGCAGATCAGAACCAATAGCCCACGGATAATAGGCCATAGCAACAAGTAACATACAACACAACGTTAAAATACAATAATACTCTTGCAAAATAAGCCTTAAATGGCTTGTAACGTATTTAGCCTATATTTTATTGGCTACGATTATAAAACGCCTTAAAATGGCAAATACAGCGTTATACAAGCATATCACAATATAGTTGTATAGCCCTAATTGATATATAGCCCGGACAACTGCGACAGATCACCGGGAAGACTGGACAAGCTACGCACATAAGCGGACAAAATGCACCAATTTACACGGTACGCAAAAAAACATAGCCGCACATAGCTATACAAAGCTATTATATACCCATAGCAGCAGACAGTCAATAAACCATGTGGCGCACTACAAATCGTTTTAAAGGCTCATAAACGGCTTATAATGCAAATGTGGCTAAATCCCCATTAACAGCATAAAAAGCCATTTACGGGCAAAAAATTAAGCTAATTGATTGACTTATGGTATTAACTTTGCAAGGTGCATCTGGCAGAATGCCAAAAACCGCTTGCACGCCGTGAACGTGCCGCCGGGCTGAATACCGGGAAGCGGCGGAAACTATTTGAAAATAAGGCTTTTTAACTTTTCAGCCGTAAAACTATCAAGAATATCATAAATATATGTTTTCAATAAAATTGTGTGTTCACTTAAAAAATAATCTGTAAAATTTTCGAGATCGTCACAGAATTGCTTTTGATTAATGGAATAAAATTCATCAATTAATTTGTTTTCAAGTTCTTGTGAAAATTCATCGTACAAAGAAATATTGTACTTTCCAGCAAATTGGATATATTCACTTTCACCAGTAAATAAAAAGTGCAAGATTTCTGTTTCCGGGCCTTTTTCGCAAATATCATTAATGTATTGATACAGGCTTTTATTTTCTAAAGCTTTGTTATTATCATCAAATACTTTATAATTATCAAAAAAATGTTTAATAGTTTCATTTACAATATTTTCCCATTTTTCCATTTTTAACATTATCATATGTATTGCCCCTCCATTTTATGCTATTATATCATACGCTAAGCCAAAAATAAACAGTACAAAAACTTGCCCGGAATCTTAAGCCCCTTATTATTTAAAAGTCATTTTTGTAACAGCCGGAAGACTGCGGAAAAATTCCCGACGGTCGTAATTATCTTTAATATTGAATTGTCTGTCGCTTGTGGGGATGATCTCGCCGCCGATAAGCTCCATACAGGAGAGTTGCAAACAGTTCTCTTTTTTTGTTGATCTGTGCAGCGCATATCGCATCACAGACTTTTTACCATCCCGACGCTTTACCGGGGACATATCCCAATAAGCTAATTTAATAACGCCACCAGCAACAGCCTTGAAGATTTCCATTGCTTCCTTTTCAGCTTTTCTGTTGATTGTATCAACTGTGGAGAAATCGCCGCTTTTTATGGCGGCGATTGTCTGCGCTTGCGTGGCTTTCTTGATTGTTACCATTTTAAAGCCCTCCATAAGTCTTATTTTTCTTGTAACACTTGTTCCAAAAATCAACGACTTTTTCAGCTTCTTTTTTTGTGCTACAAATATTTGCGGAAGTAATGCCGGGGACTTGCAAGGAAAATAATAAATTATCAGAGCTTGAGACCCGAAGCACAGACGCAAAGTTTTTATTGTTTGTGCGTGTTGAAATTGCTATATAATGATATTTCATGTTTTAGCCCCCCTTTTTTAATCCAATAAACACTCTTGGGAAATGCAATATTTTTCTTTTAATAAATCAAAAGCCCTGTTTGTTACTTTGTAACAGTAAATACCGTTTTTTGTTTCTATTAAGGTAATACCGCGCCCCTTTAATTCTAATTCAGTATATAAAAACCAGTGATTCCCATAATAAGAGCTGCGTGCTTCAATCTGTACGCCTTCCGGCTTTTGCTCGCCCATTTCCAGTGTATAATTGTAAACACCTGGCTTTTTTGCGATTTGTGGCGTTTTTATAGGATTCGCCAGCTCCTGGCGTTTCGTCCTTCCGATTCTGCGGAGCGTCAGAAATTCATTTTCTTTTATTTGTCCATGTTTTTCCATGTATTCTGCTGTTCCAAGATAGAAGTCACAGCTTTCAACGCTTCTGCATACTGCAAAAAGCTTTACAAGATTTTCATAACCTTTTGTATTTTTAACTGGAAAATTAATTATTGTTGCCATGTGTGAACCTCCTACAAATCTTTTTTTCTTGGAACGTCAACAACTTCATAATCATTTTTACAAAGCTCTTTTAAGCTTCTCAATGCTTCAATATTATTTTCCTGGATATCATAACCATTTTCACGGAGAAGATCAACGGCGGTAACAAGATACTGATTTCCATAGCCATACTGAATGCTACTTTTTAAAACGCGGCCATTTACAACAACCGTTACTGTGTGGTAAGTATTTCCATATAATTTCTGAAACCATCTACGACCTCTAATTACTAATGTTTCAATTTTTTTCATTGTTTTTCACCTTTACCCCTGTTATAATAGGGTTGCCTTTCTTTTTAGTTTGGTGCCCGGGATTAGTTGGAAGCTTGCCCGGGCTTTTTTATTTTGTTGTAATGTTTCTTTCTGGTATTATAATAACACTATATAGTAATACTGTCAAGTGCTATTATATTATTTTTTAATTGACTTTTGATACTTTTTAGTGTTATCCTGTTTCCAGGAGGTGAAAAAATGGACGGTACAAAAATCATTAAAAAATTACTTTTGGAAAAAGATATAAACACTGTAGAGCTTGCGAAGCGTTTAGGCTGCGGAACCGCTAACCTTTACAACAAGTACAAAAGAAACAACTTTTCTTTAAATGAACTTGAAGAGATCGCCGCCGCTGTTGGCTGTAATCTGGAAATAACTTTTTCCGATAAACAAGGGAACTAGAATTTTTCAATTAATCAGTCCGTTTTCCTTATGTCCTCATTGTGTTGAGTGGTTCGGGCGGTTCCGGTTGTTTGTTTCTTTTGTTCTCTGTTGATGGTTATATAATACACTAAAATATAATGTATGTCTATTGACATTATACACTAAAATAAAGAGCATACATAAAACAGCTTTTGTGCATGTTGTACATTGAAATATAGTGCATAAAAATGTTATTATAATAGAAAAATAAAGTACTGCGAGGTGATGTTAGAATGATTAAATATAAACGCAATATAATTGATATGATGGCAGAAAAGGGAATCACAACCTATTTAATAAGGAAAAATAAGATATTTACAGAAAGCCAGCTGCAACAGCTGCGCAATGATCGACTTGTCACGCAAGATACATTAAATAAAATATGTACTATATTGGAATGCCAACCCGGTTATTTATTGGAATATCTGCCAGATGAAACCACAAAAGATTTTGAAGAAAAGATATTGACATACATTAATAAATAATGTATAATAAAGACAGTTAAAGAAAACAAGCACAGCCCCAGACAGGGAGCAGATCAGGAGGAAAAAATGATAGTTAACGAAATGAGAGGAAACCAGTTCTTTTCGGGAAACTGTATTTACAGACCGGAGAATTACCCAGAGGAATGGCGGGAACGCCTGGAAGCTGGCGAGGCGATCAGCTACGAAGAGGACGGCGAACAGTGCCAAATCTGGCTTGAGATGGAAGAACCGGAAGAGGAATAAAAACAGGAGGACAAAAAAAATGAAAAAAATATATTATCACGAGATTACAATGTCCCAGAGTTACAATGAGGGGACAAAAGAACCGATTTACGAAGTATGCAAAGAACAATTTCAATGTGAATACTCGGAAGAATGGACAGAAGACGACGAAGACCCTATAAAAGATTATGTGGAAAATATGATCGAAAATTCTTCTGACAAGAGTTTTGAAGAAAGCAAGTATTCTTGGGACGAAAACGCAGCTATTAATTTTTCAACAGTTGTATTTTCTGGAGCATACCATATTTTATTTAAAAATAGTGAGCCAATAGAATTGTATTATGTGGATTAAAAAAAGAGGTAAATTTATACCTCTTTTTTCGTGTCTAACTAACAATAAACACTTTTCAATTCACACCTAAATAATTTAGGTATATTAAATATAGCATATAAAAATATATCTGTCAACAAAAATAAAGCCCTAGGAAATTAATCCCGGGGCTTTTAAAATGCTTATTTGTGGCGGCTATGGACAGAGTACAGACCGCCGCCGAGCCTGTTAATATTTAAATAACACAGCTTTTATCAAATTGTCAAGAGTAATATTTTTAAAATACCGCTTGACATTCAAAAGAAATTTATTTAAGCTGTTAAATAACGACGGTCGCGGGAACTCAGGAAGGGCAGGGCTGACAGTATAGAAAAACCGTTAATTTAATAATTTGCCTAATAAGCCAGATCACGCCGGGAAAGCTCCTGGAAGGTCTGGCTTTTGCTATTTAAAACTGCTAAAATAAGCCGCCCTATATAATATATATTATAATATAATACCTGCCCTTCCTAGATTCCTAAGACCAGAGTTTATTAAAAGATATGCTATACAGTACCGTATAATAATATATATAATATAAATATAAATAAAGATTATAATATAATACCCCAATTATTATTTATTAATTAGTGACAAAATAGATGGTTTTATTTTATGCAAAATTAAATTTGACAAGATATTAAAAACTGTGTTAAGGTATCAGCAACAAAGAAAACAGAATATTTTATTTAAGTTTTAAGTTTTAGAGAATGTACCCGAACACCCGGAAATTTTCCGGGAATAAGCTTTACCTGGTGACATTCTCTTTTTTTATTTACAAATTAACGTGTTAAAGTGAGGTGAGACATGATGAGATCAACAGAGGATATTCTAGAAAATTTTGAGGAAGAAACAGAAAGTTATTTATTGGCTTTTTGCAATAGATACAAGATTGATGATTTATCAAAAACGCCGCAGAACACTTTTGAAGCTGCCATGTCTTACGCTGGAGATCACATATTTTTAAAGCCAGATAATGTGACTTTAAAATATAACAGAAAAACTATTATAGATTCTGATAATGCACCACTTATTGATTATATTTTAGACAGATACGAACAAATTTGTAAAACATATAACAAAGAGGTTAATATACAAGGTTTTAGTAGATATATAAAAATAAGTGAACAGACTATGTATAATTGGTTAAATGGTGATTATAAATCAAAGATATATATAGATATAGACGGTAATGTAATAAAAGATATACAGGAATGGAAGTTAAACAATAGGGGTGAATACAGGGAGATTGCAAGCACTGCACACCTTGACTTAGTGAAAAAAATTAGATTAATGGATGAACATTCTCTATCTAACATCGGAATTAGTGACAGGAATAATACAGGCGTTGCAATGAAGCTTAACACCCAATATGGATGGAATGCTCCAAACGGAAGAAGCGCAGACGAGAACAGCGGAAAGCCAAGGCGAACCGCCGCCGAGATCGCGGAGAAACACAAAGCGGTGCTGGAACTTCCAGAGATGGAAAAGCCGGAGCTTTAAAGTCTGGAAGAGTACAGAATCGGTAAAAATGTACATGATGGACGGACAAAAGGCAGTAAACACATGGAATTATGCAATATGTAAAGTAATAACGATTATAATTGTGCATGATGTATAGGATTTTAGAGACATCTATATAAAAAACAAGTGTTTATCGTATAGATACATATGTTCGAGAAAATACGTTCGGTAAATTCTCCTTGATCACTGCCGAAGGCCTACGATGAACAGCGACTAGGCAAGGGCAGCAGGTCCCATGGGGCGGCGGGCTGACTTGCCAGCGTCCGCACTGGATGACCGGGGAGGGGGTATATATAAAACCCTAGTCAGCGGTAGTCACCACCAAAACCTCCCGAAAAAACAAAAAAGCTCTCCTTAACATGGCAGGGATAGTGATTGCAACACGAAAGCAGTAAGCCTTAACTGTTTCTCTGCCAACACTAAATAAGGCAGTACCAAGAAAGGCAGGTATAAAACATGAAGATAGGATACGCAAGAGAATCTGGATTATGGTTCCCGTTGGAAGCAAAGAAAAAGATACTTTTGAACGAAGAAATTGACTCGTTTATTTTCGATTTGGCAGATGAAAATAATAATTTTAGACTTCTTTGTGAAAACATGAAAAAGGGTGATTCATTAATTATTTGCGGAGTTGATGATATTGGAAATACCAAGAATGAAATCGAAGAAATATGGAGACGGCTTTGTGATTTGGATATTGAAATCTATGTACTCACAGCTCCGACGTTGTTTTACAGTGAAAGCATGACACTAGAACAATCGTTTATAAGAGATGTGACACGTAGCGTACTTGCTTCTCAGGTCGAAATTGCTAATCAGAAATTAAAAGCAATAAACGATTTGTGATAACTGATAACATTCGCAGAAAGGTAGGCACAAGATGGAAAAAATAGTAAGCAATGACGGATACCTTCGGTCAAGGTTGATGGATGTAACACAACAGCTTTTGAATATTTGTAACGAAACCGGAAATTCAAATATTCAACTCATGACATCATCTTGGGAGAATGGGAAAGGTATTACGCTTCTGGCTAAAGCCGATGAGAAACCGATTCTTTCCGTAAAGATGGATACTGCCTATGAAAAAGCATAACCCGCAATCCGAATCCATCCGCATCCGATTTTCCGAAAAACAGAAAAAAAGGCTCCTGGAAGAGAAGAACCGAACAGACAGGAGCGTATCGGATATTGTAAGACAGGCGGTTGATGAATATTTCTGGAGGAAAAGACGTGCTTAAATTTTTCTTAAAAAATAAAAAAGGTGTTTCGGAAACAAACCAAGCATATGAAAATGTTGGACAGGAATCCCCGGCAATTCGGAAACTGGTGAAGCCAATTCACGCAAAAGCAATATTAGCTGATGGCAGATTGTATGATACTCAAACCGCCACATATGTTTGTGAATATGGGAATCTTTCTTTGTTTGTTACAAAGAACGGTAGATGGTTTGGCGCAAAATCAAAATCTGAATTAACTGGTTATAGTGTTGATGAAAACGGAGACAGAACCGCCGAGTACAGAGTGATGTATTATGACTTGGAATGTATTGATAAAATTTTTGTGATGCAGCATCTGTGGTATTGCAGCCATAAGCTTTACAAGAAATATTTCGGGGAGGCGGAAGAGGGATGAATTGTTTTTTATACATCATTGGGAATGATGTTCGTAAATGTGAAAAAGAAGAAGATATTCCAAGAGAAGCTATTAGAACACTTAAAGTACAAAACGGAGAAATATTTTCAAAGGAAAACGGAGAATGGAAAAAGTTATCCATGCTATACGTACCAATAAGTGATAATAAGGATAGTTTTCCAGAATCTCCCATTGATACAGCGTCCATGATTATCAATGCCACAGTAACTTGCGAACTACCAAATGAAGGTATTCCACTTTCCCCACTATTGAAACAAAAAACATGGGAAATTCCAAAATACAACATTCTACAGTTGGAAGAGATTGCGAAACACCTTCTTCTCTACTGTGAAACTAAAAGAAAGGGGTACGAAGATGCCGATAGTGAAGATCACAAACCCCAACCCCTATGATTGGCGTGAAACAAAATGTTTTATTGATGGAAATAAAGTTCCGAATGTACGCTCAGTTGATTTCCACACCGCAGTAGATGAAATTCCAGTATTTGAGTTTGAAATGATGGCTGTTCCAGACATTGAAATGGAGTGCCTAGCACAAATTAGTGTCACTTCTCAATCAATTACTGATGCAATTTGTGTTTTAAGGCACGAATTACTACAACATGGAGAGATTTACAATGGTTTCAAATCAAGCCTAAAATCGGCTTTAGAATCCTACAATTACTGTGGAATGCCATTTGAGCCAGAGGAAGAGATTGCAGAAAAAATTCTGGACTTCTTAATCGGGGAGGAAAAAGACAATGAATGCACTTAATGTAATTGGAACAGCTGTAAATCTTGCATTTTTTGTTCTGGTTCTAGCTGGCACTTTAGCAATACTGAACGAAGAAGGAAAGACAAGCGTAATACAGATTTTATTCTGTATTTGTTTAGAAATATGTTTTGCACTGAATATTTTCTTAATTTGCACGAGGTGACAAATGTATTTACCGATTCCAATTGGAATTATCCCGATCGAGTTAATCGAAAGGGTTAAATTCATAAAAGCGCAGCTTCGACTTAATCCATGTAGGCTCGGGAAAGCCTATGAAAGTGATAAGTCGAGGCATCCAGAGTAGCGGAAACTCTTATTTTATATACTTGTTTAGCTTAATATCACGACTTCCCCGGTTTTAATGGTGCGCCGGGGTTGATGGGCTATCGCCAAACGGTTAAGGCACAGCACTTTGACTGCTGCATTTGCTGGTTCGAATCCAGTTAGCCCAGTTTGCGGTTTCGCTAATGCCGCAAGTTCATTTTATAACACTCTTTTCTGAAATCTAAAAGTGTTTCAGAAAACCTTTGTTGCGGTTGGTGGTCAAGAACTGCAACAGTGCCAGAAATAAATCTATGGCGGGCTTATTTCTGGTATCTCAGGAAGCTTAGTTCAGCGGTAAGAGCAACGGCCTCATAAGCCGTAAGTCCTGGGTTCGAATCCCAGAGCTTCCATTTCTTCTAAATGCCATTCATCCGTAATATGGGTGGAAAAAACTTCCAGTTGAGCGTGTGGATTAGATAAATTTAGGTGCGATACGGCGTAGCCTAAATGGATCTGATTTCCCGGCTGGTATATCTCGGAGTTAAAAATATTAACGCAGCGCACGTTAATAAAAGGAGTTTTCAAGAGATGCCGTTCTAAGACGCATAAAAATATCCAGTGAATCTACAGCACTAAAACTTGCAGATAGTGGAAAGCATAACACGATAAACCTATTGCTAACCCGGTTCTTCCGGGTTCTGGGAGAATATACCGTAGTGGTAGCGGGACTGGCTGTAAACCAGTTGCTTAACGGCTCGGGTGGTTCGACTCCATCTTCTCCCATTAATAAAATTTAGGAGGGAATATGACAGGTAGCGAATATCAGAAATTAGCAATGAGAAAAAATGATGGTAAATGTAGCGAAAGGCTTTACAAGAAACTGTTCACTAGGAAAGCTGAGGATTTTCATATAACAAAAGACTTAAATGATATGGGTAGCGTTCTGAATGGTTGCTTAGGTTTAGCCGGAGAAACAGGAGAAGTTCTGGACATGGTTAAGAAATGGGTATTCCATGAAAAAGAACTGGACAAAGAACATTTAAAGAAAGAAATCGGAGATGTAATGTGGTATGTGGCTATGTTATGTGAGAGCTTCGGATTTGATCTTGATGAGATCTTGCAGATGAACATAGATAAGCTCATGGCAAGATACCCAGAAGGATTTGATACCGATAAAGCGAATAACAGAAAACCAGAAGATGTTTAGTTTAAATGTGAAAATTAACTCAGTTTCTAAACTGTCCGTGACAGGCGGTGATATGAAACATAGCTCAGTGGTAGAGCAATGATACTCAATATCATGTGACACAGGTTCGATTCCTGTTGTTTCTATCTGGCAAATTGCCATTGCCAGAAGTTGCATTTTCCCCCTAAAGTTCCAGTGTTTCTCGTTGGGAGATTCATGCCGTTCAAGTCGGCACACTGGATTTTTTTAACAAGAGGTGTTTATGGAAGAAAAATGTTGCAAGAATTGTAGAAAACATGATAACTTCACATGTGTTTGCTTCAATGGTGATAGTGAGCATTGTGCAGACTTTACGGGATCAGAGTTTTGTTGCGAGTTTTGGTAGGGAAAAGAAGATGGAAAACAAGATGGAAAACAAGGAGGCATAGTACCGATGAGCGAACTTTCTGAACTTATAAATAGAGGTGGTTTAATCGATGATTTTAAGATAGAAAAATCCAAAGATGAACCACCTACACAACCAATAAAGTTAGCTGATTGGCTGATTGACAGAGGATTGAAAGATGGGATTCGTCTGTATGGGAAAAATGATCTTAGAAAAATTGCAAATTACTTATTGATTTACTGTGGTGATGAAAATGATTGAAGTATGCGGTAAAGAAATAAAAGACGAATGTTCAAACTGCGGAAATATTCTTGAATGTGAGTTATTCCGACAGGGACATGGAATAAAACAGGAACGCGAGAATGTAGCAAAGATGATTGAATGCCAAATGAAGCATAGGGAGGAAAGAGAGAAATGATTAAAAAACTTTCTAATTTTTGGCTCAAAAGAAAAACGGACAATCTTACAAAAATTCCTTTATTCATTATGATGTTCAATTGGAGAAAGTTTCAGAAAGATGGGAAAGATGGAAGCTGCTTGTTATATGCGCTTCACCCAGATATTGCAAAGGATGTATTTTTGAGAGAAAAGTTGCAAGAGTGCGTAGATTATATCCGTGACAACTACGATATGGAAACATTTACTAAGATTTGAGGAGAATGCCATGAGAATTGAAGATTTAAAGAATTTGACTGTAGATCAGCTAAAAAATGAAGTTGTTCGGTTATCTGATGAATGCGAGAAGAAACAGCATGAAATTCTTGATTTAAAAGAGAAGTTAGATATAGCAACAAAAAAGATGTGGTGCGATGAGCTAATTAGCAGAATGCCTATTGAAGAAAAATCCAAACCCACTACTAAATGGTATGATGAACGACACCAGTCCGACTGTATCACAATCAATCAGCTTTATACAACAATAGATGTTATAGTTGACCGATACGCTAATTTAAGGAAAAACAAAGGAATGTGCTGATATGGGCGAGAAAGACGAATTAAAGCATTTCTTTACATGTAATGGTGAAGTGATTGAAGAAATAGCAGGGATTTCAATTTCGGATGGTACTGTTATCGAAGGCGGTATTCTTCACAGAAATGAGGACGGCACACTTTGTAGCATAGGCAAGCCAGTAAGTATTGAACTTGAATGTAAATTAAGTGATGAACTATTTTGGACACTAGTTGCCCCAAATCGAATAAACCAGAACAATTTCCGTAAAATACATGGGATTCCGAAGCGGAGGAAAATTAATGGATCAAGAAAAAATAAGCATTGAAGAAGCCATGAAAATTGGTTTTGGGAAAATACCAAATAACTGCTTAAAAATGAATAAAAAGCCAAAATTTAGACAAATTGCTGGAAGAAAAGGGAAACGGAAATTTGATAATGTTTTTAAATCTGTTGTTCGGCGAATGATAAAAAGGGCAGCAAAAGAGGGAAGACCAATAAAGCATAAAAGAAATAGAAAGGTAAATAAATGAGTATTAAGTCAGCATTGGAATCCGAAGGGATAGATTTTTCTGAATACATGAACCCACCAGAACCGTGGAATGGGCAGGCATTGATACGGAATATTAATGGAGCGAAATACGCTTGTTGTCCTTTTTGCCAAAAGAAAGCACTTCTGATTAGCCCAAACACGAAGATTCAGCATCTTAAATTGAAATGCAAGGGCAGTAATTGCAAGAAAGAATTTGAGGTGAATGTATGATATGGAACGAAGAAATATCCTTTGATGGATTCCAAAAGAAGATTGATGAGTGGTACAAGGATAAAGACTTTGAACTGTGCGACCCACCTGTCAGTGCTCAGTTTGCTTTAGACTTGATCTTCAAGACATTAGTAGATGATAGAGAAGATTATCCATATCTCACAACTATGTCAGAAAACGTAGAACAGACAAATAGCATTATGCTCGATTTAATTCTTCGTAAATACAGTCGCAAATACAGAAAATACTTGAAATCAAAAAGAAAGATGGTGAGCAAATGAAAAAGATACCAACATTATTTGAGCGAGAATTCAAAGACCACAAGGTTGTAAAGGTTCTTCCAAAAGTGCATCCAGGTATGGAATGGGTACTTGAAGGAGAAGGAATTGCAACAGTTAAATATGATGGTTCTTGCTGTGCAGTAATTGACGGAAAATATTATAAACGATACGACTGTAAGAAAGGTAAAATACCACCAGAGGGATTTATTCCTTGTTGTGAACCAGATTCCATTACAGGTCATTGGCCGGGATGGGTAAAGATTGATGAGAATAATCCGGCTGATAAGTGGTTTATTACGGCATATGAAATGACGGTAATGCTTGAAAACTATGGGATGAAATTATCAGATGGCACATATGAAGCAGTTGGTAGATGCTTTCAAAATAATCCATACAATTTCACATCCAATAAATTAATCAAGCATGGCAAAGAAATCGTTGAAGTCGAACGAACATTTGATGGAATCAAGAAATATCTTTCCGAACACAAGATAGAGGGATTAGTTTTCTGGAAGGACGGAAGTCCACAATGCAAAATCAAACGTTCAGATTTTGGCTTTGAATGGCCAGTCAAGAAAGCGTGACCAAATGAACAAAATCAGAAAAATATTTTGGATAATTGCGAATTTCATAATATTCAAATGGGTAGCAGATTATTTGATAGCCACAATTCAAATGATGATTGAAAATCATTGGGGATTTTCTGCAGTACCATTACTGTTTATGGCAGTATTCGCAGAGTGGAAAGTAATTGAAAATATTTTTACGGAATTAAAAAGGTGATTTTATCAAGCCTGCAAATAAAAAGTCAAGGCTAAATTGAAGAACATTGAAAATTTTATACAGGTTGAAAATTAGGTATCAAAATAAGACCACC
>OGXS01000116.1_pt1 | contig 81479 bp, 76 predicted proteins | sample 1576371 | NCBI WGS metagenome assembly OGXS01 (sample SAMEA3541475, study PRJEB24748) | human gut metagenome | biome: human gut; feature: human-associated habitat; material: faeces | place: China | collected 2012
GCGGCAGAAACCGCCGGAAAGAAAAGAACACTGTGCCGGACACAGCAGGCGGGATCAGAAGATCCGCTGATTGTCCGTTTATTATAGCAGGAAAGGAAGAGTATGGCAAGATGGGAACAAAGTGTGCTATAATCAGTGATACATTACGGGAAAAAGGAGAGGAGGAGAGGATATGCGGGAAGTTGATCCCATGAAGACAGACCGGGCGGTGAGCTGGAAGCTCTATATTGACGCGCCTATGCCCATGGTCACTATATTTAAGACGTTAGATATCTCCCGCTTAATGGAGCGCAAAGAGCAGGGGTATAAGCTGAATATGCGCCTGTGTTACTGTATCGCCCTGGCGGCGGGCAAGACTAAAGAATTCCGTCTGCTTCCGGTGGGAAAGAAGATGATGGAGTATGATAAGATTGGTGTGAATGTGATCGTTGCCAATACAAAGGGCGGGATCAATTCCTGCGATCTTCCTTACACGACGGATCTTGAAGGATTCCGGGATATTTATCTGAACCTGACGGAAAAGGCGGCCCAAACCTGTGAAGATTATGAGATCCAGGATCATATGATCGTAGGAACATCCAATCTGGCGGGATACGAGATTGACGGCGTGATCAATATGTACAGCGGCATTTACAATAATCCGTTCCTGATCTGGGGGAAATACCGGCAGGAAGGAGAGCGGACGCTGCTTCAGGTTTCCTTCCAGTTCCATCACGTGCAGATGGATGGCAGGGAGGCCTGCGGATTTCTGGAACGGCTCCAGAAAGAAATAGATGGATTATAGGCGGCAGCGTTTTGGGCTGTTGGAAGAATAACGGATAAGGAGGAATATTTATGGAATGCAACCTTCGTAAATGGCGGATGGAAGACAAAGAAGAACTGGCTCGTCTGTTGAATAATCCTAAGATTCTGCAAAATCTGCGGGATGGGATTCCCTATCCCTATACGGCAGAGGATGCGGAGGAATTTATCGGGGCTACGCTGGCGGCAGACGAAAACCAGACCATAGCTTTCGCGATCACAGCAGAAGACAGGCTGATCGGCAGCATCGGGGTGTTCCGCTGCGGGAATATCCATTTCCGAACGGCGGAGATGGGCTATTATCTGGGAGAACCATATTGGGGAAAAGGATACGGAACAAGCGCGGTGAAAAAGACTTGTGAGTACGTGTTCGCCCATACAGATATCCTTCGGATTTTTGCGGAACCCTTTGCTTATAATCAGGCTTCCTGCAGGGTTTTGGAAAAAGCGGGATTTCAGTTGGAAGGGGTTCTGCGCAGGAACGCGGTGAAGAATGGGAACGTGCTGGATATGAAAATGTACGCTCTGATAAGAGAAGAAAAGGAGTAAAGAAGCGATGATCGAGGATAAAGATTATATTATGCGGCTCATTCATGAGACGGTGCGCACACTGATCCGGCTGATCTGGAACCGGGACATGGACAGGGAGGAAGAAGGCGCTGTTTCCTTTGCTCTTTTGCAGAGGTATCAGGAACTGGCCAAAATGATCGATGATGGACAGGTGAATGAGGCGGAGAATTTGCTGTTGGATGAATTGGATCCGGATGATCCGGAATATTTTGAGATGGCGCTGCGCTTCTATGAAAAGCTGGGCGGGAAATCGGAAGAATTTCTGGCGGCACATGACTACTCCCAGCAGGAAGTGATCGATGGCTTGAAATCAGTGGTGGAGGCCTATGGATATACGGATCTTCTGGAAGTGATCTCGGAGGAACTGTCATGATCCTCCGGGCATACCGGCCGTCTGACTGCGAAGAGGCGGCCAAATTGTTTTATGAGACAGTCCACGTGGTCAACGCCAGAGACTACACAAAAGAGCAGTTAAACGCCTGGGCTTCCGAGAACATAGATTTGAGAAAATGGGATCAGTCATTCCAGGATCATTACAGTCTGGTGGCAGTGGAAACAAGGATGGCAGAAGAAGGGAAGATCCTGGGATTTGGAGACATGGATGAAACGGGGTATCTGGACCGGCTGTACGTGCATAAGGATCACCAGAGGCAAGGGATCGCAGCCATGCTTTGTGACCGGCTGGAAGCATACGCCTGGAAGAAAGGGGCGGGCAGCGTGATCACCCATGCCTCTGTCACCGCTAAACCTTTTTTTGAAAAGCGGGGATACCGGGTGGTCCGGGAACAGCAGGTGTCAAGGCAGGGGATACTTCTGACCAACTATGTGATGGAGAAAGATCACACAGACAGATAGAAAAACAAAACGAATTCGGACGGAGATTCCTGACAATTCATCCGGCCGCCGTAGCGTTCCACGATTTCCTGCATGTTGGATAAACCAAGGCCATGGTTTTTCGAGTCCTTTTTCCAGGTCTTCGGCAGACCTTCAGTATTGTCCCGGCTGGGAGAGAAGGCACAGGAATTCCGTACTTCTGTCACAAACAGCCCTTTCTGTGCGCGGGCGTGAAAGGAGATCCGGCGCTGCTTTGTCGGGAGCTTTGCCACTGCTTCCAGAGCGTTGTCCAGGGCATTTCCCAGAAGTGAGCAAAGATCCATAGGATCTATGCCGGGCAGGTCCGGGATGTCTGCCTCTATATCCAGGCAGGCCTGTAGTTCCTGGGCCTGTTCCATTTTGGAGGCCAGCAGGATATTGGCCGTCTGATTTTCGCAGAACGTCACTTTCGTGTTTAAAGCCGGGGCATCCAGCAGGTCTTGCAGATACTGGTCCCGTTCTTTTCCGGTAAGCCCTGACAGGGCGGTGAGATGATTGCGCATGTCATGTTTTAATTTCCGGACTTCTTTCTGCTGATGCTCCACCATCTGATAGTACTGCCAGCGCATCTGAGAAAAATGGGCTTTCTTTTCCAAGTCCTGCTGTCTTGCCAGCACGGGGACGGCCAAAAGCAGGATGACCCAGTAGAGCATACACAGAACAAAAATCCAGACGAAAAAGAACCCGTTGTTCTCGATCAAGGAGTCGAAACCAGAATCCGCCAGGATCATAGGACCGCTCAAGATTCCAAAAGGCGGAAGGAATAACAGTAAAAGCAGACGCCAGAAATTGACGGGAAGGAAGTAACCCTTCTTTGGGAACAGCTTTCTTGTGATCCCAAACAGGACCAGCCAATAGCCGGTCTTAACGACCCAATACCAGGGGGAATAGACCACAGTCCAGCCTGCAAAGCTTTTTAGAAAGTTATCGGCCAGGGCGTTGACGGAAAAAGCGCTTCCCGATACGAGAAGGGCGGCAGCCAGCTTCTGTTCCAAAGGCGCCTGGCAGGAAATCCATACAGACAGGAAAAACGCCAAAAAGGAAAAAGGGAGATTATGCAGGTCTCCTATGAAACAAGGAATTGCCATTAAAACGGTGCACAGGAAAAACAAAAGAACCTGGCAGCGTTTTTTCTTTTTTACCGGAAGGATCCGGTTTAAGACCAGCCAAGGCAGGAAAGCCAGAAAGGCGGAGAGAAGTAAGGGCCAGGTGGTGTTCCAAAAGGTATAATGCATGGTGGATGAATGAAACTCCTTTCTGCAGATGCTTTAAGTAAGCAGGAACCGGGCGAAAGCGTCCAATGCTTCCTGCCTCATGGCGCGGCTGATAGGGAGAGCTTCTCCGGCGATGGTGACTTTTGTTCCGGTGACCTGTTCTACGGCGCCGGCATTGACCGCGTAGCGGTTGTGGATACGGACAAACTGTTTGGGCAGCCGTTCCATGACCGCATCCAGCTTCCCATAGAAAGGGGTATCCACACCCCGGCTGACCACATGCACCAGCCGTTTTTCGCTGTAAAGATAGTCAATGCTGCGGAAGGGGATTCGGAAAATCCCATCTGGGCTTTTAAAGGTAAGGGCCGCGCCGTCCTCTTCGTTTAGTTCCTGGCGTACCCGCAGAAGGATCTCCAGAAGACGCTGGGAAGAAGCGGGCTTTACAATGTAATCAGCGGCCTGGACTTGATAACCGCCAAGGGCGAATTCTTCATGGCCAGTCACGAATACCAGGAACAGGTCCCGATCAAAGGAGCGGATCTTCCGTGCGGCCTCAAGGCCGGAGAAGGGAGTCATCTCTACATCCAGAAAGAGAAGTTCCATCTCCCCGGGATGTTTTTCCAGCCAGTTCACGGCGCTTTTCCCATTGGAAAATTCATAGATCACCGATTCTCCTTCCAGAAGAAGGGGATCCAGCGTCAGATATAAGGCTTCTCTTGACGCGGCTTCGTCATCGCAGATGCCGATCCTCAACATGATTTGGTTCCCTCCTTTCAATCTTCTTAAGATATTTGTCCCTGATATCTTTACTTTATCATATTCACAGAGAGATTCCCAGGGGCGGAGAAGACAGCCGGGGACCAAAGATTACCAGGAAAAGGCCAAACATGACATTTCCTGTAAGGTGCGGTCAAATATGACGCCTGCCCTGCCGGATATGACAACTGCCGCCAGCCAGAGCCCTCCGGATGCTATGCTGATCCAAAAGAGTTTTGGAGGTGACACTATGCTTTATGTCAATAATCTGCACAAATCTTACCAAAGCGGCCTTAAGACCTATGAGGTGCTGAAAGGGGTCAGTTTAAATGTGAGCAAGGGAGAGTTTACTGCCGTCATGGGGCCATCCGGATCCGGGAAAAGTACCCTGTTAAACTGCATTTCCTGTTATATTCCTTATGAAGAAGGGGTGATCACCTTGGCGGGGCAGAAACTGTCCGGCCTGCCGCAAGGGGAATTGGCGAAAGTGCGCAACGAGAAGCTGGGATTCGTCTTTCAGGATTTTATGCTGCTGGATGGGCTGACAGTGCGGGAAAATATCCTGCTTCCTAGGATCATACACGGAGAAGTGGACCGGGACGGAGAAGAAAACGCGGACCGGCTCTGTGAGATCTTTGGAATTTCTGCTATCCGGGACAAATATCCGGCGGAGATCTCTGGAGGGGAGAAGCAGCGTGCGGCAGTGGCCCGCGCCCTCATCAACCAGCCTCTTTTGATCCTGGCGGATGAACCTACCGGCAATCTGGACTCCAAGTCCAGCCGGAAGGTGATCGATTCCTTTCTGGAAGCCCAGTATACATTGGAGGCCACCATTTTTATGGTGACCCATGACAGCTTTGCGGCATCCTTTTGTGACCGGGTTATTATCCTGCGGGACGGGAAAGTCTGCCGGACTCTGGAAAGACAAGGAGACCGGGCGGCGTTTCAGGATGAACTGCTGCTGACGATCAAGGAAATGAGTGGTGATGAAGTATGAGAACAGAGATGATCCGAACGATGAAACAGGTTTTTGGGAAACTGAGAAAATATGGAAAAAGCGATTACCGGCTGCTACGGCTGTGCAACTTCCTTGCGGATCTTCTGATCACTGCCTTTGCGTTTATCATCTGCTCCCCTACCATCCAGGATACCTTTCCTGACAATGGAGACAGTATGAAACAGGTAATGATGATCTTCGTCTTGGCGCTGGCAGGGTGCCTGATCTTTACCGCTTATGCGGCCGCCTTGTTTTTCCGTTATAAATCCAGGGAAATAGGAGTGCTTCTGGCGCTGGGGGCCGGCAAACGGTCTCTTGGCGGCCAATTGTTCCTGGATCTTGGCATATCTATGGTACTGCCCGGCGCTGGCGGTATCCTGCTGGGGGCGCCTTTTGCCTGGGGGATCTGGCAGATCTTCCGGTTGTTTCTGATGGATAAAGGCGGGACGGTCCTCACCTTTACTTCTGGGGGACTGGCGGTGGGACTGGCATTTCTGGCGGTGTCTTTGGCGGTATCCTGTCTGCTGGGACTTCGGTTTCTGGCAGGGGCCAGTGTGATGGACGTGGTAAATACCCAGCGCAGAAGTGAACCGATCCGGGATGTAAAAGGGTGGTATCTGCCTGTGGGAATTCTCCTCTGTATCCTGGGGGCTGTCCTTGGCTACGGACACATGGGATTTTTTGTAAATGTGCTGAAAAGGATGCCTCCGGGCTGGATGCAGATCTTATATCTCCCAATCCTGCCGGGGATCTACATGATCATTTTGTATGCGGTGATCCGGGGCAGGAAGAAGAGAAGGCATCCCTATCAGGGCATCATTTCCAGAAGCATGATGAAGTTTCAGGGACGCCAGACGGTCAATAACATGCTGGTGATGACGATATTGGTGGCAGGCGCTTGTTTTGCCCTGTTCTATGCGCCTATGACCAGCGCGGGTCTCATCTATGATATAGAATCCTGGGAAAGAGATGTATCTCTCCGGCTGCGGAAAGATTTAGATCTGCCAGACCGGCAGGAGATCAGGGAGCTGGCTGTCCAGTATGGGGTGGAGCTTTCTGAATGGCAGGAGACAGAAGTGATCTGTCTGGGCAGGGACGGAGTGCTGGATGAACTGGATGAGGAAACGGGGCGGTTTACCGAAGAATACCGGAAGATCATAGGGGATGCGCTGTGCCTCTCAGAATCCGGCTACGAGAAGCTGACGGGTCAGGAGATCCAGGTGGAGGCAGGGACCTGCGATTCGGTCGTTTCCAAAGGAAGTGAAGAGGATTCAGCCCAGGAGACAGGGATTTTTACGAATATGTCTACCGGGCGGGAGCTGGAGGCAAAGGCCGGGCAGATCCGTCATTACCGCATGCTGTCAGACTGCGTGATCTTAAACGACCAGGATTTCCAGAAGATTTCAGAAGGTCTTCAGGAGAGCTGGCGGGAGACGTTTGTCCTGTTTGATCTGGCGGGAGACAAAGACCAGCAGGGGGAATATGGATTTGCCAAGGCCCTTTACCAGAGGATCCTAGATGGCAGCGAAGGCGCTGGACTGGATTCCGAGTTTTATTCCAGGGCGGTGAAAGCGGACACCGAGAAAAGAGGGGAAGAATACTGGGCCGATTCAGATCCGGAGGGACAGTTTACCAAAGAAGAGCAGGGGACATTTTCTTTCCAGACGCTGTGGAAATACCGGCCTCAGATCCGGGTGCTGGAAGAGCAGGATCTGATCACCAGATTCGCGGTACTGTTTATGACATTCGTCTTTATGGCTCTGGTCTGCTTTACCTCCGTGCTGATCATCAGCTATACCCGGAGCCTGACGGTAGCTTTGGGAAACCGTCAGGTGTATCAGGATCTGGAACGGCTGGGAGCTGGAGTGGAATTCAGGTACGATGCTTTGCGGCGTCAGATCTCCAAGATCTACCAGGTGCCGACGATCCTTGGGATGTTGGCGATCTTTGGATTTTTCAGCATGATCCTGTACGTCAACGACGGAAAGATCAGCCCCTCAGAAGGGATGGGGCTTCTGGTATGCGTTGTACTAGAGCTCCTTTTGGCGGCAGTCCTTTTCGGGTTCTATCGGAAGTCTCTGAAAAAGGTGTGCCAAATGCTGGGAGTAAAGAGGCGGGCAGGCGGTTCATGGCAGGAGCCAAGTTGACTTTCCGGAATGAAGCTTCTATAATAGAGCGAAACCGGACTATGGAATTTGGCGGTGAAAAGAGGTTTCGCGGATGAAAGAAAACCAGATATTACTAGAAGAACATTATCCGTTCTGGGAACATTTGACGGAGGAAGAGCGGGAGACTCTGGTCTCTAACTGTGCGGAGAAAACATATCAAAAAGGAGAGCTGGTCCACCGCTCGGAGGAACAGTGCAAGGGAGCGATTCTTGTCCTGGAAGGACAGCTTCGTGTCTACATTGTCTCAGATGAAGGCCGGGAAGTGACCCTTTTTCGGATCCGGGAGGGGGAGACCTGCGTGCTGTCAGCGTCCTGTCTGTTGGACGCCATTGCTTTTGATATGCTGATCGAGGCGGTATCGGCTGCTAAGGCGCTGATCCTGCCAACTCCGGTACTGCGTCCCATTATGGAGGAAAATCCATACGTGGGGCTGTATATGTACCGGTCAGCCACCGAGCGTTTTTCAGATGTTATGTGGACGATGCAGCAGATTTTATTTATGGGCATTGACCAGAGGGTGGCCAGCTTCCTGTGGGATGAGATGCTCCATCAGGGAACAGAGATTTCTATGACCCATGAGGAGATCGCCAGACTTATCGGAAGCGCAAGAGAGGTGGTATCAAAAGTGCTGAAATATTTATCAGAGGAAGGAATTGTAACTCTGGGCAGGGGGAAGATTCGGATTGCCGCTAAAGAAAAGTTAAGAAATATCGCTCAGAAGGCGTGAACGGTTGACAGAGGGATGATTTGATGGTATCGTGTGGAAGACTTTGTATTCTTCTTATAAAAAACGGGGAATAAATATAGAAAAAACAGGAGATCATCCAAAATATGAAACAAGAAAGAAAAGATAGTCAGCCGGCGGGAATCTTTTTGATCCGCCTGTTTCAGGGAATGTTGATCGGTCTGGGAGCGGTTCTGCCGGGAATATCCGGCGGAGTCCTCTGCGTGGTCTTTGGAATCTATCGGCCGGTCATGGAACTTTTATCCAGTCCTTTTAAACGATTCCGGACTCATATGCCCAAACTGCTTCCGGTGGTCATCGGCGTGGCTGTAGGGTTTATCGGAATTGCAAACTTATTATCCTTTTTCCTGGAAAAATATCCAGATCCTTCCGTATGCGTATTTGTTGGCCTGATCACTGGGATGCTGCCTTCCCTTATGCGGGAGGCCGGGCAGGAAGGGCGAAGTAAAGGCTCCTGGATATCCATGGGGATTGCTTTCGTGGTGATCATTGTCCTTTTGACAGCGTTAAATGTGATGAATATCCAGATCGTGCCTAATACAGGCTGGTATCTGTTCTGCGGATTCTGTCTGGCATTGAGCATTATTGCTCCCGGCATGAGCTTTTCAACGCTGCTTATGCCTTTGGGATTGTATACGCCTTTTGTGGACGGTCTGGGACATTTGGATCCGCAGGTGATCTGTGCCAGCGGGATCGGCGCCATAGTGACGGTGATCTGTCTGGCCAAAGGTGTGGACGCTTTATTCAGAAACTTTTATTCTTATGCCTTCCATGGGATCATAGGAATTGTCGCGGCGGCTACCATCATGATCATACCGGTGAAAAGTTTTGCGGCTTCCGCAGGGGCTATGCTGACCAACGTGATCTGCCTTGCGGCCGGTATTGTGTGCGCTTTGGCGCTGGATAAGTTCAACAGCAGATTTCCAAAAGAATAAAAACCAAGATGTGTGAAGGAGAAACGGAGGGCAGTTTTCTGGCGAGAGCCTGAGACTGCGCTCTTTTTTTGTTTCTTTTGAAAAAGCCTTGCGGTAGAATGGAGAAGAGTGTAAATTGTGTGATAGTTCTTGCAGACAGAGGAGGAAATGAGAGAATGGGAAGTCGAAAAATCATCCAGGTAGAGGATAAGGTTCCTTTTAAACTGCTGGTGCCTCTTAGCGTCCAGCACATGTTCGCTATGTTTGGCGCATCTGTCCTGGTGCCCTTCTTATTTGGGCTGAATCCAGCGGTGGTGCTGTTTATGAATGGTGTGGGTACGCTGCTGTTCATGGTGTTGACGAAGGGCAAAGCGCCGGCCTATCTGGGGTCTAGCTTTGCCTTTATCGCGCCTGCTCAGATCGTGATCCAGGAGATGGGATATGAATATGCCCTGGGCGGATTTGTAGCGGTTGGATTCTTGGGGTGTGTACTGGCGCTGATCATCTATAAATTTGGCTCGGACTGGATCGATGTTGTCCTGCCGCCGGCTGCCATGGGACCGGTAGTGGCGCTGATCGGTCTGGAACTGTCCGGAAGCGCCGCGGATACGGCTGGAATTCTTGGGGATCAGGTGGATATGAAAAACGTGATCGTATTTGCGGTTACTTTGGGAGTGGCTGTGTTTGGGAACATTTTATTCCGCGGATTCCTTTCGGTGATCCCGATCTTGATCGCGGTGATCGCCGGATACGCGGCGGCGCTGGCCTGCGGGATCGTGGATTTCCAGGCAGTAGCGGAGGCTTCTGTATTTGCGGTTCCTAATTTCTCCTTTCCAAAATTCGATCTGGATGCGATTCTGATGATCCTGCCAGTTCTGTTGGTGATCACTTCGGAACATATCGGGCATCAGGTGGTGACAAGCAAGATCGTCGGAAGAGATCTGCTGAAAAATCCGGGGCTCCACCGGTCGCTTCTGGGAGATAACCTGTCCACTATGCTGTCCGGTCTGATCGGATCGGTTCCGACTACTACCTATGGTGAAAATATTGGAGTCATGGCGGTGACAAAAGTTTACAGCGTGCGGGTGATCGCGGGAGCCGCGGTATTGTCTATCATCTGTTCTTTTGTAGGGAAACTTTCTACGCTGATCCAGACCATTCCAGGCCCGGTGATCGGCGGCATTTCCTTCCTGCTCTATGGAATGATCGGAGCTTCCGGAATCCGTATTCTGGTGGATTCCCAGGTGGACTACGGACGGTCCAGGAATCTGACTTTGACCAGCGTAGTCTTTGTTACTGGTCTTTCTGGAATCGCGGTGAAGCTTGGAGATATAGAATTGACGGGAATGGTGCTGGCCTGTGTAACGGGAATGGTCTTAAGCCTGATCTTCCATATTTTGGACCGGCTGAATTTGACCAACGACCAGGAGGAAACGGGAGAGACAGATGAAGGCTAATGAATGTGCGGAAAACAGGGGAAGAGGAATGGCAGGGACGCTTTGTGACCTGCATACCCATACGGTTCTTTCCGATGCTTCCCGGACAGTGGAGCAGGTGATGGATTACGCCAGACAGATCGGGCTGAAATATATTGCTATCACAGATCATGATACGCTGGCCGGGACAGAAGAAGCGGTGGAACTGGGGGAAAAATACGGAATCCGGGTGATCCCTGGGACGGAGATTTCCACTAGAGATGAGAACACCGGGAGGACGGTACATCTGCTCTGCTATCGGCCCAAAGATAGGGAGGGGCTTCAGGCGTTTCTGGATGAGACACTGGAGCATCGGCGCAGGCAGAAACTCCAGATGGCGGCCAATGTACAGAAACGCTATCCCCTCCTGACGCAGGAGCTGGTGAAGGAATATGCCGAAAACAGTCAGTCTATCTACGAATGTCATATCATGCAGCCTTTGTGCGATCTGGGATATACCAATACGGCCATAGGCGAACTGATGAAATCCCTGATCTCATCCAAGGGGAGATGTTTCGTGCCGGGGAAATATCCCGCGACCAGGGAAGCAGTCCGGGCCGTCCAGGAAGCTGGCGGAATCGCGGTGGTGGCCCATGCGGAACAGTTCGATTCTTTCGGCTTAATCGAGGAATACGCAAGCAAAGGATGGCTTCAAGGAGTTGAAGTAAACCATCCAAGGAATGGAGAAGAATCCCGGCGAAGACTGCGGAAAATCGCGGAAAAGTACGGTTTGCTGGTGACGGGCGGAAGCGACTTCCACGGGCAGTATGCAAGACAGCCCCATCCGCTTGGATTCTGCGGCTGCACAGAAGAAGAGGCCCGGAAATTGATGGAGTATGTCGATTAGGTACAGGGCAAAACGCAATTTGGGACGTAGTATTTTTTAAAAATGCTACGTCCCAAATTGCGTTCAAATTGCGTTTACTGGCAGGAATATGCGCCGTCTACGATAATATCGCTTCCGGTGGTATATCCGGATGCGTCAGAAGCCAAATATAGTATGGGCGGGATCAGCTCTTCTGGCGTTCCCATCCGGTGCAGCGGAATAAGAGGCATCCAGGCGTCTTTCAGCTCTTTTGGAACATCGACGGCCATGGGGGTGGCGATATATCCAGGGCTTAAGGAATTTACCCGGATTCCGTGCTCTGCCCATTCTACGGCCAGAGATTTCGTCATATGGATGACGGCGGCTTTGGAAGCGTTGTAGGAACACTGCCATTGAGGAATGTTTACAATGCTTCCGGACATAGAAGCCATATTGATGATACTTCCTTTGATGCCACGCTCGATCATGATTCGGCCTACGGCCCGCGCCATGATAAATTCGCCAGTAAGATTTACATCCACTACCTGGCGGAACTCTTCGACTGTGGCTTCCAATGTAGATTGATGCATACAGATTCCGGCGTTGTTGAAAAGAACGTCGATAGAACCAGAGCGCTCAAGAATTGTCTGAAGCGCGTGATCCACCTGGGCTTCATCGGTCACATCCGTCTTTAAGTCGTACGCTTTTCCGCCTTCTCTTTCGATCAGTTCAACGGTTTCTTTAGCGCCGGAGCGGCACAAGATCACAACTTCCGCGCCGGCCTTCGCAAGCCCGCAGGCAATGACCTGTCCGATTCCCCGGCCTCCTCCGGTAACGATGGCAACTTTGCCGTCCAGTCCAAACATATCTTGTAAATACATAAGCAAAATCCTTTCTTTACATATATTTTTTCAATTGGGGCCGGGGGATTTTTAAAAATCCCCCGGCCCCAATTGAAAATGCCCTGTCCCAAATTAATCCAGGTACCCTTCTCTTGGGGTGACATGGAACTGTGCCGCTAAATCTTTCAGCTGTTCTTCTGGAAGGCGGCTTTTGATTTCTAAATGTGCGATTTTCATATAAATTTCCGCGGCTTTTTCTACAGTTTCGATCAGTCCGAAAGCTTCGTCCAGATCATGGCCTACGGCAAAAATGCCGTGCTGTGCCCAGATTACCAGGCGGCGGTCTTTTATTTTTTCCGCGGTAGCCTCACCGATGGCGTTTGTGCCGGAAACCATCCAAGGTACCAGTCCCACTCCGTCGGGGAAAATAACGATGCACTCGGAGCACATGCCCCAAAGAGTCCGGGTGATCTCTCGTTCATCCGGCGGACATACGAAGGTCAAAGCAATGGTGTTGACCGGATGACAGTGCATGACTACCCGGTGGGAGGGATCGGTTTTCAGCCGTGCCATGTGATTCATCAGATGGGTGGGAAATTCACTGGTAGGAGCGGCGTCCCCCTGGAATCCCCACAGCACCTCAGCTTCCCGTCCATTGTCCGCAATGCGTACGATCCCAAGATTTTCAGACGGATTTTTGGCCACGTTTTTGAAATATTTCCCAGTTCCCGTGACCAGAAAAAGCTTCCCCGCAAGGGGAGCGGCGTCAAATTGAATTGGAATCTTCCGTATGACTGCGGAGAGATCCAGATATTCTTCTAATTCTCCAGAAGATAGAAGCTGGCTGATATTTCCGCCGTTACGCTCATCCCATCCAAGCCGGTACATATTTGCTGTCATTTCACACATTTCTGTGAGAAATGGCGCTGTCAAAATATCTTTCATATCCTGCTCCTTTCCAAAAGCCGGAGATAGTCTCGATAGTGGGTATCCCATAAGGCGTGATCCTGAGGTTTATATTCTCGGACGATCGAAGCCGGAGCCAGGATAGACTTGGCCTCCTCTAATGTAGAAGCGGCGCCCATAGCAATGAGCTGGACTGTGATGTTTCCGATAGCCGTGGCTTCATCCGGTCCGGCGACCACAGTTTTTCCAGAAGCATTGGCGGTAAACTGGCAGAGCATCTCGGCTTTGGAGCCGCCTCCCATCATATTGATCATAGGCAGAGTTTTGCCAGAGATCCGCTCCAGCGTTTCCACTGTCCAGCGAAATTTCATCGCCAGACTTTCGTAAATGCAGCGTATCAGCGCGCCCACAGTCTCAGGCTTTGCGCCAAAATGTTCCTGGCAGTAATCCTGGATCTTTCTCGGAATATTTCCCGGATCATAGAACCTGGGATCGTCGGGGTCAAAGAAAAACCGGAAAGGCTCAGCCTTTTCCGCCAGCTCTCCAAGCTGGGAAAAAGAAAAATCCATTCCATGTTCCTGGTAATACCGTCGGGTTTCCTGGATAAACCAGGAACTCATGACATTGCGCAGAAGACGGTGATGGCCCGGATACCCGCCTTCGTTCGCTAGGTTTGCCTGATATCCCTCGGGCGTGATGACGCAGGAGGGAAGTTCCGTTCCGATCAGCGCCCAGGTTCCGCAGCTGATCAGCGCGCAGTCCGTGGTAAGGGGCGAAGAAAGGTAGGCAGAGGCGGTGTCGTGTTCGCAGACGACAGCCACAGGAAATCCCTTCGTTTCCATCATCTGGTTGTAGGACTGACTGGTACGGCCAAGCAAAGTGCCGGGTTTTGTCAGGGCGCCGAAGAGCCGTCGGGGAATCTGGTATGTGTCCAAAATCTCCTGGCACCAGTCATCCTGCCGGAAATCATACATCTGGCTGACAGAAGCCAGAGTGTATTCATTGATCATCTTCCCGGTGAGATAATAGAGCAGAAGATCCGGAATATACAGTAATTTATACGCGTGATCTAATAGAAAGCCGTGTCCGTCTTCCCTCATGGCGGCAAGCTGCATATAGGTGTTAAAAAGAGCGTTCTGATTCCCGCTTAAGGAATAAAGATGTTCTTTCGAGATTTTCTTATAAATTTTATCCGCGTGGCGTTTGGTGCGGTTGTCTCTGTAGCAGCGTACAGGAGAAAGTAAAGCGCCGTCCTTGTCGATCAGACCGAAATCATTGGAGAAAGAATCGATGGCAAAGGAATCAATACGATCCCCGGTCAGCGCGATAGCCTTCTTAATGCCCACATTCATTTCCCTATAAATGTTCATAATGTCCCAGTACAGCGCATTTCCCATAGAATAGGAAATATTGTCGAACCGGTGGATATTCTGGACCGACACGTTTTCTCCTTCGATGGCCGCAAGGAACAGTTTTCCGCCGCTTGCGCCAAGGTCGAAAGCTAATATGTTCAATGATAAATCCTCCTCTAGTCGGTGATGATCCGGATGCCGTATTTCTTCGTGATCATCCGGACCGTCTCGGCGGTCTGAGGTGTATAGTCATATTTATCTGTGATGATATAATCCACGGCATCAAAACCGGATAAATAGAAAGGCCCATTGATCTCAAATTTTGTATGATCCGCCAGAAGATAAGTTTTCTCGGACTTACGCATCATGGCCAATTTTGTGTCAACCTCATTAAGACTGATGTCGGTAAGCTGTTTATTCAAGGTGACGCCGGTACAGGAAATGAACGTTTTATTTGGGAAAAATTCTTCCGCGCTTTTGATCGTTCTGGTCCCGTACACGGAGTAATTGTTTTGGTTGTAAAATCCGGCCAGAGAAATCAAAGACAAGTTAGGATTCTCCATCTTGGCAGCTTCCAGCAGTACCTTGATCGAGTTGGTGATGATCGTAAGGTGCAGTTCCCTAGGGATATAATCCAAAAGGAAAAGAGTAGTGGAACTGTTGTCGATAAAGATTGTGTCTCTGTCCTCAATAAACGTAGCAGCTTTCTGGGCGATCACCTTCTTAGCCGGGATGTTGCGGACATGACGCAGGGCGAAAGGATAATCATTGTTCATGACGGCTTCGCCGTACTTTGCCGCCGCCCCAACGCTGGGAGTATTGGCATTTAAGATCGCTCCGCCGTGGGTGCGAGTCAGGATGCCTTCCGCTTCCAGCCCTTTTAGATCCCGCCGGATCGTTTCTTTGGAAGTGTGCAGCATATCGGCAAGGATACTGACGCTTACAGATGACTGGGATCCCAGAAGATCAATGATTTTCGCTTTTCTTTCCTGACTATACATAATTCATACCATCCTTGTTTCTATTTTGAGCAGCTCCTAAGACTGCGCCGCGCGTGAGCGCGCCTGGAAGCGCTAGATGAGCCCTTTGGTGATGGTGCAGAACGCGTCGCACTCGATCCGCTCTAACATACTGTAAGCAAGATAGATGCTGGGGCCGGACACAACTACCCCATGTTTAGGCATGATCATGCCAATGGGTTTCTTTTCGGCAAGTTCTCTGTGATCTTCGAAATACTGATAAACATTTCTGCTCAATTCTTCAGAATAGGCCTTGGTCCATTGGATGCAGCCCACTTCTCCTCTTCCCATGGTAGCTTCTGTCACATTTGGAATGGGTTTTCCCTGTGCGACGAAAGGCATGCAATAAAACGGATGCGCGTGGATCGTACACTCGATTTCTTTGAAATTACTCAGGATCAGTACATGCATCAGACTTTCTCTGGACAGTTTGCCCTCCCCTTCCAGAAGATTTTGATCATAGTCGATCAAAAGAAAATCTTCCGGCTTCATATTGCAGTGCTTGCGCTCGGACATCAGTGAAGGGGAGATCAGGATGCGGTTGTCGTCCACGCGGACCGCGAAATTTCCTCCCGCCGCGTTGGTGAGTCTGCGCTCCCACATAAGCTTCGCAATAGTTACCATTTCCTGTCTCATTTCATAGTAAGATAAGTTGCTCATTTTTTCTCCTTTTACTTTAATATAATTATTGAATTTTTTCAATTGTTACCTGATTTTTCAAAGCCATTGCCCGATCCAAGTCATAGCCTACGGAAATATCGGATTCCGCGGTCGCGGCAGATACTGCTGTAGCGATGCGAAGCGTCTCTTCTATTCCGTGATTCCTGGAAACCCCGTAGACAAAACCGGCCAGATAGCAGTCTCCGCAGCCAATGGTGTTGCAGACATGTACTTTTGGGGGATGTACCCGATAGAATCCTTCCGGAGTCTTTACGATGGAACCATCTCCCCCTAATGACACCGCGATGATTGGAATGTTGTAGCGGTCCAAACTGCTGATGGCGTTCATGATAGCCGTATCGTCCTCTGGGATCGGGAAACCGGACAGGGTAGACAATTCGTCCAGGTTTGGCTTGATCATGTATGGGCTTTCCTGGATGCATTCTTTTAAGGATTTGCCGCTGGTATCCAAGAAGAACCGGACATCTTTATCCCGAAACACCCGCAGGATCCGATTGTAAACGGCAGGGTCCGGGGAATTAGAGGCATCGCCGGAGAAGACCAGGTAATCGCCTGGCCGGATCACAGCCTCCATTCTCGTGATCAGGGATTCCAGTTCATTTTCTGTAAGCTGTACGCCGCTCTCCGCGACAATGGTGCAGTCAGCGGTATCTTCGATCAGAAGATAATTCGTCCGCGTCTGACGGCCGCCGGCCTCATAGTGGTCAAACTCTACACAGATACCAGCTTTTTCCAGCATATCCATAACGCGTTTTCCCGTGGCGCCGTGGCAGATGCCAAAAGCGGTGTTGTCCTGTCCCAGCAGCTTTAGATTGATGGATACATGCGTACCCTTCCCGCCCAGAGTATCCTGGATTCTTTGGATCCGGTTCGTAACGTTCCGTTCAAACCTGTTCAGGTAAAGGATCCGATCGATGGCGGGATTCAGCGTCAATGTATGGATCATAACATACCCCTTTCTGTTTGTTTTTTGTATTTGATAAGGGTAGAATAACACAAAAACAAAAAGAAAACAACAAAAAAGTAAAAAAGTTAAAAAAATATCAAACTAAAACAGAAGTAATTATGAATAAAGTATGAATAAAAAATGTCCGAAAAAACGGGGCGGTTCATAAAAAAGAACAAGAAAGGACATCCGATAGGGCAAAAAAATGAATTGACAATAGGAGAGAAGAAGTATATCATAAAGCTATAACAAGCATAATGCATAAATATGGCGGTTAAAATAATGGTTTAACTATCGGAAATGACTAAAACAACATTTTTGATTGCTAAATCATATAAAAACGGTCAAAAACGGAAAATGCTGACGGCTTAATAATGAAGGAAGGGAGGAAGCTATTCATGAGTGAAATTCAAATGAGAGTAAGCGGGATCAGTAAATCTTTCCCGGGTGTCAAGGCGCTCAGCAATATAGATTTCGCTGTCCGTAAGGGTACAGTCCACGCGCTCTGCGGTGAGAACGGCGCAGGGAAGTCTACCTTGATGAAGATCATCAACGGGCTGTATAAAGCGGATGAGGGGCAGATCTTCATTGATGAGAAACCGGTAGAGGTTAAGAACCCGATTCAGGCCAGAGAGCTTGGAATTTCCATGATAGCGCAGGAACTCAACTACGCATCGGAATTGTCTGTAGAAGAGAATATTTTTATGGGACGTCTTCCGGTGAACAAGTTTGGAAAAGTAAATTGGAAAAAGGTCCGCAGTGAGGCAGTGAAATTTTTGGAGGAGCAGAAGCTCCCTTATGCTCCGACACAGAAGCTGAAGACACTGACGGTATCAGATATCCAGATGCTGGAGATTATCAAGGCGATTACTAATAATGCCAAGATCGTGATCATGGATGAGCCGACATCATCAATTTCTCAAAGAGAAGCAGAACTGCTGTTTAAGAAGATCGCGGAGCTGAAGGCCGCTGGTGTCAGCATCATTTACATATCCCATAAGATGGACGAGGTGTTCCGTATCGCGGACGATATCACGGTCCTTCGTGACGGAACAGTGGTTTCCACAGACCGGGCGGAAGATCTTGATCTGGAAACAGTCATCAACCGGATGGTTGGGCGGAAACTGGACAACGCGTATCCAAAGGAAGAGGTTCCGCTTGGAGACGTGGCTCTGGAAGTAGAGCATTTCTCTATGAAAAATATTTTCGACGACATTTCTTTCCAGGTGCGCAAAGGAGAGATCGTTGGTTTTGCCGGTCTGGTAGGAGCTGGAAGAACAGAGACGATGAGAGCGATGTATGGCTTGGATCCGCATGATTCCGGGACCATCAAACTGAACGGCAAGGAAGTAACGATCAAAAATCCGATGGATTCGATCAAACAGGGGATGATCATGCTGTCGGAAGACCGGCGGGAATACGGGCTGATTCCAGTGCGGAGCGTACGTGAAAACGCTAGTATCGCCAATTTGGAGTCCTATATCTATGGCGGGATCACTCATAAGAAGAAAGAGGAACGAGAAGTCGCAGACATGTTCGAGAAGATGGAAGTGAAGACGCCGTCTCTGGAGACTCCGATTTCTTCACTCTCCGGCGGAAACGCGCAGAAGGTCCTCCTGGCAAGATGGATGCTCTGCAATCCAGACGTCATGATCCTGGACGAGCCTACCAGAGGTATCGATGTTGGAGCGAAGTTTGAGATTTATAAACTGATGACCGACATGGTAAAAAATGATAAAGCGGTTGTCATGGTTTCATCAGAGATGGCAGAGCTGATCGGTATGTGTGACCGGATCTACATTATGTGCCAGGGCCGGATCACAGGCTGTCTGAACAGAGATGAGTTCTCTCAGGAGACCATCATGAAATACGCGACCAACTTAATGAATCTTTAAAAATATGTTGGATGGAGGGAATGAAGAAAATGACTACGAATTCTAAATTACGTCAAAATGCTCAGAAGTACTCTATCTTTTTGATACTGATCGCGATGTTTATCATCTGTAGTATCTTAAGCCCGTACTTCTTAACGAGCAACAACTTGATCAATATTTTGCGTCAGACCTGTGTGGGCCTGCTGATCGCATACGGTGAAATGATCCTGATCATCGCTGGATTCCTGGATCTGTCTGTAGCATCTGTTCTGGCTCTTTCAGGTGTCCTGGCGGTGGATACATATCGGCATACACAGTCGCTGATCTTATCACTGGTGGTAGCGATCGTAGTAAGTATCCTGTGTAACCTGTTCAACGCGTTCTTCGTAGCTCAGTTTGATGTGCCGGCGTTCATCGCCACCTTGGGTATGCAGGAGATCGCCCGTGGTATCGCGCTTTACTACTGCGGCGGTTCTAATATCCTGCAGCTTGGAGATTTCGTTGTTCTTGGACAGGGAACGGTAGGGCCGATCCCGATTCCGGTCATCATCGTGTTTGTGATCAGTTTTATCATCTGGTATCTGGTCAACGAGACCCGGTGGGGCAGAAGCCTTTACGCCATCGGCGGAAACCGGAACGCGGCGGTAGCCAGTGGTATCAATGTAAAAGTAAGTATCTATAAAGCATATATCATTAATGGTATCATGGCCGCTTTCGCGGGAGTGATCTTTATGGCGAGAAATAACGCGGGTCTTCCCAACGGCGCGGTAGGATATGAGATGAACGGTCTGACGGCGGCTATCGTCGGCGGTACTTCCTTTACCGGCGGTATCGGAACTGTTACCGGAACCATTGCCGGTGCGTTTATCATCGCGTTCCTGGAGAATATCATGAACTTGCTGGGAATCGACTCTTATATCCAGCAGATCATCAAAGGAGCGATCGTAGTTATCGCTGTAGCCTTCGACGTAATGAGCAAGAGCAAGAAGAGCGCGAAGGTGATCATCGCGGATGATTCTGATAAGAAGAAAGAGGAGAAATAATCCAGATTGCAGCTGAGGATTTGTACGGCAAAGCGTTTTTTTCCTGCATGACGATGCTTGCGGTACTTAAAACCTAAATGAAAAAAGAAAAAGGGAGGAAAAACTATGAAAAACATCAAAAAGATCCTTTCAATGGTGCTTGTTCTGGCGATGGTGGTTGCAATGACCGCCTGCAGCGGCTCCGGCGGAGATTCCGAAGGCGGAGACGGCGGAGATGGCTATCGTGTAGCGTTTATCGCACGTGCCAGCGCTGATACATTTGCCGCGTGGCTGACTCGTGAGATGCAGTCTGAGGCAGAAAAGTATGACGATATCACCCTTGAGTACTTCAGTGGTGAGGGAGACAACAACCAGGTTAACAGTCTTCTGGAGGACTGTGTAACAAAACAGTACGATCTGGTTATCGTACAGGTTAACGATAACGCGGCATCCGCTCCTTATGTAAAACAGGTTGTAGATGCTGGAATCCCGGTTATCACAACAAACCCGGCAGTACATCAGGGCGACCTGGACGGAACAGATGATGATTCTCTTCTGGAAGGAACCGGAACTGTTGACGCTGACCCTGTAGCACAGGCACAGCCAAGCGCTGAGGCGGCGGTAGAGGAAATCCCAGAGAACGCTAACGTAGTTGTATTGATGGGACCATCCAACAACTTCCACTCTGACGGACGTCGTGACGGATGGGAGCAGTACTTCTTCGCTGAGAGACCTGACGTAACGATCCTTTACGAAGATTACGCAAACTGGAACAGTGACGAAGCTCTTGCGCTGATGGAAACATGGGTACAGGGCGGAACTCATATCGACGCGATCATCTCCATGAACGACAACATGGCAGCAGGCGCGATCGAGGCGATCCGGAACAACTCCGACTACTTCAATGAAGACGGAACACCGAACTTCCTGGCATACGGCGTTGATGGAAACGCTCAGGGCGTTCTCCTTGTAAAAGAAGGACTTCTGACCAGAACAACTCTTCAGGATGCTTCTCTGCTTGCTGAGCAGTGTATGTCCAACGCACATGACGTTCTGACAGGCGAAAAAGAAGTTACAGATGTAGAGTACTATGTAGACGCTCCTGTAATCAACAGCGAGACTGTTGACGAGTATGTACAGCTTTACGTTGACAACGGCGAGATTTCTGAAGATGGAAGCAGCCTTGTTGAGCAGTAAGATACAGATTGATTTGGGAAAGTAAGTTTTAAAGAGCAAACGAAAATGATGCAGGAATAATGACGGCGCCTCGCCGGGAGGACCTGGCGGGGCGCCCATTAAAAGGGAATACTGGGGAGTCTTACGGCTTGTCAGTTTTTTATTTTAAAACGCTTGAGAAAAAATTAACGATATGAGATCGGAAAATACGGAGAAATCCGTGGAAATTTATAAATAAATCAAAGGAAAGGAGAAGCGGTGCCTGTAGGCATCGCGGTGAGTGACTATGAAGAACAGAGGAGCATTTATGGTTGGACTGGACAAGATGGAGATCCGCGACATTCCTATGCCGGAGCCAAAGGAGAAGGAAGTTCTGGTAGAGATGGAGTATGTAGGGATCTGCGGATCCGATGTCCACTATTTCCATGACGGAAGATGTGGTTCCTATGAAGTAGAAGGCGACTTTATGCTGGGGCATGAATGTGCCGGAACGGTCGTAGCTCTTGGAGAAGGTGTACAGAATCTGAAGGTAGGCGACAGAGTCGCTCTGGAGCCGGGTATTACCTGCGGCGAGTGTGAGTTCTGTAAGAGAGGTCTTTACAATCTGTGCCCGGACGTACAGTTCCTTGCAACTCCTCCGGTACAGGGCTGCTATGAAAACTATATCGCGTTCCCGGAGAATATGTGCTTCAAGCTTCCGGAAAACATCAGCACCAAAGAGGGCGCTCTGATCGAACCCCTGTCTGTTGGTCTTCATGCCGCAAATCAGGGAAATGTTCAGCTTGGTGACTCTGTAGTCATCCTGGGCGCTGGCTGCATCGGTCTTGTTACGCTTTTGGCCTGCAAAGCCCACGGCGCATCTGACATCACAGTTGTAGACGTGATCCCGAAACGTCTGGACTATGCTATGAAACTGGGCGCTACCCGCGTTATCAATGGAAAAGAAAAAGATGCGGTAGAAGAGATCATGAAGCTGACAAACGGCGCAGGTGTTGAAAAAGTATTTGAGACCGCAGGATCTCCGTTTACTATCCAGCAGACTCCTTATCTTGTAAAGAGAGCTGGAACTATTACTTTGGTAGGAATCTCCGCGCAGGAGAAGATTGAGTATAACTTTGCCCAGATCATGGACAAAGAACCAACGATCAAATCCGTATTCCGTTACCGGAACATTTATCCGCAGGCAATCGCGGCGATCGCGGACGGAACCATCGATGTGTCTGGTATCGTGACACATGAGTTCGCGTTTGATGATATCCAGGAAGCCTTTGACTGCGCCATCAACAATAAGGATGACGTTGTAAAAGCGGTGATCAAGATTAAATAAGGATATCCTCAGGTATAAAAACAGGAGCAATTAGGGGGCGCCTGTTTCAGGCGCCCTCAGATCTTGGAGGGAAGGATCATGGATTACAGAAATTTTGATGAGAATTTCTCGCTGTCCGGCAAGACGGCCATTGTGACCGGAGCTGCCAGTGGAATTGGATATGAGATTGCGAAAATGTATGCCAGAAAAGGGGCGAATGTAGTGTGCTTTGACTTGCGCGCGCCCCAAGAGCTGGAAAAATATATGCAGGAACAAGGAGTAGGTTTCCTGGCATGTGTGGGAGACATTACGAAGACAGAAGATATCGAAGCGTGTGTAAATGCCGCGGCGGAGAAGTTCGGGGCGCTGGATATCCTGGTAAACTGCGCCGGCATCGGCGTGGTGGAAGGAGTGTTGGAACACGGAGAAGCATTGTGGGACAAGACGCTGGCTATCAACCTGACCGGAAATGTCCGTTTTATGCGGGCGGCCGCCGCGTATATGAAAGAACATGGCGGCGGTAAGATCATCAATATGGGATCTCAGGCCGGAGTAGTAGCTTTGGACGGTCATTTGACCTATGGCTGCTGCAAAGCGGCGATCATCTATGCCACAAAGCAGTTTGCTATGGAACTGGCACAGTATAACATCAATGTAAACGCCATCTCTCCGACGATCATTCTAACCCCTATGGGAGAAGAGAACTGGAACAACGAGCGGGGAGAGGAATTTAAGAAAAAGATACCGGCGCATCGGTTCGGCTATCCGGAAGAGGTGGCAGCCTGCGCGGTATTCCTTGCCAGCGATGCGGCAAGTCTGATCAACGGGGCAAACCTGGTGATCGATGGAGGATTTACGATCTGTTAATCAACAATGACAGGCAGAAAAGTAAGGCATAATCAACATGGAGGTTCTTAAAAATGGAAGAGAAAAGAGTAAAAGAACTGGCACTGCAGGCGGCGAAGATCCGTAAGACGGCGCTGAAGGCCATTGAGGCCGCTCAGTCCGGCCACGTAGGAGGATCCTTCTCAGTGGCTGATATCCTGACGGTACTGTATTTTGACAAGATGAACATTGACCCGAAAGATCCAAAGAATCCAGACAGAGACAGATTCGTTTTATCCAAAGGCCATTGTACGCCTACGATGTACGCGACACTTGCGCTGAAAGGATATTTCCCGGTAGAAGATCTAAAGACATTCCGGAATGTGGACAGCTATCTGTCCGGTCATGTAGAGATGACGAAAGTTCCGGGCGTGGATATGTCGGCAGGATCTCTGGGACAAGGACTTTCCGCGGCTATCGGAATGGCGCTGGCAGGGAAAGTAGATAAAAAGGACTATCGTGTTTACGCGGCTCTGGGAGATGGCGAGATCCAGGAAGGCCAGATCTGGGAAGCGGCTATGGCGGCTGGCAACTACGGGCTGGATAATCTGACAGTGTTCGTGGACAACAATAATCTCCAGATAGACGGAACGGTGGAAGAAGTAATGTCCCCATATCCGATCGATGAGAAATTCCGGGCGTTCAAGTGGAACGTGATCGATATAGATGGTCATGACTACGCGCAGATCGCCCAGGCTGTTGACACCGCGAAAGAGACCAAAGGTCGTCCAACGATGATCGTAGCCAAGACAGTGAAGGGAAAAGGCGTATCTTTTATGGAGAATAATGTGAAATTTCACGGAAGTACTCCGACGGCAGAACAGTTTGAACAGGCATTTAAAGAGTTGGATGCGCAGATCGCATCACTGGAGGTGTAATCATGGGAAAAGTAATCGCTACAAGAGAGGCATACGGAAGAGCTCTGTGTGAATTCGGGGCAGATGAGAGGATCATGGTATTCGACGCGGACCTTACGATCTGTACGATGTCCTGCTATTTTGCGGAAAAATATCCAGAGCGGTTTTTCAACGCGGGGATCGCGGAGTGCAACATGGCGGGAATGGCCGCTGGAGCGGCAACGGCGGGGAAAATCTCCTTCTGCCATACATTTGCTATGTTTGCCGCGGGCAGGATTTACGATCAGGTGCGCAATTCCATTGCGTATCCGGGGCTGAATGTGAAAGTAATAGGAACCCACGCGGGCCTTTCTGTGGGGGAGGATGGAGCTACCCACCAGTGCATCGAGGACTTAAGTCTTATGCGTACGATTCCGGGAATGACGGTGATCTGCCCTTGCGATGCCAATGAGACCAGAGAGGCAGTGAAAGCAATGATCGATTATGAAGGACCGTGCTATCTGAGGCTGGGCCGTTCTGGCGTGGAATGCATCACAGATGAGATTCCGGGATATAAGTTTGAACTTGGGAAGGGAATCCAGCTGGCAGACGGAAAAGATGTGACTATCATTGCCACCGGACTGATGGTGCAAGAAGCGGTAAAAGCGGCGGAAATCCTGAAGGGAGAAGGCATCAGCGCAAGAGTGATCGACTTGCATACTATTAAACCGATCGATCGGGATATCATTGTGAAAGCGGCCAAAGAGACGGGAGCCATTGTTACTACAGAAGAGCACAACGTGATCGGCGGTCTGGGAGCCGCGGTTTCCGAAGTGGTCGGGGAGACTTGCCCGGTCCCAGTAGTGAAACATGGAGTAGAAGACGTATTTGGCCATTCTGGAACGGCGGAAGCGCTGATGGTGAAATACGGCCTGACGCCGGAGAAGATCGCGGCAAAAGCAAAAGAAGCGATCGCGCTGAAGAAATAGAAGACTTCTGCAGTCACAGAAAAGAACTGAAATTATGGAAAGGGAGTGTAAGATATGGAAATGATGCGCGCAAACGTGTATGATAAACCAGGACACTGTGAGATTACCCAGGTTCCGGTGCCGGAGATCGGCCCTCACCAGGTATTGATCAAAGTTATGTCCTGCGGAATATGCAAAGGTGCGGATGTGGCACTGGCAAACGGAGGATTTCTCGCGAAGTTCCCGCTGTTGAACGGCCATGAGTTCGCAGGTTATGTATGCAAGGTGGGTGAACATGTAGATACATTTAAGGTAGGAGACAGAGTGACCGCGGACAATACGGTATTGTGCGGAGACTGCTATTACTGCCGGAAAGACCAGCCTCTTTATTGTGAGAATTTCTATTCTCTTGGCTGTAACGGGCCGGGAGGATTTGCGGAGTATGTGGCAGTAAACGCGGATAAGGTATTTCCGATCAGCGATAAACTGTCCTTTAACGAGGCAATTTTCGCGGAGCCAACAGCCTGCGCGGTCCACTCTATGGATCGTATCCAAGTCCAGTTTGGCGACGATGTGCTGGTTTATGGCTGCGGCCCGACCGGGATCATCATGATTCAGCTTCTTATGCATTCCAACGCGAATCGGGTAGTGGTATGTGGCCCGAGCCAGGACAAGCTGGATATCCTGAAAAAATATGGATGTAAAGAAACAATCCTGATGGATCGCAACGATCCCAGCGTCCATGAAGAGCAGTTAAGGAAGATCGCGCCAAACGGATTCGATATCCTGGTAGATACAACGGCAAACGTAGATGTGATGGAAAGCATGATCAAGTTTGGAAAAATGGGCGCTAAATTTATGATGTTCGCAATGCCGCACGCAGGAGCAAAATGGGCCATCGATCCAGAATACTGGTATCTCCATGAGATCCAGCTTATTCCAACGTGGGCGCAGACCCACTGCTTTGGAAGAGCGCTGGAATATCTGGAGGCAGGAAAAGTACAGGTCAAAGATCTTGTGACCCATGAGATGGATCTGGCAGATTACGACAAAGGAATCGCTTTGGCGGCAAAAGGAGGGCCCGGAACACTGAAGGTCATCCTCCATCCTAATTACGAAGAATAGACAAGAGAAAAGTCATTTGGGTACAGGGTGAAAGTTAATTTGGGACGTAGTATTTTTTAAAAAGGCTACGTCCCCTGTTAAAGTTTAGACAAAGGTGGATATTTCATGAAGGCGGTTGGTATTGACATAGGAACTACAACAATCTGCGGAGTTTTGATGGACGGGGAGACAGGGAAACTTTTGGATTCTCGTACGCTTCCCAATGATACATCGATACAGGCGGACGATGATCGAAGCTGGGAGCATCTCCAGGATCCGGAGCGGATTCTGGGAAAATGCCGGGAGATCTTGAAGAGTTATTTAGACATCTATAGTGATATTGTCAGTGTAGGAGTGACAGGGCAGATGCATGGGATCCTGTATGTGGATCGAAATGGGAAAGCGGTCAGCCCTCTTTATACCTGGCAAGACCGCAGAGGAGATCTGGAATACGATTGCGGCCTGGAGAACGGCGGAAGGGTCACCTATGTGCAGGAGCTTGCCCGGAGAACGGGATATCCTGTAGCCGCCGGATTCGGCCTTGTGACGCATTTCTTTCATGCGCGCAATCAGAGCGTGCCTAAAGAAGCGGTTTCCCTATGTACGATTCCAGACTACATTGCCATGTCTCTGGCAGGGAAAAAACGGCCCCTTATGCATCAGAGTATGGCGGCCAGTTTAGGACTCTATGATCTGGAACATTCCTGTTTTGATAAAGAGGCTCTAAAAAAAGCCGAGATCGAACTGGAATTTCTGCCGGAGGTGACCATAGGAAATCAAGCGGCGGGACGTCTGGCTGAGTTTGACCAGATCCAGGTCAGTGTGGCTTTAGGGGATAATCAGGCCAGTTTCCTTGGGTCTGTAGGTCCAGGAGAGAGGCTGCTCTTAAATGTAGGGACTGGAAGTCAGATTTCTGCCTGTACAGAGCGTTTTGTGAAAACAAAAGAAGCGGAATGCAGGCCATATTTGGGAAAAACATGGCTGATCGCGGGATCTCCTTTGTGCGGCGGATATGCTTATTCTTTATTAAAAAGGTTTGTAGAAGAAATTTTTGCCCTTGATGGGACAAAGCCGGGCCGGTCAGTATATGAGCTGATGAATGGAGAGGCCAGGCAGGTATACGAAGAAAAAGGGCGGGAAGTACAAGTGGATACCCGGTTTAACGGAAGCCGGAGTAATCCATCCCTTACAGGCGGCATTGGGAATCTTACGGAAGAGACCTTCCATTTGGGTTCTTTTGCCCTTGGGACACTGAAAGGAATTTGCGAGGAGTTGTACTGTTTTTACAGGGAGTTTCCAGAAGAAGTAAAGAAATCAGGAACCCTTGTAGGAAGCGGCAACGGGATCCGGCTGAATCCGCTTCTTCAGGAAATATGCTGTGAGCGGTTTGAAATGGGGATGAAGATCCCGCTGTATTCAGAAGAAGCCGGATATGGCACAGCCCTTTTCTCCCTGCTGGCGGCAGGCAGATATAGGGATGTGGAGGAAGTAAAAAGCCTGATCCGCTATGAATAAAGAGAGCCGCAAACCAGGGACATTCCTGGTTTGCGGCTTTTTTAGCCCGCGGTATGTTCGGCGGTCTGCGCAAAGCGCGGAATCTTATTGTGATCAGGCGATTACCAGCGGTACGCCCATTTCTTTCGCGATTTCCACATTTTCATGAGAGACTTGGCTGTCAGTTATGATTTTCTTTACTTGATTGATCGGACAGATCACCGACAGGTATCCGCCGCCAAATTTACTGCTGTCCGCCAGTACATAGACTTCCTTTGAAGCCTTTAGGATCGCCCGCTTGACCTGCATCTGCGGAGTGGCGATGGAAGTAAGACCCGCTTCGAAGTTGATTCCGTGAACGCCGATGAAGCCTTTATCCACGTGAAAACTTTCCATATTTTCCAAAGCGGATTCTCCCATGGTTGCGGACAGATGACCGCCTACGTATCCGCCGATCATGTACAGCTCCACGTGCCCGACACCTGCAAGCTCGTTTCCGGTCAGGAGGGAGTTGGTGACGACCGCGATCCGTTTCCCCGGGTGGCTTTTGATATACAGAGCCAGGTAGAAGCTGGTAGACGCGTCATCGATGATGATAGTATCGCCATCGTCGATATATTCGTATGCCCGGCGAGCGATCGCCTCTTTCCGATCCGCATTCCGGAAAATACTTTCTGTACGGTATTTTTTGGCCAGATTGGACTCCAGCCGGACCGCTCCTCCGTGGATTCGTTTTAAAAGGCCCTCATCCTGCATCTCTTTAATATCATTGCGAATGGTAACTTCAGAGCAATTTAGAGACCTGCTCAACTCTGCGACTCGTACCTTTCCTTTTTTTTCCAGCTCCTCTAAAATTGCCTGCCTGCGTTCTTCCATAATCAGCCCCCCTTATGTCTTTATTTAAACTTGTGCGTATGCTATTGCGTCAAGCGTACATGATTCAGCCCGATATGGCGGACCACCATCTGCATGATCGGTACAAATCGGTCGCCAAAGGATTCTTTTGGGATAATAAAAGCCAGATCTCTTCCATAGTAGATGCCGATAGTCTTAGGAGTGGTTACCGTTCGCTGGATTTGATCCCAGCTATATTTTGTGTTTTTACCGTTTTGGGCTACCACAATCCCGTCTGCCTCAGAGAAAATATACTCCTTCGGATCCTTGTATTCTGGATTGGTCTTCATCTGTTTATTTGCGCGGATCTTTAAAAGAATAGGCGTATAGGACAGAAAAGCGCCCCCTGCGATCACGTATAGGAGAAAATGTTCAAAATCAACCCTCCCCATGACCTGCATGACGACTCCGATTACGATTACGCCCATGCCAAGCATGTTGACAAGAAAACCGGACGCCTTTGAAAATGTGTGATATAGCAAAAAATCAAATAAATGTTCTTTTGTAAGTTGTACATCCAATTTTTCCATAAGAATCTTCCTCGTTTTGATTTTAAGAAAGTCCTCTAAACATGCTAATGTTATTGTAGCATATCAGAGGACTTTTTTCACTTTTTGATTTTGATTAATCCGCGGCGCTGGGAGCGGCCACACTTGCGTCAACTTTATAGCGGGCCCAGCCTTCCGGCGAGTAGATGCCCAGCTGCTTCTTCTGCATCAGCTTGTCAAAGAATGCTGTAATAAACGGGCAGAGGAACAAAGTTACAACAGAGGCTGTCGCGCACTGGGCTGTCGCCATATCTACATACTGAGCCATAGTCGGGTCGGCTTCGCCGACGGCGGCAGGGGTCATGGCGGAATTCAGCGCGGTTGTACCGATGGCCGCGCCCATAGCGTTCCTTTCTTTCTTTGGCAGCAGCAGATTGTTTGTAAAGAAGAAGATCACTGCTGTGGCGGCAGATACCAGACCAAGGATGATGCCGGCGGCGCCTGCTGTAATGATCGTATTGATATCTGTCTTGGCTCCGATGGAGATCGTCATGAAGAAAGTAACGATAGGCTGAGCGGTCGCGCAGGCTTTTCTAAAGCCGGCATCCAGATTACCCCAGATAAAGCCGATCAGCAATGGAACCAGTACCGCGATCAGGGAATCGATTGGGATGGAAGCCAGCCCGGTCGCGCCCAGAGCGATCAGAGTAAAAAACGGCCCGTCATTTAGAGACAGAATGGAGATAGCGCCAGTATCTGTCGCGTTGCCAAACTGGGAGGACAAAGAGATATACAGGGAGCCGTTTGAATTCGTGATAGTAGCGATCCATACAAACGGGGCAATCCCAAGGAAGCCGGCAGGCCCGCATAAGGTGCTGATTAAAAAGCCAATGAGCACGCCAAGGAGAAATTTGGTGGCGGTCAGAGTTACGCCTTTATAGAGAGGCATACCTACCTGCTTGATGTTGATGGCAGAACCGCAGACAATCAGGAAAAATCCCATCATACAAGAATTGCCCTCATAAAACAGCGCGGTCACATATCCGCCGATCTGATAAGCCTGTGGGAAAAAGGTGGCGATCAGGACAGCCAGGACCAGGGGGATGATGACAAGTCCGCCGGGGAGTTTCTTCATTTTATTAAGCAGATCGAGATCTGTGGGTTTCTTAACTTCATTGTTTTGTTCGCTCATTTCTATTTCCTCCAATTTTAGTTTCTTGCCGACTCGCGGAAAAGACGATCCACAATATCACAGGCAGTATTGTCATTTCCGGTCAAGCCGCCTTTCCCCACGATCGGAAGCCCGTCATAGCTTCCTACAAGCCGTCCCACATCTGTCTGGGGAATTACATAATCTACAACTTCAATACATTCTACACCGAGCTGATAACATACATTTACCATAGTGTCGCCGCCGGTGGTATAAAGACCGGCTATTTTTTCACGGCCGCATTGCTCCAAAAGCTGTGAAATAATGGTCCCAAGCCCCGCGTTAATCCGGTTGGCGCTCATGCCGCCCGCATAGTGCCGTTTATTGTCTTCTTCATCCAGATTCAACAGTTCTCCGTGGAGAGCTGTTTCAAATAAAATGGCCCGCGGAGGAACCGAGGAATTCAGAAGGTCTTCCGCTTTATGTACTGCCCGAAAGACTTCATCCAGAGAATCAGCGCCTCCCTCAACCAAAGGGATTGGATCTACACTGATGCGCGCATGACGGGGATCTTGGCACAGAATCTCCATCTGTTTTTTTGTCACTGGCGTCGCGCTGCCAGCGGCGATCAATACTGTTTTACCCGCCTCGTTGGCAGCAGGGGGGATATTATCTGCTTCTTCCTGGATCAGATCCCGGTAATAGGCCAGTTTAGAAGTAAAGGGACCGGGATCTACCGCCAGTACGTTCCACTTTAGTTCAATACATGCCTTAGCGATCTCTTCCACATCTTCCAAGGTGATCGCATCTACAACGATCACTTCACAGCCATTTGCCCTCTGCTCCCGTAACGCATCCCGGATGGCTTCTTCGCCGCCAAGTACCTGGCTTAAAGTGACCAGTCCGATTTTCCGACGGGTCTGTCCGGCAAGCAGACGTGGAACATAATTCTCTGTTACCGGCGTGCGTACGTCGTGGGCAACAGGTGTGTTGATCAAGGCTACTCCATCGATCACAGAATATCCTCCGACCAGGATCCGTCTGGATTGCGGCATGGCTGGAACTACAACGGCAATGCTGCCGCTGGCCAGTTGATCCAGCATCGCATCGATTTCCACACCAACGCCTCCGCGCAAAGTGGTGTCGATCCGTTTGGAAAAATATTGTACGCCCATACGTTTCAGGGCGAGCGTGGCGGAAGATACCTTCTCATAGGCTTCATTTGCGGGAAGCGGACGACTGTTGCTGCTAATGAGGATCGCATCCAGCTGTTCTACGCCTTCTCCTTTTTCCGCGGCTTCCTCGTTAAAAAATACAGCTGTTCTTGCCTTTGACCGGGCCAGGAGCACACCTGTCGTTGTGGCGCCTGTCAGGTCATCGGCTACAGCACCGATCAATGGCATTACTTTTCTCCCCTTTCATGCTGTTTGGCGGCGTATTCGGAAACAACCGCTGTTGATTCGATGAGGCTGATCGGATTCGCGATGCCTTTTCCCGCAATATCAAACGCGGTTCCGTGGTCTACAGAGCTTCGGATGAAAGGAAGGCCAAAAGTCAGAGTAACGGACTTTTCGAAATCCAATGTTTTGCAGGCGATATGTCCCTGATCATGATAAAGAGACAGAATCGCGTCGAATTTACCGGATTTTCCAATGTGAAATACAGAATCTGCCGGGCAGGGTCCGATCGCGTTGATGCCGAGAGCTTTGGCCGCTTCTACCGCGGGGCCGATGTCGGTAAGCTCCTCTGTGCCGAAAAGACCGTTGTCTCCATTGTGGGGATTCAATCCGGCAACGGCGATCAATGGATTTTCAATACCCACCTTGCGCAGTTCTTTGTCGATGTTGACTACATTCTCCAAGATCACATCCTTGGTAGCGTAATGGCAGGCATCGACCAGCGACATGTGGCGGCTGACGAAGAACACTCTCAGCTTATGGCAGGAAAACATAGTCAAGGCGTAAGGAGAATTTGTGGCGTGCTGATAGATCTCTGTGTGTCCGGGTTCTTTTACACCGATAAGCTTAATGGCGCCTTTGTGGATCGGCGAGGTGGATACGGCATCGATCTTTCCGGCCAGTCCAAGCTCAATTGATTTCATGATCCAGTCAATCGCCATCTGTCCGGCAAGTTCCTGGACCTGTCCCCACTGGATTGAATCGGTGTCGTAGGTTCCTGTTTCCAAGATATCGACCACCCCATATTTGAATTCTGCCTCAGAGGGATCGGTGATCTTATGGTATTCCAGATGTTTGCCGAGCACATTAGCGGCTTTTTCCATAATAGCCTCGCTTCCGATTACAAATGGCCGGCAGCATTCATGGATTCCCTGATCCAGCATGGTACCTACAACGATTTCCGGACCGATTCCGGCCGGGTCTCCCATTGTAATCGCGGTAATTGGTTTAAAAGTTTCGCTCATTTTCTCTCTCCTTCCATTTATGTTTCGTTTTACTTTTGTTTGTAAATAAATTCTAAAACTTTTTGGTTTCGATTTCAATATAATTTTATAAATTTGGAGGATTTAGATAGATAAAGATAAGATAATTGTGCAGTTTAACAATTAAAAAAGAGAGAGATTTTCGTTTGGTTTCGATTTGATGAAAATAAGAAAGAATTGACGCTTACACTTAGTGTGAAATTTCCTGTACGCTATCGGCTATGTCCCGCAGTAGCTTTACCGCCGAGTCTGTCACATAAGTGGAGTAATAAGCGATACCAGGGGCGGAATTTGACATTGCGCGGCTGATTCCGGCAAGCTGCAGCATTTCTGCCTCCTTTTTCCGTGAAATGATTGCGAATCCGCAAAGTAACGATTATAATAAGGATAGCGTCATTATAATATAATTACAATCTGAATGGAAGACGAGGTTAGACAAAGATGAGAATTGGAATTGGAAATGATCATGCGGCAGTGGAAATGAAAAACGAAGTGGCAGAATACCTCCGGGAAAAAGGATATGAGGTTGTCAATTATGGGACAGACACCCATGAAAGCTGTCATTATCCGGTATATGGAGAAAAAGTGGGAAGAGCGGTGGTTTCCGGTGAAGTGGATCTTGGAATCTTGATCTGCGGGACAGGCGTAGGAATCTCTCTGGCGGCCAATAAAGTAAAAGGCGTCAGGGCTGTGGTATGTTCAGAGCCTTATTCCGCGAAACTGTCCAGGCAGCATAATAATACCAATGTGCTTGCCTTTGGAGCAAGGGTGATCGGAATCGAGATGGCGAAGATGATCATTGATGAGTGGCTGAACGCGGAATTCCTGGGAGGACGCCATCAGACCAGAGTGGATATGATCATGGATATTGAGAACCGTTAGGAGTATTCGGACAGATAAGAATATCCTGAAAGATGAGACGTAATATAAAAAGAACCGGCCATAGCGGGCCGGTTCTTTTGTTTGCCATAGCGGAGCGATCATCAGATCACATAAATTGCTGGATCACATGGAGCACCCCATCCTCATCATTAGACTTGGTCACATAATCCGCCCGTTCTTTTACCAAGGGCTGAGCGTTTGCCATAGCAACGCCAAGGCCTGCTGTTTCGATCATAGTCAGATCATTATAACCGTCTCCGCAGCAGATCATCTGGTCGGCGGTCAAGCCAATGCTGGTAAGGAGACGCAGAAGAGAATGTGCTTTGTCAATCTGAGGAGGCATGATCTCCAGGAAGAAAGGGTCCGAGCAATAGACGAACAGATAGGAACGAAAGTAATCCGTTACTTCTTTCTTTGCGCTGCTGATCATCTCTGGTTCTCCTGTAACAAGAAACTTATTCGGTTTTCTGGGGACCTGTGAGGGGAAATCATCCGCCGTAATGATCGGCATATGGTTGATATAGGATTCCAGCTGGCTGTAAGCATTGGGGCCCGCCGCGGAGATCAGATGGTCTTCTCCATAAGCCAGGATGTCAAGGCCAGGATACTTCCTGATAATGTCAAACAAAGGAGCGGCCACATTGTCTGGAAGTACTTTGTTGTAGATCACCTGCCCAAGGCGGCAGTCGATAATACGTCCTCCGTTGAAGGAGAGGACGTATCCGCCATAGTCCTGGAGGCGGAGCTGATCCGCGAGAGGCAGGACGCCCTGAGTGGGACGCCCGCTGGCCAAGACTACTTTTTTCCCTTGTTTTTGTATATCGATCAGCGCTTCCAAAGTGGGAAGGCTGATCTCTTTTTTTGAATTGGTAAGTGTACCATCTAAATCCAGCGCTAGAATCTGATAGTCCATCTTAACGGTTCCTTTCCTGCCCGCTGCAACAGCTTATACATTTCTTTGATCTATTTATTTTGAAGCGCCTCTACGACAACGGGAAGCTTCATGTATTTGGAGGCTTTTACAAGGACATTGTCCCCTTTTTGAATCAGAGTATCCAAAGAAGAGAGAAAATCTTCCTTGGTTTCAAACCACATTCCTTTCGCGGAAGATCCGGCCTCTGTCACTCCGCGGACCAGATCCTTGGACATAGGCCCGATGCCGCAGACCAGATCGATGCCTTTTTGGGCGGCATAAGCCCCGACCTGATAGTGAAGATCCAGCTCATCGCTGCCAAGTTCTCCCATATCCCCAAGCACAGCTACTTTGCGCCCTTCAGATAAGGCGAGCACATCGATGGCGGCTTTGGTGGAGACAGGATTGGCATTATAGCAGTCGTCCAAGATCGTTAAGGAGTCGGTCTGGATCAGGTGATTCCGTCCGGGAAGAGCAGCGTAGCTTTCAATACCGGCCTTGATCTCCTCAGGAGTAAGACCTAAGGAATATCCGACAGCCGCGCCGGCCAGCGCGTTGGAAACCATATGGGATCCGGGAACGGGGATCACGCAGGTAAAGGAGTCTCCTGAAGGCAGATGGATGGTACATCTGGTCCCTTTCAGCCCAAGAGCCTGAATGGCGGATGCTCGGAACTGGCTGTTTTCCCCTGTTCCAAAGAAAAAGGGAACGCTGCCTTTGACTGGCTCCATCTGGGAGAGCAGGTCGTCATCGCCGTTCAGGATGATGGTTCCTCCGTTTTTCATGTCCTGGATCATCTCTGATTTCTCCTGCAGGATTCCTTCTCTGGTCTTGAAGAATTCCAGATGGGCTACGCCGATATTGGTAATGACACAGATATCCGGGCTGGCTACAGAAGAAAGCCGGCGCATCTCGCCAAAATGATTGACGCCCATTTCCAGGATCGCCACCTCGTGAGACTCGTTCATCTGAAAGATGGTAAGAGGAAGTCCCCATTCGTTGTTAAAATTTCCCAGGGTTTTGTGGACGTTATATTTCTGGGAAGCTACCGCGGCGATCATTTCCTTGGTGCTGGTCTTTCCAACACTTCCGGTAATTCCGACTACTTTTACGTCAAAGGAGTCACGGTACAGCTTGGCAATATCCAAGAGAGCCTGACCGGTAGATTCCACTAAGATATAAGGATAATCCGTATCTCCAAGATCTTCATGGGAGACAACGCACAAAGCGCCCTTAGCGATGGTGTCTGGAATAAACTGGTGGGCATTCACGTTCTCGCCGTCGATGGCGACGAAGAGATCGCCTTTTTCCACTTTCCGGCTGTCGATCACAACATCTGTGACTTCCTCCGAAAGCAGGCGTTCCGGTCCGTGATATGTTCCTCTGCAGGCTTTGGTAATGTTTTCCAAGGTAAGGTTTTTCAATGTTACTTTCTCCTTTCGCACTTCATTAACGATAGCGGACATTCATCGATTCTTCAATGATCAGTTCGCACAATTCTCCGTAATCAATCCCGGCGGCCTTGGCGGCTTTAGGGATCAGACTTGAAGGGGTCATCCCAGGCAGTCCGTTCATCTCCAGACAGTAGAATCTGCCGTCTGATTCGTCTACGATAAAATCAGCGCGGGCATACACGTCCATACGCAGGGCCTGAAACGCTTTTTCTCCTGCCCGGCGCATTTTTTTCTGAGTCTTCTCATCCAGAGATACCGGCGGGCACAGTTCTTGGGCGCCGCCCGCCTGATATTTATTCTCATAGTTAAACACCCCATTTTTGGGAATGATCTCGACCAAAGGAAGAGCTTTGCCGGCAACGATGCTGCAGGCGTACTCACGGCCTTTGATATAAGGCTCGATCACTACTTCGTCCTGCTGGTCTTCCTCAAAAGAACGGCGCACCGCTTCCTTGTACTCGTCTTCTGTGTGGACGATATATACGCCGATGCTGGAACCGCTGGAACAAGGTTTGATCACAAGAGGAAGGTAGTAACCCAGCTCTTCCAGCGGAGTATCTTTGGTTTCTGGAGTCAAAGATGTTCCTCTGGGAGTGGGAACACGGGTCATTTTAAAAATCTGTTTGGCTACCAGTTTATTCATAGACAGAGAGCAGCCAAGAGAATTAGGTCCTGTATAGCGGATGCCAAGGATATCGAAGGTCGCCTGGAGTTTCCCGTTTTCTCCGACAGAACCATGCAGACCCATGAATGTGATATCAGCCATTCGGCACAGCTCTACCACGTTAGGGCCAAGATAACAGTCTGACTGGTCGGGACGGGAGGCCTTGAGAGCTTCCAGATCCGGCGTAGTAGTTTTGATCCCGTCTGCGATCTCAAGTCCGCCTCCCGGCAGATCAAAGACTTTCTCAAGCTCATCGGGAGCGCAGGGATAGCCGAAGAATACGTCCAGAAGAAACGCGCGATGTCCCCGGTCTCTGAGCGTTTTGCAGATCCCGGCTCCTGAGATCAGTGAAACGTCTCTTTCTGGGCTTAATCCCCCAGCTAATACAATAATTTTCATAATTTAAAAATCTCCTCATTTTCTAGTTAATCAGTTTTCGCCATCTCATCCAAAAGGGCCTTTTTCACATCATACAGCTTCTGGGAGAGATCCACATGCACTTCGTGCGGGTAGAAGAGACGCTTGGTCTCCTCCCACAGGGTGTTCTTCTCCTGACGGCAGTAGTCGGCGATTTCTGTGACGGTGGGAGACTGGTAAATGCACTCCCCATTCCGGAATATGGGGACAAGAATCTCCCGCATGGTGTAAGAGCCTCCGGGAAGTTTGGTTTTCTTCCAGGTCTCAATCGGATCAAAGAGCAGAAGATCTTTGCTGGTGTCGTATTTTTCGCCTACAAAGCAGATCAGGTCCGCTTTGATTTTTCCTGTTGCTTTATCATAGATCCGATAGATTGTCTTGTTTCCAGGATTGGTGATTTTTTCTGTGTTTTCTGAAATTTTGATCTTAGGGATAAACTCTCCGTTTTTATCCATGGTAGCGGCCAGCTTATAGACGCCGCCAAAGGAAGGACAGTCTTTGGAGGTGATCAGGTTTGTGCCTACACCCCAGGAGTCGATCTTAGCGCCCTGCAGTTTCAGGTCGTGGAGCAGGTATTCGTCCAAATCGTTGGAAGCGCAGATGGTAGCGTCCGGGAAACCGGCCTCATCCAGCATCTTGCGGGCTTCTTTAGAAAGATAAGCAAGGTCTCCGCTGTCTAAGCGGATTCCATATTTCTTCAGAACATGACCTTCCTTTTTGCACTCTTGAAAAACCCGGATGGCATTTGGTACTCCTGATTTAAGAGTATCGTAAGTGTCTACCAGGAGGGTGCAGTTATCGGGATACATATCCGCGTAAGTCTTGAAAGCGGTATATTCATCTTCAAAACTCATGATCCAGCTGTGAGCGTGAGTTCCCATTACAGGTACGTCAAAAAGCTGCCCGGCCAGTACATTGGAGGTTCCGATACAGCCGCCGATCATAGCCGCCCTTGCGCCGTAAAGACCGGCATCCGGTCCCTGGGCCCGCCTGAGCCCGAATTCCATGATACCGCTTCCATTTGCGGCGAAGACGATCCGGGAAGTTTTGGTAGCGATCAAAGACTGGTGATTGATGATGTTTAAGATCGCGGTTTCCACAAGCTGCGCTTCCATGATGGGAGCGATTACTTTTAAAAGAGGTTCCTTGGGGAATACCACAGTTCCCTCCGGGATGGCGTAAATGTCTCCGCTGAAATGAAATCCGCTTAAATAGTGCAGAAATTCTTCATCGAAGATTCCAAGTCCTCTCAGGTAATCTACATCTTCATAGGTGAAGTTCAGATTTTTGATGTAGCTGATGACCTGATCAAGCCCCGCGCATACAGAATATCCGTTATTACACGGGTTTTGCCGGAAGAACACGTCAAAGATGACGGTTTCATTCTGGGATTGTTTATAATAATAGCCCTGCATCATTGTCAATTCGTACAGGTCGGTCAACAGTGTCAGATCCTGTGTGTTCATTTGTTTGATTTATCTCCTTTGTCTCCTTTTCGGGCCTTTTGACCCTTGGTTACCCATCATTATAGCATTAGTATCTGGAAAATGGAAGAAAAAAAGCCGGGACCGGACCCTTATAAAAGGGCCTGGTTCCGGTTGATGGTTTCCTGTATGATATTCTGACAGTAAGACGCCAGTTTTTTGCGGGTTTCTTTGTCTAATTCATTGGGATAGATCGGTTTTCCATACTCAAGGATGACGTGAGTCTTCCGAACGAAAGGAAGATGGCTTTCAAAAATGGAGATCGTATTGTTCATACTGATAGGAATGATGGCGCAGCCAGTCTTTTCCGCGATTTTAAACGAGCCGCTGTGGAAGGGCAGCAGACTCAACTCTTCTCCAGTGTTGCGGGTTCCCTCGGGGAAAATGCAGATAGAGATTCCCTGTTTGATATAATCAATAGCCTGAAGGATGGTCTTTAAGCCTTCTTTGGGATTCTCCCGGTCCAGGAAGAGGCAGTAGAGCCGCTTCATCCAATCCCGGAGCAGGGGATAGCGCAGCATCTCTTTCTTGGCGATATATCCGGTCAGCCGCCGGCATCTGGAATAGGTAAGCAGAATGTCAAAATAGCTTCTGTGGTTGCCGATGAATAAAACCGGTTCGTCGGGCACATTTTCCTCCCCGATCACTGTGATCTTGGTACCGGCTGCGGTGAGCATCAGCTTAAATGTCCACTGCACCAGACGAAGACATTGATAATCTCTTGTTTTCTTGCTGAAGCATCCCACCAAAGCCTCGAAAAGGAGCACCGGGATGCCAAGGAGCAGATATAAGAACAGGATTAGAATAATGGTCAAAAATCTTATCATAAGTTAGGAACCTCACATTCATTTCTTAGTTTTGCACAGCACTAAAGAGTATTATACAACAAATTTGGAATTTTTCCTAGCACTGTTGTGTATCATGTTAAAGAGCAGATACCGTTTGCGGCGGTACTTATATAACAGGTGAAAGCAATGAAGCGTTTTAGAAATCGCGCGGCCGCTTTTCTTATGGCATGCGCCCTGCTTCTCCCGGCTTGCTCGATGCAGATCGACGATGAGGAAAAGCTGAGGGATATTGAGTATACGGTGGTAGATCCGGAGGAAGTGCCAGAGGAGCTTAACGCTCAGATCGAAGAGGAAAAGAAGGATGTTTTCCGTCTGACTTTTGCCGATGAAGGCTGGCTCTATCTTGCGAGAGGATATGGAGAGAAGGATACCAGCGGCTACAGCGTGGAGGTGGCGGAGTGCTGGGAATCTGATAATGCCGTCTGTCTGCGTACCCGGCTTACAGGCCCTTCCAGGGATGAAGAAATTGCAGAGGAAGCCACATGGCCATATCTTGTGGTGAAAATGGAGTATTGCGATAAGGATGTTATATTTTATTAAAAGAAAGGAGACAAAACAGATGGAATGTGAGAAGAGGAATTTCCAGGTATACCGTCAGGGAAGGACAGCCTTGGATCAATTCTATATGGATGAAGACTATAATGTACCCGATGCGAAAAGCGATGTAAAGCGTGTGATATTGAGCGAAGGAAATGTACATATTGAGGACATGAGTCTGGCAGAGAACTATGTGCGGGTCCAGGGAAATCTGAAGTTCCGGATCCTTTACGCGGCGGACGAGGAGATTCAGGGCCTGGCTTCTATGGAAGGCAGCTTTCCATTTGAGGAAATGGTTTATATGGAAGAACCTCCCATGGAGAATCTGTTTCTAAAAAGCGCCCAGGCGGACCTGGCGGTATCGGCGGTTCATTCCAGAAAGCTGAATATCCATGCTGTAGTCGAACTGCAGATCAGCTCTGAAGGGAGAGAAGAAATGGAGCTGACCGCAGATGCAAAGGGAGAAGAAACCCTGTATAAAAAATACAGGACCGAACAAATCCTGAAATTATTTGCCGTGCGTAAAGATACCTGCCGCATTCGGGAGGAGGCTCAGATCGGGGGTATGCAGGAAAGCATCGGCAGTCTTCTGTGGACAGATCTTGGCAGCAGGAAGCTGGATACCAGAGTAGGGACGGATGAACTTCTGCTGCAGGGGGAACTGCTTCTATTCTGCTTCTATGAATCTCCTGAGGGAAAAACAGACTGGATCGAGCAGACGCTTCCTTATGAGGGAAGGATGGAGTGTCCGGGCGCCCAGGATTCTATGTACCATCAGATCTATCCGGAGCTGAAAGACGTTCATATTGAAGCTCGTATGGATGAAAACGGGGAAATGCGCCTTCTTGGAGTGGAAGCGGTGATAGAGGCAAGGATCGTCCTTTATGAAGAGGAAGAGATGAGCCTGCTGGAAGATCTGTATTCTTTAAAACAGGTGTGCGCGCCCAGGCGCCGGAGTGTGGTACCGGAGCAGCTTCTCATGCAGAATCATTCAAAGTGTAAGGTGACAGAGCGGCTTTCTCTTCCGGAGATCCAGGATGATATCCTGCAGATCTGCCATAGCGGCGGAAGGATTCAGCTGGAAAATGTGTCGCCGCAAGAGGAGGGGCTTTCTATCGAGGGCGTGCTGCATGTTTCCTTTCTATATGTAAAGGCGGATGACGCGCTGCCATTTGATGTGTGGCAGGGAATGGTGCCTTTCTCCTATCTGCTGGAAAGCAACGCCACCAGCCCGGATATGGAAAGCGACCTGACATGCGGCGTGGAACAGCTTGCGGTAGGGCTTCTGGGAAATGGGGAGGTGGAAGTAAAAGCAGTGCTGGCTTTTAGCAGCTTCTTGAGAAAACCGGTGCCGATCGAGAATATTGAAGAGGTGGAGACGCGGCCGGAAGATCTAAGAGAAATAGAGAACCGTCCGGGGATCATCGGTTATGTGATCCGGGAAGGGGATGAACTATGGGATCTTGCCAAACGATACCACACTACAGTAGAAGGAATACAGCAGATCAATGGAATTGAGGATTCCAAAGTTAAGCCGGGAGAAAAACTATTGATTTTTAAAGAAAATATGGGTATACTATAAAGACATTGTATACAAGATACATAGTACAAACAAAGTACAAAAGCAAGGGGAAACATAGATGGAAAAGATGGAACTAAGAGCGCTGGGCAAGATCAACTTAGGACTGGATGTGCTGGGAAGACGGGAAAATGGTTATCACGACGTGCGGATGGTAATGCAGACGGTGTACCTTTATGACCTGATCACACTGGAACTTACAAGAGAACCGGGGATCGAGATAAAGACCAATCTTTCTTTTCTTCCGGTAAATGAGAATAATCTGGCGTATCGGGCCGCAAAACTTCTGATGGATGAGTTTAAGATCCAGGATGGGATCCGGATCTCGTTAGAAAAGCATATACCGGTGTCTGCGGGAATGGCAGGGGGAAGTTCTAACGCGGCGGCAGTCTTATATGGATTAAACCGGATGTTTGATCTGAAGCTTACGGATCAGCAGTTGATGGAGCGGGGAGTGACGCTGGGGGCTGACGTTCCTTACTGTATCTTACGGGGAACGGTGCTGGCGGAAGGGATCGGGGAGATCCTGACGCCTCTTCCTCCAATGCCCCGCTGCTATGTGCTTTTGGCGAAACCGCCGGTGAATGTATCTACAAAGGCGGTTTATGAGAAGCTGGACGCCTGCCGGATCGAAAGACATCCCGACATCAGCGGGATCTTGGAAGGACTGGAGGAGCAGGATCTTCATAAGGTGGCGGGAGCTATGGGGAATGTCCTGGAAGAGGTCACGGCGGGAGATTATCCGGTGATCGATGAGATCAAGAAGGTGATGAAAGAAGGCGGAGCGCTGAATGCCATGATGAGCGGAAGCGGTCCAACGGTATTTGGCATCTACGACGACCGGAGAAAGGCGAAAGCGGCGGCGTCTAAGATAAGGGAACAGAAGCTTGCAAGGCAGGTGTATGTGACAAACGTACATAACGCAAGGAGGAGATAAAACATGGAATCCAATTTTAATGTCAGTATGAATGAGTACCTTCCGCTCAGGGATGTGGTATTCAATACACTCAGACAAGCGATCCTGCGGGGAGAACTGAAGCCGGGAGAGCGGTTGATGGAGATCCAGCTTGCCAACAAACTGGGAGTGAGCCGCACACCGGTGCGGGAAGCGATCCGCAAGCTGGAGCTGGAGGGATTAGTGCTGATGATCCCGCGAAAAGGCGCGGAAGTGGCGGATATTTCGGAGAAAAGTCTGCGGGATGTCCTGGAAGTGAGGGAAGCGCTGGAAGAACTGGCGGTGCGGCTGGCTTGCGATAAGATTACGAAGGATGGGATCGAGGAACTTAAGAAGGCGGCCCAGGATTTCAGAAAAGTACTTAAAAGTCATGATATTACAGAAATCGCGGAGGCAGACGTGCGGTTTCATGATGTGATCTGTATCATTACAGAGAACCAGAAACTGGTCCAGCTTCTGAATAATCTGCGGGAACAAATGTACCGTTACCGCATCGAGTATCTGAAAGACCCGGAAATTTATGAAAAGCTTCTGGATGAGCATGAGGAGATCATCCGGCATATTGAGAAGGGCGAGAAAGAAGAGGCCGCCAAAGTGGTCTCGCAGCATATTGAGAACCAGGCTCAGGCGGTCACGGATGTGATCCGAACGAAAAAGAATTAAGTATATGGTATAAACACGGGAAAATATGTGCAGACTCCAGACAACCAAGATCAAGGAGGTACATAAACCGTGGGAAAAGGGAAAAGATTTAGAATTGGAATAGAAAACAGAAGGGTACAGAAAGTGATCTGCATCGTGCTGGCATTCTGCAGCGCATTTCTTTTGACAGGGTCAGTGGCGGAGCAAAGGAATCTGTCTGTGGAGGCGAAGGTAAGCTCTCTGCAGGAAGACCTGGCGGAAGAAGTGCTTCGCTTCCATGTGGTCGCCAACAGCGACAGCCAGGAAGACCAGGCGGTAAAATACCAGGTGCGGGATGCGGTCATCGCTTATATGCGCCAGTCCCTTGGAACGGGAGAGGAAACATCCCTGGAACAGACCAAAGAGTGGGCGAAAGATCATCTTGGGGAGATCGAGGCAGTTGCCAGAAACGTGGTGCGGGCCGGGGGAGGAACCTATGAGGTCCGGGCTAAAATGGCGAACCTCTATTTCCCGGACAAGCGGTATGGAGACGTGTGGTTCCCCAAAGGCCGTTATGAAGCTCTCCGCGTGGAACTGGGAGACGGAGTCGGACGAAACTGGTGGTGCGTCCTCTATCCCAATCTCTGCTTTACCGATACGACCTGCGCGGTGGTGACGGACGAAGGTCGGCAGGAACTGGAGCATGTTTTGACGGAAGAAGAGTACGAGATGGTGACAGCCACCTCAGACTTTAAGATAAAATCATTTTTCTTTGGAGATTTATTTGGAGAAACGTAAGAAGCGGCAGGAGAATTGATATGACTGAATTCTTGGTAAGACATTTTGTAAAAGAGCATGAAGCGGTAGAAAAGGTGTCTGTCCGTACGGCCTACGGAGTGCTGGCCAGTATGGTAGGCATCTTTTGCAATATTTTCTTATTTATAGTAAAGTGGCTGATCGGATTTTTTCTGCAGAGCCTGTCAGTTATGGCGGATGCTTTTAATAATCTTTCGGATGCGGGCGGCTCGATCATCAGTCTGGTAGGCGTCAAGATGGCGGAAAAGCCGGCGGATAAGGATCATCCTTTCGGACATGGGAGGATTGAATACATAGCGGCGCTGGTGGTGGCGTTCCTGGTGCTGGAAGTTGGATTTACCTTCTTCAAAGACGCGGTGGGCAAGATCCGGGAACCGGAAGCTATGCGTTTCCAGCTGGTATCTATCGTTATTTTGTCGCTTTCGGTAGGAGTGAAGCTGTGGCTGTCCGTTTTTAACCGGAAACTGGGGAAGAGGATCGATTCGAAAGTATTGCAGGCCTCAGCCGCAGATGCTATCGGAGATGTGATCACTACATCCGCGACGATTATTTCCGTACTGTTTTGGCGGATTACGGGGTTGAATATCGATGGGTTTGTAGGCCTTGGCGTGTCTTTAGTCATTATGTGGGCAGGCATCGGAATTGCCAGAGACACGCTGGAACCTTTGATCGGGGAACCGGTTTCCAGGGAAGAATATGAGAAGATCACGAAGTTTGTGGAACAATACGAGGGGATCATGGGAAGCCATGACCTGATCGTCCATAATTATGGGCCGGGAAGAAGTATGGCTTCGATTCACGCGGAGGTGCCGAATGATGTGGATATCGAAGAATCCCATGAGATCATCGACCGGATCGAGCGGGACGCGGTTAAAAATCTGGGGATTTTCCTGGTCATCCACATGGACCCGGTGGAAACCAAGGATGCCCAGGTGCTGGCGGTGAAAAACCAAGTGGAACAGATCCTGGACGCGGTAGACAGGAAAGTGACCATCCATGATTTCCGTATGGTGGATGGAAAAGAGCAGATCAACCTGATCTTCGATATGGTGGTGCCATATGAATATGATGATGAGAAGCAGGCCCAGCTTCGCCGTACGGTGGAAAAGCTTCTGCATATCGCAGATCCAAGGTATCAGTGTGTGATCACGGTGGAAAGGAGTTACATAGATGTTGAGAAGGGATAACGCATATTCATTTGTAAGCAGGGTAAGATTCAGCGAGATCGACCATACCAAGAAGATCACGCTCCCGGGGATCATTAATTATTTCCAGGACTGCAGTATCTTTCAGTCGGAGAGCCTGGGGCTTGGCGTAGATTATCTGGCGGAGCATGGGAAGGCGTGGGTGCTTTCTGCCTGGCAGGTGATCGTGGATCGGTATCCCAAACTGGGAGAAGAGATCCAGATCCATACCTGGGCTACCGGATTTAAAGGGTTCATTGGAAACCGGAACTTCTGTATGACAGACGGCAAGGGAGAGACTGTGGCCTATGCCAATTCAATCTGGTCGTATATGGATATGAGAAAAGGCAGGCCGGTACGGCCGTCCCAGGAGGAAGCGGCTTCCTATGGGATGGGAGAACCGCTTGCTATGGAATATGCGCCCCGGAAGATCGAACTGCCGGAAGGATTCCAGCAAAAGCCCTCTTTCCCTGTGCGGAAATATCATATTGATACCAATGAGCATGTGAATAATTGCCAATATGTACAGATGGCGCTGGAATCTTTGGATGAAGAGATCCAGGTGAGGCAGATGCGGGCGGAATATAAGAAGTCGGCAGTCTATAAAGATGTGATCACGCCGCGGGTGTCGAGGGAAGAAGAACGGATCGTAGCGGCTTTATGCGGCGCAGATCAAGAGACTTACGCAGTGGTAGAATTCCAGACAGAAACGGGCGGCTGTAAGTAAACCAGGCACACGCATCAGAAAGAACACAAGGAGAAACGTATGAGGTTAGAAGAATATTTAGGAAAAAAGCGGACGCTGATGATCGTCAAAAAAGTAGAGTTTGGAGTCTATCTTGGAACAAAGGAGGACAAGGTGCTTCTGCCGGGGAAACAGGTGCCCAAGGGATTAGAAGCAGGAGACCCGGTGGAAGTATTTTTGTACCGGGATTCAGACGACCGCCTGATCGCTACCACAGCGGAGCCTAAGATCCAGCTGGGAGAGATCCGGAAACTTAAGGTAGTAGATACCGGACGCATTGGAGCCTTTTTAGACTGGGGGCTGGAGAAGGATTTGCTGCTTCCGTTCCGGGAGCAGACCAAGAAAGTCAAAGTGGGGGATCAGGTGCTGGCGGCCCTCTATGTGGACCGGTCGGGAAGACTGTGCGCCACCATGAAGCTGTATGAACGGCTGCGCCAGGATGCCCCTTATAAAAAGGATGATATGGTCCAGGGGACGGTGTATGAAACCAGCGATAATTTCGGGGTGTTTGTGGCGGTGGACGACTGCTACAGCGCGTTGATCCCAAAGCGAGAAGTCTATGGAGAACTTCAGGCAGGAGACGTGGTAGAAGCAAGAGTGACCAGGGTCCATGAGGACGGGAAAATGGACTTAAGTCTCCGCAAGAAAGCCTTCCTTCAGATGGATGAGGACGCCGGGAAAGTGCTGGAACGGCTCAAAGAGAACGGAGGAAGTCTTCCTTTTACCGATAAGGCGGATCCGGAACTGATCAAAAGGGAGCTTGGACTTAGTAAAAATGCCTTTAAAAGAGCGGTAGGACGACTGCTGAAAGAGCAGAAGATACAAATTACCGAAAAGACTATTGAATTCCTGGAAAAATAAGTTATAATTAGGGCGTAAACATAGAAACCGAAAGGAGATCTAAGAGATGAAAGTACAGAATATCACAGATATTGATAAGTTCTTTAAAGTAGTAGATTCATGCAAAGGGAAAGTAGAGCTGGTAACAGGAGAAGGAGACAGACTGAATCTGAAGTCCAAACTGTCTCAGTATGTATCCATGGCAAATATCTTCTCTAACGGTGAGATCCCGGAATTAGAGCTTGTGGCTCATGAGCCGGAAGATATTGATAAGCTGGTTTCCTTTATGATCAACGGTTAATTTTAACAAAACATAAGGAAGCGAATGTAGAGACTCTCTGCCAGGAACATGGCAGGGAGTTTTGTTTCAATGAATCAGACAAAGGAGCGGCTATGAGTTTTGCGCATCTGCACGTCCATACGGAGTATAGTCTTCTGGACGGATCTAATAAAATCAAAGAATGTATTGCCAGGGTCAAAGAACTGGGAATGGACAGCGTGGCCATCACGGACCATGGCGTGATGTACGGAGTGATCGATTTCTACCGGGCGGCCAAGGCGGCGGGCATCCGGCCGATCCTGGGCTGTGAGGTATATGTGGCGCCTGGATCCAGATTTGATAAGGAAGCCGGAGGCGACCGGGAGGAGAGGTATTATCATTTGGTTCTTCTGGCGGAGAATGATCTGGGATATCACAATCTGATGAAAATCGTTTCCAGAGGATTTACGGAAGGATATTATTACCGTCCCCGTGTGGATATGGAAATCCTGGAGCGGTATCACGAGGGCATCATTGCCTTGAGCGCATGTCTGGCTGGAGAGGTGCAGAGAAATATCGCCAGAGGCATGTATGAAGAAGGAAAGGCTGCTGCTCTGCGCTATCAGCAGATTTTCGGCGAAGGGAACTTCTTCCTGGAGCTTCAGGACCATGGCATTCCCCAGCAGAAAATGGTCAACCAGGGTCTGGTGCGGATGGCGGGAGAGACCGGCATTGAGCTGGTGGCTACCAATGACGTCCATTATACCTATGCGGAAGATGAGAAGCCTCACGATATCCTTCTGTGCATCCAGACAGGAAAGAAGATTGCCGACGAGGACCGGATGCGTTATGAAGGCGGCCAGTACTACATCAAGTCGGAAGAAGAGATGCGGGAACTGTTCCCCTATGCGCCGCAGGCGCTGGAAAACACTCAAAAGATCGCCCAGCGCTGCAACGTGGAGATTGAATTTGGAGTGACCAAGCTTCCGAAATTCGATGTGCCGGAAGGCTATACTTCCTGGGAATATTTAAATAAGCTGTGCCGGGAAGGCTTTGAGAAAAGATATCCTGACGCCGGAGAAGACCTGAAGGAACGGCTGGAATATGAGCTGTCCACCATTCACACCATGGGGTATGTGGACTATTTCCTGATCGTGTGGGATTTCATCCGCTACGCCAGGGATCATGGGATCATGGTAGGACCGGGGCGAGGGTCCGCCGCGGGGAGCATCGTGTCCTACTGTTTGGGGATCACCAGCATCGACCCGATCAAATACCAGCTTCTGTTTGAGCGTTTTCTGAATCCGGAGCGTGTGTCCATGCCGGATATTGACGTGGACTTCTGCTTTGAGCGGCGCCAGGAGGTCATTGATTATGTGGTGAGAAAATACGGAAGCGACCGGGTGGTACAGATCGTCACCTTTGGTACTCTGGCGGCCCGCGGTGTGATCCGGGATGTGGGCCGGGTCATGGACCTGCCCTATGCTTTTGTGGACAGTATTGCCAAGATGGTTCCTCAGGAATTAAATATTACTTTGGAGAAAGCGCTGAAGATGAGTCCGGAACTTCGGAAATCATACGAGGAAGATCCCCAGGTCAAAGAACTGGTGGACATGTCCATGCGTCTGGAAGGACTTCCCAGACATACTTCCATGCACGCGGCGGGCGTCGTCATCAGCCAGAAGGCTATCGATGAGTATGTTCCCCTTTCCCTGGGATCTGACGGTTCTGTGACAACCCAGTTTACCATGACGACCCTGGAAGAACTGGGCCTGCTGAAGATGGATTTCCTGGGCCTGCGGACCTTGACGGTGATCCAGGATGCGGCCCGTCTGGCGGGACAAAGCGCGGGACATGCCATAGACATCAACCAGATCGACTACGATGACAAAGCTGTGCTGGATTCCATAGGGACAGGAAAGACGGACGGCGTCTTCCAGCTGGAAAGCGCGGGGATGAAGAGCTTCATGAAGGAACTGAAACCGCAGAGCCTGGAAGATATCATCGCCGGAATTTCCCTGTACCGTCCGGGTCCTATGGATTTTATCCCTAAGTATATCAAAGGGAAGAACAACGCGGATACCATTACTTATGACTGCCCTCAGCTGAAACCCATCCTGGAACCCACATACGGCTGTATTGTCTATCAGGAGCAGGTTATGCAGATCGTGCGGGATCTGGGAGGATATACTCTTGGGAGGAGCGACCTGGTGCGCCGGGCAATGTCAAAGAAAAAGGGCGATGTCATGAAGAAGGAACGCCAGAATTTTGTCTATGGAAACAAGGAGGAAGGCGTTCCGGGCTGTGTGGCGAATGGAATTGATGAGAAGACCGCCAATAAGATCTATGACGAGATGATCGACTTCGCTAAGTACGCCTTTAATAAATCCCACGCCGCCGCGTACGCGGTGGTGGCCTATCAGACGGCGTGGCTGAAATATTATTATCCAGTAGAGTTTATGGCGGCGCTTATGACCTCTGTCATTGATAATCCGGGAAAGGTAGCAGAGTATATCTATAGCTGCCGGCAGATGGGAATTCGGATCCTGCCGCCGGATATCAATGAGGGATTTGGGAACTTCTCTGTGGACAGCGGAAATATCAGATACGGCCTCGCGGCGATCAAGAGTATCGGCCGGCCGGTGATCGAGGCGGTGATCCGGGAGCGTGAAAGCGCGGGGAAATTCCGCAGTTTGAAAGATTTCATTGAGCGGATGGCTGGAAAAGAAGTGAACAAAAGAGTCATCGAACATTTTATCAAGTCAGGAGCGTTTGATAGTCTGGGAGGGACTAGAAAACAGTTTATGGTGGTCTACATCCAGCTGATGGATCAGGTCAGCCAGGAGCGGAAATATTCCATGACAGGGCAGATGTCCCTGTTCGATATGGTGGGAGAGGATCAGAAAGCAGAATTTGACGTCCAGCTGCCAGATGTGGGAGAATATGAAAAAGAAACGCGGCTGTCTTTTGAAAAAGAAGTGCTGGGCGTGTATCTGAGCGGCCATCCCATGGAAGAATATGAAGAGAGGTGGCGGAAAGGGATCACCCGGACCACATTGGATTTCCAGTTGGACGAAGAGACTGGACGGACCAAAGTGCACGACGGTGTGAAAGAGACGATCGGAGGGATCATCTCAGGGAAAACGATCAAATATACCAAGAATAATAAGACGATGGCTTTCCTTACTATTGAGGACCTGGCAGGTACCGTAGAAGTGGTAGTGTTTCCCAGGGACTATGAGAAGAATCAGCAGTATCTTACTGAGGAGAGCAAAGTCTTTATCCGGGGAAGGGTCTCGGAAGAGGACGATGCGGCCAGCAAATTGATCTGCGAAGCGGTGGTCCCCTTTGACCAGACCAGGAAAGAACTGTGGCTCCAGTATGAGAAGAAAGAGGACTTCCTGGCCAGAGAAAAGGAACTCTATGAGATCATCGGTGATTCGGAAGGAGAGGATCAGGTGGTGATCTACTGCAAGGCGGAACGGGCGGTAAAACGGCTGCCAAGAGGCAGAAATGTCCGTGTAGATGCCGCCCTTTTGAACAGATTGACGAATTATCTGGGTGAATCTTGCGTAAAAGTGATGGAAAAACCAATTGAAAACCTAAGATAATTCATGTAAAATGAAGCACGGATATAGAAAATGAAACAGGAAACCGATACGAACAACGGGAGGAATTAGAATGGCAGATAAGATTATTCGTACGATAGGTGTTTTGACCAGCGGAGGCGATGCGCCGGGAATGAATGCGGCGATCCGGGCAGTTGTCAGGACGGCGTTGGGAAAAGGTCTGAAAGTCAGAGGAATCAGACGTGGTTATCAGGGACTGTTGAATGAGGAGATCATAGATATGTCCGCCAGAGATGTGTCCGATACGATCCAGCGTGGAGGAACCATCCTGCAGACGGCGCGCTGCGCGGAGATGCGTACGGAAGAGGGGCAGCAGAAAGCGGCGGCGATCTGCAAGAAATATGGGATCGATGGCCTGGTAGTCATTGGCGGAGACGGTTCCTTCGCAGGCGCCCAGAAGCTGGCGAACTTCGGGATCAATACCATCGGGCTTCCGGGAACCATCGACCTGGATATCGGATGTACCGAATATACGATCGGATTCGATACCGCGGTGAATACCGCAATGGAAGCGATCGATAAGGTAAGGGACACATCCACTTCTCATGAGCGCTGCTCCATTATCGAGGTAATGGGAAGAGATGCGGGATATCTGGCGCTCTGGTGCGGAATCGCCAATGGCGCAGAGCGTATCCTGATGCCGGAAGAGCACGATTACAATGAGGATGCGATCGTAGCAGATATTCAGGAATGTCGGAAGCGCGGCAAGAAGAATTATATCATTATCAACGCGGAAGGAATCGGAGATTCCATGAATATGGCTAAGCGGATCGAGGAAGCGACAGGAATGGAAACGAGAGCTACCGTACTTGGCCACATGCAGCGAGGAGGAAGCCCGACCTGCAAAGACAGGGTATATGCTTCCATTATGGGGGCGATGGCGGTAGACCTTCTGCTGGAAGGCAAGACAAACCGCGTGGTAGGATACAGGCACGGCCAGTATGTGGATTTTGATATTGATGAAGCGTTGAATATGAAGAAAGAAATTCCGGCTTATCAGTATGAGATCGCGAAACAGCTGGCACTCTAAGATATAGAAGAGAAGGATATGACAAAAGAGGTATTATTATCCATTTCCGGTCTTCATTACGATGTGTTTACGGGGACGGAGGAAGAGGAAAACGAGCCCATAGAAGTCATTACCCCGGCCTCTTATTACTATAAAAACGGGAAACATTATATCATCTATGAAGAGGTGGTAGAGGGACTTCCGGGAACGATCAAAAATAAAGTGAGGATTTCCGAATATGGGATGCTGGAAATTATAAAAAGCGGCATTTCCAATCTCCATATGATCTTTGAAAAAGATAAGATCAATATGACTCAGTATGAGACACCCTATGGGGAACTTCTGGTAGGCGTCTATACAAAGGACATCCGCGTGGAGGTTTCTGAGGAAGAAATGCACATCTGCGTTTCTTATGTATTGGATATCAATGGAGAAAAAGTGGCGGATTCAGAAATCGTTATGAACGTAAAATCAAAACAAGAATAAGTAAGTTGTCAATTGGGGCCGGGGGATTTTTAAAAATCCCCCGGCCCCAATTGCGCATTTCGTAAAAAAGCGAAAGTGGACAAACCGGGATACCGGTGGTAAAATGTGCGTAGAATAAAAACTTACTAGACCAAAGGAGACGTGTATCATGAAAATTGCAATTGGGTGCGATCCAAACGCGCAGGAAGCAAAAGAAGAACTGATGAAATTTATTGAGGCAAAAGGCTATGGTGAGCTGACAGATTTTGGAAGTGAAGATCCAATCTATGCCCATACCGCGATCAAGGTAGCCGAGGCAGTTGCGGCGGGCGAGTATGACAGGGGAATTCTGATCTGCGGTACCGGAATTGGAGTATCCATTGCCGCGAACAAAGTAAAAGGCGCATACGCGGCGCTGCTGTCCGATGTGTATTCCGCACAGCGCGCGCGTTTGAGTAATGACGCGAATATCGCCTGCATGGGAGCATTTACTTCAGGAAGTAAAGAGAGAGAACTGATGACAGAGGCGTTCCTGACAAACGAATTCGTGCCGGGATGTTCTTCCCAGCCAAAGGTAGATGCCTTCGTAGAGTATGATAAGAATCGGTAAGCTGTCAAAAAGGGACAGGGCATTTTCAATCGGGGCCGGGGGATTTTTAAAAATCCCCCGGCCCCGATTGAAAATTACTGAATAATCCCGCCGTCGTTGATGGCAATGATCCGGCATGGGCAAGCCTCGATGCCAACGATCTTGAGTGGCAGCATGAAGACTAATGCTCTGCCGTTCTCAATCTTATCCAGATTGGTTAAAGATTCTACCATAGCAAGATTGTTCTTGAATGCGAGATTATGGTTCGGCTGATCTGGAATGTTGAAGTTCTCAAGAGATGTGGCATCAGTTCCGATGGCGATGATCTTTTTCTCTCGAATCAGCCATTCCATAGCATCGCAGGCTACATACGGATATGGCTCCCAGTCGTCAGTCCGCCATTTCTTGTCAAGACCGGTATGAAGAAAGACGATATCTCCTTCTTTGATCTTATCATCATAAGCTTTGAATTCTTCCAGAGACATGCAGTCGCCGGCATTCTTATCTGTGAAATCCAGGACAACCGCTTCCCCGATCAGACTGGTCAGAGGGAAATTAGCCGCGTTCATGCCGCCTTCTACATGATGCAGCGGAAATTCCACATGAGTTCCGCAGTGGGTTGAGAAGGAAACATCACCGGACACATACCAGGTTCCAGGGCTGTGAGGCTCTCCGCGCTCTCCTAAGAAATCAACATCATAGACCCAGGTCTGCAGATTAAATGGTTCCTCTCTTGGGATCATCCGATGGCTTAACTCAACTACTTTGCTGAAATCAACTTTCATAACTGACATCTCCTTTTCTTCTTATTAAATAGTAGTTTTATTTGAGTATGTCCGCGCGTTTGGACATGGTCTCTTTCAGAACGGGATAAAGTTCTTTATAGATGGTGAAGTATTCGTTATACTGTTCGTGGGCTTTGGCGGAAGGAAGAATAGCGGGGTTCATAGTGAGCCATTCGCCCATCCGGCTGTAATCTGTGATAAACCCGGCGCCTACCGCGGCTAAAAAAGCATCTCCCAGCGGGGCCTCGATCTCCTGCACCGGCGTCAAGATTGGAAGACCGGTTACATCGGCAAAGATTTGTTTCCAGATCGAGGAACGGGCGCCTCCTCCTACCAGTACAATTTTTTCGATGGCAAGGTCTGAGTCTGTCATGGACTCCATGATGTGACGGAGAGAATAAGCAACAGACTCTAGAAGAGCCCGGTAAATGTGCCCTTTCGTGTGAGATAAAGTAAGTCCAAAAAGGACACCGGAAGCCTTCTCGTCCCAGATTGGAGTCCGTTCCCCCATGAAATATGGAAGGGCGACAAGTCCATCTGATCCGGGGCCGATATTCTGGGAAAGGATCATTTGCTCTAGTTCGTCATAGGTTCTGCTGGTATCATCTCCCATAAATTGATTGGCAAACCAGCGGGGAAGCGCGCCTGCGGTAGAGGACCCGCCATAAGTATAGCTGAACCTGGAAGGCTCGATACAGTAAGGCATGGATACCAGATCGGGATTGTCCGGCCTTCGGTCGTGAATATATCCCCAATTCAAGGAAGTGCCAAGTACCGCCGCGTTATCTCCGGGGCGCACAATCCCTGCGCTCAGCATAGAAGCGATACAGTCGACAGTGCCGGCGCACATGGGAACAGGAGAGGACAGGCCTAATTTCTTCTGATATTCCGGGGTTACAGTCCCGATGATATCGCTTGGACTGTGGAAATCTTTTGGCAGCGCCTCGTAAGGGATGCCCATTTCCCGGCACATATCCTTTGACCAGGAGTGAGTGCTGTAATCGTAGATTCCGCCTACATTTCCGGCAGAACAGTAATCCACCGTCAGTTTTCCGGTCATCTTATAAAGAATATAGCTGTGTATGGGGAGGATGTGTCGGATTTTTTCCCAGTTTTCCGGTTCGTTTTCTTTGACCCATAGTAATTTGGTGTAGCCAAAGTAGGAATCGGTGCCATTTCCTGTAGTCTGAAAAATGCGTTCTCTCCCGATCGTCTCTTCCACCATGCGGCGCTCTTTCTCCGCTCTGCGGTCCATCCAGATCAAGGCCGGACGTACGGACTTCATGGATTCATCGCACATAGCCCCGGTACCTCCATAGAGCGCGCTGATACAGATTGCTTCAATCGAGCTGTCCTGGGGCGGAAGGCTGGAGTTGACAGCGTGTATGGTGGAGACGGCCGCTTCCAGCCAGACGTCTGGATCCTGTTCAGCCCAATTATTATGAAGCTGGATGATGCCGTATGTAGTAGAAGATTGAGAGAGTATGTGTCCATCTTTGTCTGTGGCAACAGCTTTTGTACCGGAAGTTCCAATATCACATCCAATGAAAATCTGTCTATTCATAAATAACCTCCTGCTGGCAGATGTGCCAGAACTATACGCCTAATTTTGCGTGAAGAAAATACATGGTTTTTTTCATCCGCTCATAGACAGCATCATCATCGTCTTCGAAAATTGTAACAACTTCCAGATACTGGGGGATATCGTTCAGTCCGGCTTCGGAAGTTGCCTTTATGATTCCTTCAGGGGTGACAATACCGTCCTGAGTGAAGTCCCAGTGCCGATCCCACTGCCCGTCTGTCTGCTGGAGATGGATAGAACCAATATAAGGGGCGCAGGTTTTAAGCCATAAGCCGATATCTGCCTCATCTTTTAAAAGGGGCTTATAAAGAGCGTGTCCCCAGTCGATCAAGAGTTTGATGGGGATATCACTTCCTTCTAGATCCTTCATCATCTGGACAGAGACGGAGGGGCTGTGGGGAAATTCTGTAATCAAAGGCGTTGCCTCGATATGGATTTCCTGAAGGCCGATCTGTTTGCCGTAAGATGCGATGGCGCGCAGGTGAGAAAGCATAGATTGATACAATTCTTCTCGTTTCTGCGGATTCCTTGCATCTTGATAATCCATGCCGCCCACAGGGGTCCCCATAATAGGAGAGCCAAGCTCCAGCGACAGATCGGCGGCCCGCTTGAAGAATTCTACCGAGATATCTTGCTGCTCCGGGTAGGGAGAGAGAAGCTGCGGGTAGGAATAGGAAGCCACGCCGCCAAATGTAGCATCGATAGATACGCCCGCATCGGCGAAGGCCTTCCGGTAGCGGTCGGCCATGGCTTTTCGCTTATCCTGCGGCCACCAGGGATCAATAAGATCCCATGTAAACTGGACATGCTCTACCTCGAAGTCCTTCCGGCACATGTGGGCCAGATAGTCAGGGCGGAGCCAACGTTTGACCGCGAAGGAAAGATTTAATCCGAATTTCATAGTTATACCTCCTTGTGGATTGATCACGCCTGAAGAGCTTCCTTCAGCTCTTTCATTCCGTTTTCGTATTCTTCCTTTGTGGGAGTTTTGCCATGGAAAGCGACTACATTCTCCATGAAGGAAACTCCTTTCCCTTTGATGGTGTGAGAAATGATTGCTGTCGGGCGGTCTTTGCATTTTCTGGCCATATCCAGAGCGTCAAAAATCTCTTCAAAATCATGCCCGTTGATCTCCAGGGTGTTCCAGCCAAAAGCGCGCCATTTGGCGGCAATATCCAGCATATCTTTGACCTTCTTTGTTTCGGCATCGTTCTGGAGTCCGTTGACGTCTGTAAAAGCAACCAGGTGATCCAAGTGATAATGAGAGGCGGTAGCCGCGGCTTCCCAGATTTCCCCCTCATTGATCTCGCCGTCGCCGATCATGCAGTAGACACGAGAGTCAATTTTCTGATGTCTGAGCCCAAGTGCCATGCCGCAGGCGGCAGACAATCCAATACCTAGGGAACCACTGGTCATCTCCACGCCGGGCGTCTTCTTCATATCAGGATGCCCCTGCAGCATAGAGTCGATGTGCCGAAAAGAAGTCATCAGCTTCTCTTTTGGAAAAAATCCGGCGTTTGCCAATGTGGCATAGAGGGCTGGAGCGGTGTGGCCTTTTGACAAAACAAAGCGATCCCGATCTTTTAGCTGCGGGCGTTTTGGATCATAGTGCATTTCGTCAAAATAGAGAGCTGTCAGGACTTCGACCATGGAAAATGATCCTCCAAGGTGGCCGGATTGGGCGTTGTAGATCATTTCCAGAATGTCTCTGCGGATGATATTTGCTTGTGTTTTTAAAATGGGAATATTTCTGGACATATCTTTTACCTACCTTTTCATACTGATTGCTTTTTTTGCTGCTTTTACAATGTGGGCGGAAGTAAGGCCGTATTTGGTATATAGTTCATCTTGGGAGCCGGATTCGCCAAAATGGTCATGGACGCCTACTTTTACTACAGGAACAGGATAGTTTTCTGACAAAAACTCACTGACCGCGCCGCCTAAGCCTCCAATGACTGAGTGATCTTCTGCGGTAACAAAGGCGCCGGTTTCCTTAGCTTTGTCTAATAGAAGATCCTCTGGCAGCGGCTTGATGGAATACATATTCAGTACGGTAGCCCGAATCCCCTCAGCGGCTAAGGCGGAGGCGGCGAGAAGGGCTTGCTCTGTCATTAATCCGCAGGCCGCGATTGTAACATCCGAACCATTGGCGAGAAGGTCGGCGCCTCCTGGGATGAATTCCTTAGAGCCGCTGAAGATATCTTCCGCGAGATCCCTCCCCAGTCTTAAATAGGCGGGCCCATTGTGTTTAAGCATGGCGCTTACAGCTGCTTTTGTCTCTGTTACGTCAGCGGCCGCAAAGACTTTGAAGTTTGGGAGAGTCCTTATGACGGCCATATCTTCCAATGCCTGGTGAGTAGCGCCGTCTTGACCAACGCAGAGACCGCTGTGGGTAGCGATGATCTTAACATTTAAATTGGGATAAGCGATTGCCTGCCGGATCTGTTCGAAAGGTTTTTCGGAAACAAACATAGAGAAACCGACAACAACAGGAATCAATCCGGTGGTTGCCATTCCGGCCGCGGTTCCGATCAGATCTGCTTCGCTGATCCCCACTCCAAACATTCTGTCCGGGTAGGCGGCTTGAAAATCTGTCAGTTTTAGAGCTCTTGCGGAATCGGCGTTAAGAACCACCATATTGGGATAGATTTCCGCGTTCTCCATTATTGTATCAATCATTGTGGAGCGAAAAGATTTTTTCATGGTTGTCATTTCCTTTCTGAAGAAAAATGGTTAAAACTCAATTGTTACTCAAAGTATACCGGGGGGGGGGTAAATGTCAATACAAAATAATAGACAATATAGAGGCGCTAAAGGTGTGAATAAATATACAATTTGACGAAAAGCGAAACGGAAATAGAGAAAAAATACTCCATAAATTAAAATTGAAAATGGAGTAAAAATGCGATATAATAGTAGGAAAGTACGGACAAGAGGTGCGGAATATGGAGAAAAAGGAAAATGTGCGGAATATTTTGGCGACAGCCAGATTTCTTCTCCCCAGTCTGACCCCGGCGGAAAGGAGAGTGGCGGAATTCGTTCTTGCATCGCCCAAAGAAGTGACGAAGATGTCGCTGCAGAAGCTGGCAAAGCGCTGCGAGTGCGGAGAAGCTACGGTGGTGCGCCTTTGCAGGACGATCGGCCTGTCTGGCTATACTCAGTTTAAACGGCAGCTAGCGGCGCAGCTTTTAAATCCTCAGGCGAAAGATGAAGTGGTGCAGCTTTCTGTGGGTCGTGGAATGGAAGAAATTTTGGAAAGTGTTTTCAAGCTCAACATCCTGAATCTGAAGAAAACGCTGGAAGTGGCCGCGGCAGAAGAGTATGAGAAGGCGTGTGAAGCTATTGTAAAAGCAAACAAGATCTGCTTTTTTGCTATTGGGGACGCGGCGTTTCCCTGCAGTTACGCCAGTCTGCGTTTCCGCCGGATTGGATATGATTGCTTTGCTGACAGTGATGCGGATATTCAGATTGTGAACGCCTGCAATATGAAAAAAGGAGATGTCGCGGTGGCGATCTCCCACAGCGGGCGGACGAAGCAGGTAGTGGAGTCTATGAGGATCGCGAAGGAGCGAGGGGGTTTTACGATTTGTATCACAAAAGCGGGGAAATCAGAGTTGACCAAATATTCAGATGTGGTATTGTATAATGTGACTACTGATTCTACGGCGGACAAAGAAATTATCGCTCGGCGGGTGGCGGAACAGGCGATGCTGGATGCTCTTTATATGGGCGTGCTTCGGAGGAAGGAGACGGATTCGTTTCAAAAACTGCACGAGGTTTCTGAAAGCCTGAAGGTAAATAAAATCGTGGATAAGTAGGGGGCCGGCGGAATGGACGGCGAATATGAAATATGCGGAGGGAATCGAACGTGAAATATAAGGCGAAGGATATAGCCAGAGAGCTTGGAGTGTCACCGGCTACGGTGTCCCTTGTGCTGAATAATAAACCGGGAGTAGGTGAGGCTAAGCGGAGAGAGATCATGGATAAGATCATGGAGATGGACTGTGAGTATCTTTTGAAAGAAGCGGAAGCGCACAGAGGGAATATCGGATTCGTGATCTATAAATGCGGCGGTCAGGTTGTGGAAGAATATCCTTTTTTTAACTATCTTTCGGAGAGCATTACCAGAACGCTGGAGAAAAACAGCTATACTATGTCGGTGATGTATCTGGACCGTCAGATGTCGGCGGATGAACAGTATCTGGCGCTGGAAAATTCTAAATACGCTGGCTATATCGTCTATGCGGTGGAGATGTATCCGGAGGATGCGGAGGTATTCGCGCGCTTAAACGCGCCTTGTGTATTCTTGGATAATCCATTTCCAACGCTGGCTGTGGATGCGGTGACGGTGGATAATTACTTGGGGATACATCAGGGGTTTGAGTATCTCTATCGGATGGGGCACCGGAAAATCGGATATATCAGAAGCAAGTTCCAGATCATCTGTTTTGAGGAACGGCTCCAGGCTTTTCGGGAGTGTATGAGGAAACATGGCCTGCCTTATCGGGAGGACTATGTGATGGATGTGGGGTATCTGGAGACGGAGACGGAAGCGGATGTGGAAAATTATCTGGACAGGCATAAGGATCTGCCAACCGCGTTCCTGGCGGATAACGACCTTCTTGGCTGCAGAGCGGTACAAGTTTTTAAAAAGCGGGGGATCCGGATACCAGATGAAGTGTCGGTGATAGGATTTGATAACCGTCCGATCTGCTCGTTTACAGAGCCGAAGGTGACAACGATCCAGGTTCCCACAGACGGCATGGGCGAGTCGTCGGTAGAACTTTTGATGAAGCGGATCGGGAAGGAAAAAGGGGCGACTACCAAATACAAGGTTGGAACAAAATTAATTGAAAATGAGAGCGTGAAAAAGCTGAATTAGCCGAGAAATTCCAGAGAACTCTATTTTTGCTAAAAATAATTTAGTAAAAATAGAGTTTTTTTATTCAAAATTTAGTTGACACGATAAGGAGAAAATGATATAACTTAGTCATAAAGTCTAATTAAGAGATGGGAATCTGTTAAATGTTAGTCAAAATGACAAATTATGATTGGCGCTAATGACGAAATGCAAAATAGTTATAAAAAATAATTTAGTTATAATTTATAATATTGAGTAATTCGTTGGATGAGAGAATTCCCAAGAAAAGACTGCAAATCTAGAAGAAAGGAGGACATTTCAAAAAGTTGGACGTCTTGCAGAGACATGAGGATGTTTAAGTTTGAAAGGAGAGAATTATGAAAAAGAAAATTGTTAGTATGTTGTTGGTAGCGGCTATGGTATTGACCATGGTAGGCTGCGGAAGCGGATCTAGTGACAGCTCGTCAGAAGGTTCTGACAGCTCCGCGGGAACAGAAGAAGAAGTTGCGAACGCGGAAGCCCTTGCGGATCAGGATTTCGATACAAGCTATGAGCCAAAGAAAGATGAATATTCAATTTATTGTACATATAAGCTGGTACACGCTTGGTACGATGCCATTGAAGTTGGTGTAAAAGCGGCGGTAGAAGACTTTGCCGCTAAAGGCGTTACCATTGACTATGAGTGGTACGCTCCGGTTGAGGCTGACGCTGTTGACCAAGTAAACTCTATTGAGACAGCTACCGGACAGGGCTATGACCTGATCGCTGTTGACGTAAATCAGATCGAGACTACACAGCCGGCGGTTGACGCAGCTGTAGATGCGGGCGTTAAGGTTGCGCTGTTTGCTTCTTCTGATATTCCGGAATCCAAGAGATCATTCTTCGTAGGAAACAATGATAACTATGGAGACGGCGCGGCGGTAGCGAAAGCTGTCTGCGATAAGATGCAGGAAGAAGGCAAGACTCAGATCGCGTTCTTGTCCGGAACTATCGGAGCTTCTTCTCATGAGCAGAGACTGGAAGCCTTCTATGACACTGTAGCGGAATATCCAGACATCGAAGTTGTTGACGATCAGAGAGATGATGACTTCGTAGAGAACGCTATCTCAATTACAGAAGCATGGCTGCAGTCCTATCCGGACCTTGGCGGAATCCTTTGCAACAACATGTCTAATCCGATCGGAGCTGGCCAGGCGGTTGCGGACGCAGGCAAATCCGGCGAGATCATCATCGGTGGTATGGATCATGACCTTCGTGCGCTGAATTATTTGAAAGACGGTACTCTGTACTATCTGCAGATCCAGAATTGCTACGATATGGGCTATAAACTGATCTACAACGCTGTAAAATGTATCGACGGTGAAGAAGTAGAAGAGATCACAGATGTTGGTTCTCAGGGCGCATATCAGGAAGACGCGCAGGGCTATATCGATATGCTTTTTGCTGAGGAAGCTGCGGAATAATTATATGAGTCAAATTGAAGAACGGATATGACACCATGTGCAGGACTAGATGAATGAGAGGGATTCCACGTGATTATGGTAAGCATGGTCACGTGGAATCTTTTTGTTGAGAAGGAGCTAATTAAGGAAGCGGAAGAATAAAGAGTAGAGGAAGTGAAAAAGTTGAGCGAATTCATACTTGAAATGAAAGGGATCACAAAAACTTTCCCGGGAACTAAGGCGCTGGACAAGGTAGACCTCAGTATCAAGCCGGGAGAGATCCACGCGCTTCTGGGAGAAAACGGAGCGGGGAAGAGTACCCTGATGAATGTGCTGGTAGGCCAGTACATTATGGATGAAGGCGAGATCTTCATGGACGGAAAACCGATTAAGATCTCTTCTCCTAAAGAAGCATCCGCAAAACAGATCGTAATCGTGCCTCAGGAATTGAATTTGATCCCGGAAGCATCAATTGCGGAAAATATTTTCCTTGGCAATGAGCGTGCCAATGGAATGGCAATTAATTGGAAAACAGCAGAGAAAGAAGCGGCAGAGCTGCTGAAACTGTTAGATGTAGAAATAGACGTTACACAGAAAGTAAAGAAACTGTCCGCGGCGTATCAGCAGTTAGTTTCAATTGCGAGAGCGCTGGCTTATTCTCCCAGGATTCTGATCCTGGATGAGCCAACGGCGGTATTGACCAATAAGGAAGCGGAATCCTTGTTTGCCTCTATGCAGCGGCTGAAAAAGGCGGGGACCTCTATGATCTTCATTACCCATCATCTGGATGAGGTTATGGCACAGGCCGACCGTGCTACGATCATGCGGGATGGACAGCTCGTGAAGGTGACAGAGATCAAAGATATTACCAAAGATGAGATCATTACTAATATGGCGGGAAAGAAGGTACAGGAATCTAAACATGTGAACCGTACCGTGTCTGACGAGGTGTTCTTTGAGGCGAAACATCTGACCCGTGAGGGAGAGTTTCAGGATGTCAGTTTCCAGGTGAAGAAGGGGGAAATCCTTTGTGTGGCCGGATTGGTAGGCGCCGGAAGAACCGAGATCTTTAAGAGTGTATTCGGGATAACGCGCCCTGAGCCAGGCGGAGAAATGTATGTCGAGGGCAAGAAGGTAGATATCACGGATCCCCGGGTGGCAATCAGGCTGGGAATGGGATACGTATCAGAGGAGCGCCGTCATGATGGTATTACACCGGGAATGTCGGTCATGGAAAATATGGTGCTCCCATCTTATGATCAGTTAAAGGTACATGGCCTGATCAACTATAAGAAGGCGGCTGAGATTACAGATGATTATATCGGTAAATTCCACATCAAGACGGCGGGAAGAGAACAGTTGATCAAGAACCTTTCCGGCGGTAATCAGCAGAAGGTGATCGTTGCCCGCTGGATGGCGAAGGGGATCAAGATGCTGATCATGGATGAGCCGACGCGTGGAATCGATGTAAACGCAAAGTCGGAGATCCACGCCCTTGTCCGGGAACTGGCAGACAGCGGGGTGTCCGTTGTGGTGATCTCTTCGGAGATGGAAGAGGTTCTGGCGTTGGCAGACCGGGTAATGGTAGTCCATCAGGGAAGGATCAAAGGATACATTGAGGATGTAGATATGACCACGGAAGAAGATGTTCTGAAAGTGGCATTTCAGTAGGAGGTAAGAAAACATGAAAAAAGTAATAGATTTCTTTAAGTCAACCGCCGGGATGGTTCTGATCGTAACACTCCTTGCGGGATGTGTGGTACATCTGGTAACCGGTAACTTCTGGACGGCCTATAATATCAGTACCCTGACCAGATCTGCGGCGTTTGTGATTATCGTCAGCTTTGGTCAGACATTGGTCTTGTTGACAGGCGGTATCGATCTGTCTGTAGCGGCGGTCGGTTCTGTGGCAAGTATGGTGGCCGCTAAGATGATGGTAGAGCAAGGCATCAACCCGTGGATTTCCATTCTGGTTTCCTGTCTGGTAGGTCTCGTCCTTGGAATGATCAACGGATTGTTCATTGCGTATCTGAAGCTGACACCATTTATCGTAACCCTGGCGACGGCGGAAATATATAAAGGTATCGTATATATTATCACAGAGGGGACTCCGATTGTAGGTATTCCGGAGAATGCTCAGTTCCTGGCTAATGGTGTGCTGGGAGGCATTATGCCGACGATTGTGATTATTATGCTGGTCATTTGTGTAGTCTTGGCTCTTATGCTCAAATATACCAAATTTGGACGCCATGTATACGCATTAGGTGGGAACCGTAACTGCGCTAAGATTGTTGGTATTAAAACAGAAAGGGTGGAAATTCTAGTGTACAGTTTGGCCGGCCTTTTATCCGCGATTGCTGGAACTATGATGGCTTGTAAGCTGGCCTCTTTCCAGGCGTCTATCGGAGTAAACTGGGTGAACCCGACCATTGCGGCTTCTGTTCTTGGCGGAACCTCCATGACCGGTGGTATCGGCGGTGTTGTTGGTACTGTAATCGGTGGTCTTTTGAACAGTACTGTGTCTACATCCATCGTGCTTCTCCGTGTATCTTCCTATTGGGAGACGATCGTTACAGGCGGTGTTGTGCTTGTAGCCGTAACGGTTGATGCACTGAAGGAGAATCCGACAATGCGTGACAAGGTTGCCCACCTGATAAAGAAAAAATAAAGTGTGCAGCCAAAGCTTGAATTTTTACAAGAAGTAGAAATATTTTGGCAGGAAGGAAATGATTATGGAAAATCTGAAAGCGTTAGCTTATGAATTAAGAGAAAACGTGATCGATATGATCGTAGAAGGCAAAGCCGGCCATATCGGCGGCGATATGAGCGTCATGGAGATCCTGACAGAGATCTATTTTGAGCAGATGAATATCTCCCCGGAGAACCAGGATGATCCAGACCGGGATAAATTCATCATGAGCAAGGGACATTCCGTTGAAGCGTATTACGCGGTGCTGGCGAGGAAAGGATTCTTTGATATCAAAGAAGTCATCGCCACCTTCAGCAAGTTTGGGTCTATGTTCATCGGACATCCCAATAATAAGCTGCCGGGCATCGAGATGAATTCCGGTTCCCTGGGCCATGGGCTCCCAGTCAGTGTGGGAATGGCTCTGGCGGGAAAGATGGACGGCAGGGATTACCGGGTCTACACCGTGATGGGAGACGGGGAACTGGCGGAAGGTTCCGTCTGGGAAGGCGCTATGGCGGCCCATCAGTATGGGCTGGACAACCTGTGCGCGGTGGTAGACCGCAATCGGCTCCAGATCTCTGGGAATACCGAAGATGTGATGGGGCATGACGATCTGCATGAACGGTTCCGCGCCTTTGGATGGCATGTGATCGATGTGGCCGACGGGAACGATATCGACCAGCTCCGGGCCGCCTTTGAGGAAGCGAAGACGGTGAAAGGGAAACCGACGGTATTGATCGCCAACACGGTAAAAGGGAAAGGTTCTTCCGTGATGGAGAACAAGGCCAACTGGCATCATAAAGTTCCGAATGAGGAGGAACTGGCCCAGATCCGGAAAGATCTGGCAGAGAGGAAGGAGGCGCTGCTTCATGGCTAAGATCGCGAACAAACAGGTGATCTGTGACGTACTGATCGAGGAAGGAAAGAAGGATAAGGATATCATCGCGCTGTGCAGCGATTCGAGGGGGAGCGCGTCTTTTACGGCGTTTGCCAATGAGCTGCCCCAGCAGTTTGTGGAGACAGGGATCGCGGAACAGAACCTGGTGAGCATATCGGCGGGACTCGCAAAATGTGGGAAGAAGCCATACGCGGCGTCCCCGGCCTGCTTTTTGTCTACCAGGAGCTATGAGCAGTGCAAGGTGGACGTGGCATACTCCAATACGAACGTAAAGCTGATCGGGATCAGCGGAGGAGTCAGCTACGGAGCGTTAGGGATGAGCCATCATTCGGCCCAGGATATCGCGGCGATGGCGGCGGTGCCGAACATGCGGGTATATCTGCCCAGCGACCGGTTCCAGACCGAGAAGCTCATGCGGGAACTGTTAAAGGATGAGAAGCCGGCGTATATCCGGGTGGGCCGGAACGCGGTGGACGATGTATATGAGGAAGGGAAGGTGCCGTTCGAGATGGATAAGGCGACGGTGATCCAGGAAGGAACGGATGTGGCGCTGATCGCCTGCGGAGAAATGGTAAAGCCCTGTGTGGAAGCGGCCGAGATCCTGAAGGAGAAAGGGATCAGCGCCGCGGTCCTGGATATGTACTGCGTGAAACCGTTGGACGAGGCGGCTGTGATAAAAGCGGCCCAGAACGCCAAAGCGGTGATCACGGTGGAAGAGCACGCGCCCTATGGAGGTTTAGGGTCAATGGTGAGCCAGACGGTAGGAGCCAACTGTCCGAGGAAAGTTATAAACCTGGCTCTGCCGGACGCGCCGGTGATCACAGGGACCTCAAAGGAAGTGTTCGCCTACTATGGGCTGACCGGGGAAGGAATCGCGAAGAAAGCGGAGGAGCTGATCTAAATGTCAGAGCAATATATCATCAGTATCGATCAGAGCACACAAGGGACCAAGGCGCTTCTCTTCGATGAGAGCGGGAGCCTGATCCGGCGGACCGATAAGTCCCATGAGCAGATCGTCAATGAGAAAGGCTGGGTCTCCCATGACCCGGCCGAGATCTATCATAATACCATCGAGGTGGTCCGCCGTCTGGTGGAAGAGTCCGGGATTGAGAAAGACAAGATCGCCGGACTTGGCATCAGCAACCAGCGGGAGACCTCCCTTGCCTGGGATAAGGAGACTGGGGAGCCGATCGGTCAGGCGATCGTATGGCAGTGCGCCCGCGCGGCAGATATCTGCGAGCGGGTGGAAAGCCAGGGGAAGGCGGAGCTGATCCGCCAGAAGACAGGGATGAACCTGTCGCCCTATTTTCCGGCTTCCAAGATCGCCTGGATCTTGGAAAATGTAGAAGGCGCGAAGGAGAAATCCGACAAAGGGCAGATCTGTCATGGAACCATCGACAGTTGGCTGATCTATAAGCTGACCGGCGGGAAAGAATATAAGACGGATTACTCCAATGCCTCAAGAACCCAGCTTTTTAATATCTTTGACCTGAAGTGGGATGAAGAGATCTGCGGCTTATTTGGGATCGATCCGGCCAACATGGCAGAGGTCTGCGACTCGGATTCGGAGTTTGGCTGGACAGACTTTGAGGGCTTTCTGCCCAATAAGATCCCGATCCACGGGGTGCTGGGAGATTCCCACGGGTCCCTGTTTGGGCAGGGGTGCCTCCGGCCTGGGATGATCAAGTCCACCTATGGGACAGGATCCTCGATCATGATGAACATCGGGGAGAAGCCGGTGTTGAGCACCCACGGCGTAGTGACCTCTCTTGCCTGGAGCATGGAGGGGAAGGTGAACTACGTGCTGGAAGGGAACCTGAACTATACAGGAGCGGTGATCACCTGGCTGAAAGATGACTTAAAGCTGATCCAGTCCCCGGGAGAGACGGAAGGGCTGGCAAGGGAAGCGGTACAGGATGACCAGCTGTATCTGATCCCAGCCTTCTCGGGCCTGGGAGCGCCGTACTGGGACAGCCACGCCGCGGCGGCCATTGTAGGCATGACCCGTACCACGGGGAAAGCGGAAGTGGTACGAGCAGGAGTAGAATGCATCGCTTATCAGATCACGGATATCGTGAAGGCCATGAGCGAGGACGCGGGAGTAACGGTAGGAGAGCTGCGGGTAGACGGAGGCCCAACGAGGAACGGGTATCTGATGCAGTTCCAGAGCGACATCGCGGAGGCGGCGGTACAGGTGCCGGATTCCGAGGAATTATCAGGGATCGGTCCGGCGTACGCGGCCGGGATAGCTCTCGGAGTATGGGATGAGCATATCTTTGAGAAGCTGAAGCGGACGAAATATGAGCCTAAGATGGCGAAGGAAGAGCGGGATCACAAATACGCGGGATGGAAGCGGTCGGTCGCCGGTGTATTGAAAATGTAAATGTGAAAGGATAAAACTCTGCGATTGGAATAAGACTGTTTGTTGGAGTAAAGAAATAGTCAGTTGACAAAAAATAAATGAAAAGAGTATTGGTTCCTTGAGGTATAATGATTTCGACGAAAAAAACAAAAACCGAAAGGAGTCCAATACTCATGGATATTATAACATTAATCAATACTCTTGTCAGTGGTTTACTTAATGCGGAAGAGAAATTTCTGGAACACCTGGATTCATTTACCACTTTTGAGGAAACGGTCAGCAGTCTGAGTAATCAGATGGCGGCAGATTTTATCGGTCTGGCACTGACGAATGCCGACCAGATGATCCGTGACAGCGGGATACGCAAGGACAATTATACTGTGCAGCGGAGCAGACAGAGGACATTGATCTCCATTGTAGGAGATATTACCTTTACGCATACCCTGTATAAAGACCAGACAGGAAAGATCCGGTGCCTCCTGGATGAACTGATGCACCTGCCGGATAGAGAAAGATTTACAGCAGCGGCAGAAGCAAAGCTTTTGAATGAAGCGGAAGTCCATTCTTACCAGCATGCCGCGGAATCAATAAAGACAAATGGGCAGACGATCACAAAGACGACGGTAATGAACAAAGTCCACTCCATCGAAAAAGAGATCCCGGAGATGGAAGAACCGCCAAAGGAAAAGAAGGCCTGCGAATACCTTTATATCGAAGCGGATGAGGATCATATCCATCGGCAGAAAGATGGATATGAACAGGGATGCTTTATCGGCAAGCTGGTCTATCTCTTTGAAGGAAAAGAAGAGATCTGCAATGGCAGGAGAAAGCTGATCTCACCGTTCTATTTTGGAGGACTTTATGCGGGATCGGATCAGAATGCCGCCCTGTGGGAATCTGTAGATGCTTATATCCGGCGGCACTATGATCTGGACGTACTGAAATGTGTTTATATCAACAGCGATGGCGGGAGCTGGATCCGTGCGGCTGCCAACTATGTAGGTAAAAGCAGACTCGTGGCAGACCGGTTTCATCTGATGAAATATATCAACCGGGTAGCCGGGTATATACTGGATGAAGAAGGGGTCACAAAAGGACGGTTCTATAAGTATATTTATAAAAATAAGCTTCTGGCAGCCAAAAAGCTCCTGACCCGGATCCGGAACCATTGTGAAGGGAGCGACCGCGCGGTAGAAGACTGCAGGACGTATCTTGTTGGAAACTGGGAGTATATCCAGAGGGCATTCCATGATAAGCATGTGCTGGGATGCAGCGCGGAAGGACATGTGAGCAGCGTTTTATCTGAGCGGATGAGTTCAAGACCTATGGGATGGAGTGAGACGGGTTCAGACCGGATGTGCAAGCTGCGTTGTTTTATCCGTAATTATGGACGGGAAAAAGTGATTGACCTTGTGAATTACCGAAGGAAGCGGGAGCTGGAAACATGTGCGGCAACAGGGACAGACGGAATGATCGATGAACCACAGAGGAAAAAGTATACAACGAAACAGAGAGAGGTACAGCGGTATGCGGAGGCTTTGCATGGGACTCTGGCTGGAAATTCCACCGTACGTAAGATCCTTGCCATCCGGGAACAGATCGGGAATCTATAATCTTGAAAAAAAGAAACGCCAGTTGTATGATTAAGAAAACAAGTCTGAAGTCACATCATTTTGGGGACGATCTTTTTCATTTCAACTGACAATTCGTTTACTTCATCAGACTGTTTTCGATTACTTGACAGAAAAAAGACCATCAAGTACAATAAAACCATACATGAGGACTCAGACAGCGCCGGTCTATGCCGGCGCTGAATTGCTAAAATGCTCGAGATATCTGAGCGTACGAAATACATTAGGGGGAATATATAGATGACATTAAAAGAACTGCTGGAAAATGACGGAGTCAGCGGGCTGACGGTGCTGAACGAAAAAGCAGATCTTGATAGGACGGTGTCTACTATAGAATCTACAGAGACTCCGGATGTTTTTTCTTATGTGGATGCGAATTGCTTGATCCTAACAACAGCGATGATCTATAAAGATAATCAGCAATTGCTCTGTGACTTGATTGTCAGACTGAATGCGCTTCCCTGCGCGGGGCTTGCCATTAAGGTGGGGCGTTTTATCGATCGGCTTGATGAGAAAGTGATTGAAAAGGCGGATCAGTTAGGATTCCCGATTATTATGATCCCCAGGGATGAGACGTTGGGAAAGATTTATCATCGCTTATTATCTTTGCTGTGGAATAATCAGAACAAGGGCCTTTTGGAGGCTTTGAATATCAAGCGGAAACTTTATAATCTAGTGATCAACGGGGCGACTTTGAAACGGATGCTGGGCAGTATCAACAGCAGTATTGGCAAGCATGTCCTGATCGCGGATATGTTTGGAGAAATCTGTGGGAGAGGCGGTACTACCAAAGAAGAGGAAAAGACGGCGGTCAAGATCGTGCAGGAACTGAATCAGGAAGAGCGGAGCGTTCAGGGAAGCATCGTGAAAAATGAAGAAGGGCGTCAGATTATCGTCTATCCGATTAAATCCATCAGTGGGAGTACTCATTTCCTTTTGGTATTTGATGATGAGAAACAAATGCCGGTATCTACATTTGTGTTGGAGGAGATCGTACTGCTTTTAGAGATTATCTTCTATAAAAATCTATTCAGCGCCTATAATGAGATACAGCTTAGAGATAATTTCCTGAAGCGGATGATCAATGCGGAGGGAGAGGATCTGCCTTCCAACCAGATCATGACAGAGGGGAAAAGATATGGTTTAAAGAACAGTGCCTGCTATACGATCATTATCGGTAAATATATTCATTTTGAAGCCTATCGCTTTAATGCGGTACAGTTTATGCAGCGGGAAGAAAAGTATATCTTGGGATATGAATATTTCAAAAAGAAAGTGCTGGAAAAATATGGGGACAGCATCGTATTTCTTGGTGATATCGATCATTGGCAGTATATACTCCTGCTTCAAGGGTCTTGTGAAGGGATTGAAAAAAAGCTTGAACATCTGGCGCAGAGTGTAGAAGAGGCAATGCAGGAAAAAATCGTATTTTCCATGGGAGACAAGATCTATGACATTGCGTCCGCGCCCTTGTCTTATCGAGAAGTTAAGGAAAACCTGGACGGGTTAAACGAGAAAGAATTTACGGGCCACGTGCTGGAATATCGGTCGAAAAGCGCGCTGGATCTGCTCCGGGGGATTTCTAAAAACCAGAGCAGAAGCGTATGTGAACAACTTCTGGGAGAATTAGCTTTCCCGGAGGATCAGACATTAGAAGAATTAAGGAACACGCTGAAAGTGTTCCTGGAATGTCAATGCAGTATCGCAGAGACATCTAACAGGCTTTATCTTCACCGCAATACTGTTCGTTATCGGATCAAGAAATGTGAAAGTATATTGGGAAAAGAATTGAGCGATCCGGAATACTGTTTTGAACTTCAAGTTGGTCTTATCTTGTCAGAGACAGAAAAAGAAAAGTGATGATTTTGTCACTTCTGACAATTGAAAGGCAGACACGCAGATGTTATAATCATCTGGAAGATGACATTCGATAGGGGTATCGAAGCTCTTTTTCTGACAGTATTAAGGAGAGTAAGATATGACAGAAGATACAAAGATGATTATAAACGAATTGAAGATGATTTGCGGCAACATGGAAGGCTTGCAGACAGAGATGAAGGAAGTCCGGTCGGACATGGAAGAGCTGCGGACGGACGTCCGAGGCTTGCAGACAGAGATGAAAGAGGTAAAGGCGGACGTCCGAGGTTTGCGGACAGAGATGAAAGAGGTCAAAGGAACGGTCCATGGAATAGAATTAAAACTTGAAAATGATACCGACAGAAGTATTGCGCTTGTTGCGGAGAATCATGTGGAATTGAACCGTAAGCTGGACAAAGTATTAGCAATGGAAAGTGAAAAAGAACTGCTTTCATTGAGACTGATTCGAGTAGAAAGTGATGTAGAGAAGATAAAAGCGAAATTAGCAGAAACAGCATAAGATGACAATATCAAAGGTTATCTGGATAATAAAAGAGGAGCGGATTCGCTCCTCTTTTATTATAAAACACACTATTCTATACTATACCATTCAGTGTTTGTAATATCATTAGCTAAATACAACAACAAAAAAAATCAGATTGTAGAAGTTGAACAATGTATTTAATAGAAAATTCCTATAAGATTATAGGCATAGAGAACGTTATAAAAATAACAATGTGGTGAAAGGGGCGGAAAATTAGGGATGAAAGTAGATGTAGAAAAGCTTGTTTCACGGATTGAAGAAATCTATGCCTGCGGCGTCAGAGAGGACGGAAGCCACACAAGGATGGCATATTCTGATGAAGATGTGAAAGCAAGAAAGCTCTTTACAAGCTACGCAAGAAATCTGGGGATGCAGACCCGTATGGATGAGGCAGGTAATCTGATCCTGCGGATGGAAGGACGAAACGAGAATCTGCCGGCGATCCAGATGGGGTCTCACTTGGATACCGTACCTGACGGAGGAAAATACGATGGGGTCTTGGGCTGCCTGGCCGGGCTTGGTGTCTGTGAAGCCTATATCGAAGCGGGAGAGAAGTCAGAGCATCCTATGGAAGTGATTGTTTTTACGGATGAAGAAGGTTTCCGTTTTGGGAAGGGGCTTTTAGGAAGCAGCGCGATCTGCGGGCAGGATCCGGATGTGTATGAATCAGAAACAGATATCTACGGCAACTTGCGAAGCGAAGTTATGAAAAGCTACGGGATCAAGTGCAAAGAGATCGGGAAAGCAAGAAGAAATCCCAAAGATGTGTGCTGTTTTATTGAACTGCATATTGAACAGGGCGCCGCATTGGACAGAAGAGAAATCCCGATCGGTGTAGTGACATCGATCGCTGGAGTAAGCCGTTACGATATTACGGTCAAAGGAGAGGCGAATCATGCGGGAAGCACCGCTATGGCAGACCGCAAAGACGCTTTGGTCGCGGCGGCCTCATTTATAAGCCGCGTTCCCGAGATTACGAAGGAATGGGGAAATGAATTTACAGTAGCGACGGTGGGAACCATAAAAGTAACGCCGCACTCTGTTAATGTGATTCCCGGCACCTGCAGTTTCAGCCTGGAGATCCGCGATCAAAAAGAAGAGGTGATCCGGACGATCGAGACAAAGCTAAGAAAGTGTTTGGAAGAAATCTGTAAAGAGTCTGGAGAAGAATATACGTTTGAGCAGACTTCCTATCACGCGCCGGCTCCTATGACGGGCTGGGTTAAGGAAAATATTGAGAAAGCGGTACAGGAATTGGGATATCCGCATATGGATCTGCCAAGCGGCGCGTTTCATGATTCCCTGATCATGAGTTCCATATTCCCTACGGGGATGATCTTTGTGCCGAGCGTGAATGGTATCAGCCATTCCCGATATGAGCTGACACGGACGGAGGATATCGAGATGGGCTGCAATGTACTGCTGAAAGCAGTCCAGAATATAGACAAGATGAAATAATTAGGTTTTTTATGGCGGCATAAAACGGAGCGCCATGGAAATAGGAATGTATCATCAGTGAAAGGAGAAGGAAAGATGGCAAAGAAAAAAATTGGTATTATTGGAGGCGGAATTTCAGGAGCGGCACTTGGATATCATCTGAGTCTGTATGATGAGGCGGAAGTAATCGTATTTGAGAAAGATACGATCGGCGGAGCTTCCACCGCAAAGTCCGCGGGTACTGTGTGTCTGTTTGATGATTCGCTGAAAAACCGGTACTGGGATGTAAGACTCTATGGATTTGAAACCTATCTGAAGATGGAAGCAGAAGAACCAGGAAGCGCAGGATTCGACAAAACAGGAACGCTGGTAGTCGCTACAAATGAAAAGGTGGAAGAAACGATCAAGACTGGGATTGCGCTGACAAAAGCGGCAGGATATACAGGAGAATATATTACAGACAAGGATCGTATTAAAGAAATCCTGCCGGATATCTCCACAGAGAACATCCTGGGAGCTGGATATACTCAGGACGACGGCTACTTTGACGGAACTATGATCTCTAATACATTTGCCAAGAAGATGCAGAAAAACGGCGGCGTGATCAAAACCGGCGTGAAAGTAACAGAAATCCTGAGAGATGGAGATAAAGTGACAGGATTGAAGACGGCAGATGGTGAAGAATATGCCTTTGACGTTGTGGTAGACTGTACAGGACCTTGGAGCCGCTTTACCGGCGAGATGGTAGGGCTGGATGTGCCAATCTGGCATACCAAGGCGGAAGCATTCTTCCTCTGCCCTCCGGGAAAGAAGTTAGACTATACGTTCCCGGTACTGAAGTATCCTGAGTTCTACGGATTAAGAGCGGGAGACAATATTTTTATCTGCAAATCCCACCTTTCTATGGACCTGAACAATCCAATGCACGCAGGTCAGTGGGATCCAGACAAATTGCCGGCAACTGGCGGAACAGACGATTACTTTATTGATTTCCTGCTGGATCAGTTAGAGGCTAAGGTTCCTGGAATCGTAGACAGCGGACTGGTTTCATCCTGGCTGTCATACAGGGCGGAGCCAAAAGATTTCCTGCCGATCCTTGGAAAGACTCCGGTAGAAGGCTATATGCTTGCGACCGGATACGGCGGAAATGGTGTGATCGAAGCGCCTGCGGCCAGCAGAGACTTAGCGAAGCTGATCATGAGAGGAGAGTCTACGCCGCTGCTGGAAGACTGGGCATTTGAGAGACTTCTTGAGAAATAAGACGGTCGGCCAAGAGGGCTGATCAGCAGAAATGGAGGATCACGATGAAAATAGCTGTTTTGATCAAACAGGTTCCTGTATCAAACGATGTTTCTGTGGATCCAGAAACCCATACACTTGTCCGCGCAAGTTCGGAGGGGATGATCAACCCCTCCGACTTAAACGCGGTGGAAGCGGGTCTGGAGTTAAAGGAACAGACGGACGGACAGGTTGTAGTATTTACTATGGCGCCTCAGGAAGCAGAGAAATCTCTGCGGGAGGCTATGGCAATGGGCTGTGACGAAGCATGTCTGATCACAGATCGGTGCTTTGGGGGAGCAGATACGATCGCCACAGCGAAAGTGCTGGCAGAAGGGATCAAAAAGTTTGGAGACTTTGATCTTGTTATGTGCGGGGCGCTTTCCGCGGATGGAGCGACCGGGCAGATCGGGGCGATGGTCGCTGAGTATCTGTCCATCCCCCATATAACAGAGATTCAGGGGGTAGAGTACGACCCGGCAGAAGAAGAAAAGATCATGGCCGTTAAAAAATACCATGATAAGCTTTTAAAGATCAAGAGTAGCCTTCCGGCTTTGGTGACGGTAGGGTTTGGCTGCAATACGCCCCGGCTGGCGACTCTTCGAACTATGCGGGCGGCAAAGAAAAAGCCAATGACCATCTATACAAATGAGGATCTTCAGATGGATACTTCCAAGACAGGACTGAAAGGTTCGCCTACGATAGTCATTGATTCTTTTGAGCCGGAAGCGGCAAGGAAAGCGGTCATGATCAAAGGAAGCGGAAAAGAGCTTGCGGAGAAATTGAAAGAATTGATAGAAGAAGGGGAAAAGGAATAATGGCAAATGGAATTTGTATTTACGCAGAAACCTGGAACGGCAAGCTTGAACCGGTCTTTGCCGAATTGGTTTCGGCGGCGGAGAAGATAAAAGAGACGACAGGAGAAAAGATCCAGGCCCTTCTTGTGACTGAGGATGAAGGAGGCCTGACGGAAGAGATCCAGGCGCTTGGCGTAGATGAGATCTATGTTTTGAAGACTGGAAGAAACTGTCTTATGCAGGATGATGCCGTAAGTCAGGCGGTTGCGGAAGCGCTGCGTCAGATTCAGCCGGCCAGCGTGCTGATACCGGCAACGCCGGTGGGACGCTCTATTTTTTCCCGTGTGGCGGCCAAACTGGAATGTGGACTGACCGCGGACTGCACAGAGCTTCTGGTGGGGACAAGAGAAGATGGGACCTATTTCGTAAGGCAGAACAAGCCTTCATACGGAGACAATATTTTTGTTACGATCGTGACAAAAGAGGGTGTTTATCCGCAGATGATGACGGTGCGTCCAGGCGTTTATCAGCCGGCACAGCCCCAGTCGGATAGAGAGACAAAGGTCGTGGAGCTATCAGATATCCATTTGGGAGAATCCGGACTGGAGGTTGTTGAGATCACAGAATCAGGCACAAACGCAGACAGTATCATGTCGGCGGAGATCGTGATCGCCGGAGGAAGAGGTGTTCTGGAAGACGGGAATTTTGAACTGATGGAGAAATTTGCCCAGAAACTGGGAGCTGCCATCGGAGGCACAAGACCGCTGGCGGATTCTGGTCTGATTCCTTTTGACCATCAGATCGGTCAGACTGGGTTTACCATTAGGCCTAGGGTGTGCATCTCCCTGGGCGCCTCTGGAGCGATCCAGCATACGGAGGGGATTAAGGATACAAAATTGATGATCGCGGTAAATATTGATGAGAACGCGCCGATCTTCAATATTGCGGATTATGGCCTGGTAGGCGATATTCATGAGGTGCTCCAGAATTATCTGGAGGCGGAGCAGAGCAGATAAAACGGTTGTATGAGAGGGGACTTATTCGGGGGATGAGGGAGAGATCGTCCGGATGAGTCCCTTTGTGTAAAATGCGTTAAATATCCCGCATAATGTATCGAAACCAGAGGAGTGGCCGATGCTGCCAAAAGTTTCTAGAATGTGACCAGGAGAAGGAAGGCCGGCCAGCTCTTTGACAGGCAGAGAGAATTGGCCTTCTAAGGCGCAGGCCAAGAAAGCGGCGCTGATATCGTTGGTATCTTTCAAATGAAAATAGATTTCTTCCCGAAGAGCATGAGCCAGAGGGTGATCTTTTAGGCCGCTCAGGATCAGTCCGGCCAAGAAGCCGCAGAGGAAATCATCTCCGCTTGGGGTCAGGCCAATGCCAAGACCGATCAGACCGCGCAGTTCAAGAGCGGCATCCAGCCAGGCAGAGCTTAGGATATAAGCAGAGGCTGCTTTAAGCCTGCGCGCGGCAAGCTGGAGTACAGGATCTTCTTGGCGGGAAAAGAGATGATCCGATTCCTGAAAAGTTTGGAATAAGGGCTGAAATCCGCCGGAAGCCGAAAGATGGATGGCGGCCCGGATGTTCTGGGACAAAAGGGAAACTTGGGGGCCGGAGAGACTTTGAGAGAGGCGCAGATCCTCATGACGGCTCTGGCCGAAATCAAAGGAAACGGTGTCTTCTCCAGACGGCTGATCCGACATCAGTGTCAGAGTATTTGGAGAAATAAAAACCTTTTGCCCAGGGCGGCAGGAGATGACGTCTGAGATACCCAGGGGCAGATCGGTGATCAAACTAATGGGAGATATAGGAGAGTTCTTTGCCTGCAGCGCCAGAAGAGACCCGCCGACAGACAGGTTGACAGTTTTGCGGTATACAGAATGCACCGCTCCAAGGGAAGCGTTTCGCAAAATATGTAAACAGTAGTCAGACAGAAAAGTAATTGGACGGCCCATAGACTCTATCTCCTTTTTGTGGAATTTACATTTTAATCATGATATCAAAAATACAAGGTCCGCGCAAATCTGAAATTGCGGAAAACTGGTTTTTAAATTTCAGGAAAAAGCATATCTAATTTTAAACAAAATGAGCAGTTTTTTGTTGTAAAAGATGCTGGATACATACGATAAAATCGGAATGTGGGAGAAAAAACTGTGAAAAACTACTAAAAAGTAAGAGTTGTATTTTAGAGTCACAGGTATTGTATTTTGCTCTTCTATAGAGTAGAATAAAAGAAACTTTAAAAACAGGTTGACCAGAGGGCGGAATCCTAAGAAAAAAGGGAATCCGCAGTAAAGGAGGAATGAAGGAAGCTATGTATGATTTGGTGATTCGAAATGGAAAGCTTGTAACTCCCGACCGTATTTATGAGGCGGATATTGCTATTACCGATGGCAAATATGCGGCTTTTGCGGCGCCGGGAACTGAGCTGGAAGCAAAAGAGACCATCGACGCGAAGGGAAATTATGTATTTCCGGGAATCGTGGACTGCCATGCCCATCTGAACGAGCCTGGCTTTGAGTACCGGGAGGATTTCGAGACTGGTTCCCGCGCGGCGGTGGCGGCAGGATGTACCTGCCTGATCGATATGCCGCTGAATAATGATCCATCTTTGATGAACAAAGAGATTTTTGATCTGAAGATGGGCAAGATCAGCAAACATTCCGCGGTAGATTACGCGCTGTGGGGCGGCTTGGTAGGCGACTATGACGACCAGCCGGATTCCGTGAAAAATAATATGAAGGATCTGGTAGATCTTCATAACTGCGGCGTGGCCGCGTTTAAAGGCTTTACCTGTCCAAACGGAGATCTGTTTCCAACCGTCAACCTTGGAAATGTCCGCAAGGCTCTGGAGATTTTAAAGCCTTACAACGCTCTGTGCGGATTCCACTGCGAGGAATACGGCCAGGTGCTTGAGAGAGAGAAAGAAGCAAAAGCAAAAGAAGGAAGAAGCAATGAGGAGAAAATCCGTGACTTCTTGGATTCCCATGATGTATGGACGGAATATGTGGCGACAAAGAATGTGATCGATATGGCAAGAGCCACCGGCGGCCGTGTACACATCTGCCATGTCAGCCATCCGATGGTTGCCCAGGTAGTCAAAGACGCGATTCATGAGGGCCTTCCGATCACGGCGGAGACCTGCCCGCACTATCTTGGATTTACAGAAGATTTTGTATTTGAAAAAGGGGCTCCGGCCAAATGTACGCCTCCGATGCGTGACAAAGAAGCCATGGAGAAGCTCTGGGATTATGTGCTGGACGGAACGCTTTCCTGCGTTGGAAGCGACCATTCACCGGCGGCAGATGAAGAGAAAGACAACGCGACGAAGGATATCTGGCATGCGTGGGGCGGGTTAAATTCTATCCAGTTCTTCCTGCCGATGATGTTTGACATGGTAGTTCACAAGAAGGGATTAAGCCCAAGCCTGATCGCGAAGGTAATGGATTACAATCCGGCGAAGATCTTCGGCCTGTATGGACGTAAGGGGGCGTTTGAACTTGGCTTTGACGGAGATATCGTGATCGTAGATCCAGAGAAAGAATGGAAATGTGATCAGACAAAGCTTCTGACGAAAGGACATGTGTCCTGCTTTGACGGTTTGGAAGGAAAAGGGGCGCCTACATGCACTATTATCCGTGGGAAAGTGGTCGCGGAGGATGGCATGTATAAAGAAGAGGCCATTGGATACGGCGAATATATCACCCCTGTAAAATAGAGGCGGCACAACAGGATATTAAGGAAGGAGTAAAGATATGAGTGATGTAAAGAACGAAACAAAACAGGAAGGCGCTTCCCTGGAACCGATTTCCAAAGATAAACGAATCATGAGCTGGGGCTCCAATACAATGCTCTGGCTGGGAGGATGTATCTCTATCGGTACGCTGGCCCAGGGGTCGGCGCAGCTGGAAGCTGGACTGAATCTGACACAGTTATTCCTGGCGGTGACCATCGGAACTTTGATCTTGGTCGTAGGTATTGCGCTCAACGACCAGTTTAGTTATAAGACAGGAGCGCCTTACGCGGTACAGCTTAGAAGCGCCTTTGGTACCAAAGGCAACATTGTTCCCAGTTTGATCCGGGGCGTTCCGGCTATCGTATGGTATGGATACCAGACCTGGCTGGGCGGCGCGGCGATCAACAATATTTCAATGGCGTTATTTGGGTTCGATAATATCTGGTTATGGTTCATTGTGTTCCAGATCATCCAGATCCTGCTTTCCATCAAAGGATTCCAGGGCGCCAAGTGGGTTGGCAACATTGGAGGTGTTGTTATCTCTATCGCTATGCTGTATCTGCTGTATCTGTGCGTCACAGAGTATGGTGATGTGGTAAGCCAGAATCTGATGAGCAAATCAGGAACCTGGGGTATGCCGTTTATCGCGGCGATCATCGCTTTCTTTGGAAACAGCACACCGGTTATGCTGAACGCAGGAGATTACTCTCGTGAGATGAAAGATGGAATGTCTACAATGAAACGTGGATTTTCTTACTTCCTGGCTATGGTTCCGGCGACCGTTCTGCTCGGTATCATTGGCGCTATGGCTTCTACAGCGACAGGAGTCGCAAACCCGATCAACGCGTTCGCGCAGATGGTTGACAACAAAGTAGTCATGGTTGTTACGCTGGCCTTCATCATTTTCGCTCAGTTAACGACTAACCTTGCAAGCAACGTAATCCCGCCGGCATACGCATTCATGGATGCGTTTAAGATGAAACACAGAACGGCTGTTATCCTGATCGGTATCCTGGCAGTATGTACTTGTCCGTGGATCCTGACCGATGACAGTTCTGCAGCGGGACTCGCGCTGTTCACAAAGATTTATACCGCGTTCTTTGGACCGATTTTCGCAATCCTGATCACAGACTTCTTTATTCTGCATAAGAGAAAATATGAGAAGGCGGCGCTGGATGATCTGTATAACGTAAAAGGAAATCACGCGGGCGTAAACTGGGCGGCGATCATCGCGATGTGTGTAGGCGTTGTGATCGGCCTGATCAACGTAGATATTTCTTTCTTTACCGCAACGATCCCGACAGGACTGATCTTCTACTTCTGTATGAAGTACATGAAGAGCTCGGCGCCATTTAGGATTGGAACAACTCTTGAAAAGAAATAAAATTTGCTTCGCAAAACATAAGGGAGAGAGGAGTGTTTGCTCCCTCTCCCTGATTTATATCAAGTCAAGAAATGAGGTGGACTGGAAATGAAAAGGAAACTGAAGGGAAGATTTGTCATCGGATTTGATGGGGAAGATCATGAAATCATCCGTGACGGAGAAGTGGTATATGATGGAAATGAGATCATATACGTGGGAAAAAACTACGACGGCGAAGTAGATGTGACGGAAGATGCCGGCAACGCGGTTATTATGCCGGGCTTTATCGATCTGAACGCACTGGGCGATATTGATCATGATATCCTGCATTTTGAGGCCTATGATTATGTTTTGAATAGTCTTTGGCCTTCAGAAGAATATTTTATAAAAGGAACACATGACCGTATGACGCCTGAAGAAGAGGCGTTTAAATCAAAGTTTGCTTATGCGCAGCTGATCATGAATGGCGTGACGACAGCTCTTCCCATTACATCCGTGTTCTATAAAGGCTGGGCCGAGACCTATGAAGAGGCGGAAGCGGCTGTGGAGCACGCGGGCAATATGGGGCTTCGGTTATATATGTCTCCTAGTTATCAGTGTGGTCTGAATGTGACCAAACCGGACGGAAATCTGACGGTGCGCTTCAAGGAAGGAGAAGGCGAGAAGGGACTGGAACGAGCGGTCAAATTTGTCAAGAAATATGACGGAGCCTACGATGGACTGATCCGGGGCTGTCTGAAACCGGAACGGATCGAGATGCAGACGGAAGAAAATCTGATCAATACCAGAAGATACGCCACGGAACTTGGCGTCCCGTTGAAACTCCACGCTGCTCAGAGCCCGTTTGAGTATGACTATATAAAGGCGAAAACAGGAAAATCCCCGATCGAATATCTGGAAAGTATCGGATTCCTTGGGGCGGATGTGGGAATTCCTCACGCCTTCATGCTGAAAGGCACAAAATGGGTAGAAGATCCGGGAGACGACCTTTCAATCCTTGCAAAGCACGGCACAACAGTCATCCACTGCCCGATCATTATCGGAAGGACCGGACGGCATTTGAATACCTTTAAGCGTTATTGTCAGGAAGGAATCAATGTGGCGATCGGAACAGATACATTCCCGCCGGATTTCTTTGGTGTGATCCGTACCGCCAGTATGTATTCACGGATGCAGGAAGGAACGGCAGAAGGCTCTACTTATGCGGACATTTACCGCGCTGTAACTCTGGGAGGATCGAAGATGTTGGGAAGACCAGATCTGGGGCGTCTGTGCGAAGGCGCCAAGGCAGACATGATCGTTGTGGATCTGGATGCCTTCCACATGGGAGCTGTGGATGATCCGATCCGGACAATCTTTATGTGCGGAAATGGACCGGATATCAAGATGTCCATCATAAACGGCCGCACCGTAATGAAGGATAGAAAGATGGAAGGAATCGATCTGGAAGAACTGAAAGCTAAGGGACAGACCTATTACGAAAAAATGAAATACGGTTATATGGAAAGAGATTACCAGCACTTGCCGGAAAATGAGATCTTCAGACCATCTTATAAGGTGAGATAAGTTTTAATTGGGGCCGGGGGATTTTTAAAAATCCCCCGGCCCCAATTAAAAATGCCCTGT